>Ga0228535_1000493_pt1 | contig 107065 bp, 98 predicted proteins | sample SJ1metagenome_FD_168457 | JGI IMG/M metagenome (GOLD analysis project Ga0228535, IMG submission 168457) | Enriched culture of PCE-dechlorinating microbial communities from Ithaca, New York, USA - SJ1 | ecosystem: Engineered > Modeled > Simulated communities (microbial... > Unclassified | place... | reverse complement strand
CCCGCGGCCGGAGGATACCACCGCCTCACCACGAAACCCTTCCTGCCGTTCACGGCCCCCTCCTGCCACGAATCCAGCGGGGTTCTGGTTTTCAGGATCTCCCTCAACCGTTCCTTCAGCCCGCTTATCACCACCCCCCCGCCGGGTCCGTCGCACTCCAGCCTGCTCTCGATGACCCGGTCCCGGTCGATGACGATGATGACGTGGCCGTTCCAGACGATCAGGTCCAGTGGCCTGATCCGTTCCGCGATGGCGTCGACGTCGAGCCCCGCTATCGGCACCGGCTCGCCGTAGCGGATGAGGGTGGAGGTGTTGCGCGGGGTGAAGCCGTCTGTGGCCTGGTAGAGCAGGCCGGAGCAGTCGAGCCCCTTCAGGGTCCAGCGTTGCGCAGTCAGGCTGTCGGGCTTGGGCCGGTTTGCGGGCGGGTAGAGCGAAAGCAGGTCGGGGAGGCCGTTCCGGACGTTGCCTCCCCAGACGTAGGCGCTCCCGGTTGCGGAGACCAGGTCGGCGATGACCCGATCGCGACCCGGAAGCCTGGGACGGCGCGGCTCGGGAGGGGCCTTCGAGGTCCGGACCAGGCGGCCGTCGATGTAGTAGCCGCTTTTCGAAGGGTAGGGGTAGTCGTCGGTGACGACCCGGTAAACAGGGAATCCGGGATTGTCGATGACCGCCTCGATGCGGAAGGGAGTTCCGGGGAGGGCGATGAACTCCAGCGCCCGGAGCTGGCCGCAGTGGTCGACGTCGAGCGTGGCGCCGTCCTTGCCGCCGAACACGGTCCGGAAGTCGGGGGTAGTGAGCATCGGGACCGGTGATACGGCCACGGCGTAGAAGGGTGTTCCGGTTCCGGCTGAGGCTGCCGGGGGAAGCAGGCAGAGGAAAAGCGCGAGGAGTAGGGATCTCCCGAGCTTCGGGCGGAACGTGCGCGGGCCGGGGGCGTTAATCGACCACCTTCCGGTAGAGGATCGACCAGTGGCGGAACTTGCGGGGCATGTGGCTTCCGACCGAACCCAGCACGGTAGTTGCCCAGAGGAGCGGAACCGTCAGGTCGGGACGGAGGTGGATTATTCCGGGGATCCCGATGTGCAGGATGCCCATCATCCCCCTTCCCTGGTGGGGCCAGTTCAGGCTGTGGCGCAGCTCCAGCGCCAGCAGGCCGGTGCCGGTGGCGATGGTCAGGTGGTGCCATATCCCGAGATCGTGGTACGGGACCTCGAACACCGATCCCCCGAACAGTATGCCTGCAACGGCGATGTGCGCCGTGCGAAGGATGTTGTCCGCCACTCTCATCCAGGCGGGGCGATGGTTCTTTGCCGTGCTGTTGCCGGTCGTGCCGTTCGTCATAGAGGGAGTCCTTTATCGAGAGACTGACAATGGGGCCGGTGTCTTGGGTGCGTCAGGCTCCGCGACCCTGCGCAGGAAGCGGAGCAGGCAGTTGTTGAACAGCGACGGTTTCTCCAGGTTGGCCATGTGACCCGCGCCCGGGATGAGGCAGAGCTCGGCGTCGGGCAGCCCCCGGGCCAGGGTCCGGATGTCCTCGGGCCGCACCGTCCGGTCCTCCTCGGCACCGATCACCAGGCAGGGGAGGGTGAATTTCCCGAGCAGGGGGGTACAGTCCGGCCGGTCCAGCATGGCGTGCAGTGCGCCCTCCATCCCCCGGAGATCGGTGGCGACCATCCAGCGCCGCAGGTCCCGGATCAATCCCGGGTTCCGCTCGGCGGTCCTCCCGGCGAACAGGGTGGAGGTGAAGAGTTCCGTCAGGGTACGGATGCCGTCCCGCTTCGCCCGTTCCAGCAGGGCGAAGCGGCCGGCCTTGACCGTTTCGTCGTCGCCGTCGCTGCGGGTGGTTATGAAACAGGCGGCGCTGAACCTTCCGGGATAGCGCTCCAGGAGGTTCATGAGCACGTAGCCTCCCATGGACATCCCCCCGATGACGGCCCGGTCGATCCCCAGTTGATCCAGCAGGGCGATGATGTCGTCGGCGAACATGGACATGGAGTATGGCCCTTCGGGCGCGTCGGTCTCGCCGAAACCTCTCAGATCCGGCGCAATGACGCGGAAACCCGCCTGAGTGAGCACCTCGGTCTGGGGTTTCCACATCCCCCGGTTGAGGGGGAAGCCGTGGATCAGGACGACCGGAGACCCGCTCCCCAGGTCGTCGTAGGACATGGTTATTCCGTTGATTACCGTTTTCATGCGGTTTCCGAACTATCGTCGCGGGGCAGGGGTCAGGGGGGACAGCAGGCGCACACCGAGCGGAACAGGGTAGTGCTCAGGTAGCGGTCTCCCCGGTCGGGCAGGATGGTGACGATGGTGCCGGAATCGAGCTTTTCGGCCGTGCGGAGCGCCGCGGCAATGGCCGCACCGCCGGACATGCCGACAAACAGCCCTTCACGGACGGCCAGCAGGCGGGCGGTCTCGAAGGCGTCCTCGTCCTCGACCGTCACCTTCTCGTCCAGGTTCTCCTCGTGGTATATCTTCGGCACGATGGCTTCCTTCATGTTCTTGAGGCCCTGTATCGTGTGGCCGATGCGGGGCTCGACGCCGATGATGCCGATGCGGGAGTTCCGCTCTTTCAGGTAACGGCCGGTACCCATGAGGGTCCCGCCTGTCCCCATGCCGGCAATGAACAGGTCGATGTCGCCCCCGGTCTGCCTCCAGATCTCCGGCCCGGTGGTTTCGTAGTGGGCCAGCACGTTATTTTCGTTGGCGTATTGGTTGGGCATGTAGTACATGCCGGGGTTCTCTTCCAGGATCCGGTGCGCCAGCCTGATGGCGCCGTCGGTGGCCTCGTGGGCAGGCGACAGCACCACCTCGGCGCCGTATGCCTCCAGGATGCTCCTTCGCTCCAGGCTCACGCAGGCGGGCATGGCCAGCTTGACCCGGTATTTGCGGGCCGCGCCGATCATGGCCAGGGCGATGCCGGTGTTGCCGGAGGTGGCTTCCAGGATGATCCTGTCGCGGGTCAACTCTCCCGATTCTTCGGCCTTGGCTATCATGTAGAAGGCCGGCCGGTCCTTCACCGAGCCGCCGGGGTTGTTCCCTTCCAGCTTGGCGAGAATCCTGACCCGGGGGTTTTTGTGGAGACCGGTCAGACGGACCAGGGGGGTATTGCCTATGGCGTCCTCCAACGCGCCGAAACCGGCTGACGGCTCTTCGTGAGTTTTTTCACACGTCTGTTCGCAAGGTTTCATCGATGCCTCTCCGTTCCGGAAACCCGGGGAGTATTGGTGCCCGGAAGGGAGGCAGCCCGCCTCCGCGTCCGACCGATCTGATTCGGTTGTATACAGGACCATATAATTAGCACTTTGCAGGAATAATTACAAGAAGGATGGGGCAGGCAAGACCTGCCAGGTCTCAGGTGATCCGGGGTCGGGGGGTAAGATGTTTAGATTCGGTGCTACACTTTCGGTGACTCCCTGAGCCGCCGGACGATCCCCGGAAGGACCTCAAGGACATGGTCCACGTCCTCTTCACGGTTGTCGAGCCCCAGGGAAAACCTGATGTTCCCCACGGAGGTGCCTGCCGCGACCCCCATGGCCTTGAGCACGTGCGAGGTCTTCAGGGCGCCGGAGCTGCAGGCCGAGCCGGAGGACGCTGCTATTCCCGCCAGGTCCAGGTTGAACAGGAGGGAGTCTGATTCCACATTGAGAAAGGAGAGGTTCGAGGTGTTGGGGAGGCGGCTGACCGGATGGCCGTTGATCCGCATGTCGGGCACCCGGGCGAGGATCCCCTCCTCCAGCCGGTCGCGCAGCTGCCGCACCCGTTCCGCTTCGGTCCGCATGGTCTGCGCGGCAATCTCGCACGCCTTGCCCAGGCCGACGATACCGGCCGTGTTCTCGGTGCCGCTGCGGCGGTTTCGTTCCTGGGGGCCGCCGTGGAGGAGCGGATAGAGTTTGGTCCCCTTCCGGATGATCAGGGCGCCCACCCCCTTCGGCGCATACAGTTTGTGCCCCGAAATGGAGAGCAGGCTGATGTTCTCTCCCTTGAAATCGACCGGGATCTTACCCACGGCCTGGACTGCGTCACAGTGAAAGTAAACCCCATGCCGGGCCGCGATCTCTCCAATCTCCCCGACGGGGAAGATGGTGCCGGTCTCGTTGTTGGCGTACATGGCCGAGATGAGGATGGTCTGGTCGGTGATTGCCGCTTCCAGGGCATCCAGGTCGAGCATCCCCTGGCTGTCCACGTCGAGGCAGGTCACCCGGCACCCCTGGTGCTCCAGATACAGGCATGGGGTCGTGACCGCCGGATGCTCCACGGTGGTGGTGATGATATGGTTGCCGCGGCTCCGACGGGCCGCGGCCACTCCCTTGATGGCGGTGTTGTTGGATTCGGTGGCGCAGGAGGTGAACACCACCTCTGCGGGGTCGCAGTTCACCAGGGTCGCGACCCTGTCCCGGGCCTCCTCCAGAACCGACTTGACCGCTCTCCCGGCCCAGTGGACGCTGGACGGGTTGCCAAATAAGGCGCGGAAGAACGGCAACATCGCCTCCAGGACCTCCGGATGCACGGCCGTCGTGGCATTGTTGTCCATGTAAACCTGTTGCCTCATGTATACTTCCTCCCGTCGACACCGGCGTGTCTTGCGCCGTCGGCACTGTCGCTATTGTTGTTTTCAGATAGCATACCATACTAAAATTGTCAATTAATGGTGCGCAGTTGGTCAGCGCACGATGAAGGCATCTTCCTCGTGATGCCATTTACGACGGTAAGCTCCTCCCCTTAGTTAGTTTCCATCCGGAAACTCTGGAAAAATGTTATGAGGGACGGGTCGGGGCTTTCACGGAGCCTCTCGTACGGCTTGAGTGCAATCGGACGACTCACGGGAAAAGCCCCTGAATCCAGCAGAGTATCTGATCCAGGCAAAGGATGGCGACCGATTACGAGGGGCTTCGGGGAAGTTCCGACCTGGCCCCTGCCGACACTTTCTGGATGAAAATAGTTAAAGGGAGGCGGGGAGGGGTTATACTCTAAGAGGGGGAGCTGAAAGCAGGCCCAATCAAGGTGCGGCATAGCGGATTGAATTCCGTTCGTCCGATTCATGAGCGCCATTTTCCATGTTTCTCCGCTTTGGTTGAAGTACCATTCGATGCGTCAAAATCTCGTCCCTTATAACTTGACAAAAATGGTAAAATTACTGTATTGGATACGGGTGCCGGAACTTGCCGCTAACGTTACCCGCGGGGCGCAGGAGGAAACAGATGTTTAGCGAAGACCAGATCGAACGCTATTCCCGCCATATCATCCTCAAAGAGGTGGGAGGCAAGGGACAGAGAAAGCTGCTGGACGGGAGCGTCCTGATCATCGGCGCCGGCGGGCTCGGATCGCCCGCGGCCCTGTACCTGGCGGCGGCGGGCGTGGGAACCGTCGGCATCGCCGATGCCGACGTGGTGGCCGTCTCCAATCTCCAGCGCCAGGTGATCCACCACACCCCGGATCTGGGAAAACCGAAGGTGGAATCGGCCAGGGAAAAGATGGAGGCGATCAACCCGGACGTGAAGGTCGTGACCTACAAATCCTGGGTCCGGGCGGACAATATCGCGGGGATCATCGAAGGCTACGACTTCGTCATCGACGGCACCGACAATTTCGCGGCCAAGTTCCTGATCAACGATGCCTGCGTCCTGGCCGGAAAGCCTTATTCCCATGGCGGGATACTCCACTTCATCGGCCAGACCATGACCGTGCTGCCCGGCGAATCTCCCTGCTATCGCTGCATCTTCCCCAACCCGCCACCACCGGGAGCAATCCCGACCTGCGCCCAGGCCGGTGTCCTCGGGGTCCTCCCCGGGACCATCGGCACCATACAGGCGACCGAGGCAATCAAGTTCCTGCTGGGAGTGGGAAAACTCCTGACCGGCAGGCTGCTGATGTATGACGCCGAAGGGATGGACTTCTATGCCTCACCCATCGCCAGGAACCGCCGATGCCCGATCTGCGGAGAAAATCCCACCATCACCGCCCTGCACGACGAAGAAGGGGCCATGAACGCCTGCGACCTGGGCTGAAGGCAGGTGAGCCGGATGTTGCGGATACCGCGAGCAATAGCTGACGAAATGATCTCGCATGCACTCCGGGAATTGCCTATGGAAGCGTGCGGGATTCTGGGAGGAAGGGGCGGGGTCGTTGCGGAGTATCATAGAATTCGTAACCTGAAAGCCAGCCCCGAACACTTCCTGATGGACCCGCACGACCAGATTGCGGTCATGGAATCGTTCAGCCGGCGCGGGCTGGAGTTGCTGGCTTTCTGCCATTCCCACCCCCGCACCCCGGCGCTCCCTTCGGTCGAGGACATCAGGCTGGCATTCTACCCCGACGTGACGACAGTAATCGTTTCGCTGGCGGATCCGGGCCGGCCGGTCCTGCGGGCGTTCCGAATCGTGGACGGCAGGTCGTGGGAAACGGATCTGGAAGTATTCCCGCGACGGATTTAAAATACACTTTATTAGTCAAAAAATTTTTGAAAATATTCTTGACAAATATAATCATATTATGGAAAAGTGTTTCAACACCGCAATCCAGTAAAAGCTCACGGTGGTGCGACACGGATCCAGGCAAGAGGGGCTGGAGGTGAGCATGCACGTCATCGATCTGCGGGGAGTCGCCTGTCCGACTAACTTTGTCAAGGCCAAGCTGGCGATAGAGATGGCCGACGAAGGGGAAGTGCTGGAGTTCTACCTCGACGACGGTGAGCCGGTACAGAACGTACCGCGGAGCCTGAAGGAAGAGGGGCACAAACTTCTGCGTCTCGACCGGGCCGACGGGTACTGGATATTGACCGTCGAAAAGGTCGAGTGCTGAGCGAAACAACCACCAAAAGGAAACCGACATGAGCAAAAGCATCCCCCCCGTCCCGGCCGGCGCCTCAGCCGGTGCGATACTCGAAGCCGGAGTCCTGGCTGCCGGCGGCCGGGTCGAGCTGGCCTGCTCCTTCTCCGTAGAAGACGCGGTCATCATCGACATAATCCACAAGAGCGGCCTTGCCGTCGGCGTATTCGCCCTCGACACCGGCAGGCTCAACGAAGAGACCTACCAGGTGGCCGACGCCATCCGGGAGCGTTACGGCATCCCCATCCACTGGTACTTTCCCCGCCACGAAGCGGTCGAAAAGCTGGAGCGGGAAAAGGGGCAGTACTCCTTCCGCGAATCCCTGGAAAACCGCCACGAATGCTGCGCCATCCGCAAGGTCGAGCCGTTGGGTCGGGCGCTCGCAGGTCTTTCCGGCTGGGTCACCGGGCTCAGGAGAGAACAGGGCGTCACCCGCAAAGACCTTGCCCCCATTGAAACCGACGAGGCCAACGGCCGCATCCTCAAGATCAACCCCCTGCTGGAATGGAGCGAACAACAGGTCCTGGACTATGCCGGACAGCACAACGTCCCCACCAGCCGTCTCTACGGCCAGGGGTACCGCTCCATCGGCTGCGCCCCCTGCACGCGTGCCGTAGGTCCCGGCGAGCACGCCCGGGCCGGCAGGTGGTGGTGGGAAAACCCGGAGCACAAAGAGTGCGGTCTTCACCGGCGTTAGGCCGGTGAAGACCGCGGCGCAGGGCACGGGGCAAAAGGTCAAAGGTGTTTGAGGACCCTCCATTTGCCCTTAGCCTTTTACCTTCAGCCGGCCGAATAATGACAATGAATTGAGGAAATTTATCCATGTACCACCATCTCGACGAACTCGAATCCCAGAGCATCTACATCTTCCGGGAGGCATACCGCAGGTTCGAAAACCTGGCCATGCTCTACTCCATCGGCAAAGATTCCACCACCATGATCCACCTGGCCCGCAAGGCCTTTTTCGGACGGCTCCCGTTTCCACTGGTGCACATCGACACCACCTACAAATACCCTGAAATGATCCAATACCGCGACCGGATGGCGCGCGAGTGGAACGCCGACCTTATCGTGGGGAAAAACGCGGCCGCCATAGAGGCCGGTATGGGACCCGAACAGGGGCGGCTGCTCTGCTGTGAAAAACTCAAGACCGACGGGCTCTCCCGGATAATCGAGCAACACGGCTTCCACGGGCTGTTCCTCGGCATCCGGCGGGACGAAGAAGGGAGCCGGGCCAAAGAACGGGTCTTCTCGCCCAGGGACAAAAACTTCGAATGGCCTTACAAAGACCAGCCGCCCGAACTGTGGGACCAGTTCAACACCAGCTTCGAGCCCGGCACCCACATCCGTGTCCACCCCATCCTCCACTGGACCGAGCTCAACATCTGGGAATACATCAAGCGCGAGCAGATAGAGATCTGCCCCCTCTACTTCGCCAAGGACGGCAAACGTTTCCGCTCCCTGGGGTGCATGCCGTGCACCGGCCCCATCACATCCAGCGCCGCCACGGTAGACGACATCATCGAAGAGCTCAAGACCATCAAAGCTCCCGAGCGGGCCGGCCGTGCCCAGGACCAGGAAAACGCCTACGCCATGCAGAAGCTCAGGGCAAAAGGATACATGTAGAGAATCGGGCGAAAGGCGAAGGGCGAAAGAAATCTGAATTGTTAATGGTCAAAGGTTTTCCCCTTAGCCTTTAGCCCTTCGCCTGACTACAACAAGCAAACAGGAAAATGAAATGACACAATCTGATACCTTGAAAATAGTGATTGTTGGCCACGTGGACCACGGCAAATCCACCCTCATCGGCCGGCTGTTCTACGACACCGGCAGCATCCCCCGGGTCCGTTACCAGGAAATAGCCGCCACCTGCCGCGCCCAGGGCAGGGAGTTCGAATTCGCCTACCTGATGGACGCCCTGGAAGAAGAACGGGACCAGAACATCACCATCGATACCGCCTCCACCTTCTTCAAGACCGCAAAAAGGCCCTACGTCATCATCGACGCTCCCGGCCACAAGCAGTTCCTCAAAAACATGATAACCGGCGCCTCCAGCGCAGACGCCGCCATCCTTCTGGTAGACGGCGCCGAAGGCGTCCGGGAACAGACCAAAAGGCACGCCTACGTCCTGTCGCTGCTGGGCATCCGCCAGGTAGTGGTCACCGTCAACAAACTGGACATGGTGGGTTACGACCGCAAGGTATTCGGCGCAGTCGAAAACGACATCCGCGGCTTCCTCCACTCGGTCGGCATCGTACCGTCCCACGTCATCCCGGTCTCGGCCCGGCAAGGGGAAAACATGGCCAAACGCCTCGGCCACACCCCCTGGTACAGCGGTCCCACCGTACTCGAGGCCCTGGACACCTTCGAGAACGTCCACGGCGACCGGACCCTGCCGCTCCGCCTGCCGGTACAGGACGTCTACAAATGGGACGGCAAACGGATCTACGTCGGCAGGGTCGAAAGCGGAGAAATACGGAAAGGGGACGAAGTCGTCTTCCTTCCCTCCGGCAAGATAACGAAAATCAAGAGCGTCGAGAAATGGCGCACGCCCGACCTCCCTTCCGCCGGGGCCGGGGAAAGCATCGGCATCACCACCCGGGACGAACTGTTCGTCGAGCGCGGCGAGGTCATAGCCCGGCGTGACAACGCCCCGGTCAGGACCCGCGAGATCCGGGCCAGCATCTTCTGGCTGTCCGACCGGCCGTTCCAGGCCGGTGCGAGCTACACCCTCAAACTGGCCACGGCCGAAGTCACCGCCACCGCCGTTGCCATCGAAGAGCGGCTCGACTCGTCCAGCCTGGAGGTAACCGAACGCCACGCCAGGGAACTCCTGGCCACAGAAGTCGGCAACGTGGCATTCGCCCTCAAGAACGACATCGCCGCCGACCTGTACGGAGAAAACATCGCCCTTGGCCGGTTCGTCATCGAAGACGGGACCCTCATCTCCGGCGGCGGGATAATCCGGAGCCTTGCGGCCGACAGCGGGGGCTCGGTCCAGACCGTCAGGCTGGACGACAAATTCATCATCAACGACGACGGGAGCTTCGTCGACCTGACCAGGGAGCGTCGTGAGGTGGACTTCTACGTCACCGCCCCGTTCCTGGACTATCTCAGCGCCGGCAACCGTGTGCTGTTCCGTCTGCGCGACCCGCGCCAGGTGGAACCTGTTGCGCTCATGGCCTTCGAGCACAACCTGAGGTTCTCCTTCGGCAGGGATGGCGAAAAGATTAACCTCATCCTCTTCAGGGACGCCGGAAAAACCGCGACGGCGGAGCCGGAGTTCGGCGGGCTGTGATGGAGGAATAAAAACAGGCCGTTTTGGTGCTTGAGTGAAAAAGCGGGCAAATCGCGTATCGGATACGGCGGTCTGCCCTTTTTTGTTGGCCGGCGCGCCGTTTGCGGAAGGACGGGGTGTAGCGGGACCCCAGACCGGCCCCGGCCGGCGTCTTGCGGATGGGTGTCGGCTATTTTGTTTCGGTAACAGACTTATGGTGCTATAATCTATTCAGTAAACAATATATTTACATTGGGAACCACGAGTCTCGAAAGGAGAACATTATGGAAGCGAACCACGGACAAGCTTTACGCGTAGGTATGAGAATAGTGGCCGTTGTCTTTGCGTTCATTTTGTGTCAGGGCCTCGGCTCGACCGCGTTCGCGGATAACAAGTCAGAGGCCCAGGCGGTAGTGGACAGGGCGAACGCGACGTTCACGGAACTGATGAGTGACAGCAATTTTTCCTGGCTGCACGGATATATCAAGGACGCCAAGGGAGTCCTGATATTCCCGCAGGTCCTGAAAGCGGGCTTTTTCCTGGGCGGTTCCGGGGGGACCGGCGTGCTCCTGGTCAGGGGGCATCAAACCGGAACCTGGAGTGACCCTGCCTTCTACACGATCGGTTCGGTGACCTTCGGTCTGCAGATAGGCGGCGAGGCCGCACAGGTGGTCATGCTGGCGATGAGCCAGAAAGCTGTTGACACCCTCTTCAGTTCAACGGTGAAACTGGGTGGAGATGCATCCATCGCGGTCGGTCCTCTCGGCGGGGGTGCCAAGGGCTCCGTTACGGTCCCGACAGTGACGGCCGACTTCGTCTCCTTTGCCAAGTCCAAGGGGCTTTACGCCGGTCTCAACCTGGAGGGTTCGGTGCTGGCGGTGCGTGATTCGCTCAATAGCTCCTACTACGGCAAGGCGGTTGCACCGAGAGACATTATCATGAAGAGGGTCGTGGGCAACCCCGACGCGGCCGCGCTCAAGGCGGCGCTGGGGAAGGCCTCGGCAAAGTGATCGGTGAATGGATTGTTCCCGGGTTGACCTGGAGATGCTTCCAGAGGATGGAGGGGACACCGTCTGATGAGAGGATAAGATGAATGTTGTCGAACCGGCATATGGAATTGCTCGGGTGAGCGACAGACACGGTCACGGAGGAGGGAAGGCCTCTCTCCGTGACCGCCTTCGCGGCGCCATCTGGGGGCAGCTGGTGGGTGACGCCGCCTGTCTGGGGATCCACTGGATCTATGACCCGGCCGAGCTCGATCGGGCCTATCCCGGTGGGGTGGCGGGATTCGAGGCCCCCGGAAAAGGGCATTACCACTTTGGAAAGGTGCCTGGGGACCAGACCCACTATGGAGATGCGGCGCTCGTGATGCTCCATTCGGTCGCCGAGCTTGGGAGGTTCGAGGCTACCGATTTCGGGAGCCGCTTCATTGAACTGACGGGCTCCACCGCATACACCGGGTACCGGGACAACGCCACCAGGAAGACCCTGGAGAACTACCAGCGGTTCCTGGCGGACCACCCTGGCGAGGCCTTCGGTTTCCAGGAGGGGGCCGACGATGACCAGCCGGCCACCGCAACCCGGCTTGCCCCGGTGGCGGTGGCCCATTACCGTGACGCCGGCCTGCTGGAGGCGGTGACTGCGGCGACCAGAGTCTGCCAGAACAACGGCCGGGCCGTGGCCTACGTGAAGTGCCATGCCCTGGTGCTGAAGGGGCTGTTCGGTGGTCTCGACCTGGGCACGGCCCTTCGGAGGGCGGCGGAGGCCCTCTCGGCGGACGTCAGGTACGGTTCCGAGATCAGGCGCAAGGTCAGGGAGGCGCTGGAGTCGGTGCACTACTCCGTAACCACCGCCACCAAACGCTTCGGCCAGTCCTGCCCCCTCATACACAGCTTCCCCTCAGCTGTCCACGCCGCGTTCAAGCATGCCGACGATTTCGCGTCCGCCGTGCTGGCAACGGCCCGGGCAGGCGGCGACAGCGCCGGAAGGGCCGCCCTGGTCGGGTCCTGGCTCGGCGCCAGCCTGGGAGTTGCAGGCATACCCGAAGAATGGAGAAGACGCCTGACCGCCTTCGACGCCATCGAGCAGGACGTGGAGCGGCTGGTGCGGCGTCTGGAGCCGTAGAGCAAAATCCCGCCCGCCTCCCTTCGTAGAGGGAGGGTAACTTCATGACCACCCATCTCATCATGGCAGAACGACAATTCCGTCCTTCCTGCCTCCTCATTGAATAACAGAACCCCAGATATTTTCCTCAAAGCAAATCTCTGTTGTCCGCCGGTTCTATTTTATTAAAAAAACCGATAACTTTAACAGATAATGTTAATAATATCCATTGGACGACCCATTAATGAGTTTGTTATGGTGTGGCGCGGTCGGCCGTTTTGTTTTGTACCCCCTCAGGGGTTTTTATTCAACCGGAGGAGCACAGTCATGAAAAAAGGAACAATAGGTAGGGCATCACTGCTGATGGCGATCTGTGTCATGCTGCTGACCGGGTGCGGCAGCTCGGTGGAGGAAAAACTGGCCATCGTATCAGGGCCGCACCTGGTGCCGGCGTCAAAGGAGTATCCCAATGCCGATCTGCTGGTCACCCCCGAGTCGGTCCAGGAGAATCTCGGCAATGACGACCTGGTGATCATCGACGCGCGGGGGTCGGGGTACGAAGCCGGTCACGTGCCCGGCGCCGTCAGTATGAAGTACGGTGCGTTCTTCACCGCCGGAGTGGGGCTGAAAGACACGGCGACCCTGGAAGAGCTGCTCGGCAAGGCCGGGCTCACCAGGACCTCCACCATCGTCATCTATGACAACACCACCGCCTCCTGGGGGGCGGCGGGGCGTATCTTCTGGATGCTCGAATACCTGGGCTGCACCGACGTGCACATCATGAACGGCGGCTGGGACAAATGGGCGGCCGACGGCAGGCCCGTCGAGACCGCGGGCCATACCCTGCCGGAGAAGAAATTCGTCGCCAGGGTCAAGTCATCGGTACGTGCCACCTCCGACCGGATACTGAGCCGGTACCAGGACAGCGATTTCGCGATAATCGATGCCCGGACCGACGAGGAGTTCATCGGCTGGCAGCTCTACGGCGAGGCGCGGGGCGGCCACATCCCCGGGGCGGTGCAGATTCCCTATGCCTGGTACTACGCCACCGACAAGACGGTGCTGAATTACGCAGACCTCAAGACGCTGCTCGAATCCCGCGGCATCACCCGGGGCAAGGAAGTGACGTCCTACTGCACGGCCGGGATCCGCAGCGGTTACGTCTACTTCATTCTCAGGCTGATGGGGTATACCAGGGCTTCGAACTATGACGCCTCCATGTTCGAGTGGACGGCGGACGTCTCCCTCCCCATGGAGAAGGCCGCCAATTACTCGAGGATGGTCCACGCCGGATGGGTCAAGACACTGGTTGACGGCGGCACGCCTCCCACCTATTCCGGCAACGGCTACAAGATCTTCGAGTGCAGTTGGGGGCCCACCTCATCGGCCTATAACAGCGGCCATATCCCGGGCGCGGTTCATTTCGACACCAACAACGTGGAGGCGAGGAACTATCTCGACCCCCTCAACCCGTTCCCGGTATCGGACGCCAACGAAATAGTCTGGGACCTGGTGGCGGACTCCATACTGGAGGCCCGGCTCGCCGCAATGGGTATCTCCAACAATACCACGGTCATTGTCTATGGAAATTCGGGCAGCGCGGTCACACGGGTCTACTGGGCGCTGCGCTACGCCGGGGTAGACGTCCGCTACCTCAACGGCGGCTACCAGGCCTGGCTGGCCAATGGCGGCGCGGCGGAAACGAGCGCCAACCTGCCGGTACCGGCCCTGTTCACCATCAATCCCCAGCCGCAGATCAAGGCCCTGACTCCCGAGGTGAAGCAATACGCCGATTACTTCCGCGCCAACGGCACGCCGCTGCCCGGCAAGGTGCTGGTGGACGTGCGGAGCAGAGAGGAGTACGCGGGCGAGATCGTAGGCTATGACGACCCGAATATCACCAGGAAGGGACGCATTCCCGGGGCGGTATGGGCGTACAACGGCGGCAAACCCGACTACATGGACGCCGACGGAACCCTTCGCAGCTACACCGAGGTGCGGGGGATGTGGCAGGACCTGGGCATCACCGCCGACAAGACGCTGATCTTCTACTGCGGGACCGGGTGGCGCTCGACCCTGTCGTTCATCTATGCGGACCTGATGGGCTTTCCGAACATCAAAAACTACGACTCCTGGTATGTCTGGAGCACCTACTGGGATTCATCGACCGAAACCATCCACCGCGATGCCCCGTATAACGACCCGCTCATGCCGATCGACACCGGCTGGCCCGGACCTTAACCTGGTTTCCGTCCGGAAACCCCGGGAAGATGTTATGGGGGACGGGTCGGGGCTTTCACGGAGCCTCTCGTACGGCCTGAGTGCAATCGGGTGATTCACGGGAAAGCGTCTGAATCCGGCAGAGTATCTGATCCAGGCGAAGGACGGCGACCGATTACGAGGGGCTTCGGGGAAGTTCCGACCCGTCCCCTGTCGACACTTTCCGGATGGAAACCGGCTTAACATTTTTTCACTCCTTCAATCGCCCAACAGAAGTGGGTGGGGGGAAATAAAATCGGATTTCTTTAGATTCATCCCAGGAGGGAACCTTGTGAAACAACTACTGACAAGCAGCGTCATTGCTGCCATAATCGTCGCCATATCCGCTGGTGCGGGGTTCGCCGGCGCGTGGACCCAGGAGAAGGGGAAGTTTTACGACAAGCTGGGTTTCAACTTCTACTATGCGAGCAAGAATTTCGATCCCGACGGGGGCAAGAGCGACTTCGCCAACGGCGGCACGTTCCGCGATTACAACCTCAACAACTATATAGAGTACGGTCTGACGGACGATCTTACCCTGATCAACTCCCTGGTCTATAAACGGATCGACAAGAGCGACACCACGGCCGACCTGACCACCTGGGGGGTGGGGGACATCGACGTGGCGGCCCGTTACAGGCTGGCCGAGGGAACCTGGGGCATCCTGTCAATCCAGGCGCTGCTGAAGATCCCGTCGGCCTATGACAAAAACGACCGGTTGCCGCTCGGCAACGGCCAGTTCGACTATGAAGGCAAGCTCCTCTTCGGCCGCTCCCTGTATCCCCACATCCCCGGCTATTTCAATCTGGAGTTGGGCTACCGGTTCCGTGAAGGCGATCCGTCCGACGAATTCAGATACCTGGTCGAGTTCGGAATCGACGTTACCAGGAGCCTCTACGGCAGGTTGAAGCTCGACGGCATTTACAGCATCGATAACGGCAACAGATACGGCTATGACGGCAATCCAACGACCACCAACAACTTCGACCTGGGGAAACTGGAACTGACCGCGGGTTACAAATTCGCTCCGGCATGGGGTGTGGAACTGACGATAACTCCTTCAGTCTATGGCCAGAACACCGCGGCCGGAACCAATTTCACGCTCGGGCTGTTTTACAAGACGCCATGAAGGACGAAACACTGCAACAACCGGCGGGGCTGCTCCGCCCGAGACTGCGGGAACTCCTGGACAGGGTGCGGGAAGGGTGCACGGAGTGTGGCGGCTGCATGACCGAATGCACGTTCCTGCGCAGGCACGGCACGCCGAAAAGCATTGCCGGCGGTTTCGCCACCGCCGCCGAGGCGGCCCTGTCACTCCCGTTCGAATGCAGCCTGTGCGGCCTCTGCGGGGCGGTCTGCCCGGAGGGGTTGACCCCCACTGACCTGTTCCTGGAGATGCGCCGTGAGGCAGTGGACCGCAGCTTCGGCGGTTTTCCGGAGCACGGGCCGCTCTTGAGCTACGAGCGGCTCGGCACCTCGCGCCGTTTCACCCTCTACCGGCTGCCCGAGGGGTGCTCCACGGTCTTCTTCCCAGGCTGCGCCCTGTCCGGCAGCCGGCCGGCCGGGGTCTCCAAGGTGTTCTCCCTGCTGCGGCAGGCCGACCCGGCCATGGGCATCGTCTTTGACTGCTGCATGAAGCCCTCCCACGGCCTTGGCCGCGAGCGTTACGCACATGCCATGTTCGAGGAGATGCGGAACTACCTGGCCGAGCAGGGGGTGAGGGAGGTGCTGGTGGCCTGCCCCAACTGTCGTGAGATGTTCGATTCCCTCGGCAGGGGACTGGCGGTGAGGACCGTGTACGAGGCGCTGGCCGAATCCGCGGCCCCGCCGGAGCAGGCATCCGGCACGGTGACGGTCCACGACCCGTGCGTGCTGCGCCATGACCGGGCCGCTCAGCAGGCCGTGCGGACCTTGCTGCGGAGGCAGGGGCTGACGGTGGAGGAGATGGCCCACTCCGGCAGGACGACGCTCTGCTGCGGCCAGGGGGGAGGGGTGAACCTGCTGGATCCGGACCTGGCCGGTTCATGGGTACGGCAACGGGTCGGGGAGGCGTCCGGCAGGAGGGTGGTCGGCTACTGCGCGGCGTGCGTGCAGGCCCTGGCGGACCACGCCCCTGCCAGTCACCTGCTGGACATGCTGTTCAACCCGCAACAGGCCCTGGCCGGCAGGGTGAAGGGTGCGGCCGCCCCGTTCAGCTACCTGAACAGGCTGCTGCTCAAAAGGAAATTCAGAAGGATGGGAGGAGTTGCGGTGTTACGGGAAAGGACCTTTTCCGCTGAACCTGAATCGGTGCGTAAGCTCTCCTGGAAGCCGTTCGTGCTCCTGGCCCTGCTGGCGGCGGCTGTTGCCGGGGTGCACCTGTCCGGCGCTGGCCGCTACCTGCAGCAGGACCAGCTCAGGGGGCTGATCGCCGGGTACGGGGCGCTGGCCCCGGCCGTCTACATCCTGATCTACAGCCTGGCGCCGGTGCTGTTTCTGCCCGGGCTCCCCATCACCATCGCGGGCGGCATCCTGTTCGGTCCGTTCTGGGGGGTGGTCTACACCATCACGGGCGCCACCATCGGCGCTTCGCTGGCGTTTTTAACGGCCCGCTACCTGGCCCGTGACTGGGTGGCGTCCAAGCTGACCGGCCCCGGCTGGGCCAGGCTCGACCGGGAGGTGGAGCGGCACGGCTGGAAGGTGGTGGCCTTCACCCGCCTTATTCCGGCCTTTCCCTTCAATCTGCTGAACTACGCCTTCGGCCTGACGAAAATCCCGTTCAGCCACTACCTGGTGGCCACTTTTTTCTGCATGCTTCCCGCCTGCATCGCATTCATCGTGTTTTCAAGCTCTCTCCTGGACCTGATCCGGGGAAACCTGTCGCCGACCGCCCTCGTGGGGATCGCGCTGGTCGTGGCCGTATCGCTGATTCCGCTGATCTACCGGCGGTTCAAGGCGCGGCGCGCGGCCGGAGGAATGCCGGGTGAGCCCGACTAGGGCAGCACGGTCGGACGTGAACGGCCCGGTCCGGGTGGCGCTGATCATCCCGGCCCGCAACGAGGAGCTTTCGCTCCCCACGGTGCTGGCCAGGGTTCCGGCGCCGGTGACCAGGGTCGTGGTGGTGGACAACGGTTCCACCGACGCTACGGCCGCGGTGGCCCGGTCGTGCGGCGCGCAGGTGGTGCACGAGCCTGTAGCGGGCTACGGCAGGGCCTGCCTGGCCGGGATCTCGGCACTGACCCACGACCCGCCGGCCCTGGTGGCATTCGCCGACGCAGACGGCAGCGACGGGGTGGAGAACCTGGCGGTACTTCTGCAACCGATTCTGGCCGGCGAGGCGGACCTGTCGCTGGCCTTGAGGGTCCCGGACGGCGGCGGGGCGCTGACTCCGCAGCAGCGCTTCGGCAACCGGCTGGCGACCCGGTTGATCCGTTTCATCTGGGGGCACGACTACGGCGACCTGGGACCCATGCGGGTCGTCACCTGGCAGGCGCTGCTGGAGCTCGGGATGGAGGACCTGGACTTCGGCTGGACCGTGGAGATGCAGATCCGGGCCGTAAAGGCGGGACTGCGCATCAGGGAAACGCCGCTCCCCTATCACCCGCGGCTGGCAGGGGAGTCCAAGATCAGCCGTACCCTGTCGGGAGTGGTGCGGGCCGGGGCCAAGATTCTCTGGGTCATCGGCCGGGAACTCTGGCGGGCGGAAAGGTCGGCGGCACAAGGGGAGAGGGACTCAGGCGGGCATCGGGCGGAACCGGCGAGCAACCCGACAGAGCAGCCATGCCGCCACCGGCGCCAGGAACAGGGTTGCGGTCACCCATGGGTCCTCGACCCATTGGCCCAGGATGAAATAGGGGATCTGGACCCGGTAGGAGAGAAAGACCGCCCAGCAGAGCACGATCCCGGCCGGGCCGGCGGCAAAGGGGAGCAGGGCGGCCAGGGTCAGGGCATACCAGGGCTGGAGCGTGGGGGTGAGGAGCAGGAAGGCCAGGGCGATGTGGTAACAGGCCGCGAGGGCCGAGCGGCCTGAAGCTGCCCGGCGCGGTCCTGCGTCCCGCAGCAGCAGTCCGTACCTGACCAGGAGAAAGCCGAGAAAGACGCCGCCCAGTATCAGCCGCGCGACAGCGCCGGAACCGGTCAGCCCCCGCAGGGCGCCGAAGGCGAAACCGGAGAACTCCCAGTTGCGGGCATAGATATCCAGCGTGGCCAGAAGACCCGCCAGCCCCGGGATGAAAGGGGCCAGGAGCAGGGCCGTGGCTGCCGCGAAGGCAGCCGTGAAGTGGCGCCTACGGCCTGACGGTACCAGCGACAGCAGGGCCGGGAGGAACACGAGGGGAAAGAGCTTCACCAGTCCGGCGAACGCGGCCAGGCCGCCTGCCAGCAGGTACGACGCTTTTTCACCGGCTCCGTCCCCGGATGCCCCCCGGCCGGAGCGGGCGTTCACCAGCAGGCAGCAGGCCGCGATGAAGAAGCACATCCCGGCCCCGTCCACGTGGCCGGATCCGGCGATCTCCAGCACCGGCAGCGGATTCCAGGCGTAAATCACTGCATGCCGTGAAGGGAGCCCCAGCCGGTTCAACAGCAGCATGAGCAGGCCGCACAGGACGAGGTCGATCAGCACCAGGATCCCTTTCAGTCCGGTTATCCCCAGGCCTGTGGCTGCCCCGGCGGCGAAGACCAGTTGCGCGGCCGGGGGGTAGATGGTCACATGCTCCGGGTGGTTGATCCCGGCGTGCACGGTCTCCAGCCCGGGCGGCGGCTCGACGGATGACGGTGCCGCGGCGTAGGGGCTCCCGCCGCGGAGCAGGGTGGCCCCGTCCCACAGGTAGCGGTGGACGTCGTCGGACAACTGCGGCGGCGCGAACAGGAACAGGAGCCTCAGCAGCAGGGCCACGCCCAGGATGACGGCCGGCGACCATCCGGCCGCGCCGCGTTCCCCGAGATAGTATGCCAGGGCGGTCGCGACCGCCATGACCGCGGTCCACCCGACCAGCAGGGGGATTGCCAGGCGCAGTTCCGGAGCCAGAGCCAGTATCACCGAGGAGGCAACGATGACGAGAGGAATGCAGATGGTAACCAGTTTGTTCGCCGGGTTTCCGCTCCCGCGGCTTGTGGGTGCGCTGATCATGGTCGTGTCTCTTTCCGGTCCGGTCGCGGCGGCGGACCTGGGCCTGATAGAGCCTTCGGACCTCAGCCGGGAAAAGGCCCGCTGGGTCGTTCTGGACGCCCGTCCCAAGGCGGCGTGGCAGGCGGGCCACATCCCGGGCGCCAGGTCGTTTTCCTGGGAGGACTATACCAGAACCGACGCCAAAGGTGTACACTACAGCCCGTTCGAGCCCCGGGAGCTGGCCGCGGCCCTGGCCGGCATGGGGATTGACGAGAAGACCGCCGTGGTGGTATACGGAGACGCCGACAAGAGTTGGGGCGGCGAGGGGTACGACGTCTGGCTCCTCGCCTGGCTGGGCCACAAGGGCCCCATCCGGCTGCTGCACGGCGGCATACAGGCGTGGCAGAACCTGAACCTGCCGCTGGTCAGGGGCGACGAGAAACCTGCCGCGAAGAAGCCGGGCTACCGTGTCGCGCTCCAGCAACGATACCTTGTAGCAACGGAAGAGGTCGCGAAGCAGAGCGGATCCTTTGCGCTGGTTGACGTCCGTTCCACCTGGGAATGGCTCAAGGGAAGGATACCCGGCGCCGTCCACATCCCCTGGGACGAGTTCTACACCGGCAAGGACCGCCGTCCGCTCCCCCCGGCCGAGCTGAAAAGGCTGCTCGCCAGGCACGGGGTCGATACCTCCAGGCCGGTGGTGTATTACTGCCTCGGCGGGGTACGCTCCGCCTACGCCTGGACGGCCCACCAACTGGCCGGGCTGCCCGATGCGCGCAATTACCGCGGTGGCTGGGAGGCCTGGCGGAAAAAGTAGACAGGCGGTAGACTGAACCTCAAGCAATGGCCCAACTTTTCTTCGACATCTGCGCGATTGTCCACCTGTCGGCCCTGGGGCTCCTCTCCCTCTACGGCCTGCATCGCATCTGGCTGGTGACGGCATGGTGGAGGAAGCGCCGGACCGCTCCCATGCCCGCTCCACCGCTGCCGGAGCGCCTCCCCATGGTCACCGTGCAGTTGCCTATCTTCAACGAGCGCTTCGTGGCCGAGCGGCTGGTGGACGCGGCGGCCCGGCTGGACTGGCCCGCCGACCGGCTGGAGATCCAGGTCCTGGACGACTCCACCGACGATACCTCCGACATCGTCGCACTGAGTGTAAGCCGTTGGCGGGAGCGGGGCGTCTTAGTCAGCCATGTCCGACGGCCCCACCGGAAGGGGTTCAAGGCCGGGGCCCTGGCCGAGGGGCTCAAGGCTGCCCGGGGGGAGTATGTCGCCGTGTTTGACGCCGATTTCACCCCGGCGCCGGACTTCCTCAGGCAGACCGTCCCGCACTTCGCCGACCCGGGCGTCGGGATGGTACAGGCACGCTGGGGGTTCCGCAACGCCGAGCATTCCTGGCTCACCGGGGTGCAGGCCCTGCTGCTGGGTCCCCACTTTGCCATCGAGCACCAGGTGAGGTTCTCCAGGGGGCTGTTTTTCAATTTCAACGGCACGGCCGGGGTCTGGCGGCGCGAGGCCATCGAAACCGCCGGAGGCTGGCAGCCGGACACGGTCACCGAGGACCTGGACCTGAGCTACCGGGCGCAACTGCGCGGCTGGCGGTTCGTCTACCTGTCCCACTACGTGGTGCCGTCCGAGCTGCCGGTGACCCTGGCGGCCTTCCGCGGTCAGCAGCAGCGCTGGGCCAAGGGTTCGGTCCAGACCGCGCGCAAGATCCTACCTAAAGTCCTGAGGCAAAGCCTGCCGCTCGCGGTGAAGGGGGAGGCCCTGGCACACCTGCTGGCCAATTTCGGCTGGCTTTTGGGGGCACTGGTCTTCCTGACCCTCTACCCGGCGGTGGTGTCGCGGGTCGGGGTCGGTCCCTGGCAACTGCTCCGGCTGGACCTCCCGCTGTTCCTGTCCACCACCGCGGCCATCCTCTGCTATTTCTTCCTGTTCCTGCGCGGCGAGGGGACACGCGGCTCGCTGGGGCGGCTGGCGATCCTCCCCATGATCAGCATCGGCCTGGCTCCGAGCATCGCCTTTTCCGTGGTCAGGGGGGTGTTCAGCAGGGGTGGCTTCTTCGAGCGGACCCCCAAGTTCGGCATCGTGGGCCGGGCCTCACTCCCCTTGCAGTCCATACGCTACCGCCAGAAAAACCTGCCGTACCTTCTCCTGAACCTTTTCCTGCTCTGCTACAGCATACTTCCCCTGACATTCGCCTGGCAGCGGGGGACCTGGTACGCGCTGCCGCTGTTCGTCATCTTTCCGGCCGGCTTCCTCATGGTGGTCCTCCAGGAGGCGCGTGAGGCGTGCGCCCGGCTCCGCGGGTAGGCGGTCCGGCACCAGGGACCGTTTTGCGTGCACTGTCCCTTTCTTCAGGCTTTCGACACCCTGCGGTAACCGGCTAAATTCAGGTATAATAACCTCATGATACCGAGAAGGGTTCAGTGGATACTGTCGGTTCTGGTTGCTCTGCTTTTTCTGGCGGGGTGCGGCCGGGGATACGAGGCCGCGCTGGTCCTGCTCGAAGTTGCGGGCAAGGGAGGAGAGAAAGGGCTCAAGGCCCGGACGCCCGCCCCTACCAGAACCCTGGTCGTATTCCGGGTCAACGGGCGTGAATACCGAGGAGATCTCTACCGGCCCGGAGAACCGGCCGAGGCAGGGGTGGTGCTGGTGCCCGGGGCAGCGGAGAAGGGGAAGGACGACCCGAGGCTGACGGCCTTCGCGACCACCCTGGCGAGGGTCCGGTTCGCGGTGCTGGTCCCGGACCTGGCAGGTCTTCGGGAACTGAGGGTGGGGCCGGAGAATATCCGTGAGATTGCCGATGCCTATGCCTGGCTGTCCTCGCAGGCCGACCTCGCCCCCGGGGGGAAAGGCGGGATCTTCGCCTTCAGCTATGCGGCCGGTCCGGCCGTCCTGGCGGCCATGGAGTCTGATATACGGGACCGGACCCGATTCGTGTTCACGGTCGGGGGGTACCACGACCTGGTCGGCGTCATCACCTTCTTCACCACCGGCTATTACCGTCACAAGGGTCAATGGCACTACCTGGAACCGAACCATTACGGCAAATGGGTCTTTGTGCTGAGCAACTGTGAAAGACTCGCAAACCCGCACGATCGGGAGGCGCTCCGGCAGATGGCCATGCGAAGGATGGAAGACGAGCGGGCGGAGATCGGTGACCTGGTGGCGCGTCTCGGGCCGGAGGGGAGACAGGTCTACGACCTGATCGTCAATCGGGATCCCGGGGCGGTACCCGCCCTGGCGGCCAACCTCCCCTCGCCGATCCGGGCCGCCCTGGAGGCGCTCAACCTGGCGGACAAGCCCCTTGGACTGCTCCGCGCCAGGGCGATCCTGGTCCACGGCCTGGATGACGACATCATCCCCTATAGCGAGAGCGTTGCCCTGGCGGCCGCGCTCCCGCCCGGCACGTCACGTCTCTTTCTCACCCGGGGACTGTTCCATGTGGATGTGAAGCCCGGCCTTCTGGACGGCTGGCGGATGTGGCGGGCGGTGGACGCCCTTCTCAGGGAGCGGGAGGAGTGAGAGAGCCGATGTCGCGAGCAACGCGGATGGGATACGAAAACGCATGCCCTGGGAGTGCGCCGTGACGGCCGACGCCGGTAACCGGCTGGCCGACAGACTGCGTACGCTGGTGCGGGGGAGGGTGTTGGCCGACCGGAGCAGCCTGCGGCGTTATTCACAGGATCAGAGCATCTACCGGATCGAGCCGCGGGCCGTGGTGCTTCCGGACGACCCCGAGGACATGGCGCGGCTGGTAGACTTTGCCTCCCGGGAAGGGGTGGCGATTACCGCCAGGGGCGGCGGCTCCGGCACCGCGGGCGCCGCGCTGGGGAGCGGCATCGTCATGGCCTTGCCGGACGGCGGTCCCTGGGACCGGATCGACCGGTTCTCCGCCGCCGGCTCAAGCGCCCTGGTGCGGGCCGGGGCCGGCGTCTATCACAACAGGCTGCAGGATTACCTGCGGCAACGGGGGTTCTTCCTGCCGGCCGATGTCTCCAGTGCGGAGATCAGCCGCATAGGCGGCAACATCGCCACCAGGGCGAGCGGGCCGCACGCCCTGCGCTACGGCTCCATCGACCGGTTCGTTGAGCGGGTGACCTTTATCGCCGATCAGGGCGAAACGGTCGACACCGGCGACGAGAAGACCATTCCGGACCGCTTCAGTGCCCGGTTGACCGGGCTGCAACGGCGCCTGCTGGCGGATCTGCCGGCCAGGGAGCTGCTGGAGTCCCGTCGCGGCCTGAAGACGGCCAGCGGCTACAACCTGTCCGCCTTTCTCGATAATCTTCCCATCGGGCAGTTGATTGCCGGGCTTCTGGCCGGCAGCGTCGGCACCCTCGGCCTGGTCACCGACGCAACCCTGCGGGTCGAGGTCCATGAGCCGGACAGGGCGGCCGTGCTGCTCCACTTCGACGACCTTGCCGAGACGGCGCGGGCGGTGTGCGCGTTGCTGGAGCTGGCCCCGGCGGCCATCGAGCTGATCAGCAGGGAAACCGCGGCTATCCTCCGCAGTCGTACCGATCTCCCGGAATCGCTTGCCGTGGACGCCCACCTGCTGCTGGTGGAACTGTCCGGACCAGCGGCCCGGGCGGAGGCAGAAAAGGTCGTGGGAGTGGCGCGGGCCGAGGGGCTGCGGCTGAGCGCCCCTCCGGTCGTGGCGCTGGACAAGGGCCGGATCGACCGGCTGTGGGCGCTGCGCAAGCGGATCCTGTGGCTGATCAGCCATCCCCGGCCTGGGTTCCAGGCCCTCACGGTGGTCAACGATGTGGGCGTGCCGCCCGAACGGCTGGCCGCTTTCGTGGGCGAGGCGGAGCGGCTCTTTGCCCGCCACGGGCTCACCGCCGTCATCTACGGCCATGCCGGTAACGGCAACCTGCATCTGCGGCCCCTGTTCGATCTGACGCTCCCCGGACTGCCAGGGAGGATCCGGCGTCTGGCGGACGAGGTATATGAGTCGGTCCTGCGCCATGGCGGCACGGTGACCGCCGAGCACGGCATGGGCCGGTTGCGGGCGCCCTATCTGGAGCGGGAATGGGGACCCGCGCTGTATAGCTACATGCGGGAGGTCAAGGATATCTTCGATCCGCGGGAGCTGTTCAACCCCGGCGTGATGTTCAGCGACCGGCCCATCACCGACCATATGCGGGAAGAACTGCTGGCGGCCGGTTCCGGGACGGGGGACTGACCGGCCCCTCGTCGTAGGCTTATGAGGGGCGGGTCGGGGCTTTCACGGAGCCTCTCGTACGGCTTGAATGCAATCAAGGTGACTCACGGGAAAGCGCCTGAATTCAGCAGAGTATTTGATTCGAGCAAAGGATAGTGACCGATCACGAGGGGCTTCGGGGAAGTTCCGACCCACCCCCTGTCGGCACTTTCCGGGTGGAAATCAGGTAGTGTTTATCCGGAGCGAGGTGTGCCATGACACAGGAACAAGGCTTCTACTGGGAGCGACATGCGGCGGCCGAGCAGTTCATGCTGGACCTGCTCGCCGATTTCCGTAAACGAAACGGCACGTTGGCCCTCTTTGGAGAGCGGCTGGCCAGACAGACCAGCGGCCGTCTGCTCGACTGGGTCGACCATCTGCTGCTGGAGGATTCGCGGCAGCTCCGGGACAGGCTGACCGGACTCGGCTTCGTGTCAAGGTGGGCCGACGCCCCGGCGGTCTGGTCGCATCCGGGGACCCAGCTCCCCGGGGTCGTCCTGACCGGCCCGGGAGACCGGCCGCGGACCGGCCCGGCCCTGCGGGTTGAGAGCCTGGCCGATTTCCTCCAGGCAAACGGTTTCCGGGCCGGGATCGAAGGAGAGCCCTTGGCCCCGTTCCGGCGCGCCGTACTCGGGGAGGAGCAGGGGGCTGCCCTGCTGGCGGTGGAGCGTCACGGCGGCGCGGATTGTAAGCCGGGTCGGCAGACCGGGGACTACCAGCGCGTCTTTCTGTCGGCTCTGGAATCGTGGCAGACCAGGCCCAGGAAGGGAGACGACGAGGATCTCCTCTGGGAAGACCTCTTCCGGAGGGTGGAGGAGATGACGGCCCTGGTGGGAACGGATACGGCCGCGCATCTGGTCTGCCGGGGAGAGCGGCTCTACTGGCTCTCCCGGAATTTCGCCGGCCGTCTGCAGCAGGGACGCCAGGAGACCCTGGGGCTGGGGTGGGGCAACCACGACCACCACACCTTCCGCAGCTCGCGTCGCCACTTCCGCAGGCTGGTGACCCTCTTTTCCCGCCTCGGCTTCGAGAATCGTGAGCGGTTCTACGCCGGCGAGGAGGCCGGCTGGGGCGCCCAGATCATGGAAAAACCCCGGGCCGGACTGGTCCTGTTCCTTGACGTGGATCTGGCGTCCGAGGAGGTTTCGGTCGATTTCTCCCGTGAGGAGCTGCCGGAGCGGGAGCGTCTCGGCACCGTGGGGCTCTGGTGCGCCCTGCACGGCGACTCCATATTCGCCGCCGGCATGCACCACCTGGCGGCCCTGTTCGACTTCGACCGGCTGATCGCCGACCTTGCCGGGCACAACCTCCGGTACATGGCACCCTTCAGCGACTTTCCCTTTCTCAGGCAGGCGTTCAGCGTGGCCGAGCAATGGCCGGTCGAGCCGGCCCGGGTGGAGTTCCTCGTGCGGGAGAGGGCCATCAGCGCCGAGCAGGGGGAGAGGTTCCTGGCCCGGGGGGCCGTGGGCAGTCACCTGGAAAACATCCAGCGCCGCGAGGGCTACAAGGGGTTCAACAGGAACAACGTCAGCGCCATCATCCGCCGGACCGATCCGCGCGGGTAGCCGGTATTTCATACGGAAGGTATCGTTGAGAAAGAATCGTGGAGGACACTACTGTAAATACGGGAAGCAGAGATGAAGCAGTGAGGGCCGATGTCGATGGCGCCGGCCCTTTTTCTTTTTTCCTTTGTCAACCGCCGTTGCTTGAGGTTAAAATGCATCGTCTCCTTTGAACCTAACCCCAGGGGTATCACGTGACGGAATCTTTTGTCGCTACCTATCATGCGCCGCCGGAACGTACAGGCTTTGCAGAGCTTGAACGCCTGCACTTCCTCCTTGACGGAGACGGTGGGCTGCGTACCGTCATCGACGCAATGCCCGAGCTTGTGATGGTCGTGGCTCCGTCCCGCCAGATCCTGCTGGGGAACCGGGCACTGGCCGACTTCGCCGTTTCTCAGGGGTGCGGGGCCTTCGTTGGCATGCGCCTCGGCGAACTGATGTCGTGCCGGCACTCGATGTCCGCTCCAGGGGGGTGTGGAACCGGAGAGGCGTGCCGCAGCTGCGGAGCGGTGGAGGCCATACTTGCGGGCTTGCAGGGCGACCGGGCATGCTGTGAATGCCGGATAATGCGGGAGACCGCGAACGGCGCCGAGGCCCTTGATCTGAAGGTCTGGGGCACGCCTTTCAACTGGAGGGGGGAAGCGCTGGCCCTGGTGGTTGCGGTGGACATAAGCCACGAGAAGCGGCGCAAGGTGCTGGAACGGATATTCTTTCACGACATACTCAACACGGCAGGCGCCATCAGCGGTCTTGCCGAACTCCTTGTCAACGGGGTCGTAAGCCTCGACGAGGCCAAAAACGATCTCATGTCCACGGCGCGGATACTGGTGGAGGAGATCCGCTGCCAGCAGGAGCTGCTGGCGGCCGAGAACAACGAGCTTTCGGTGCATCCCGCGCCCCTCCACTCGCGGCAGGTGCTGGAGTCGGTAGCGCTGACCTACTCTAACACCCCCCTCGGCCGGGAGCGGGCGATCGTCATCGCGCCGGCCGGTTGCGAAACCGTATTTCACAGCGACGAGCGGCTCCTCGGAAGGGTCATCGGCAACCTGGTCAAGAATGCCCTGGAGGCCTCCCGGCCTGGCGCCACGGTAACCCTCGGGTGCGCCGCGGAGGGGGATGAGATTTCCTTCTGGTGCAACAACGAAGGGGAGATGCCGCGGAAAACGCAGCTGCAGATATTCAACCGCTCGTTCTCCACCAAGGAACCGGACCGCGGCATCGGCACCTACAGCGTCAAGCTGCTTACCGAGCGTTACCTGAAGGGAAGGGTGGCATTCACCTCCAATGCCGGGGACGGGACAACCTTTACGGTTACCTGTCCCCTCGACCTCCGCTCATGAGATCCCCGGCAGTCTCCCTCAAAGCGGCCCACTGCGCCGACTTGATATCCCGGTCCGACTCGACGGTGGTCCTCACCGGCGCCGGGATCTCGACCTCTGCCGGCATACCCGATTTTCGAGGTCCCAGAGGACTCTATGTGACCAGGCGTTACGACCCGGAGAGGGTCTTCGATATCCGCTGGTTCCAGCGGGATCCCGGCTTTTTCTATGAGTTCGCCCGTGATTTCATCAGCATGATGATGACCGTGCGACCGACCTTTTCCCATCTGTTCCTTGCCCGGCTTGAGGCGGCCGGCAAACTGGACGCGGTGATCACCCAGAATATCGACATGCTCCATCAGTCGGCGGGAAGCCGCAACGTGGTCGAACTGCACGGCTCGTACGGCACGGCGACCTGCCGGGACTGCGGCCGCGGCTTCGACGCGCTCACCAATGCCTGGTGGGACGAGGCGATGCTCAGGAGCCCGCGGCCGCCGGTGGCGTTCTGTCCCGCCTGCGGCGGGGTGCTCAAGCCCGACATCGTGTTCTTCGGCGAGACGGTGAACGGGTATGACCGGGCGGAACGGATAATAGCCCGGTCGGACCTCCTGCTGGTCATCGGCTCGTCGCTCACGGTCACTCCGGCCTCGCTCCTTCCCCGTGAGGCGGGAGGGACGACGGTGGTGGTCAACCGGGGACCGGTGTCGCTGGAGCCGTCGGCCGGGCGCTATTTCGTCGACCACGACACGGACGAATACCTGCGTGACGTGGCCGGTTTGTTGGGAATGGCCGACAGGTAATATCAAATAATGGAGACGGTGCCGCATTGGCGGGAGGTGCCGACGGTATGGACGGTCAGGCCTGGCTTACGGGCTTCACAGTGCTTCTCACGCTGCTGTTGCTGGGCGGATGCAATCTGCAGTACCGAATGCTTTACGAGACTGATACGTCACTTCCCTCCGGGAGCTCCCTTGAGGAAAACGATCTCAGGTTCTGGCCCGGCAAGGAGGAGTACCGGGGATTCATCGGCGGAAGCGGGACCGGTCGTCCCCGGGGTACCTTCATTGTGTTCCACGGCAACGGCGGGACTGCCGCAGACCGTTCGTACTATGCACACGAGCTTGGCAGGCTCGGCTACCGGGTAATCCTTGCCGAGTATCCCCGGTACGGCGGGCGCAAGGGCGATCTGGGAGAAGCGGCGTTCGTCAAAGACGCAGATGAAACGGTGCGTCTTGCCCGTGAGATGTTCAGCGGCCCCATCTATCTGCTCGGGGAATCTCTCGGTGCCGGGGTCGCAGCGGCGGTTGCCGCCTCCACGCCGGTTCCGTTGGCCGGGGTGGTGCTGATGACCCCATGGGACACCCTGCAGGCAGTTGCCCGGCACCATTTCCGTATTATCCCGGTCCGGATGTTTCTGAAGGACTCCTACGACAACGTGGCCAACCTCTCGTCATTCAGGGGGAGGATTGCTGTTGTCGGCGCCGAACAGGACGGGATCATCCCGATCCGCCACGCGCGCGACCTCTACGGCTCGCTTGCCACGCCGTCGAAAAGGATGTGGATCATAGCCGGGGCGGGTCATAACGACTGGCTGGTGCGGATGGATGAGTCGTTGTGGAAGGAGATCGTGGAATTCGTGGCCGGTGAGGCGGAGAGTAATCCGTAATCAGACGCTTCGTAACCAATTTATTATAACAGGCAAGAAAAAGGGGTTGGCCGTTTCCGGCTAACCCCTTGATTTTGCTGGAGGCGGCGAGCGGATTTGAACCGCTGAATAAAGGTTTTGCAGACCTCTGCCTTACCACTTGGCTACGCCGCCGATGTTGTCCATCTTCCGTGCCGGCAGGCACGTCGATCCGGACCTTCGCCTCGAAGGTGGAAAATTCTTATACATTTTTTTGCCTTCCCTGTCAACGAAGAAAAAAGTAAGGGAAGGATGCGTCCACGCACGCCCCCGGCGTTACTGCCGCCATGGGAAGGGGACCCCGGCACGCGTGGCCTCGGCATCGAGATCGGAGAGCTGGCCGGTAAGCTCGCCGATCCTGGCCTCATCCCGCTGAACCTCATCCAGCTTGGCCTGGTAGGCCTCGCGGTTGCGGGCATAGGTTTGCACTACCAGCGTTCGGCGCAGCTGCGCCAGCTCTTCCCGCTTGGTCGGCAGACCGTCCTGCAACGCCTTGATCTCCCCTCTCAGGCGGGCATACCTGGACCGCCACCACGACTCGTCGTGGCCTCCGTAGAGGCCCGGCCCGGTCTGGACCGTCGGAGCTGGCAGCGGGACGGAAGCCGGGTCGGCTTCGGATCCCTGTCTACTCTCCTCCGACTTGATCACCTTGACTTTCTTCAGATATTTCTTCGGTACGTTCTGGGGATTGTCGGTAAAGTTCACAACCCCCTTGTCGTCAACCCACTGGTAGGTATCGGCGTATGCCGCAATCGAGACGCCAAAGACCACTGACAGCAACACAAGGATCGTTTTCATGGCAAGCTCCCCTCCGAATTCCTTCTGTACCTGTTCATTATTCTGCCGTAACCGATCGTCATGGTCAATAACATTGACATGCAAAGCATAATTGCGGCACACTAAGGCGCTCCCATGGAGCACCCCTGGAAGGGGAAGCAACGTCAACGCGGAGGCTGACAGCATGAAACCCTGGATCTGGATAGCAGGCGGGATCGCCCTGACCGCCCTGGAGCTCATCGTCCCGTCTTTCACCATCATCTGGTTCGGGCTGGCGGCCGTCGTGGTCGGCCTGCTCTCCTTCATACCGGGCCTGGATTCGCTCGCCGTCCAGCTGGGACTCTGGGCGGCCCTGTCCGGGGCCTTCACCTACTTCTGGTTCAAGTACTTCCGTCAACAGACAAAGACCCTGTCGGGCCAGAGCAAGGAGGCAATCATAGGCAAGTCGGGCATCGTGGTCAAGGTCGGCAACTCCACCTTCCCCGGGGGTGTCATCCGCTTCCCCATAGCAGTGCTCGGCTCGGACGAGTGGTTCTTTCTCTCGAACGAGCCGCTCAATGTAGGGGATCGGGGAGTTATCGTGGATATTGCCGGCGACAGGCTGGTTATAAAAAAAGGCTGAAACTTCAAACAAGGGGAGGGGTATATGGCACCGGTGGCTGTTTTTGTAATCTTCGCGCTCGCCGTGGCGGCAACCATCATGATGGGGGTACGTATCGTTCCCCAGGGGTACGAGTACGTGGTGCAGCGTCTCGGCAAGTACCACGTGACCCTCAAGCCCGGCCTGAACTTCATCATACCCTACATCGACATCGTGGCCCATCGCATCTCCACCAAGGACATGCCGCTGGAGATCGGCTCCCAGGAGGCCATCACCAAGGACAACGCGGTGATCGTCTGCAACGCCATCGCATTCATCAAGGTCATCGACCCGGTGCTGGCGGTCTACGGCATATCCAACTTCGAGTACGCCATCCAGAACCTGATCATGACCACTCTCAGGGCGATTATCGGCGAGATGGAGCTGGACGTGGCCCTCTCCTCCCGTGACACCATCAAGGCGAGGCTCAGGGAGATCATCTCCGGCGACGTGGTGGACTGGGGGATATCGGTCAAGTCCGTGGAGATCCAGGACATCAAGCCGTCGGCGTCCATGCAGAGCGCCATGGAGCAGCAGGCGGCGGCGGAGAGGACCAAGAGGGCGGCCATCCTGGAGGCCGAAGGGCGCAAGGCCGCGGTCATCCTGGACGCGGAGGGGAAGCTGGAGGCGGCCAGGAAGGAGGCCGAGGCCCAGGTGACCCTGGCCGAGGCGTCTGCCAAGGCCATCGAGAACATTGCCCGGGCCGTGGGGGACAAGGAGCTGCCGGCCATGTTCCTGCTGGGCGATCGCTACGTGGGCGCCATGCAGAAGCTGGCCGCTTCGCCGAACACCAAGACCTATGTCCTGCCGGCCGACCTGCTGGAGGCGGTCAAAGGGATCCTGCACCGGTAAGGTCGTCGGCAGCCTCGATTCAAATCCAGTGCTTCGGGTACTGGCGGTGGTTCACCACGTTGTTGGTCAGCAGGGCGACCGCCAGCAGGATCACGACCCCCGCCAGGACCGGAAACAGCAGGAAACCGATACCGGCGTGACCCTGCACGCCGATGAGGGCGGTGGCGCCGCCCGGGGGATGGATAGTGCGGGTGAAGTACATCAGCAGGATGGCGAGCCCGACGGCGGCGGCCATGGCAGCGGGCCCGGAGCCGAACAGGGCCACGATGGTCACCGCCGTGGATGCGGACAGCAGGTGACCGCCGACCAGGTTGCGCGGCTGGGCCATCGGCGACTCGCTGGCCCCGAACAGGAGCACGGCGGATGCTCCGAACGAGCCGATGAGCAAAGGGTGTCCGGCCAGCCTGGTGACCAGCAGGATGGCGAGTATGGAGAGGGTCCCGCTGACCGCTCCCCAGACGGCGTACTTGAACGACAACGGCTGGTAACTTCCCCTGAAATGCCCCTTTATCTTCCCGGGTAACCGGGTCAGCCTTTTTTTCACGTGACCGCTCCCCCTATCGTTATCACATTGAAATTCAAAATTTACCTTTTTCGCCCGCTTCCTTTGCTTCGGGTTTTCCTTTCCCTGACCTTTTCCATGGATCCCTTATCTCTTGCTTCTCCCGTGGGTTTCCCGGCAACCGGCCCGGCAGGAGCTCCGCGCTCCCTTTTCTCGTTCCGGGGCGCGGCAACCGGCTTCGAGGGCTTCCGGGACCTGCCCCCGTCACGGAGGCGCTCCACCTCGTCTCCGGTAAGCGCCCGGTATTCTCCCGGCCTGATGCCTTGCAGGTCGAGGAAGGCGTAGCTCACCCGCTTCAGGCGCACCACCGAGAGCCCGACCGCCTCGCACATCCTGCGCACCTGACGGTAACGTCCCTCGTGGATGGTTATGGAGAGCCAGGTGTTGTTGTCGCTCTCCTTCACCAGCGAGACCGCCGCCGGCGCGGTCCTGCCGTCTTCCAGCTCCACCCCGGCGGCCAGCCTGCGCAACTGCTCTTCCGCCACCTTGCCCCGCACCCGCACGTGGTACCCCTTGTCCACCTGATGGCGGGGGTGGGCCAGGGCGTTGGCCCAGGCGCCGTCGTTGGTCAGGAGCAGCAGCCCCTCGGTGTTGTAATCCAGCCTCCCGACCGGATAGACCCGCTCTTTGACGTCCTTCAGCAGGTCGGTGACCAGGGGACGCCCTTCCGGGTCCTTCAGGGTGGTCATGTAGCCGGCCGGCTTGTAGAGGAGCAGATAGACCCCGACCACCGACACGGTGACCTTTCTGCCGTCCAGGGTTATGGTGTCCCGATCCGGGTCGGCCTTGGCCCCCAGTTCGGTGACGGTCACCCCGTTCACCGCCACCCGCCCGGCGGTTATCAACTCCTCGGCCCGGCGGCGCGAGGTTATTCCGGCCCGTGACAGGATCTTCTGCAGACGTTCTTCCATGGTGTCTCCCCAAAACGGCAAAAGGGGCCTTATCGCCCCTTCAACCTGAATGCTTAATATCAACACCCATCCGTACCGGTCCGGCTATCCGGAAAACCTTGCCATCTGGCGGAACTTGTCGTAGCGTCCGTCCAGAAGCTTCTCGACCGGTATCTCCTTCAACTCCCGCAGGTTCCTGGCGATGGCCTCGTGCACGTTCCTCGCCGCGGCTTCATGGTCTCGATGGGCGCCTCCCGGAGGCTCCGGGACGATCTCGTCGATAACTTGCAGCTCCTTCAAATCGCGGGCGGTCGGCTTCAGGGCCTCGGCCGCCGTCTCTCCCTTGGTGCCGTCGGACCAGAGGATGGCGGCGCATCCCTCCGGCGAGATCACGGAGTAGATGGAGTGCTGGAGCATCAGTATCCTGTCGCCCACCGCGATGGCCAGGGCGCCGCCCGACCCCCCTTCGCCGGTCACCACCACCACGATAGGCACCCGCAGTACGGACATCTCCATGAGGTTGCGCGCAATGGCCTCGGCCTGTCCCCGCTCCTCGGCGCCGATGCCGGGAAAGGCGCCGGGGGTGTCCACGAAGGTTATGATCGGCAGGTTGAACCGCTCGGCCATTTCCATCAGCCTCAGGGCCTTGCGGTACCCCTCAGGGTTGGGCATGCCGAAATTCCGGTAGACCTTTTCCTTGGTGTCCCGCCCTTTCTGGTGTCCGATTACCATAACCGGCTCGCCGTCCAGCCTGGCGAGGCCGGCCACGATGGCAGGGTCGTCGGCGAACTTGCGGTCGCCGTGCAGTTCCACGAAATCGGTGAAAATGAGCCTGATGTAGTCCAGGGTGAACGGACGGTTTATATGGCGCGCCACCTGCACCGTCTGCCAGCGGGTCAGATTGGAGAAGATATCCTCCCTCATCTTCTCCGCTTTCTTCTCCAGGTGGCGGATTTCCGCCTTGAGGTCCATCGTCTCGCCGGACAGCCTCGTCAGCTCGTGGATCTGATCCTCCAGCTCGGCAATGGGCTTTTCAAAGTCGAGATACGTTTGCAGCGGCATTTTCCTGGTCTCCTTGGGGTTTCTCTTCAGCATTCCGTCCGTCCTCACTCGAAGGAGGTGACATTATACCCGAACAAACCTTCCGCCTCCAGCGACAAATCGTCGCTCGGCCGGACCGAGTACTCCCCGGGGAGACGGATGACCGCCCGGCAGGTATCCGGTATGACCATTTGCAGTATCGCCGGACAGTCGCCGTGATGGCGGGTGATGATCTCCCTGAGGGAGACCAGCTGATCCCGGCGCACCCCCGAGGCGTCCAGGGTGAACCGGACCCTGCGGGAATGGGTCTCCTTGAGAGAGGCCAGGGGGGTCACGTCGGTCGCCTTGATCTTGCAGCTCTCCTCGCCGATTTCCACAATGCCCGTGACCAGAAGGGGGTCGTCGCTCTTGAGGTACCCGGAGGCCCCGGCATAGACGTCGGGAAAAACCATCACCTCCACGGTGCCCAACTGGTCCTCGATGTACGCGAAAGCCATGCGGTCCCCTTTCTTGGTGATTTTTTCCGTGAGCGAGGCGACAATGCCGCAGATCTTCACCTCGCTCCTGTCGCCACGCTCGGCCAGGGAGGTGGTATTGGCCGTGGAGTACTTCCTGACGTCGTTGCCATACCGGTCGAGCGGGTGGCCGGTGATGTAGAAGCCGAGGGCCTCCTTTTCAAAGGAGAGGAGCTCCTTTTCCCGCCACTCGGGGATGTCCGGGAGGGATCGGAAACCGTTGCCGCCGGTCTTGACCACCTCGGCCTCGTCGAACAGGGATGCCTGGGCGCCGGCCCGCTCCTTCTGGAGCTTCTGGCCCAGCTCCATGGCGTTCTCCAGCACCGCGGCCATCTGGGCCCTCCTGGCGCCGGTGGAGTCAAAGGCCCCGCACTTGATGAGGGACTCGATGACCCTCCGGTTCACCCGCCGCAGGTCCACGCGGGTGCAGAAATCGAACAGGTCGCTGAACGCGTCGTCGCCCCTCGCCTCGATGATTGCCTCCACCGCGGAGGCGCCCACGTTCTTGACCGCGCCGAGTCCGAAGCGGATGGAGTTTTCCCTTACCGTGAAGGAGAGGTCAGAGGCGTTGATGTCGGGGGGCAGCACCTGGATCCCCATCTCCCGGCATTCGGTAATGTTCTTGGTCACCTTGTCCGAGGAGTCCATGTCCTCGGTCAGCAGGGCCGCCATGAACTCCACCGGGTAGTGGGCCTTGAGGTAGGCGGTCTGGTAGGCGATGAGGGCATAGGCAGCCGAGTGGGACTTATTGAAGCCGTACTCGGCGAACTTTGCCATCAGGTCGAAGATGGCCTCGGCCTTCTTCCCGTCGATGCCGTTCTCCCTCGCCCCGGCCAGGAAGATGTCGCGCTGCCTGGCCATCTCGGCCGGGTCCTTCTTCCCCATGGCGCGGCGCAGCAGGTCGGCTCCCCCCAGGGAATAGCCGGCCAGGGTGCGGGCGATCTGCATGACCTGCTCCTGGTAGACTATGACGCCGTAGGTGTCCTTGAGGATCGGCTGGAGCTGGGGCAGGTCGTAGGTGACCTCCTTCCTGCCGTGCTTCCGGTCGATGAAGTCGTCCACCATGCCGGATCCCAGCGGGCCGGGGCGGTACAGGGCGCAGACCGCGATGATGTCCTCGAAGCAGGACGGCTTCAGCTTGACCAGCAGCTCCTTCATGCCGCTGGACTCCAGCTGGAACACGCCGGTGGTGTTGCCGGACTGGAGGAGCTGGTAGGTGGTCTCGTCGTCGTCCCCCAGCTCGTTGATGTCGAACAGCGGATTTTTACCGGCCCGGATCAGCTTGACCGCATTGTCGATGACGGTCAGGTTCTTGAGTCCCAGGAAGTCGAACTTCACCAGGCCGATCTTCTCCACGTACTTCATGGAGAACTGGGTGGTGATGGAGTTGCTCTTCTGGTCCATGTAGACCGGGCAGAACGCCTCCAGGGTGTCCGGTGCCACCACCACGCCGGCGGCATGGGTGGAGGCGTGCCGGGTCAGCCCTTCGAGGCAGAGGGCCGTGTCGAGGAGCTCCTTGATCCGCGGGTCGGCGCCGGCCATCTCGGAGAGCTTGGGCTCCTTCCTGATGGCCTCGGCCAGCTGGATATTGAGCACGTTGGGGACCAGCTTGGCGATCCGGTCCACCTCGCCGTAGGAGTAGTTGAGCGCCCGCCCCACGTCGCGGATGGCTCCCTTGGCCGCCATGGTGCCGAAGGTGATGATCTGGCAGACCCGGTCGCGGCCGTACTTCTCGGTCACGTAGAGGATCACCTCTTCGCGCCGGTTCTGGCAGAAGTCCACGTCGATATCCGGCATGGAGATGCGTTCGGGGTTGAGGAAGCGTTCGAACAGCAGGTTGTAAGGGATCGGATCGATGTCGGTGATGCGGATGGCATAGGCCACCAGCGAACCGGCCGCCGAGCCCCTCCCCGGACCCACCGGGATCCCCTGCTGCTTGGCCCAGTTGATGAAATCGGCCACGATCAGGAAGTAGCCGGGGAAGCCCATCTTGATGATGCAGTCCAGCTCGGTCTCCAGGCGGCTCCGGTAGGACTGCTCCTCCTCGGCGGAAAAGTCCTGCCGTTTTTTCCGGATATGGGCCAGCCGGGAATCCAGCCCCTCCCTGGCCAGCCGGGTCAGCTCCTCCTCAAGCGACTGCCCTTCCGGCAGTTCGTACCGGGGGAAGTGGTAGGTCTTGAAGTCGAAGCTCAGGTCGCAGCGGTCGGCGATGGCCAGGGAATTGGCGATGGACTCGGGGACGTGGGAAAAGGAGGCCCGCATCTCCGTGGACGACTTGAAATAGAACTCGTCCGCAGAGAAGCACATGCGGGACGGGTCCTCCATGGTCTTGCCGGTCTGGATGCAGAGGAGCACCTCGTGGGGCTTGGCGTCCTCCCGGTTGAGGTAGTGACAGTCGTTGGTGGCCACAAGAGGGAGCCCCAGCTCTCCGGCAATCTGCAGCAGACCCTTGTTGGCCCTCTCCTGTTCGGGGAGGGTGTTGTGCTGGATCTCCAGGTAGTAGCGCCCCGGGAAGATCCCGGCATAACCGGCGGCGGCGGCCCGGGCATCCTCTATCCGGCCGCTCTCGCACAGCCAGGCCACTTCCCCCTTGAGGCAGGCCGACATGGCGATGAGGCCGGAGGAATATTCCCGCAGGACCTCCTTGTCGATGCGCGGCCGGTAGTAGAAACCCTCCTTGTAGCCGATGGACACCAGCCTGCTGAGGTTGCGGTATCCCTCCAGGTTCTGGCAGAGCAGGACCAGGTGGTAGGAGGCGTCGCCTATCCCCCTGGCATCCTTGGAAAAACGCGATTCGGGCGCCAGGTAGACCTCGCAGCCGATAATGGGTTTGATCCCGGCGGACTGGCACTTCAGGTAGAACTCGATGGCGCCGAACATGTTGCCGTGGTCGGTCAGGGCCACCGCCGGCATGCCGTAGTCGACCGCCTTCTTCACCAGGTCGCCGATGCGGATGGCGCCGTCGAGGAGGGAATACTGGGTATGCACGTGGAGGTGAACGAATTTCGAGTGGTCCATGGTACCTGTCTGTAGAAACGATAACGGGAGCAGCGCCCGAGGGCGGCTCCCTGACATGATGGGTCTGATCCTCGAACGAACGGAAAACGCCGGGAGAAATGATGGCTTGTTGCCCGTTGCCGCGGAAGAACTGCGACAACGGAAGTGACTGGCGGAGCCGTCGGACCGGGTGAAATTATGTCATGACCGGAGCACGGCTGTCAAGGGTATGGGAGTGGGCGAACAGGGCCACATACCGCCTTCCCCTGCGTGGGAGCATAATAAATTTTGACCTCCACTTGACACGTAATACCAAGGGCGTATACTGGAATTACACGGCGGAAGCTCTTTGAAAATTGCTCTGGGATGCAGGTACGGGCAGGTGAGTAAACTGACTACCACAAAACATTTTATAATGGCGGGTTCAGAGGTAGTGCGTACGCTCTTCCGGAAGGGAAACCTGAAACCTTTTCCCGCCAAATGCTAAAACAAAGGTCGGTATCAACAGATCCCCTACGGCATTTCGGAGCAACTGATGATTGGCGTTACGGAGAATCACGGCGAAATCGTTTTTCTCATCCGCAAGGCGCGTAACACCGCTTGAAAAAGGGAACCGAGGGCGGCGGCCCGACTTCCGCGGCCGGAAAGGGGCGCGGATTCCGGAACCGTTTCAAGGGACACCGACGGATAAGAAGAAAGGATCTTTCCGTAACGCCAATCAGAAACGACAAATAGCCGGGAGGTTTCCTCCCGGCTATTTGTCGTTTCCCACCCCATGAGATATCCCTTGCCGGCTCACCGGTATTCGCCCGGGACCCCGGCCCGGGATGCGGCTTCGTTCAGGCTGTCCAGTTTCCTGCTCACCTCATCCCTGTGAAACCTGAGATTTTTTATGGTGTTCTGGATGCTCAGGTACTCGGTGCGCGACATCCCGCTGGTATCGGACAGGCGTTTGTTCAACTCCGTAATCCGGTCGTCGGTGGCTGCCACGTCCGTTCTGAGCGCCGAGAATTCGCCCTTCCATGTCGCCCCGCTCTTGCCGCCGAACAGGGTGTCCTTCTTCCCTTTCTCTTCAGGCGTCTCTCCCGCAACGGGGGAGACTTCCGTCCCCCTGGCCGGTGTGGCCTCTCCCGCGGTTTCGGCGGATCCCGCGTCCGACGGCCCGATATCGCCCATGGTCCTGACCTTTTTACGGTATTTCTTCGGCACCTGGGACAGGTCGTCGGCAAAGTTCACGGTCCCCTTGTCGTCCACCCATTTATAGGTTTCGGCAATGGAGCTTCCCACGCACGTGAACAGCAGCAGAACGAGAACTGAACAGATTTTCACCATATGGATTCCCTCCTCTGTGTGTTGTTGAACGGCAGAACCCGCCCTCCGGGTCGCGGCAGGCGCCTCATTAGCCCGGCGGCCACTGGAGCTTTCTCCCGCCCAGCAGGTGGAAGTGCAGGTGGAACACCGATTGCCCGGCACCGGCGTTGTTGTTGTTGACGATGCGGAACCCGTCCTCGGAGACGCCCCTTTCCTTTGCCAGCCTGGCCGCGACCAGGAACACGTGCCCCACCATCCCCTCGTCCTCGGGAGCCAGGTCCAGCGAGTTAACCAGGTGCTTTTTGGAAATAAGCAGGAGATGGAGCGGCGCCACCGGGGCGATATCCTCGATGACGACGAGCTGATCGTCTTCATAAACCTTCCTGGCCGGGAGATGACCGGCGACGATTTTGCAGAAAATGCAGTCTCCCATTCGTTGGGCTCCTTTCTGTAGGCCTGTCCTTTTCAGATGGATCAGGAACTCCCTGTTCCCCTTGGGACCAAGGATGGGAGATTCGACAACCCCCAGCACCTCAAGCCCCAGACCTTCCGCCAGGACACGGACGGCGTCCACCACCTCGCGGTGCTTCAGGGGGTCGCGCACCACCCCCCCCTTTCCCACCCCGCCCCGGCCGACCTCGAACTGGGGCTTTATGAGCGCCACGATCTCTCCTGTCCCGGAAATGAGGCGGAGGGTATTGGGCAGGACCTTGTCCAGGGAGATGAACGAGGCATCGATGACCGCCAGGTCGGGAACCTCTGCCAGCAGCGAGGGTTCCAGGTAACGGATGTTGGTCCGTTCCAGGCACACGACACGCTCATCCTGCCGGAGCTTCCATGCCAGCTGGCCGTATCCCACGTCAACGGCGAACACCCTGCGCACCCCGCGCTGCAGCAGACAGTCGGTAAAACCGCCGGTCGAGGCCCCCACGTCCAGGGCGCACAATCCGCCAACGTCGATGGAGAACTCGTCCAGGGCCTTCTCCAGTTTCAGCCCCCCGCGGCTTACGTACGGAAGACCGGTGCCCTTCAGCCGGATACCGGCGTCGCGGGCCACCAGCTGCCCGGCCTTGTCGGCCGTGTGGTCTCCCACCACGACCTCGCCCGCCAGTATCAACGCCCGGGCGCGCTCCCGCGTCTCGGCGAGCCCGCGATCCACCAGGAGCCTGTCCAGCCGTTCCTTTTCCCCGGTTGCTTTCAGAACCTTTCCCCGCCCATTCATATTTTCCCGGTATGAAGCCGGCCTCCCGGCAGCCTGAAGGCCCCTATGATAACCAGCGTTCCCGATAAAATCAATCGTAATATCAATAATATTTAACAAAGCTTCCCTGTCTCGACCAGAAACACGTTCGCGGGGCCTCAGACCCGGGCCTGCCCGATCCGGAGCCCGCCGATTTTGGCTTGCAATCCCTCCTCGATGATGGTATATAGTTCATCCACATGCCGAAGTGGCGGAATTGGTAGACGCGCAAGATTCAGGATCTTGTGGGCAATATGCCCGTGCTGGTTCGATTCCAGTCTTCGGCACCAAAGATCAAGGGGTTACGGTTTCCGTAACCCCTTTTCATTTTGTCGTTTTGTGCCCAGTTGTCCAGGTGTTTTCCGGGATGGACCGCCTCTTCTTAACTCCTCTTCTCCAGCTCCAGCTCCACTTCACTCTTCACACTTGCCCTTGCCTTTCTCTCTTAATTGAAAAGAATTAAATGGTTTTGTTTTTTCGGTTCTGGTAAAAATGAGCCGGTTCGATTTTTCACGTCTGGCTCTTTTTCGGGGTGTTCTGATGAGTTGCGGGATGAGAAATCAGAGAGAAACGGGATGGCTGAAGCCGCTACTGTCGGATGTTTCCGAGTGGCGGCTTTTTTGGTGCGTCAAATCAGGGTAATGGGGTGCGACCATGGATATTCGCCACGTTCATCTTCAAAGCAATGAAAACGAGGGACATGGCTGTCCCTTCTGCAATATCGATCCTGCCCGGGTCTTTGCGGCCAATGACCTGGCCTATGCCGTGCTCGATGGGTACCCGGTGTCTCCAGGTCATACCCTGGTCATTCCGAAGCGGCATATGGAATCCTTTTTCGATACTACTGGAGAGGAGCGGGAGGCCATGTTCGACTTGCTGGCCAAGGTGCGCACGGGGCTGCTGAATCCTCCCCGGTCCCCCTTTGAGGAAGCGGGGTGCTCACGGGCGCCGGACGGGTTCAACATCGGCATCAATGGTGGGACTGCGGCAGGTCAAACGGTCATGCACCTGCACATTCACCTGATTCCGCGCTATGCTGGAGACTGCGACGACCCGCGCGGCGGGGTGCGGTGGGTGTTTCCGGACAGAGCGCCATACTGGAAGAAAGTATGACGATTCTTGAAAAGTACATGCGGCTGTTTGCCGGGTTGCGCAGGGCTCCGGGTCCGTCATGGAACTGCGCAACGAGGAACCGTGCACCGCACAAGCCGCTCCTGTTGCTGGCAGTAATAGACCTGATCGCGCGGGGCGTCGTCGTATCGAGCTTCATCGACGTGACCGGCGACATGGTGGAGCTTAACGAGCTTTTCAGCGGCTACTGGCGGCGGGTCGTTCCTCTCGGCCAGACCAGCAGCATCGCGTTTCCCTTTTCCCGGTTGCACAACGAACCGTTCTGGAAACTCGTGCCGCTGGACGGCTGTGAGATAACCCCGGCGGTCATCAACAACATCAGCACCGTAAGCCAACTTCGGGCCGTGGCACTCGGTGCAAGGATGGATGAAGAGTTGTTCCTGCTTCTCCAACAGCCTGACGCTCGTGCCGCTTTGCGGCAGGTCCTCGTTGAGACCTGCTTTTCCGAGGAAGCTCAGGTGGCCCTGCGGGAACAACTGGTCATCAATGCCGAGGCGTATGATTACAACCAGGAACTGGTGAGGGTTGCCCACCAGCCCCGCGTAAAGGAAGTTCTTGAATCGGAGAAGTACAAACCTGCCGTGCGGGACCAGGGATTCCGGCGCGCAGTAGTGATCACGTATGATCATCGGTGCGCGTTGTGCGGGGTGAGGATTGTGACTGCTGAAGGCCATACCGTCGTCGATGCGGCCCACATCGTGCCGTGGAGCGTGAGCAAGAATGACGATATCCGCAACGGCATGGCGCTCTGCAAGCTCTGTCACTGGGCGTTCGACAAGGGGATGATGGGGGTGTCCGAGGGGTATAACGTCATCACTTCGCGGCAGATTGCGGCTGATCCGAATGTGCCGGGATTTCTGCTGACCCTTTCGGGGAGGGGAATTATTCCACCGGTCGATAGTGCACTATGGCCGGGGCAGGAGTATTTGAAGTGGCATCGGAGGGAGTGGAGGTTAATATCATTGACGATGTAGCATGGTGTGGCCTGGAAATATGGTGGGGAAAATGCATTGATCCAAGCCTGACCCGGAGATTTGTGACCCGGAGATTTGCTCGGTGGTGACAAGTCATCGCAGGAGAAGGACATTGCCACGGCAAGGGAATATTGGCGGGCATATCAAAGGAGAAGGGGTCATGGTCAAGACCACTGGGTATCAAAAGGATCTCATCGAGGCGCTCAAGGACCCGTGCGAGGTGGCTGCCTACCTGAATGCGGCTATTGAGGAAGGTGACCGGGAAGTGTTTCTTCTGGCCTTGCGCAACGTGGCCGAGGCCAACGGCGGGATGGGGACCGTTGCGGCCAAGGCGAACCTAAGCAGAGAAAGTCTTTACCGGATGCTTTCCAAAAGAGGCAATCTGGAAATTAAGAGCCTGTTTACGCTGCTGCACACCATGGGCTTGAGGCTGGCGGTGGAGGTGGAGCCGCATGTTTGTAGGGCGAGGTGAGGAAATAGGGAAGTGTCCCTATCAAAACTGTGGCCTGTTCAGGCGTACTTACAGTGGCACCGGAAGGATTGCGGTTGATGTGAGTGATAAAGCCGGTAACCATTTGCACGTGGTAGCCCTAAATTTGTTGCAGAAAAATACCTTGATCCAAGCCTGACCCCAAGATTTTACAAGAATAAAACACAATCGGATATTCTTCTGGATAATCATCACGTTGTGGCTTTCAATCTGCTATCTTCTGTTCCTAAACCAAGTCATATACAATTGCTTTAAAGGCATTTACCCGCTTCACGATCTATTAGATATTTTTGGGACGCTTAAGACTTTTTACTTCTAAGAGAGATGACCCCGGTTAATTGAAAGGATGAAGGCACCGTCTCTACAAAATCCAGAAAACGCCTCCAACCACATCCCAATATCAATTTGAAAGAATACAATCCCTCAAAACATGAATCGAAAACCGCAACTTTTCGCAAACCTCCTCAGAATCAGCCTCCCCCTCGCCGCCTCAATCTATTTCTTCACCCATATCGATCTCACGTCCCTGAACTTCCCCAGCCTCAGTACGACCTCTCAACCACCGCGGCCCTCGTCAGACCAGCGCAATAGCAACAAAAAAACAATCAAGGATACCCCAGTTACTCTGCCCAGACCGTACGCCGAACCGGCAGCCATCTCTCCGGAAAAGGACACCGGCAACTTCTACACCTACACGGACGATCAGGGCGTCATCCACATGGCCAACGACCTGGAAAAGGTGCCGTCGAAATACCGGAACCGGATGAAGGTGACGCGCGGCGGCAAACCACGCGCAAACGTTACCCCGGTCGTCATCATCGGGAACCAGGTGATAGTCCCGCTGACCGTGTCCTTCCACGGTCGTTCAGTGGAGACGCGGCTCCTGCTGGATACCGGCGCCAACGTCACGACCGTCAACGAGAGGCTGGCCACGGCGCTCGGCGTCGAGGCGTCGGATGTCCGGTCAGGGAGGGCAACGGTGGCTGACGGGCGTTCCGTCAGAGGGTATTCGTTTACCACGGATTCGCTCAACGTCGGCTCCCGGGTCCGGCACAACGTCCGGATATCCATTCTCCCCGGCAGCGGCGCCGAAGGGTATGACGGTCTCCTGGGGATGGACTTCCTGAAGCATTTCCGCTACCACGTGGACTTCGAACGAGGCGTCATCGACTGGGGAGTTTAGCCGGGCGGAGGATTATTCAAACCTCTCGCCCCATCAACAAGGAGGAGCACGCCATGCGGAACACAAACCTTCAGGACCGCGCGGCCGGGGCTATCATGGGCGCCTTCATCGGCGACGCCATGGGGGTCGGCCCCCACTGGTACTACGACCTTGCGGAGCTCCGGCGCGACCACGGAGAATGGATAACCGGCTACACCGACCCGAGGCCGGGCCGCTACCACGAGGGGCTCAGGGCAGGCCAGCTTTCCCAGCCCGGGTTCATCCTTGCCCTGACGCTCCGCTCCCTGGTGGAGGGGGGAGGGTACGACCAGGAGGACTTCTGCGGCCGGATGGACCGGGAGCTGTTCCCGCTTCTGGATGGCACCCCGGCCTGCGGGCCGGGGGGATACACGAGCCAGTCCATCCGGGAGGCGTGGCGCCGGCGCGTGCGGGAGAAGCTCCCCTGGGGCAAAACCGGCGGCCATGCGGACACCACCGAGGCCATCGAGCGCACCCTGGCCATCGCGGTCTGCTACGCGTTGCAGCCGGCGCTCCTTGCCGAACACGTGACCCGGAACACGGTCCTGACCCAGACCGACGACACGGTGGTCTCCATCACCGTTGCCTTCGGCGCGGTGCTGTCGCTCCTGGTGCAGGGTCAGCCGTTCGACGCCCGGCTTTCGGGCCGGCTCATGGACCTGGTCGCCACCGGCGAGCTCCCCTTCCACACCGTGACCCGCGAGGGGCTGCACCCGCGGCTGAGGACCCGGATGTCCGTATCGAGCCGGCCTGGAAGGTTTCCCTTGTCTACGGCATGCCGTGCGCCATCTACCACCAGGTCCCGGCGGCCTACTACCTTGCCGCACGCTTTCGCGACGACTTCGAATCCGCCCTGCTCCACGCAATCAACGGCGGCGGCCAGAACCAGGCGCGCGCCATCCTCACCGGCGCCCTGGCCGGCGCGCAGGCCGGGCTCTCCGCCATCCCCCGGCGTTTTCTGGACGGCCTGGAGAACGCTGAGGCGCTCATTAAACTGGCCGCCGGGATAGGGCAGGTGAACCCGTGAGACACCCATGAAAAATACTAGTGTCCGCAAGTGTTAAGGCTTGCGTGAGCGACTGTCGGCAACCCCTGCCTTTATCGCCCGTTACGAGGCCGAGCTGCGCAACGTGCAGCCGGACGACGTGTTCGTCGGTGAGGTGAAGATGGTGATCGCCGCTATCGAAGAGGATCGGCGGGAGGATTCCGCGCCTGTGGCCTGATGTTGAATTTCGTAGGTGTAACCGATTTTGAGTCTTTTGAGCAGGGTCAGCCGTTCTTTTTTTCCAGGCCCCAGCGGATGTGGATGTGGTGCTCGATGATGCCGAAAAAGAATCGGTCCAGCAGCAGGCCGAACAGAATCGTTACTACCATGATGCCTACAACCTGCGCCGCATCGTTCAACTCGCGTCCCATGTACAGCAGAAAACCGAGGCCGATCGTCGATTTTATCAGTTCCGCCGAGACCCCTCCGTGCCATCCGAGGGTCCAGCCCAGCTTGAGTCCGGTAGTGATGGAGGGGAGGGCGGCGGGCAGAATGACCCGCGCAGGCAGGGAGTACCAGGCCGTGCCGAGCGTTTTTGCTGCGTGAAGGTAGATGGGCGGAATGCGTACGATTCCAGTGGAAGTGGCGATGGCGACTGCCGGCGCAGAGCTCATGACTATCACGAAATAAATGCCGTGATCACTCAGCCCGTAAATGAGCAGGGAAATCGGCACCCAGGCGGCGGTAGGCAGCGTCTGAAGGCCGAGAAAGAGCGAGCGCAGGCACCGGTTGACGATCTGGTTCACACCCATCATCAGTCCGAACCCCAACCCGATTGCCGCGGCTATTGAGAAGCCCACGGCCATTCGCATCAGAGTGGCTTTGATGCTCGGCAGAAGATAATTGTCCTGCCAGAGTTCCCAAAGCCGCTGGCCGACCTGGAAAGGAGATGGAAACAGGTAATCCGGAATCAATCCGACATTGAACAACGCCTGCCAGACACAAAAGATAAGGAGATAGAAGATTGTAACGATTATGCCTGTCTTTCTGGCCGACTCGCTTTTCAATGGACTGTACCTCCTGCCTGGAGAGGATTTAACAGTATTCGGCTACGGATATAGACCAAGCCCTTTCATCGTTTTTCTGGTCCCCCAGTTCGGACATTATCTGTTCGGCAAATTTGCCGACTGCGGGATCGTTGATACCCCTCGGCCTGGGAAGGTCAATATGTATCTCCCTTTGTATACTGCCGGGACGGGCCGTAAAGATGAAGACACGGTCTCCAAGGCAGGCTGCTTCCCGTGGGTCATGGGTTACGGAGATAACGGTCTTGCCGGTTTTGGCCAATATTTCCTGCAGATCCCCGTAGAGCTTTTCCCTGACCAGCGCATCCAGTGCGGGAAAGGGCTCATCTATGAGCAATACTTCGGGGTCCGGAGCCAAGGCTCTGGCCAATGCGACGCGCTGCTTCATGCCGCCGGACAATTCATGTACCAAAGCTTTTTCGAATTCCTCCAATTGCATCATCTTCAGCCATGAACGCGCGACTTCCCGTTGTTTCCAGTAACGGAAGCGGAATTCTCCCTGGTTCTTCAGTCCGTACATCACATTGCTGATGACGTTCAGCCACGGAAACAGGCCATGCTCCTGGAACAACATCAGCCGGTCGCTGCCCGGCCTGACCACAGGCTTCCCATTGGCGGTTATTTCTCCGGTGGACGGAGTTTCGAAACCGGCGATGAGGTTCAGCAGAGTGGATTTCCCGCAGCCTGAGGGCCCGAAAAAGACCACATGCTCACCTTCCATGATTTCCAGGCTCACCGCGGCCAGCGCCTCCACCGGTTGCTTGGCCTGGAAAGTCTTTGACACGTCTCTGATTTGAAGCTTTACAGTGGAATTCTTCAACGGCGACTGAGTCGTATCGGTTTTATCGACGCTTGCCATCACTCACCTCGGGAAGATTTTGTTCGCGCAGGACCTCGTTCAGGAGCTTGAGGGAATAAATTCCCTCGAGATTGGGAGCCGTCCTTAGAAATTTCAGCCTGTACGCGGTTTCGGCCGAGTGCCGGAGAGATGGCGCAATAGGATCCCACGTCAGCTGCACCCGGCTTATCGCCCGGGTTATGACCTCGTCTTTCAGCTGTTTGCCCGTTTCTCTCTTCAATTGCGCATTGATTACTTTCGCGGCGGCTTTCTTGTCGGCATTGATCTGTTGCGTGACCTTCACATGGATAGCCAGCAGCTTTTTGACAAGCAAGGGGTTCCGGGCCAGAAAATTCCTGTTTACCACCAGATGGGCGGTAACGTAGCGTCCATCCGGCCACAGGGTTTTCTCGTCCAGGAACATGACGCCTCCGCCCTCCACCTCCAGTCGCGACAGCCAAGGCTCGACGGTCCAGGCCCCGTCAATCTGCTTCTTCCTGAACATGTTCAACTGGTCCGGATTCGACAGGGGGACTAGCGCAACCGTCCCACCCGTCTCCTTGAGCCGATAGCCCTTGCCGGCAAACCAGGCACGGGCCGCAAGATCCTGTGTATTGCCCAACTGGGGCGTGGCTATTATTTTGCCGTTGAAATCCTGTACACCCCGGATGCCCGAGTCTTGCCTCACAATCATGCCCGCGCCCCCGCCGGACGCACCCGAGACGATGACAAATTTCTCGCCTTTGGATTTGATGTAGCCGTTAATGGTGGGACTGGGGCCGAGAAATGTGGCGTCAACGGCATCCACGAACAGTGCCTCTACGGCCGAAGGCCCTGCATTGAATGATATCCAGTGGATTGGAATTCCCAGGGCTTTTTCGAATTCACCCGTTGCCCGTGCATGGAGTGGCTGGGCGTGAGTGATGTTTGGAAAGTATCCCAGACGAAGTGCCCTTACCTCGCCTGCCGCCTCGGAGAGGCGGGGTACGAGCAGGCAGAAGAGGAAGATAACGCAGCTGAACCGTTTCACCGCCTTTCGGAGCGAGGGGTGTGGCCTGAAGGAAGAGTGGCTGCCGTTCGTTTTCTTCCGGTTTGCCTTGCACTGCTGTTGCAAATCAGAGGTCATTGGCATCCCCATGACACATTCTGGATGATGTATATATTACCACAGAAAGATTTTGTACCTACTGAATTAAGTGGGCCATGTCCTATTCTGATGCCGTGCGCCAGTTTCAATTCGGCCATGGACTCGCCGGCCTGGCCGAGCATGCGGGACCGGTCCTGCCGTTGTGCGATGAAGCCGACCTCCCTGGTTTTGCGGACATACGGTCCGCACTGCGTCGCCCGTCATTGGCACCCAGGGTTTTCTGCCCGCCCTGCCACAATCCACCTGCCGCACAGGTACGTGACGCCGGAAATCGCCCAATTGCTTTTTTGTTTTGTTCTGGTAGTAACTTAAAGTGAATGGGAGTTCACCATGTTTGGTGAATGGAACCGGGCGATGTCCGCCTTCGTATCCCCCAACGTCCTCAACTTCCTGGTGGAGAACTTCAATATCGCCCCCATCTCCACCCCGGACCAGGACCTGAAGCAGATTCTCGGCTGAGATCCAAATCATGAAAGGAGCATGGAAATGGAAAAAGGCACTCATGTGATTTTTGGCATCCATCTGCAGGACAGGATAAAAAATGCGCCCGAGATCCAGAAGATACTGACGGGTTTCGGATGCAACATCAAGACAAGGATCGGGCTCCACGAGGTATCCGGCAATTACTGCGCCGGTTCAGGCCTGATCATTCTGGAAATGGTAGGTGATCCTGCCAAGTACGAAGAGCTTGCCGATGTGCTGAACGGATTCGACGGCGTGGAGGTCCAGAAGATGGCCTTCGGTCATGACTAGTCTTTATGGAGTCTCCTGACAAGTGAGAAGCTGCCGCCTCCGCGTCAGGCAGTCCCCCGCCTCTGGTGAGGGACTGCCTGACGCGGAGGGAAAAAGGCGTTTCACATACTTCTGTACTGACCGGCATTACGCCCGGTGTCCTTCCCAATCAACGGTCGCAACTTTCCTGCCGACCGGAACAATCTCTATCATGCCCTGAGCGGCAATCCCGGCAAAGGTCTCCATAATCGCGCATCTTGCATAACAGCTTGCAATATGAATCCGCATATGTTATAAGGCTGTAAATTATAATTAACGATGTTAAGTATGGGCTTCAAGGAACGACGACAGAAACATAAGGATGAATTCAAGGCTGAAATTCTGGAGGCGGCACTGACCCTGTTCGCACAGGAGGGGTATGCCAATTTTTCCATGCGCAAGCTGGCGGCCAGGATTGATTACTCTCCTACAACCATCTACAACTATTTTCGCGACAAGGATGACCTGCTGTTTCATATCTGCGAGAACCATTATGCCCATCTTATGGAGGAGATACGGGAAATCCGGAAGCGCGGGATTTCCCCTGAAGAGACCCTGAGAGAGGCAATGCTTGGTTACATCCGTTACAGCCTGGCACACCCCGAGCAGTACAAGGTGGTTTTCTTTTCCAACCCGCAGCTGTACGGCAGACCGGAGGAGTTCAAAAACCGGGATACCATGTCGCTGCGCCTCTGGAGAAACACCTGTGAAGTCATCGATGAGTGCATGCGGAGCGGGGTGTTCCGCCCCATGGACGGCGAAACGCTCTCCATCGTTTTCTGGAGCGCCGTACACGGGCTGGTTTCCAGTTTTATCTTCACGTAGGATTTTCCCATGCCGGACCCGGATGTAATGGCGAAAATGCTGCTGGATGGGTTGTTCAAGGGTTACAAATAGTTTTTTGCAGGCCAATGTTAACGATGTTAATAAATATTATTGATGTTACTGGAAATTATTATGAAAAAGAAAGACAAGACTGTATTCAACGTAATAGAAGGCGGAAAGAAAGCACGTAGAGGAGGCGCTACCGGCGGCTGCATCGACACTGCCGAGCTGGAGAGGGTGGCAGGGGCAGCGGCCGCGCTGCTGGCTTCGAGGCAGCAGGAGGACGGGCACTGGGTCTTCGACCTGGAGGCGGATGCGACTATCCCGGCGGAATATGTGATGCTGCAGCGCTTCATCGGCAGGGAAATCGATGCCGGCATGGCATCAAGGATATCCACTTACATCCTGGAACGGCAGCTGCCCGACGGCGGCTGGCCCCTGTACGCCGTTGACGGCAATGCCAACATCAGCACCAGCGTCAAGGCCTATTTCGCCCTCAAACTGCTGGGGCACGACAAGAATGCCCCGCACATGGTAAAAGCCCGCCAGATGATCCTGGCGCTCGGAGGGGCGGCCAGGTGCAACGTGTTCACCAGGATCACCCTGGCGCTCTTCGGTCAGGTGCCGTGGCACACGCCGCCCGCCATGCCCATCGAGATCATGCTGCTGCCCCGCTGGTTTTTCTTTCACCTGAGCAAGGTCTCCTACTGGTCGCGTACCGTCATCGTGCCGCTGCTGATACTTTACACGAAAAAGCCGGTATGCCGGCTGAGCAGCGGCGAGGGGATTGCCGAGCTGTTCACGACTCCGCCGGACATGCTCGGTCATCTTGACGGGTTCAGGCACCACGCTTGGCGCAAGAACGTGTTCATCATGCTGGACCGGGTGCTCAAACGGACCATGCACCTGATGCCGGAGCGGATCAGGAGGCATGCCCTGGACGAGGCGGAACGCTGGACACGGGTCAGGATGCAGGGAGACGGCGGCATCGGCGCCATTTATCCCGCCATGGCCAACGCGGTCATGGCCCTGCAGACACTGGGATGCAGCGAGTGCGATCCCGTTTACCGGCGTGGCATGGCTGCCATCGACAATCTCATTGTCCACAGAAAGCTGAAGGTGGCCGACCTGCCGGCCGACGGCTCCACGACCAGGGGGTATGCCGCGTTTGACACCTCTTCCGCCGCCCCGGAGCTTTATACGGCCTCACTGGCGGACTCGGCGGGAAACCTCGAGTTCAGCTTCTGCCAGCCCTGCAATTCACCCATCTGGGATACCTGCATGAGCCTCTCGGCTCTCTGCGAGGCGGGCTATGCCGCCACTAACGGGAACATTACGGACAAGGCGATGGAGTGGCTGTTCAGCCAACAGATCATCACGCCGGGCGACTGGTCCGACAAATGCCCGGGCTTGGAGTGCGGCGGATGGGCCTTCCAGTATGAGAACGCCCTCTACCCCGATGTGGACGATACGTCAAAGGTGCTGATGAGCCTGTTCCGCGCCGGAGCTCTGGACAGGCCGGAATACCGGGAAAACATTGCACGGGCGGTCAGGTGGGTGCTGGGGATGCAGAGCTCGGACGGCGGCTGGGGGGCGTTCGATGTGGACAACGACTACCTCTATCTCAACGACATCCCCTTTGCCGACCATGGCGCGCTGCTGGACCCGAGCACGGCCGATCTGACCGGCAGGTGCATCGAGATGCTGGGGATGCTCGGCTTCGGCCCGGACTATCCGCCCATTGCCAGGGGGATAGCATATCTGAAAAAGGAGCAGGAGCAGTTCGGCGGCTGGTTCGGGCGCTGGGGCGTCAACTATATCTACGGCACCTGGTCGGTGCTTTCCGGTCTGCATCAGGCCGGGGAGGACATGGGAAGTCCCTATGTCAGGAAGGCCGTGGACTGGCTGATTTCATGCCAGAACGGCGACGGCGGCTGGGGAGAGACGTGCGCCAGCTACGACGACCCCTCACTCGCGGGAAGCGGGGCCAGCACCGCCTCGCAGACCGCCTGGGCGCTGATGGCGCTGATGGCGGCGGGCGAGGCAGGGCATGCCGCGGTAACGACCGGGGTGCGCTATCTGATGGCGAGCTACGGCAACGGCTGGGATGAGCGGCATTTCACCGGCACCGGCTTCCCGAGGGTATTCTATCTGCGCTACCACGGCTACAGCCTGTTCTTCCCGGCCTGGGCGCTGGCTGTCTATGCAAGACACACCAGCGGCATCGCAACGGTCCAGGACACGGTGCGGGAGAAACAGCTCAAACTCTCCCATACAGTTTCTCCTCCTTTGCCGGGGTGAGGTTATAGACGGAGTCGCACCGGCACGTCTGATTTCCGCCGGCATCACCGGCTTCTGTGGGCTGGGGCTCCTTGTGACGCGCATGCTGTGGAACAGGTGAGATTGATCGGTCTGATTTGTAAATCACCCGCTCTACGGGTGGTCGTGACTTCAGGATACGGGAGCCCCGGACAACGGCCAAGCCTGCCCGGTTCGCTTTTGTTCCTCTGCGGGCATGCTGGCTACTCCGGTAGTCCAGATCCCGGTCCTGACCGGTGAAACAAACACCTGATCCACCCCTTCCGCCTCAAGTTGCTGCGCCCATGCCTCATGGTCGTATCCCACCCTTCTGATTTCCAGTGCAAATGCGCCCTCACATGGGTTTATGAGCGCATAGTGGACGGCCGGGTCGCCGTCATGGTCCGATTTCCCTACTACGCCGCAGTTTACCGCAAACCGCGATCCCGCCAGGCGCCGCACCCAGGGTAACCCGGTATGGGTACAACAGAGCCCGACAGCCCCGTACTCTTCCAGCCAGCCTTCGAGACGAGCGTTATCCAAGCGGCTCTCGTACAGGAATTCATTGGTTTGGCCGGGGCTTCCGTGGCAGAGCAGGATGTTTCCTTTCAGGGTCTTAATGATTCCTTTGTCCGGGAGCAGCTTCATCCAATCACGGTGCTTTTCGGAAAGATTGTTCATGGCGTACTGGTGTGCCAGGCAGCCGTACTTTTCGTCATTGTCATCGCCGTAGCCGCAACCGCAGACCAGGGCTCCCTCGGCGGCTTTCTGCTCATGATTGCCGGCGATTATCACCTGAAAATTCCGACGGACAAGTGCGATCGCCTCATCGCTGTGACCGCAACACCCGGTGATGTCACCCAGAAAGGCGAAAAGACCGGCGTCGCAGCGCCGGGCATCGGCGAGACACGCCTCCAGGGCCGGGACATTGCCGTAGATGCCCCCCATCAGGGCAAGAGGGGCTGTCCCGTCGTACCGGAAAGTCGGCAGGGCCATGATTTCATTCTCCTTTTGGCATGATGCACAGCTTTGCCTCCCTGACGCGCAGCGACACTGCGGCTCCGGGTGTCGGGATCGCCTCGTTGGATGCGTCCACGGCCAGGGAACATCCCCCGGCCGACACGGTAAGGCGCGCCTGGCTGCCGAGGAATACCGAAGAGGTTACCTCGCCATGCAACTGACCGTCGCCGTCGGCTGCAATGACGATGTCCTCGGGCCTGACCATCACCCGGCAAGGTCCGGTTTGCGCGCCCATGGGAGCGGGAAGTTCGCCGAAAGGGAGCCGCAGACGGGTCTCGCCGTTGACCACCAAGCACTCCCCTTCCAGCAGATTGGCGGAGCCGAGAAAGGTGGCAACGAAAGGGGTCGCCGGCCGGGTATAGACCTCAAGGGGGGTGCCGGACTGCTCGATCCGCCCGCCATGCATGATGATCATTTCATACGCCAGGCTCATGGCCTCCACCTGATCGTGGGTGACGTAGATGGCGGTGATGGACAGCTCGCGCAAGAGGCGCCCCAGTTCGTTCCGCAGTATCTCCCGCAGCTTGGCGTCCAGAGCCGAAAGCGGTTCGTCCAGGAGCAGCACCCTGGGGTTGAACACCAGCGCCCGGGCCAGGGCCACCCGCTGCTGCTCTCCACCGGATATCTGGTGGATGCGCCGCCCGGCCAGGTGGGAGATGTGAACCCGTTCCAGTGAGGCGAAAGCCCGGCTGCGTCTTTCCGCCTTCCTTACACCGCGCACCCGCAGGCCGAATTCCACGTTTTCCAGCACGTTCAGGTGCGGGAAAAGCGAGTAATTCTGGAAGACCAGTCCGAAGTCGCGCCTCTCCGCCGGCAGGCGAGTGATGTCGGTTCCGTCCAGGCGGATACAGCCGCGGTCCGGCTCGGCCAGGCCGGAAATCATGGCCAGCGTCGTGCTCTTGCCGGAGCCGCTCGGACCGAGAATGGCGGTAATCTTCCCCGGCGCAAAGCGGTGACTGAAGTTCTGAACGGCAACGACCTTGCCGTAGCGCTTGTGGAGGCCATCCGCCTCGACCAGAATATTCATGCTCCCTGCTCCACGTCCACGGATTCCCTGCCGCCCAGCCACTGGATCGCGACCACGGCGGGGATCACGATGGCCAGAAAGATTGTGGTGGCGGCGCTGGATATCTGGATGCTCTGGTTGGTGTAGGTATCGTAGAGTACGGCGGGAAAGGTCTGGGGCTGTCCCCTGTTGAGCAGAAAACTGACATTGAACTCACCCCAGGATACGGCGAATACTAGGAGCGCGCCGGTCATCATGGCATGGCGCAGGCTCGGCAGGACCACCAGGAACAGCCGTTGCCAAAAGGAGGCTCCCAGGCTGCGGGCGGCCGCCTCCAGCCTGCCCACGTCGAAGCTGCGCAGGGTGGACGTGACCACCTTGACCATAAAGGGGATGGTGTAGAGCAGGTGTCCGGCCATGACCAGCAACGGGCCTCTTATTTCTCCATAGGCCGCCAGAAGTCCCATTGAGAGCGTAAGTCCGGGGATGGACAGCGGCAGCACAGCCAGCTCCTCGATCAGCCCGGAACCGGGAAACGGGTGGCGCACCAGAGTGTAGCCAGCCGGAACGGCTATCAGCAGGCAGAGGACGACACAGGCCAGGGCCAGCTCCAGGCTGAATACCGCCCAGTCGCCGTAGTTTTCCAGGATATAGCCGAAGGCGCTGAAGTCGAAAATCTCGTGTCGGCTGCCGGACCAGATGTCCGTGGACAGCCCCAGCAGCGAGGCGTTGATACAGGAGCCGAGTACAACAACCACAAGCGGCAGCAGGATCATTATCATCAGGATGATGGTTACCGTGGAGCAAAAGATAAAGCCTGTCTTTCTAGGCATTGGCCACCTCCCTGCTTCGGGCGAAGCGGCGCAGTCCGAAACCGGCTCCGAAGGCCACTGTCAGGAGTGTCAGCGACATGGCAGCCGCAAGCCCCTGGTCTGTGGGAGGGGCAATGTACTGGGTGAAAATCTCCAGCGGCAGCAGGGTGAAACGGCGGATGGAAAGTACCAGGAGTACCCCGAAGGAGCCGAGGGAGACGCTGAAGGTAACGGCGAAGGCCGAAATAAGGGCCGGACATATGGTCGGCAGGATCACGAGACTGAAGGTCTGCCAACGAGTGGCGCCCAGACTGCGGGCCGCCTGCTCCAGCCGGCCGTCCAGCTTGCGCAGGGCCGATTCCAGGGTCAGTGTGGCACGGGGGATTTCGAAATAGAGATAGGCCAGAATCAGCCCCGGAAACTGATAGCTGATGCCGCTCAGCAGCGGCTGTCCGGTCAGCCGTTCCAGCACCTGGGGGATGAAACCGCTCCTGCCCAGAAGGATCACCATCAGGAAGCCGACGATCATCCCGGCAAAGGTCATGGGAAGGGTCAGGATGCCGCGCATCAGCCGCTTGCCGCGAAACTGGCAGCGGGTGAAGAGCCAGGCCGGGGCCAGGCAGATCAGGGTCGAGCCGGCTGCAACCGCCAGGCTCAGCTCAAGCGACCAGACCAGGGCATGCCGGTAGCGGGGAACCGAGAAGATCTCCAGGTAATTGCGCAGGGTGATGCCGGAGTCGGGCGCATCGGTCGGCAGCAGGCTCTGCCATAAGAGGTGTGTCAGGGGCCAGACAAGAAGCGCCAGCAGGAGCAGAAGCAGCGGTGCGCAGAGCAGGAGCGGAGCCAGTCGGCGCCGCTCCCTTGCATGACCGCCGGATGATATCGGGATAGAGGAAGCCGGGAGGTTCACGTATACCTATCTGCCTCCTTCGATCTCTTTCTCCCAACGCTTCTTGATCACATCGGCCTGGGCCGCCAGTTGATCCAGCGGCAGCACCTTGGCCCTGGCGTAGGCGCTTCTGGGCGGGAATTTTGCCTGAAGCGACGCATTGAGCTTCACCGGCATGACCGGCTGGAAGAAGGATTCGGCCATAAGATGCTGGGCCTCGTCAGTGAGAAGCCAGTCCAGATACTTCTTGGCTTCCTCCTTGTGGGGAGCCCCTTTTACCAACCCCATCACCAAAGGCAAGGTCATGGTCCCTTCCGCCGGGATGACCACCTCGATGGGAGCCCGGTCCACGTGTTTCGCCTTCAGGCCGTTACCGTCGGCATTGATCCAGATGGGGATCTCTCCCCTCAAAAGCTCGTTGTAGCTGTTTTCCTTGGCGTACTTGAGGATGTTGGCGTCCAGTTTTTTCATGTAGTTAAATCCGGCATTCAGATCTTTGTCGCCACCGAGGATGGCATTGACGCCGGCAACAAAGGTGAAGCCTGTACCATGGATACGCGGGTCGTCATATACAATCATCCCCTTGTAAATCGGTTTCAGGAGATCGGCAAAGGAACGGGGAACCGGTTTCCCTCTGAGGGCCGATGTGTTGACCAGGATGGCGACGTGAGCCGAGTGAACCGTCCACCACGTGCCGTTTGGGTCTTTGAGTCCTGCCGGGATCCGGTCCCACCCTTTTGGCTTGTACGGTTCGTGGAGTCCCTTGGAGGCCGCCTGGAAACCGATGGCGCCGTTATAATAGGCGCAATCGGCTTTCGGGTTCTTTTTCTCCGCCTCCAGGGCTGCCATGGTGACGCTGGAGCCTTTCATATCGGGCGGCACCTTGACGCCGGTCTTCTTCTGGTATGCCTTGGTCACACCGCCCCAGTTGGCATAGTTGGGGATGCAGTCGTACTGGATGACGGTCTTTGCCGCAAAGGCTGGACAGGCTGCCAGGGTCAGGAGCGCAAAAACAAGAACGATGATGCGGTTCGGTTGCATTTTTTACATCCTTTCACTATGAGTTTGGTTATGTTTTGGGCTGTACCGCGAAACACTAAAATCCTGACGGCCTGCTTCAGGACACATTTTCCTATGCCGACCCTTTCTCTGTTCGGCATTCCAACGCGCTATTGGAAGTTGTCAAAGTCAATATCAGCATCTTGCACTACTATGGCGCCTTTTTTCATGATTTGTTTCACGATCGGAAGAAACTCTCTTATCTTTTCCTCTTTGTCGATGAATTCAGCGACCAGAGGCTGGCACGTGGAGGCAGCCACGCCGAGGTTAAGGGTTCTGCATCCAGGGCAGCAGAAACCGAACCCCTCGATACCATGGAAAACCATTGCTCCCGCGAGGCCCATGTCGTGTGCCTTTTTTACCAGCACCTCATACAAAAATTTGTTTTCATAATGGGTAAACTTGTTAAGATAGATCCTCAAAATCTTGCACTTACCTTCATATTGCATATGAACCTCCTAAAGTCTGCTTTTCCTGGCCATTTGTAAATGAGGGGGCACCCGTATAGGCCGGGTGCCCTTTTGTGATGACTGCCTGAACACTCACGATCTAATCATATCTGTTTATTTAAAGTATTGCGCCAAATTCAAAAACTCCGGCTTAAACAGCAGGTTGAGGATAAGGGTTCCGAAACAGATCGCGGTTGCAGGAGGGTCGATATGGGTACTTGCGTGATTATAGAACAGCCGTGCGCACAGCTCCTGAAGCAGCGCCGCAAGAACAGCCGCGACAACCCCAACTGCGGCTGAACCCGTCAATAGGAAAGCCAGCGCGGCCAGAAGGGCTTGGCAGTGCCAAATCGGCACTTTCTGGATAGAACCGCTGGAGCACTGGAGGCAAATCAGATTGATGATTGCTATGGACCACCCGATGATCAGGGGCACGACAAATGAGCCGGCGGCGGATATCCTGCCGGTCGCCGCCAGGGGATCCAGAACAGGTTTTATTACAGAGACAAACCCCACCGACAGGGCGCCCCATCCGATCCCCATAACAATAAGACGCCCCGGAGGCGACTGCCAACCGGCCCACGAGATTGAATAGTTGGCCGTACCCAGCAGTCCGTTTTTCTTGATCGACTCGCTGGAGCCGAAGATAAATTCCTTAAAAAAAATGAATCGGGTGACTAATCCGAGAATCAGCAGATTGCATGCAATCATATCCGTTTGGTTGATGATCGGGATTTTCGCCTCCAGTTGCAGGAAGGCGTGCGCAACCAGTGAATAAATCCCTCCGGTAAGAAGCACGTCCCAACTGGTGTCGACCAGTGGTGAGAGGATATCTTTTGCCGCGCCTCCGGGATGGTTCTTCTTGTACCCCGCCGCATAAGCCGCGGCAAAGAGACCGGCTCCGAATCCGCCCACATGGGGCCCGAAGATTGGTCCCAGGCCGACCTGTAGAAGCATGAAATCAGACCCGCCAGACATAACGATTATGCAGCCCACGAGAACGATAAGCGCGCAGATAATTACCGCCCATAGCGCCCCAAAAGCCGCGCCTGCAATGCCGCCTCCAAAAACAAACAACAGCGTCGTTGTACTCCATGGTTCCATAGTGGCAACTCCTTTTCATAATTAGTTTTTTGCCGGTAAAGAGAGTTGGAAAACACAAGGACAAGCACTGTTCCCCTAAGTGAACAATCTCGATACGCATGGATAGTCCGGGACGAGTTTAAAGATTCCTTCCCGGACTGCGACAATCGGTCTTTCATACTGACTGGGGCTGAAAACGATCTTGATGTTGTTGACAAGTTCGTTGAAACCCTTGGCAATGAGGTTGCGCAGCTTGATGTTGCCGGTGATGAGCAGTTCTGCCTTCAGCCGGCCGCTTACCGGCGAATCGGCAACACCCCGGAGGTCATCGATGGTATGCGCCAGGGTGCCGGGGGCAACCTTGTCGGTGGCACTCGGTCTGAAAAAGTTGTAGGGACCGGGCTCTGTGAAGATGCCGGCGGTGATTGTCTTGCCATTGTTACGGACAGCTTCGATGGCCTCTTGAATTTTTTGCAGTAAGTTATTTCCCCCTATACAGTTTCTCCCCGTTCGCCGAAGTGAGGTTATAGAGACAGAAGGGGATCATTTTCCCTTGGGGGGCAACCACGTGGATGCAGCAGTCACGGGCCCTCTCCAGGTCCAGATTCCATGCGTCCTGGAAGGCCATGCAGGAAACGGAAAGCATCCGCGTCCTGACCCTTTCCAGAAAACCGTCGAGGGTTTCGGCGCCCGTGTCGACGCCCGCGGAGTCGCAACAGCAACAGTCCTGACCCGTTTCGGCAGGGGGCGCTGACCACTGCCTGGCCGTGAAGGATACGGCATGCGCGTCTTCACCGTCAGACGAACAGCACCCTCCGGCGCCGTGCCCGGTAAGGGCCTGCAAGCCGCCGCCGGGTTTCGGCAGAAAAGTGCCGTGGAAGGAGCAGAGGGAGTTTTCCCATCCCGGAGGGCTGAAGTCCTCAACGCGCATCAGGCCGTCGGTCTGGTCTTCGATGAGTCGCATCACGTCGGGCAGGGTGAGTCTCCTGGCGTTTTCCGGGGTGTCCGGGCAGCGCCCGAAGTAGCCCACCGGCTGGAAATGCACGCCGCGGATCGCCGGGGACAGTTCCAGTGCCAGTTTGATGATGGCGCCGATATTGTGGGTGTTGACATCTGGGACGATGGTGGGCACCAGCACCACACCGATCCCGTTTTCCGCGCACCGCTCGATGGCGCGCCGTTTCGCGGCATACAGGGGACGGCCCCTCAGGGTTTCGTAAATACCGTCCTCGGTGCCGTCGAACTGGAGAAAGACCGACGCCGCTCCGGCCTGACGCAGGATAGAAGCATAGGGTTTCTCCTCGGCAAGGCGCAATCCGTTGGTGTTCACCTGAATGAACGGGAAGCCGAGCGAACGGCCCATTTCAATGACGGCGGGCAGGTCGTCCCGCACCGTGGGTTCGCCTCCTGAAAGCTGAAGTATAATGTCCGGGCCGTTGATGCGCAGCACCCTCCGATAGCGTTCTTCTATGTCGGCAAGGTCGAGGTCGCGGCCCGCCTCGCGGCCCGAGTCGGCAAAACAGACCGGGCAGCGGAGGTTGCAGCGGGACGTGACCTCGATGACGGCGGTACAGGCGTTTTTTCGGTGCTCCGGACAGATGCCGCAGTCGAAGGGACACCCCTTCACGGTCGCTGTCTGGCATTCTCCGCTGCGGCTGCCGCCGGTTTTTCTCTTCCATCCCCGGAATTCCGGCCCGCTTCGCCAGATGATGGTGCGGAACTCGCCGTGTTTGGGACACTCTTTAACCAGAAACACGTCGCTTCCGTGGATCTCTCTCGCCGCCGGTATCCTCCTCAGACACAGGGGACAGAGACTTTCCGTTTCAAAAACATTTCCGCAATCGCAGCAATTCATTACCTCACCTCATGTCACGAGCAGCAGTAATCGTTTTTTTCTTTAATCAACGGTTCAACAACGTAAGTGAATACCACAGCGGCAAGTTATGATTGCGAGCGGTTACAAGTAATCTTCCGTTTGCCGGCGTTGGCGGCAATCTTGTCAGTTACAACCAAACATTCCGTGATAATATCAAACCTTCCGGCCGCCAGAGCCGAACCAACCGCAGGAATTGAGGACAAGGTTTGCTTAATCACCGCTTCATCCATAGTACGACTCAAGGTATATAACGATATTTTCAGATCGCTTCTATCCGCTTGCCTTGCTACATTCGCCGTAAAATTGACCACGTCCGGAAGGGAAAACAATGCTTCATCTAGATCGGCCATCGTAATATAACCGTTGTCCCCGATTGAAATCAGCCCGCTCTTGCGGGCCCGGACTTTCTCCAACCGACGTAAAACAGTTCCGCAACGGCATCGTCCGGGAATAAAACGTGATAAATCACCGGTCCGGTAGCGAAGTAGAGGCATGCCCCAGCGGGTCAAAGTGGAAATCACCACTTCGCCCGGCTGACCTTCCACGACCGGACAACCGGTCATCGGATCGACAATTTCGAAAAATAAATCGGCTTCATGTAGATGATACCCACAGCGGGCGTGACATTCCATGCCGCCGCCCAAACCGGCTTCCGTCATACCATAATAGTCAAAAACTTCGCAGTCCCATATTCGCTCAATTTCCCTGATTATTGCCTGGGAAACATAATCCGTACAGAGCAGGATCTTATTGAACCGTACCTTGCGCGTTTCCCCCAGATGCTCGTAATACCTGGCCAGTGCTAAAACCTGCACCGGAATACCCACCAGACAGCTTACCGGCCGGGTAATGAAATGTTCCAGCATTTCCGGCAGACTGGAAATCAGTCCATACTTTACCGGTTCGGCGTTCAGCCTTTTCAGCGCCCGGTATAATAGATCACCCACTCCCCCGGGCCGGTCGGCCGGCAACAGGATATATACCCTCTCATCGGGCCGGATCAGCTGCGACATGGATTGGGTAAAAATATCGACAGTCAATTCCTGATCCTGGCTGGTAAAATACAGCCGTTTAGGATCCCCTGTCGTCCCTGAAGTTTCCAGCGTCACCACCCGGCTGATATCACCCTGGTTTACACAAAGCATTTTATGGCCGGCGACCTGCAAATCCTGAGTGGTAGTAAAGGGAAACCGTTCTAGATCCGTCAGGCTGGTAAGCGGATGGTTAATATAATCCCTTAAGTGCCGCCGGTAAAAAAAACTATGCTCGTAAGCCCGGTTAATCACCTTGCTTAACATGGACAATTGGTATTCCGTCAGTAGCTTCGTTGTCAGTTCCTTACCGGCCAGACCTATTTTCTTCGCTATCCAGGCATCATAGGCTGTTTTATCGATAATATCATCCATGAACCCGGCCCTTTCCACGATATAAGGCCTGGCCGGTGCGGGAGGTTAAGTTGTAGGCGCAAAATGGTACGATCCGGCGGTCGGGGCTTACAATACTGATATGACAATCCCGTAGCCGTTCTAAATCCAAGTTCCACGCATCCTGGAACGCCATCCCGGAAATACTGAGCGTATAAGTGTTTACCCGCTCCAAAAAATCACTCAGGCTGCTTACATCAATTTCCGGGTTGACTTCTTGCGCCTCTTTAAGCCGCTGGATCGACTGTGGCCGCGCTTTCGGAGCACTCCACTGTTTAGCCATAAAATTACGGGCATGTGTCGACCCTTCACGGCTGGGTTCTGTTTTGGCGCCATAATAGCCGGAAAGATCGGAAACCCACGATTTCAAGGTACCATCCGGCATTAAAATAAAGTTGCCGTGAAATGAGCAATGGGCGTTTTCGCCAGCCGGTGGTAAAAAATTAGCCATTTTTACTTTGCCGCCGGTCTGAGATTCCAGTGCCCGGATGACTTCCGGGATCGTAAACCGGTCTTCATCCCGCGGTGCCTTAGGGTAGCGCCCCAAATAACCCATGGGCTGGAAATGCACGGCTCTGACATCAGGAATCTTTTGCACCGCATAATTTATCAAATCGCCAATATTGTCGGTATTAATCCCTGGCACTAAAGTGGAAACGAGCACTACCCCGATTTCATTTTCGGCGCAATGCCTGATTGCTGCTTCTTTCAGTTCAAGTAAGGCTGTCCCTCGAATTTGTTCATATATCTTGTCATTAGTACCGTCGAATTGTAAAAATACGCAATCGAGTCCGGCTTTTTTCAGTTTTTCAACGTACTCCGGTTCTTTGCCCAGTCGTAACCCATTGCTGTTAACCTGAATAAAATCAAAACCCAGTTTATGTCCAAGGGCTACAATCTCCGGTAAATCATTGCGTATCGTCGGCTCACCGCCCGACAATTGGATAGTAAACGACCCGCCACTGGCGAGCAGCGTACGATACCAGACTTCAATGACTGATAAATCAGGATCCTTACCGGCAGAGTCCTCGGTAATGCCGGCGAAGCAAACCGGACAAGCCAGATTGCAGCGGGACGTAACTTCCAGCAGCACACCACAAGGCTGTTGATGGTGGTCCGGACACAAACCGCAGTCAAACGGACAGCCTTTGTTGATTTCCGTAGCGCAAGCCACCGGCGAGGAGGTTTTTTTGGAATAACCCCAGCTTTCGTACGCCGGTTCCCCCCGCCAGATTACCGTGCTGAACCTTCCGTGGTCCGGACATTCTTTATTAAGATAAACATCGTTACCGCGCCTAACATTTTGGGCTGGAATCCGCTGGAAGCATTCCGGGCACACACTTTCCGTACAATTTAAAAGTTTTTCATCCGGCGCCACAAAACACCATTCCTTTCCAGCCGATATCATTAATTGCGAGTTTACGGTTTTTTAATATATTCATTATTGACGGCAATAGCTCAAATTCTTTTCAAATGCTTCCTTGCACATGGTTGAATCATTATCCGGATACACCACCTTCACAGCTATATCGCCAAGAATTCCTTTAACCTGAGTACCGTCTGCCAGGGTCGCATTAAAATACGGCCGGGGAAAATCACGCCGGCATTTGCAGGTGATACTTATTTTTTCCAGCCAGTTTATAAATTCATCATCTATTTTGTAACCCAACCGATATTGAAACACTGCAGTGCTGACAAAGCAGTTTTCAACTTTTTTGCACTCGAAATGACTCATTCAATTATTCCTCGCATAGCCGACAATACGTATTCTACTTCCTCATCGGTAGTAAACCGCGACAAGCTGAATCTGATTGTCCCCTGCTGCGAGGTTCCGAGATAACCGTGCACCAACGGTGCGCAATGCAAGCCGGTCCGGCAAACGATATCAAAGCTTTTGAACAAAATTTCGCCGACATCCTCGACATCCCAACCCGGCAGAGTGAATGACAACACCGGGGTATGGGGGCCCTGCCAGTCTATCACCCTGGCTCCCAATTCGGTCAGGCTGGCAGCCAGCTGCCTGAGACGGGCCTCGATTTCGTCGGTAGGGGCAGGATTTTCCCGCTGCCAGATCAAAGCTTGTTCCAAACCGGCAAAAGCCGGACTATTGGAAGTTCCAACGTCAAACCGGACTGGTAAATCAGAGGGCATTTCCTCCAGTTCACTTAAAATTCCGGTCCCTCCCACCCATACCGGTTCTAAATCTATGAGAGGGGAAATATAAAGCCCACCGGTCCCCGGTGGCCCCAACAGGTACTTGTGGCCGGTAAACGCTACCATATCCACCAACCATTTTTGCGGAAGCACTTCCGTAAACCCCATGGTTTGGGAAGCATCAAGCAACGTGGCGGCGCCGACCTCCTTGGCCAGTTTGCACATATCCGCCACCGGATTGATACCGCCGGTAACATTAGAGGCATGAGTAAAAGCCACTAACTGCGGATGGTATTTTTTCAGGGCCGCTTCCCATTTTTCCATATTGACCCGTCCGGCGCAGTCAACCTCTACCGGCTCGATCCGCAAGTTCCTGTGCTTGCGCAGGAAATACAGGGGCCGCAGAACGGCGTTGTGCTCAGCCCCCGTAACTACCGCAACGGCCCCCTCCCGCCAGGGGAAACCATGCAAAGCGATATTTAAAGCGTGAGTGGCGTTAGCGGTAAGTATGACCCGGCTGGAATCGTCTATCTGCAGTAAATCAGCCAGTCTTTTCCGGCAATCACCTTCCGGATCGGCAACCTCAAACCCGGTCCGGCCGGGATGAAAGGGTATTTCGGCAATTGTATCGGCTACAGCCTTTTCAATCCCCGGCGCCTTCGGCCAAGCCGTCGCCGCATTATTAATATAAACCGCTGCCATGGGCTGTTCCCCCTTGACGATTCCAGGTAATTATGGTCGGGCAATATTTGCGAGCCACTCACGACGGCTGACCGTGGAGCCCATTCATCTGAAGGTCCTGCCGCAGCAATCCCATAAAAGGACAGCTTTGTTCGTCATTCCGCATGCTTACCGACAGTTCAAGATACCAGTCTGCCAGATGACAAATCATAACCATTGGCTTCAAGAATTTCCTTCACCTTTTGATTGGTCTGCAGGAGGATCTCCGGACACCGCTGGATACGGTTCTGGGGGTCATCTTCCAGAATATCCTTGCAGTCTGTGCCGCCGTATTTGGCGCCTATCTCCTGCTCAAACCACTGTACCAGCTCTTCAATCATGGCATTAAGCCGGCTGTCTTCCACTTCCTCGGTAGAACCTTTTCCCGCGTAGAAAGACAATAAACAAGCCCCACTGGTCAAAGCCCCGCAGAGTTTTCCGCAATATCCCAGACCGCCGACCAATCCGCCCATAGTCCGCACTAACTCCGGATTTTCCTTATCCTGGTCGTCGAGACACATCTGCAATAATATCTGGCTGCAAGAAAACTCCTGATTCGCCAGTTTTAATAATTGAAAGTAGCCTTCATAAGTAATATCCATACGGTTTTACACACCTCCATCTTAATTAAGCTATGAATCCCACAGGCATCTCTCCCGTATAAATCTTCCGATACAGCAATCCCGTATGGCCAAGGGCCAAGTCATGCGCTTTCTGCAAGCATTCGGCAGGAAAACCGACCTGAAACTGACATCAAGAACTTTGGCGGTCAGAAAACGTACAATGATTATTTATCTTCCAAGGCCCTTTCAACCTCTACCATTGACCCGCGCGCCAACCCCGATGGGATATAAACCAACCCGCATTCCAGACATTTAAAAAGGTCAACCGGGAAAGTGGTACCCACATAACCAAGCGTAACATGTCCAACTTTCAACGGAATATCACATTTGGCGCAAATGATGTCCTTGCCGTTACCCAGCATCTCTTCTTGATCTACTCTAGGCATAATTTTCCCCTCCCGTATCAGGTATTTGTAACTGATCTCAGGGTTATGTATTTACGGATGACGTTATGATCGTATTTCTGCGATGTCGCTCTACAAAAGGAGAGATCATGGTGGAAACGCTGCAAGAAATACGTGAAGGCGGATTGAGACAATGACCTTAACGACATCCACATTGGGCCAGCGGGCGTTCCGCCATCTCCCGGGGCTTGTGCGGGCGCTGGAGTTGCCACCCGGAACGGGGAAAAACCTTTGCGCTCCACGAAGGGCTGATGGCGCGTGATTCACGTCAAAGAACTGAAAACCGGACACTGTCCGGGTTGTTCAGGCGTGATCCCGTGATCGGTTGCATTTATTACTATGCGATGGCTATACGCATCATGAACAACAAATCCGTCTTCACCAGCTGAATACTCTACCCAGTACGTTACAAAAGCCGGTTTATAGGAAGCGAGAAAATGGCCGTTGACAGTGTTCTGCAACTTGTTACCGGTACGCTCCGCATAATCCACCACCTGCTGCAAATCGGAAACCATTATCAGGCTGTCTTCCATAAGAGAACTTAACTTGTCGGAAATAACCAGTTTTACCGGCGCCTGCCTATCCTGTACGGCTTCACCCCATATCTCCCGCAGCAAGGTGGTTTTCAGACGGGCGCGATTTTCGTGCCGCTGTGAATACCCGACAGGTGGCCGGGCCGCGATTTTCCCGGTTTCATCGGTAAAAATCAAATCCAGCAGATGATAGGTCTTTTTGCCGCGGTTGGTAAAATTGTCGCGGCACATCGCACAATAAGTCACATAATCTTTGTCGCTTTCGTTAATCCGCCGGTCTACCACCCTATGGGCAAGATCTTTATTGGAAATCTGCATCAATCCGCCGAAGCCGCAGCACTCCGTAAGTTCCCTGCTGGTCTTGAATTCTTCGATATTGTGCCCAAGCTGCCGTAAAATGTTGCGAACGCTGTCCTGAATCTCCCTCTCATACCGGGTGGTACAGGAGTCATGCAGCGCCAGGGTATACGACTCGGCCGGGGGGATTTCCGGCAACCCGATCCGATCGATAAAGCTACACAAAAATTCAGCCGAAATATCCGGCATGTTGTTTTTGAAGATCATGACGCAAGTCGGGCAGCCCAGTATTACTTTCGGTTTTCCCATCCGCTCCCACTCGGCCTTTATCGACTGAATTGTTTCGGCAAACGTTTCCTTCTCGCCGGCCCAATCCGCCTGCGCCCCACAGCAGCCAAGCATGAGCCCGACGCCGTCTTTGATTTTTTTCCGCAGAAAGCTGTAAACGCTTATAACCTGCCCAGGCGCGGAGCCACTCAACTGGCATCCCGGATAGAACATAATTTCGCTTTTGGAAAACCCCGGCTCATGTTTGGCCATGGCAAACGCATCACTGTTACTGTATTTCAAATCCTGCAGGGCAAAATCGAACGCCGAAGGCGGCATTTTCCCGATGCTTACCAATGTCTCCCGCGCTTCGCGGGAGATATCCGCCATGCTGAAATCATCCTGACACACTGACTCGCAAAGCCGGCACATACTGCAGGAATTCATCAGTTGATTAAACTTATGCCCCCCTACACCGGACATATTCTTAAAAATCCACATAGCTAACGTGCGGGGAGGAGCCTTATAATGCTGCATATATTCACATAACTTCATACATTCCGCACACTGGCAATCAAGGCAGCGTTCCGCTTCCTCCGTTGCTTCTTCCCTGGTATAACCCTCACCGGGATCAACCATGGACACCACCGGCAGCGGTTCGATCCCTTCCATGCTGGTGAAAAGCCTGGTCGGCTGCGGACCCTCATTGGTGCGGTTGGTGTGAAGCGTCGCCCCCGCCCCTTGAAGGACCCGGTCAATGGAAACCGCCGCCGACTTGCCGTCGGAAACCGCATTTATCAGCGACAGCTCGCTGCTATCCTGACGATAACTGCCGCCGGCAAATACTTTCGGGTTACTGGTACCCAAAGTTACCGGGTCAATACGTATACAGCCATCACTATCCAATTCCAGTCCCAAGGCAAAATCAGCCGCCTTTATCTGGCCGAGACCGAGATAAACGGCATCGAATTCCGCCAGCAGGTCGTTAAACAATACATCGGCGCCATCAGTGTTACCTACCGTAACCCCAAACTTGGCCTGCACGCCCAGCTTGGTCAGTATCTCAAAATCATCGGCTATAATTTGCCGGGGCAGTGTAGCCTCCGGAATTTTCAGCAGACGGCCGCCAAATTCACGGCTGGCGTCAAATACCGTCAGCTTATAACCTTTATATGACAAGTTCAGAGCAACGGTCAGGCCGCTGATTCCGGCTCCCACCACCGCTACTTTTTTATCTTTGTTCGGGATCAGGTTATTTTTAATCAGTGGCTTGGCATTGAAGTCCCGGCAAGCCCGTTCCAACGCATTAATAGCAAGCCCTCCCCCGGCTTCCACCCGTTTGCACGCCTCCTGACAGGGATGATCGCAAACCCGGCTTATTATGCCCGGAAAAGGCGCCGTTCTGGCAAACAAGGCGTATCCCTTCGAAAAATCTCCTTTACGAACCGCCGCCATTATCCCCCTTGCATCAACATGAATCGGACAGGCTGCGGCGCAACGAGGCAGGTTTTCCCGCGTACATTTGGCCTCCATCTCATGGAATTGCTGCGTATCCAATTTCCCCTCCCGTTTTGTTATGACGTTGAGTGAAATATAATGCTCCCGGAGAACTGGACGGGTAGTCAAGTTTGGTAAGCTCATGATTGTGGATATTGAAGGTGGCGGCACACATGAGAACCAAGCGGAGCCAAGAATTCAAAGCCAAGGTTGTATTGGCCGGGATCCGTGGGAACCGAACATTGAGCGAATTGGCTTCCCTCTGTGGTGTACGCCCGAACCAGATCACTGTCTGCAAACGCGAGGCGCAGGAACAGACGGTTTTCGATCTTTGACAGCAAGAAAGCCAAGTCGTCAAAGTATTCATATACGCGGTCGGCCGGTTTACCTGACGGAAGATACAGCCACGTTCAGGCCCTTCCGAACCTTGGACATTATATAGAACATTTCGCGTGCTATCTCCTTGGAACGCGCATCGTAAGTGGATGCTTCTTCCGGAGTGTCGTCACTAACCTTCGGATCGACGTAGAGCAAGGCATACCGCGCAAGCGCCCCTGTTACGAGCGGACAGGTCTTGTCGGCCTGGCTGCAGGTCATGAAAACAATGAAATCCTTTGTGGGATTGTCGTCGGAATTGTAAATCTTGGAATATGCCCGAACAGGCGGCCGGGAATCCGAGTACTGGACTAAATAGACGGGATTCTTACCTTCGGTTGATTTTACGATGGAAAAACCGGCCCTTCGCAGTGCGGCTATTGTCCTGTGATTGCAGGCCGTCTTCTCGGTACCTCCCGAGAATGCGTAGACACGGTCGAGACCATAATAGTATGCAGCAGTTTGTGCCCATATCTGGGACAAGTGGCTGCGCCGCGAATTGTGCGTGCATACAAACGTCAGGTTTGCATCGTTTCCCTGTTTGAGCCGCGAGGCTATCGTTGCGGCTATTTTGTCAAGAAGGGCCTTTCTTTCCGGTGAAACCCCGTCTTTTTCATCGGCGACTTGACTGACGCAGGGGCGAAGGGGTTCGATCAGATTTACATTGGAGAGCGAGTCGGTAGCGGCGAAAGCGGCGTTTCCGCCGACACAAAAGGATATAACCATTCCAAAGAGGGCAAGATTTTTCATTACTCATCCTTTCATAGAAGTTTCATTTATAGTCGTCCGGCACACTACCGGGCGTACAAAAAGATTAATTCTTCCAATACACTAAAGTTACACCTTCTGTAAGCGTCACGAGCAGCAACAATCGTCTTTTTCGGCCTTCCCGTTCATCACCGGCTCGATTATGTAGGTAAACATGCCGGCGGCAAGAAGGGCTCCGCAGACCGGCCCCAGGACATACACGGTGATGAAACCGAGTCCCTGGTCGGGCAGTGCCGCGCTCCCCCATCCGCTCAGCATGGCGAAAAATCTCGGCGACAGGTCCCGTGCCGGGTTGAGGCCCGCCTGGGTAAGAGGGGCGAGGATCGAGATGATGATGGTCACGGTTACGCCGATGAACACCGGGGCAAGCGCGTCACCTGGCCGGCCGAGATTGCACCCCTCGGTCAGTGAGAAAATCAGGAAGACGAGGGCGAAGGTGCCGACCGCTTCGGCGAGAAAGGCGGTGAGCGGGGTCACTGCGGCCGCTATCCCGGCGCCGGGATTCGGATAGAACTCTCCGAACATCTGGGCTGTTCTGACTGAAGCGGGAGATCCGCGCAGGATGTGGTTTACGCTCTCGAACTGGGCGATGGAATCGGCGAACAACAGGTAGAGAACAGCCGCGGCGACGAACGCGCCGAGGAACTGGGCACAGAGATAGATCGGCAGTTTTGACAGGGACATCCTCTTGCCGAACACCATGGCGACGCTGACCGCCGGGTTGAGATGGGCACACGAGAGATGCCGGGTCGCGTAAATGGCGATCGTCACTCCCAGGCCCCAGACCATTGCCACCTGGAACAGCCCCGTATGGGCCGAAAACAGGACGGTTACGGCGACCGAGCCGCAACCGAAGAGCACCAGCAGGAATGTCCCGATGAATTCCCCAAGAAAATGATGCGGCAGTTTCATTGTAATACCCTTTCGTAAAGAGCAATTGCAGCCTGCCCGTGAGCGCGCGGGCGTCGGGCAGGCCGCTTCAATAGACATACTATTCAATTCATCCGACGGTAAGGTTGCTTCAGCAGCAGGAGCCGCCTCCGCAAGGATCCGCGGCGGGCGCCGCGCACGACGGTCCGCAGTCAAAGGGGCCGTAATGGACCGACGTGTCGCCGACGACCTTGAAGTGTCGGCCGAAGCGGGTCTCGCTCACCATGGCCGCGGTGTTGCCGCAGACCAGCATCGGTTTGCCGGTAATCAGGGTGTGATGGTCGTCCAGGGGGAACCCGAAGGGGTACTCGGGGATGGTGCCGAGGTAATATGCCGCCTGACCGAAATCCTCGCAGATGTCTTCCAGGGAGGCCAGCTTGAAGGCCCGGATTTTTATGGAATAAAAATCCGTCATACCGACTTTGGCCTTGATTTCCGGGTTGTCGATGGTGATCAGGTTCTTTGACATCACACGGTAGTCAGGGCAGCCGAGGTCGCGCAGGAGCCTGCGGAAATCCTCGACATACATCGCTCCGCCCAGACATTCGCCCAGCAGCACCGGGTCAGCCGCCCACTCTTTCGGGACCCTCCTGCCGGCGAAGATGTCGGAGAAATACAATTCACCGCCCGGCTTCAGGACCCGGAAGATTTCGGAGAACACCCGCTTTTTCTGCGGGGACAGGTTAATCACGCAGTTGGAGATAACCACATCGATGGAATTGTCCTCGATTCCCAGGGCCGCCAGGTCTTCGATATAGCCGCAACGGAAATCCACGTTGGACTTTGCATACCCGAATTTCTTTGCCTGCGAATCCTGGTGTTTTTTGGCAACCGCCAGTTGTTCCCCGGTCATGTCAACGCCGATGACGAACCCTTCCGGCCCGACGAGCTTGGAGGCGAGATAGGTATCCCTCCCGGAGCCGCACCCCAGATCCAGGACGGTACATCCTTCCAGGGCCGGGGGGATAGGAGAGCCGCAGCCGTAAAACCGGTCAAGAATCTCATTGTCGATCTCGTCCAGGATCCTGCGGTGGTTCTCGGGTATCGATTCCGCACAGCAGCAGGCGTTGGTCTTCAGATCCCGCATACCCTGCAATACCTTTCCGTAATACTCTTTTACCGCATCCAGTGTTGCCGCTGTTTCCATTACGCTTCCTCCTTTGTCTGTTCATTAAAAATCCAGTTGTTATTCAGTTCCAGGTGGCAGCATCCCAGGTCTATGCCGCGCTGGGGCGGAGGGAGCGCCAATCCCGGAGCAAGGCGGTACCGTACATTCTTCCCTTTTCGAAGACAGACTACAAAGCCTTCGTCCCGGAGTATTTTGAGGTGATGTGAAAGCAGTGTCAGGTCGATGTTCAGGACAGCGTTCAATTCGCCGACATTTCTGGGGCCGTCGAGAAGTTGGGCGATGACGGCCCATCGCGTCGGGTCGGCTATGGCCTTCAGTCTGCCGGAGCAGAATGCGTTGGAATAAGGGCTCTGTATCGTCATGGCGTGATTTCCTTTTGTTGAAAATTTTTTCAATTGAAAACTGGTTTCGTTATTTACATGATTAAATAGCGAAACGCAAGGGATTTTTATCAGCCTTGAAATGTTTCTTTTGTTTCTGAAACGATCAGGGACTCGTTTCCGCAAGGAGAGACGATGTTTGTAAATACACATATATTGTATGTTTTGCGGCACACTATACATCATATTGTGTTTTTTGGTAAAATAGTCTTTGACATCCCCTTGTCGGTATGCTACAAATTCTCAACTGAATTTTAACGGATGGAAGCGAGGAAGAGGGGTGCAAGACCCCCGCTGCCCCGCAGCCGTGATGGGAACGAAAGCCCGTCCGCCGCAAGGCGGAACAAACCACTGGGAGACATCCCGGGAAGGTGGGCAAGTAGGTCAAAGCAGAGCGCCCTCAGCCGGAATACCGCCCTGTCCGATTACTTCGAGGGAGGTATACCTATGTCTGTTGTCAGGAAACGGCTGTCAGTTGTCTGGCTGCTGCCGGTGCTTTGCTGGCCGGCGCTTGCCATGGGAGAGGAACCGTTGACGCTGGGCGAAATCGTGATCACGGCGACCCGCGACGAAGCCGCGCTGGATGAAATCGGCAGCTCTGTTACGGTGATCCCGCGCAAAGAGATTGAGCAGCGCCAGAAGACCCTTGTTCTCGACCTCCTGCGGACCGTGCCGGCTCTGGACGTGGTCCGGAGCGGAGGACCGGGCGGCCAGACCCACGTGGGAATCCGGGGCGCCAAGTCCGAACATACGCTGGTTCTGGTCGACGGCGTCCGCATGAACGACCCGTCGTCACCTGGCGGTTCCTACGACTTCGCGGACTTGTCCACCGACAACATCGAACGGATCGAGATCCTGCGGGGGCCCCAGAGCACACTCTACGGTTCCGACGCAATAGGTGGGGTGATCAACATCATTACCCGGCGGGGCGCTGGAGAGCCTTCCGGTTTCCTGTCGGCGGAAGGAGGCTCCTTCGGCACTTTTGCCGAAAAGGGTGCCGTCAGCGGTGGAAATAGGCTGGTCAGCTATTCCCTGGGGATTTCCCGCGAGGATACGGGCGGCGTCTCCTCCGCGGGCGAGCAGTACGGAAACCATGAAACCGACGGCTATCACGCCACTTCCGTTTCCACCCGGCTGGTGGTGACTCCGTCCAGGATATTAGAACTGGAGCACATCTTCAGGTACCTGGACTCCAAGTCGGACATTGACAACGGCGGAGGTCCGGGTCTGGACGACCCCAACCATATCGCCCGGTCCCGCCAGCTTTTCCTGAGAACCCAGGCACGTCTTTCCCTCTTCGACGGCCTGTGGGAGCAGAAGCTGGGGGTGTCCTTCAGCAATCTGGATCGCGATTACCGGAACGACACCGACGCCTCCCATCCCGCAGACATGGAGCGGAGCACATACCATGGTCAGTCCCTGGCCTTCGACTGGCAGCACACGCTGTATCTCCACAAAACGAATACCTTGACGTTCGGAGTGGAAACCAGGGAAGAGAAAGCCCGTTCCGACTATCTGTCCCAAAGCTCGTGGGGACCGTATGTCAGCGTGTTTCCGGAAGAATCCGACAGGATCACCGGCTACTACCTGCAGGACCGGATCAGCCTCTGGGGGTGCTGGTTCACCACCCTGGGAGTCAGGCTGGACGACCACAGCCGGTTCGGCACGGAAACAACCTACCGGTTCACCTCCTCGTATCTCGTGAAGCAGACTGCAACCAGGCTCAAGGGGAGCTACGGGAGCGGGTTCAAGGCACCGTCGCTCTACCAGCTCTATGCCCCCACGTACGGCAACCAGGCGTTGAGGCCGGAAAAGAGCACGGGCTGGGACCTCGGCGTGGAACAGTCCCTGCTCGACGGACGCCTGGAACTGGGCGCGACATGGTTCTCCACTGATTTCAAAGAATTAATCGAATTCGACAGCAGCGCGTCCACCTACAGGAACACTGCCCGGGCCGAGTCGTACGGGGTCGAACTGACCGCCGCCGTGATGCCGACGGACGCTCTCACCCTGCGGGCCGGGTATACCTGGACAAAGACCAAAGATAAATCAACCGGTCTCGAATTGTTGCGGCGGCCGGAGCACAAGTTCTCCTGTGACGCGAACTACCGCTTTACGGAGAAAGGGAACCTCAACCTGGAGCTCGCCTATGTGGGGAAACGCCAGGACAGCTACTATGATCCGGTTACCTATGCCAGCACGCGGGTCGAGCTCGGCGGCTACCTGCTGGCCAACCTGGCCGCTTCCTACGACGTCACCAGATGGCTGCAACTGTTTGCCCGTATCGACAACCTGCTGGACCGGAAGTACGAAGAGGTCAAGGGGTACGGTACCCTGGGTATCGGCGGATACGGTGGAGTGAAGGTGTCGTTTTAACATCCGGCATATTGCTACCCCCAGACCTGCCAGGGTTTGAAACCCTGGCAGGTCTCCCGGTTCATAAAACAGATAATTGCGCATCGAGCCGTCCATGAAATCTATTCTCACCTGTTTCATGCTTCTTCTCATCTGGAGCGGTACCTGCGTCGCGGCTCCACCCGGAAGGATAGTCTCACTGGCGCCCAGCGTGACGGAAGTGATCTGCGCCCTGGGGCTGGAGCGCAACCTGATAGGGGTCACCACGTTCTGCGACCACCCGGCTTCCGTACGGGGAAAGCCGACAGTGGGCGGCCCGGCCAACCCGTCACTGGAAGCCGTGCTCGCCCTCAGACCCGATGTGGTGGTGCTGGACGAGGAGGGGAGCGGTCCCCGGCTCGCGGCTCGACTGGAACGGCTGGGGATCAGAACGGCACTGTTCCGCGGCACGCGCCTGGCAGGGCTGGCCGACGGGATCCGCAGGCTGGCCCGCGATCTCGGGGTGCCGGACCAGGGTGAGCTGATCGCCGGGCACCTCGATCGTTCCCTGCGTCCCGGGAAGAAAAGGGGGACGGCACCGCGGGTGCTGTTCGTCATCTGGCCGGATCCGCTGGTCACCGCGGGCTCCGGAACGGTCATCGACGACGCGCTCCGGCTCGCCGGTTTCGACAATATCGCCGCCGGCCGGGCGGCCTATCCCTCTCTCTCCCTGGAGGCGATTATGGTGCGGAAGCCGGAGCTGATTATCGTGGGGCAGGGCCGCGGCATGGACCCGTCGCTGGAAAGAATGCTCCGGCGGCTCGGTTCCCTGGAAGCCGTGCGCAAGGGGCGTATCTGTCACGTGGGTGACGCCCTGTACCGTTCCGGTCCCCGGATCCCTGAAGGGATAGCGGAACTGCGGCGCTGCGGGGAGAGGTTCGATCCGGATGAATCTCGTCTCGTGAAAGGAGGTGTTGCGGCCCGAACCACGATGGGCGTGAAATAACTGTATAGTGATTGTATCGGCGTGTTGAACGGGAAACGGAAGACGGTGAAAATCCGTCGCGGGCGCGCCGCTGTAACCGGTTGAAATCCCGCCCTTGCCACTGTTTCTCCGGAGACGGGAAGGCACGGGCACTCGGGGGCCGGAAGCCAGAAGACGTCCTGTTCAACGGGGAAGAGAAGTCTCGCGAAACAGACTACATGAATAAAGGAGTTGTCTTGATGGAAGCACACATACTGGGTTTTCCCCGGATTGGCGCCGACCGTGAGCTGAAAAGGGCGCTGGAGAGTTACTGGAAAGGGGGCAGTTCCCTGCCCATGCTGACGGCGGTGGGGGATGCGCTCAAGGAGCGCCACTGGCATATCCAGAAAGAGGCGGGGTTGTCTCTGGCGGCGGTCGGGGATTTTTCATTCTACGACCACGTGCTGGACACGATCGCCATGCTCGGCATGACCCCGCGTCGTTTCGCGGACAGCGGATCGGATATGGACCGGTATTTTTGCATGGCAAGGGGCGACGCGGACGCCAATGTCCCGGCCATGGAAATGACCAAGTGGTTCGATACCAATTACCATTATCTGGTGCCCGAGTTCACCCCCGACATGGTGGTCCGGCGGAGCAACAACGGCATCGTCGAGGAGACACGCCGGGCCCGGGCTCTCGGTTTCAGTCCGAAGCCGGTGCTGCTGGGTCCGATTACCCTGCTCTGCCTGGGCAGGGAGCGCGAGGGGGCCGATCGCTGGAGGTATCTGGACGCCGTAGTCTCGGTCTATTGCGAGGTCATCGCCGAAATGGCGCCGCTGTGCGACTGGATCCAGATAGATGAGCCGATCCTGTGCGCGGACCTGCCGGGCGCGGCGAGAGAGGCGTTCGTGCCCGCCTGGAGGAAACTGAAGACGTCGGCAGCCGGGTCGCGCCTGCTCCTGGCCACCTATTTCGGCGCATTGGGGGAAAACCTCGCGCTCGCGCTTGAATCGGGATGCGACGGGCTGCACCTCGATCTGGCGAGGGAGAAAAACCAGTTGAATGAGATCCTGGAGATCTTGCCGGACACAATCCGGCTCTCCGCCGGCGTAGTGAACGGACGCAACATCTGGAAAAACGATCTCGGGGAGTCGCTCGCCATACTGGAACGCATTGAAAAGCGTATCGGGACTGAGCGCATGCTGGTGGCCTCGGGTTGTTCCCTGCTTCACGTCCCCATCGACCTGGACCTGGAGACCGGGCTGGACCCCGAACTGAGGGGCTGGATGGCCTTCGCGGTCCAGAAGTGCCGTGAAATCGGGGTGCTGCGCGATGTGATGGAAGGAAAGGACCGGGAAAACGTCCTGCGGGAGAACGCCGCCGCGCTCGCCGCCCGCCGCTCCAGTCCGCGGGTGTTCCGCGAAGACGTCAGGCGTTGCGCCGCGTCCGTTACCGAGGCAATGCTTTCGCGCCGCAGCCCCTATCCGGTCCGCAGGGAGCGCGGGAAGGCAAAACAGATGCTGCCGATGCTTCCGACCACCACCATCGGCTCTTTTCCCCAGACCGATGCCATACGTTCCGCCCGCAGCCGTTTTGCGCAGGGACGCCTCGACCGGGTTTCCTACGAAGAGATTCTGAGGGAGGAGATCCGGGCGGTTGTCGCGTTCCAGGAAGAGGCCGGCCTTGACGTTTTCGTGCATGGAGAGCCGGAACGGACCGATATGGTGGAGTATTTCGGCCGTCAACTGGAAGGTTTCCACATCACCGGCAACGGCTGGGTGCAGAGCTACGGCAGCCGCTGCGTGAAACCGCCCGTACTGTTCGGCGATGTTGCCCGGCCGGCACCGATGACCGTCGACTGGATACGCTATGCCCAATCCCTTACCCGCCGGCCCATGAAGGGGATGCTGACCGGCCCTGTGACCATCCTCAACTGGAGCTTCGTGAGGGATGACCTGGAGCGCCCCGAGGTGTGCAGACAGATAGCCCTGGCGGTGCGCGACGAGGTTCTGGATCTGGAACGGGCCGGAATCCACGTCATCCAGATCGACGAGGCAGCGCTGCGGGAGGGGCTTCCCCTCCGGAGACGCGAGGCTGACGCCTATCTGCGCTGGGCCGTGGACTGCTTCCGGCTGAGCGTCTCGGGCGTAGCCGATGAAACGCAGATCCATACCCACATGTGTTACAGCGAGTTCGGATCGATAGTGCGCTGGATAGCCGCCATGGACGCGGACGTCATCAGCATCGAATCCAGTCGGAGCGGTATGCGGCTCCTGGAGGCGTTCCGGGAGTTCGAGTATCCCAACGAGATAGGCCCGGGAGTTTACGACATCCACAGCCCGCGTGTGCCGGAGGTGGAGGAAATCGCCGGCCTTATCAGGGCTGCCGTTGCCGTCATTCCGGCTGAAAGGCTCTGGATAAACCCGGATTGCGGCTTGAAAACCAGGGGATGGCCGGAAACGAAGGCGTCCCTGCGCAACATGGTGGCCGCTGCACGGCTGGTCCGGTTGGAAGTGGAAGGCGCGTCGGAGGAAGATTCACGGCAAGTATGATGATACTATCAAGGGAGGTACCAGAAGCATGAACAGTGTGGCGCACACGGAAGAGATCCGGGTTTTTCCATTACGGGGCGTGGTCAAGCGCGACGGCTCCACCGTCCCGTTCGAGTCGGACAAGATCCGTTCCGCCATCAGGCGGGCCGGTGAGGCGACCGGCGAGTTTGACGGGGACGAGGCGGGTCTGTTGACAACCCAGGTGCTGAAGGTGCTGCGCCACAAGTTCAGCGCGACGACGCCGCAGATCGAGCAGATACAGGACGTGGTGGAGCAGGTGCTGATTTCCGCCAACCACCTGAAGACCGCCCGTGCCTACATCGTCTACCGCGAACAGCGCCATAAGCTGCGCCGGGACAAAAAGACCCTGGTGGACGTGGCGTCGTCGGTGAACGAATACCTGGAGCAGTCCGACTGGCGGGTGAATGCCAACGCCAACCAGGGGTATTCGCTGGGCGGCCTGATCCTCAACGTTTCGGGCAAGGTGATCGCCAACTACTGGCTCAACCACGTTTATCCGCCCGAGGTGGGGGAAGCGCACCGCGACGGGAGCATCCACATCCACGACCTGGACATGCTGAGCGGGTACTGCGCCGGGTGGTCCCTGCGCGCCCTGCTGGCCGAGGGGTTCAACGGCGTGGCCGGCAAGGTGGAGGCGGGACCGCCCCGCCACATGTCCAGCGCCGTGGGGCAGATCGTCAACTTTCTCGGCACCCTGCAGAACGAGTGGGCCGGGGCCCAGGCCTTCAGTTCCTTCGACACCTACATGGCGCCGTTCGTGAGAATAGACGGACTTTCCTACGAGGAGGTGAAACAGCACATCCAGGAACTGGTGTTCAACCTGAACGTGCCGTCCCGTTGGGGCACCCAGACGCCGTTCACCAACCTGACCTTCGACTGGGTCTGCCCCGAGGACCTGCGCGGCCAGGTACCTGTCATCGGCGGCCAGGAGATGTCCTTCACCTACGGCGAGCTCCAGGCCGAGATGGACATGATCAACCGGGCCTACATCGAGGTCATGACCGCAGGGGACGACAAGGGGCGCGTGTTCACCTTTCCCATCCCGACCTACAACATCACCGCCGACTTCCCCTGGGAGAGCGGGAATGCCGATTGTCTCTTTGAAATGACCGCCAAATACGGTCTTCCATATTTCCAGAACTTCGTCAATTCGGAGCTCTCTCCCCACATGGTCCGCTCCATGTGCTGCCGCCTGCAGCTGGATCTGCGGGAGCTTCTGAAGCGGGGCAACGGCCTGTTCGGCTCTGCCGAGCAGACCGGCTCCATCGGTGTGGTCACCATCAACTGCGCCAGGTTGGGATTCGAGCACCAGGGGGATGAAACAGGGCTGTTCAACCGGCTCGACCGGCTGCTTGAACTGGGGAAGAACAGCCTGGAGATCAAGCGCAAGGTAATCCAGCGCCACATGGACAGCGGCCTCTTTCCCTACACCAGGCGCTACCTCGGCACTTTGCGAAATCACTTTTCCACAATCGGCATCAACGGCGTGAACGAAATGATCCGCAACTTCACTGCCGACAGGGAAGACATTACCACTCCCTACGGTCACGGGCTGGCCGTGAAACTGCTGGATCACCTGCGGGAAAGGATGCTCGGCTTCCAGGAGGAGACCGGCCATATGTACAACCTGGAGGCGACCCCGGCCGAGGGGACCACTTACCGCTTCGCCCGGGAGGACAAGAAGCGCTTGCCCAACATCATCCAGGCAGGTACCGCCGATGCCCCCTACTACACCAACTCCACCCAGCTGCCGGTCGGGTTCACCGACGACCCGTTCGAGGCGCTCGAGCGCCAGGAGGAGTTGCAGAGCAGGTACACCGGCGGCACGGTGCTGCACCTCTACCTGGGGGAGCAGGTTTCATCCGTGGAGGCGTGCAAAACCCTGGTCCGCCGATCACTGGAGCGGTTCCGTCTCCCCTACGTCACCGTTACCCCAACATTTTCCATCTGTCCACGCCACGGCTATCTCAGCGGGGAACATCAGTTCTGCCCCCTCTGCGACCGGGAGCTTGAGCGGCAACAGCGCCATGAAAGGAGCGAAGCATGAACAACGAGCAGAAGACGAACAGGGGGATCCCGCAGGAGAAACGCCAGCCGTGCGAGGTCTGGACCAGGGTCATGGGATACCACCGGCCGGTGGCGTCCTTCAACACCGGCAAGCGGGCCGAACATGCCGAACGGCGGTTCTTCCGAGAACCGGCAGGGGCAGATTGCCGCGATGCTTGAGATCGGGGGGCTGCTCCCCTTCACCACCATCGACTATCCCGGCAAACTGGCGGCGGTGCTCTTCTGCCAGGGATGCCCCTGGCGCTGCGGCTACTGCCACAACCGGCACCTGATTCCCGTCATGAGCGGCGCTGCGGTCCCCTGGCCGGAGATCACCGCGCTGCTCGAAAGCCGTTGCGGCCTGCTGGATGCCGTGGTGTTCAGCGGCGGCGAGCCGACCATGCAGGAGAGGCTTCCCGAAGCCGTCAGGGCGATACGTCATATGGGCTTCAAGGTTGGGCTGCACACCGCCGGGCCGTACCCGGAGCGGCTCCGGGAGTGCCTGCCGCTCCTGGACTGGGTCGGCATGGACCTCAAGGCCCCCTTCAATGAGTACGAGCGGATCACCGGTATCCCCGGCAGCGGTGAAGCGGCCAGAAAGAGCGTGGAACTGCTGCGCCGGAGCGGTGTCCCTCACCAGTTTCGCACCACACTCGACCCGTTTCTGGATGAAGGGGGACGGATCGAAGCGATGAAACGAATGGTGACAATTGAATGGGGCGAGGAACTGGTGGTACAGTCCCAATCCTGAACAACGGCCATCCCATGGATACGGGACCGGCCTGACCATGGACAGGTGGTGGGCGAAAATGGAGGCTGGTTATGGCCGGAGAAATCCGAACAACAAAAAAAGTCTTCGTCATCGGCATCGGAGCGGGTAACCTTGATTACGTCACGATCCAGGCCATCAACGCACTCAACCGGGTCGATGTCTTCTTCATCCTCGACAAGGGGCAGCAGAAAAGCGATCTGGCCCGGATACGCAAAGAGATTTGTGAACGCTTCATCGAGGACCCTGCGTACCGGTGGGTCGAAGTGCCGGATCCGGCACGTGACACATCTGACCCGGCCTATATGCCGGATGTGGCATCCTGGCGTGAAAAAAGGGCGGCAATCTACCGCTCGCTGATCGCCGATGAGTTAAAGGAGGGCGAATGCGGGGCCTTCCTCGTCTGGGGCGATCCATCGTTGTACGACGGTACGCTCCCGATTCTGGAGCGCATCCTTGCCGAAGGGCCGGTGGTGTTCGAGTACGAGGTCATACCCGGCATCAGCAGCATGCAGGCGCTGGCGGCGCGGCACCGGATCGCGCTGAACCGGATCGGCGAAGCAATACAGATCACCACCGGCCGCCGGTTGGCCGAGGGTTTTCCCAACAATGTGGACAACGTGGTTGTCCTGCTCGACGCCGATATGGATCTACAGTCAGTCCCCGACGATATTGATATCTATTGGGGTGCCTACCTGGGCACTGAAGACGAGGTGCTCGTCTCCGGAAAACTGAAAGAGCTTCTGACCGACATCGAGCAGATCCGGAGGGCCAAGAGGGCCGAGAAGGGGTGGATCATGGATACCTACCTCCTGCGGCGCACCACGCCCGACGAGGAGCCATAGGGAGAGTGCGGATGTCCGGAAAAAATTCCATAGGCTCGGATGTGGTGACAGGGTTTGCCTGCAAACCTGAAACCTTACTACTGGACACCTGACCATGACCACACCTGTCACTTTTTTCAGATCCATTCCCATCGAAGTGCCCTTCAGGATGATCCTGACGCGCCTCGGGTACCACAGCGGCAAGACCGTATTGTCCGGAAGGCAGCGGGAAAAACTGGAGGAAACCATTGCGGAGAGTTTTGCCCTGTGCGAGGCGCAGGGGTGTTGGCGGCGCATCCCTATTGTGGAAAAAAGGAACGACGAGATCGTGTTGCCGGAGGGCATGGTGCTGAAAAGCCGTTCATTGGCGGAATTGCTGAAAGACAGCTTTGCCGTGGTGCTGATGGCTTCGACCGTAGGTCCCGCCATTGTCGAGGCGGCTTCCGACGCAATAGCGCGCGGCGACGGCGCAACCGCGGTCATCCTCGATGCGGTGGGCGGCCAGAGCGCGGATGCGGCGATGAACTGGGTAAACGAATTTGTCCGCAGGCAAGTGAGCCGCAGCGCCGAACGGCTCACGGTACACCGGTTTTCCCCGGGATTCGGCGACTTCAGCCTGGAGAACCAGAACCTGTTCTACTCGCTCCTCGAGCTCGACCGCCTCGGTCTGACACTCACCTCGCGCTCCATGCTCGTTCCTGAAAAATCGGTAACCGCGGTGGCGGGTATCGAACAATCATTCCCATCGGTGCCGATTGTATGAAGCGGAAAGACTTTCATCATCTGGTGGCACAGGGGCCGCTGCTGCTCGATGCCGCCCTGACGCCTGGATGCGGCGAACAAGAGTGTCCCGAAACCTGGGCGCTCACGCATTTCGACGCTGTCGCCTCCGCGCTCCGCGCCTTCAGGGATGCCGGCTGCGACATTGTCCGCTGCCCGACAGCCGGAGCAAACCGTTTGCGGCTTGGCCCGTTCGGCCTGGCGTCACAGACCCGGGAGATCAACCGGGAGCTCATGCGCCGCTGCCGCGCGGCATTGGGAAGTCTTCCGGTTTTCGGGACCTGTTCGACAACAGGGATGAGCATCGAGCCGTTCGGCGATCTCGACTTCGAGGAAGCCGTGGCCTGCTATGGGGAACAGGCACAGGCGCTTGCCGAAGGTGGTGCGGAAGGCTTTATCGTCGCCGGCATGACCGACATACAGGAAGCCCGGGCCGCGCTTATCGCACTGCGCGAACTCGGCGATTTTCCGGTGATCGTGCAGATGATCATCGGGCCGCAGGGATGCACATCCGGAGGGACCGACCCGCTTGCCGCGCTGGTGACGCTCCAGTCGCTGGGAGCCGATGCGGTAGGGTTTAACGTTGCCGACGCCACGGTGCCCATCGAGGCGATCATCGCGCAGGTCAAGCCGTTCGCCACGGTGCCGTTGTGCGCCGTTCCCGTGACGGCGGACGCCGGCCCGGAGCAGTACGGTTCCGCAGGTCCTTCGCTTCTTCGTGCCGGGGCAAATCTGCTCGGCGGCGACCATCGCGCCACTGCCGGGCATATGGCTGCACTGGGCGGCCGAATCCACGGCAGTGCTGCGCTGCCAGCGGCGAAAAAGGCGATCAGCGCGCTTTCATCCTGCAGGAACCCGGCATTTCTCGGCCCGGACCATCCGTTTGCCATTGTCGGCGAACGGATCAATCCCACCGGCAAAAAGCAGTTGCAGGCGAGTCTCCGGGAGGGAAGTCTCGACCTGGTGCAACAGTTTGCCATCGAGCAGGAGCAGCGCCATGCCACGGTGCTCGATGTCAACATGGGCCTTTCGGGCATCGACGAGATGGCGATGATGCTGCGGGCCGTGGGGCTGCTGTCGCGGTTGTCTCCCCTGCCGCTCTGCATCGACACCACCAGGCCCGAGGTGGTCGAGGCGGCGCTGCGCCGCTATCCGGGACGGGCACTGGTCAATTCCGTGTCCGGAGAACGGGAGCGTATCGAGCGGACCCTGCCGCTGGCGGCCAGATACGGGGCCATGTTCATCGTGCTCCCCCTTACCGATGCCGGCATTCCCGCAACGGTAAGGGAACGGATCGCGGTCATCGATACGGTCATGGCGGCCGCCGCTTCCCATGGTTGCACGGTTGAAGACATCGCGGTGGACGGCCTGGTCATGACCATCAGTTCCGATCCGGGAGCGGCCCGGGATACGCTCGATCTGATCTCGTGGTGCTCCGAATCCCTCCATGCCAATACCATTGTCGGACTTTCCAATGTTTCGTTCGGCATGCCCGAGCGGCAATGGATAAACGGAGCGTTTCTGGGCATGGCCATGGGGCGGGGCCTGACCATGGCCATTGCCAACCCCTCGTCGGACAGCATCATGGCCACGGTCCAGGCGTACAACGCCTTGTGGGGACACGATGCCGGGATGCTGCTGCGGCGCGGAACCTTTTCCGGCGGGCCGTCATGACCAGGGATGCGTTCAGAAAAGCGGTCGGCCACAGGGTGCTGGTGCTTGACGGCGCCACCGGGACCGAACTGGCCCGCAACGGCATGCCCGCCGGGGTCTCCCCGGAAGCGTGGGTGCTTGAGCATCCCCGGGTGCTGCAGGAAATCCAGCGCGCCTATGTGGCTGCCGGCAGCGATGCGGTGTATACCTGCACCTTTGGCTGCAACCGGCTCAAGCTCCAGGAGTTCGGACTCGACAACAGGACCGCGGAAATCAACACCACCCTGGCACGCATCTCCCGCGAGGCGGTGCAGGACCGGGCCCTGGTGTTCGGGGACCTGGCACCCACCGGACTGTTCGTCGAGCCGTTCGGGGAGCTTTCCTTCGAGGGGGCGGTGGCGGTGTACGCCGAACAGGCCAAGGCCCTGCTCGCGGGCGGGGTCGACGGCTTTGTCATAGAAACGATGATGGACCTGCAGGAGGCGCGGGCCGCGCTGATCGCGGTCAGGGAGACCTGTGATCTGCCGGTGATGGTCAGCATGACCTTCGGCACGGACGGCCGCACCCTGAACGGCTCGGATCCGCTCTCGGCCCTGGTCACCCTGCAGTCGCTCGGCGCGGATGCGGTCGGCTGCAACTGCTCCACCGGGCCCCAGGACATGGCGAAAGTGATCGCCGCCATGAAACCGTTCGCCACCGTACCGCTCCTGGCAAAGCCCAATGCCGGCATGCCGCGCCTTATCAACGGCGTAACCACCTTCGACATGTCGCCGGAGGAATTCGGCGACCATATGCCGCACCTTGTCGAAGCCGGAGCAGCCATCATGGGCGGCTGTTGCGGCACGGCCCCCGCCTATATCCGCGCGCTCAAAAACAGCACCGCGTCTCTGAGCGTTGCCGTGCCGGGTCAGAAACGGACCGCGGCCGTCTGTTCCTACCGCGAAACCATTTTCATTGGAAACGATGTTCCCCTGACCGTTTTCGGGGGCAAGATCAACCCGTCCGGAAATCCGGCGCTGGCAACGGGCCTGGCCAAGGGTGACATGGCGCTGGTGCGGAAAATGGCGCAGGAGCAGGCCCGCCGGGGCGCGTCTGTCATCGACATCAACGTGCATGCGCCGGGAGTCGACGAAGCAGCGGCCCTGCGCGCGGCCGTGCTTGCCTCGGCAAAGGCATGCGCTAAGCCCGTGGCCGTGGATACGGTCAATGTCGAGGCCGCGGCGCGTGCCCTGCGCGTCTTTCCGGGAAGGGGCATCCTCAACAGCGTCAGCGCGAAAGCCGGCCCCATGGAAATGATGTGCGAGGTTGCGGCCCGGTACGGCGCCATGATCGTCTGCATGCCTGTGGATGAAAAAGGGGCACGGGGAGGCACGGCCGAGGCAATCGCGAGAATCGAAAAGATCGTCTCCTGCGCCGGCAAACACGGCATAGCCCCGGAAGATTGTCTGGTGGATTGTCTGGTTTTCACCGCAGGGGCCGGACCAGCACTGCACCGGCGCGCACTTGAACTGATCGACTGGTGCGCACAATCGGGGCGGTTCGGGTCGCTGGCAGGGATCTCGAACCTGTCCTATGGCCTTGACACACGGCAGTGGCTTGACGGCACGTTTCTCTGCATGGCCGCCGGCCGCGGACTGACCGCGGCATTCATCGACACGGCGTGCGAATATACGCTCAATGCCGCCTACGCCGTCGATGCCCTGGCCATGCGGGACCCCCGCATGGGCCGCTACATCGCCCGGTTCGGACAGCAGCTCGGCACCGGTGCGGTGTCCGAAAGAAAAGGGCCCCGCACCCCGGGCGAACTGGTTTTCGATGCGGTCGTGGAGGGCGACGAAGAGGGGATAGAGCAGGCGATCAGGCATGCGCTCGATAAAGGCGAAACGCCGCGGTCGCTGGTGGACGACCGTCTCATTCCGGCCATCAACCTGGTGGGCGATAAATTCGACCGCAAGGAATACTTCCTGCCCCAGCTCATCACCTGCGCCGACACCATGCGCAAGGGGTTCAGCGTTCTGCAGCCGTTTCTGGACGCCGCCAGCGGCGCGTCAGGCCGCAAAGGGCCGAAGGTGGTGCTCGCCACGGTGCAGGGAGATATCCACGACATCGGTAAAAACATCGTGGCCCTGATGCTCAGCAACTACAATTTCGACGTCATCGATCTGGGCAAGGATGTGGGGGCCGCAGACATCATTCGCGCCGCAAGACATCATGGAGCCGATATCGTCGGACTTTCCGCGCTCATGACCACGACCATGGTGGAAATGAAAAAGGTCATCGACCTGGCCCGCGCCGAGGGGCTCCCTCAGGTGCGCTTCATGATCGGCGGCGCGGTGGTGGATCAGCATTACGCCGATGAGATCGGGGCCAGCGGCTATGCCGGCGACGCCATCGGTGCGGTGCGGCTGGCCCGGCAGTTCAGCGGTGAAACATCCGCCTCCCCATCACCTGACCCTGTCGGAAAGGACGACCCCAATGCGCCGGAAACGTGAAAACATAGCCGCGATCACTTTGCTGATCCGGCAATTGACGCGCCGCCGTCAATTCAACCCCGATGAAGTACGGTTGCAGTGCAAAACCGTGGTATATACCTGCTTTCTGATGGGGATAGAACCATTTCAACTGCCGATTGCGGACAATTTCACCGGCAGTCTGTCGGCATCGCAGAAGGGGGATTTCCTGCAGCAGTATCTTTCCCTGCACATGGACAGTACCAGCCGGTACAGGGCTGCTTCACAACTGTTCAAGAGCGAACCGGCATGGTCGTCCCTGGTGCATCTGGTCGATGACATAATCGGCGCGTAAAAAACATACAGCCACGCCGACTCCCGCATGATGGGCGGGGAGACCGCGGGAGCAGGGCGACTGCATCATCCGGCGACCGGTGAGGCGTAGAGGGCGCAACCCGTTGCCGAAGAGTCGATGGAATGGTACACGCCGCATGAAGGGCAGACGAGTACCGTCAGGAGGCGTTTGCGGCGCGCCTCCCTGTCGGTCCTGCACAATGCGGCGGTTTCACACGAAGGACAGAGCAGCAGCGGATCATGGACGGAGAGCGGGCGATGCATGGTAAACATGGTTGGTCCTTTGCATTGAGATTGTCTGCTTTTTTTATCGGTCAAAGCAATCAATCGTATTTATATGTTAAATGGAAAGCGGCTGTCAATGCCGAGAGAGGTGAAGGGTTTTCTTGGTGGCATTCCCGTCAAGCCGGGATGGCAGGTGTAGACAAGAAAAAGCCGCCCCTCGAAAGGGGCGGCTTTTTTCAGGACTGCCGAGGCGGTCCTTTGCTCAGGGGGCGTACTGTCCTTCGACCTTGGCGGGCTTGTGACCGGGATTGGCCTGGACATGGTCGGCGAGCCCGGCCGGCGAGGTGAACTCGGCGCCGCAAGTGGCGCACTTTATGAGTGGTTTGACATCCGCTGTGTGCCCGGGGTGGGTCTTCAGGTGATCTTCGATGCCTGCCTGGGAGGTGAATTCTGCGCCGCAGGTGGTGCATCTGATGGACTGCCTGGGTGATTCGGCCTTCCTGGCAGGCGGCTCGGTCGTGGCGCAGCCGAAGAGACTGAGTGCCGACCCGAGTACGATCAATGCCAACAGTTTGCGCATTTTCCGTCCTCCTTTCCCTCTCGTGTATAACAATCCTGTTGACGTTGATTAATTCTATCCTGGTTGACCATAGCGTCAAGTGGTCAGCCTGTCGCCCTTCTCATGCGTCCCAGTGCCTCACGGAGCAGGGGCCGCGGGCAGCCGAAGTTGAGCCTGACGAAGCCGGCTCCGCCGAAGAGCGCCCCGTCGGAGAGTCCGACCCCGGCCTGCTCGAAGAACGCCGACGGGTCGTCCAGGCCCGTTTCCCTCGCATCGATCCAGGCCAGATAGGTGGCCTCGACCCGGTCCATGGAAAGCCCGGGCATCAGGGCTATCTCCTGTGCCACCAGGTCACGGTTTCCCCGCAGATAGGTCAGCAGCTCCCGTTGCCAGGCGTCTCCGTGACAGTATGCGGCCAGGGCCGCGGTATAACCGAGGGTGTTGACCGGAGGGACCGTCCCGGCCATTGCCTCGATAAAGCGGCTGCGGAGCTCGGGGTCGGGGACCACGGCGAAGGCGCATCCGAGGCCGGGAATGTTGAAGGTCTTGCTCGGCGCCATGAGGGTGATGGTGCGGCAAGCCGTTTCAGGCGAGATGGTGGCGATGGGGATGTGTCGCCTGTCGGTGTCGAGCAGCAGGCCGGAGTGGATTTCGTCCGAACAGATGACGAGATCGTAGCGTTCGCACAGCCGTGCCACCTGGTCCAGTTCTTCCCGGTCATAGGCGCGGCCCACCGGGTTGTGGGGGTTGCAGAGGAGGAGCAGGCGTGTCCTCCTGGTCACGGCACGTTCCAGGGCCTCGAAGTCGAAGGTCCGGCGTCCGCTTCTCACCGAGAGTGGGACCGTGACGGCGGTCCGGCGTCCGTGGCGCGGGGCGGACATGAAGGGAGGATATACCGGGATGGGGACCAGCACCTCGTCACCTTCGCCGCCCACCGCACGGCAGGCCAGGTTCAGACCCGCCACCAGCCCGGGCAGCCAGACGATCCAGTCGTGTCCGACCTTCCAGTCGAAATCCTGCCGGAGCATCCGGCGGACGACGTCGTGGAGCTCTCCGGGCGGGAGGGTGTAGCCGAACACCCCGTGCCCGACCCTGGCGTGGAGGGCGTCGATTACGGCCTGAGGGGAGCGGAAGTCCATGTCGGCCACCCAGAGGGGGATGACGTCGCGGTTCCGGTAGCGCTCCCATTTCTCGCTGGATGTCCCGCTCCGGTCGATGATCTGGTCGAAATCGGTCATTGATCCTCCGGAGTTCATACCGTCAAATCCTGGATACGCAAAAGGCCGGGATCGCCCGCACCCGGCCTTTTCTCTTCATCTCTCGAACTGTTTCCCCCTTCGGGGGGAATCTTCAGGAAGGATACTCATCCCGCCCGATAGCTGCACTTCTCTCAGGATGTGTGACTACCGTCGTGAATCATCGCCTCCTTTCTCTTGTATGTAAGGTTAGCATTGAATAACCGGTTGGCAAGGGGGCCGGTGCAGATTTTTTCACCACCCCGTTCAGGCTTCCCAAGGGTTCTCCGCCGTAGATCCGTTGTTCACGACCGGACACGTAAAACCCGGCTTTACAACGGTACCCTGTTGTTTTATAAATGGTGCGAAATACCCGGAGATTCCGGCAGGCAGGAAGGGAGAGTTTGATGGAGAAAAAAAGCCAGGCGGTGCTGTTCCCGGGTCTCGCCATTGCCTTTTTCCTGGCAGTGCTGGCTCTCGGGGGGTGCGCCGGTGACGGAACGGGGGTTGCGGCCTACAAAAGGGGAGAATTCTCGAAGGCGCTCAAGGAATTCCGCGCAGAAGGGTCCCCTGAAGGGGACTTCGCCCTGGGTCTGATGTACTATAAAGGCGAAGGTGTCAGGCGCGACCCCGGAGAAGCGGTGCAGCACTTCAGGCGGGCCGCGGAGCAGGGACATGCGGGCGCCCAGTATAATATGGGACTGATGCGTCTGTACGGACACGGTGTCGGCAGGGATCCGCGCAGGGCGGCGCGTTGGTTCCATCTTTCCGCGAAGCAGGGATACGCAAGGGCGCAGTACAACCTGGGGCTCATGTATGCACGGGGAGACGGGGTGGAGCAGGATCGGCGCAAAGCGGTCGGATGGCTTGCCCGGTCCGCCCGGCAGGGAAACGGACAGGCCCTTGAGAAGCTGAAGGTGCTGCTGGAGGACGGGGCATAGAAAAGGGACGGTTAACCGGTTCCTGTCCTGAGTTTCAGGAATGAGGGCGACCTTATGCGTTTGACCAGGATCGTGTCCGGCGGGCAGACCGGGGTGGACAGGGCCGGGCTGGATGCGGCCATGGAGGCGGGCATCCCGGTTGGAGGGTGGTGCCCGGCCGGGAGGCTGGCGGAGGATGGCCGGATTCCGGAGCGCTATCCGCTGAGTGAGCTCGATTCGCCCGGTTACGCCGCCCGTACCGAGCGCAACGTGATCGAGTCCGAAGCCACCCTGGTACTGAACATCGGGGAGCTTGCCGACGGGACCGCGCTTACCGCGGGGTTCGCCCGGGAGTTCGGGAAACCCCTGCTGGTGGTGCAACTGGACGTTTCCCCGGACCCGGCGCAGGTCGCCTCATGGATCGAGGAAAACGGCGTCCGTGTCCTGAATGTGGCGGGTCCCCGTGAGTCGAAACGTCCCGGTGTTTACCGGATGGCGCTGCGGTTCATGCGCTGTCTGCTCGGGACGGTCCGGGGGGAGACTCAAAGCCGGCTGATAGAGGATCGCCGGAGAGGAAAGGAGACATCCGTGAACGGGTTTTTCCGCACGGCCGAAGACCTGCTGAGCGTTTCTAACGGCTACTGGGCGGCCTGCGCACTGCACGCGGCCGTGAAACTGGATCTCTTCACTCCGCTGTCCGCTTGTCCGCACACTGTGGCGGACCTCGCCGGGCTGACGGATTGCGACAACCGCGGATTGTCCGCCCTGCTCAAGGCCCTGGCCGCCATGGGGCTGGCAGAGAGGGAGGAGGAGTACTGGTCCGCCTCGCCGTTCGCCGCCGAGTATCTGTCACGCACCTCGCCCCGCTATCTGGGGCACATACTGCTCCACCACCACTTCCTGATGTCGTCCTGGGCCCACCTGGACGAGGCGGTCCGTGAAGGCGTCCCCATGCGGGAACGGTATGCCCACGGCGACGAGGCTGCACGCATCGAGAGCTTCGAGCTCGGGATGTTCGACCTGGCCATGCGCAACGGCCCCCGCATCGCCCAGAGCATTGACCTTTCGGGCCGCGTCCGGCTGCTTGACCTGGGAGGGGGACCCGGGACCTATGCGATCCATTTCTGCATGCGCAATCCCGGCCTGTCGGCGGTGGTGTTCGACCTGCCGTCCACCCGGCCCTTTGCCGAGCAGACCATCGCCCGCTTCGGGTTGGCCGACAGGATTTCGTTCGTGGCAGGAGACTACCTCAGCGACGCGATCCCGGGCCGTTACGACGCGGCCTGGCTCTCCCACATCCTCCACGCGGAAGGGCCGGGTGGATGCGCGGTCATCCTCGCCAAGGCCGCATCGGCCCTGGAACCGGACGGCCTGCTGCTGGTCCAGGAGTTTATCCTGGACGACACCGGGACCGCTCCCCTGTATCCGGCGCTGTTTTCGCTCAACATGCTGCTCGGCACCAGGGAGGGGCGGAGCTATTCCGAGGGTGACCTCGGTGAGATGCTGGAGGCCGCGGGGCTGCGCGACATCCAACGGCTCCCCCTGGACCTCCCCAACGGTGCAGGGGTCATGGCGGGGAGGGTGCCGTAGCGTCGCTCCGGCGTCATGCGGCATCAGTCACCTTAAGAGTACCGACACCAGGCCCCTGTGGAGGCGAATTCAAAGTCCCACAGTTTCCTGACGAACACCAATCAAGGAGTGACCAGCATGCCGGTCTATGAATTCTATTGTTCCGATTGCCATACCATCTTCAATTTCCTCTCCCGCAGGGTGAACACGGAGAAGCGGCCCGCCTGTCCCAGGTGCGGCCGGCCCGGGCTGGAAAGGCAGGTCTCCCGCTTTGCCGTGTCCAGGGGGCGGGGCGAGGATCTGCCGAAGGGATGCCGGACATTGACGAGGAGCGCATGGAAAAGGCCATGGAGGCCCTGGCCGGAGAGATGGAGGGGGCGGACGAGAACGACCCGCGCCAGATGGCCCGCTTCATGCGCAGGTTCACCGAGGCCACCGGCATGGACCTGGGGACGGGTGCGGAGGAGGCGATCCGGCGACTGGAGGCTGGAGAGGACCCTGACAGGATCGAGGAGGAAATGGGGCACCTGTTCGATGCCGACAACCCCTTTGCCCGGGAGGGGGTCAGGGGGCTGAAGCGGCGTCTCCGCGCCCCGGAGCGGGATGAGACACTTTACCCTCTCTAGTACCTTGTAACTCTTGAATCAACTGAAAAGGCCCCGAAGCATGCCTCGGGGCCTTTTGGTTTTCGGTTCGTGCAGCGCGGTCGTCACCTTCAGGACGTGAGACGCTCCAGCGCCTCCCGGTACTTCTCCGCGGTCTTCCGGACAACCTCGTCCGGCAGCGGCGGAGGCGGCGCCTGCTTGTTCCAGTCCAGCGTCTCCAGGTAATCCCGCAGGAACTGCTTGTCGAAGCTGGGCTGAGAGCGGCCCGGCAGGTAGCCGTCCCTGGGCCAGAACCGGCTGGAGTCCGGGGTGAGGCACTCGTCGATGATTATCAGCCGGTTGTCGAGGATGCCGAACTCGAACTTGGTGTCGGCGATGATGATCCCCCTGCCGTCGGCAATCTTCCTGGCCTTCAGGTAGATGTCGAGGGTGGCCCGGCGCGCCTGTTCGGCCGTCTCGCCGCCGCACAGCTCCACCATTCTCTCGAACGGGATGTTTTCGTCGTGGTCGCCCAGCTCCGCCTTGGTGGAGGGGGTGAAAATCGGTTCCTCCAGGCGGTCCGACTCCACCAGGCCGGGGGGCAGGGCGATACCGCAGACGGAGCCGGTCTCCCGGTATTCCTTCCAGCCGGAACCGGCCAGGTAACCCCTCACGATGCACTCCACCGGCAGGGGTCTGGCCTTTTTCACCAGCATGGAACGTCCTTCCAGCACGTCCGCGTACTTGTGGCAGATCGCCGGGAAGTCTCCGACCTCGGTGGAGATCAAATGGTTGGGGATGATGTCTTCCATGATCCGGAACCAGTGGGCAGAGATCCGGGTGAGAACGTGTCCCTTGCCCGGGATCCCCTCGTTCATGATTACGTCGAAGGCCGAGATCCGGTCGGTGGTGACGATGAGCAGGGCATCGCCCAGGTCGTAGATGTCGCGGACCTTTCCGCGCCCTGCGCGCGGCAGGTCGGGGAAATCGGTTGCCAGAACTATATCTTTCAATGTGAATTCCTTTATTCCTGAGAATTTTCGCCTTCCGGCGGGATGAGGCGGACCGGCGCCTCTACCGCTGCTCCAGGGCCGGGTCGATGACTATCTTGGCCTTGTCCCGGAGACCCTTCATCCAGGACTCGATGGCCTCGTTTTGTTTTCTGGGCAGGAGCGCCTGCCTGAGCTGCTCCTTCTCCTTCTGGAACGCGGCCGCGTCGGCCTCGGTCCTCTGCTTCAGGCGCACGGCATACCAGCGGCCGTTGACCTGGAAAGGCTCCTTCGCTGCCGGAGCGGCGGCTGTGAGGGCTATTGCCGCCTCCATGAGCCCCATTGAAACCCCTATCTTCGGGATTTCGCCCTTCTCCGAGTAAGTGAAGCTTCCGGTATCCTGTAGTGTCCCTCCGTACGTGCCCTGCGCCATCTTTGCCAGTGCCTCCTCCGCCCTGGCACGGGCCAGTTCGGCCGCCCTGCCGTCGATGACCTGCTTTTCCACCTTTGCCCTTACGGCGGAAAGGGGCGGAACAGCGGCGGGATTCCTCTTGGTCACCTTGAACAGGTAAATCCCTTTGGCCGTTTCCAGAGGGCCGCTGAGTATTCCCTCCTTCTGTAAAAATGCCTTGCGGACCAGTTCGGCCTCTCCGGCGATGGTGGCCGGCGGTGCCTTGGCGGAGAACACGGGCGTTTCCACGACCGGAACCCCCAGCATGCGGGCCGCGGCGTCAAGGTCGGCGTTCCCGAGGTTTTTGTTGAGGGCGTCGGCGGCCTTTTCAAAGGACTGCCTGGCAGCCTTTTCCTTCCTGGCGTCTGCCCTGACCCGCTCCTTCACCTCCTCCAGCGGGAGTATGTCCCCCTTTTCCTGGTAACGGTCGATATTTCTCCGGTAAAAGGACTGGATCTCGTCGTCGTTCACCGCGGCCCCGGCGCCGTACTTGTCCGGGGGGACCAGCGCATAGGAGAGGCGTATCTCCTCGTCCGTCATGAACTCCCTGCCGTACTGCTGGAGGTAGGCGTTCAAATCCTGGTCGGTTACCCTGACGCTGCTCCGCAGCTCGGCCGGTGAAAAGGAGACGAACTGGAGCTCGATGCGGTCGCGGGTCTTATGGTAGTACTGGAGCAGGTCCTGGTCGCTGAGGGTCACCTTGTCGAGAACCGCCTTGTGGGCCTTCTCCATCAGGAGTTCCTCCCGCTTGGCGCTTTCGAACGCGGCCGGGGTGATGCGGTTCTCCCGCAGGATCTGTTCGTACAGCCTCCGGTCGAAGGCGCCGTCCCTCTGGAAGAACGGCATATGCGATATGGCCGCTATCACGTCGGCGTCGGTGACCTTGATTCCCATCTTCTTCGCTGCCTGCCTCACCAGGGTGGTGTTGACCAGGCTGTCTATGACCATCCTGCGGATCCCCATCTGTTTCTCCATCTCGGGAGTCAGGGTCTGGCCGTAGATCTGCCGGAGAGATTCCACCATCCGGTCATGCGCCCTGAGGTACTGGTCGTGGGGTATCTTTTCCCCGTTCACCTTTATGGCGTAGCCGGAGCTCTTCAGCCCCTCCCCCCCTTCTCCCCAGATGAGGAAGATGGTGCCGACAAAAGAGAGAACGATTACGATAAATACGCCCTTTATAATTATCGACTGCTTATATTTTCTCATGATTCCAAGCATCGGCCGGTTGCTCCTTTGTGGTTGATAAGTGAGATAAATTCACGGATAACGGGACGGAATAGTAATATAATCATGCATCAAAAGCAACCGGAGATTGTTCCCGGGTTTTCCAAATTCTCTCTTGCCAGGTTACGGCGTTTTTGTTACCATCTTCCATTCCCATTCGGACGGAAAGACGTTTTCATCCAAACACGTGAAGGGAGCAGTTGATGCTCAAGATATTCGATTATATATTCGGGATGTTTTCCAACGACTTGGCCATCGACCTGGGTACGGCCAATACCCTGGTGTACCTGAAGGGGAAGGGGATCGTGGTACGCGAGCCGTCCGTTGTGGCGGTCCAGAAGACCTACGGCGGCCAGCAGAGGGTCCTGGCGGTCGGCATGGAGGCCAAGAAGATGCTCGGCCGCACCCCTGGGAGCATCACCGCCATCCGCCCCATGAAGGACGGGGTCATCGCCGATTTCGACATTACCGAGGAGATGCTCCGCTACTTCATCCACAAGGTGCACAACCGCAAGACCCTGGTCCGGCCCCGCATCGTGATCTGCGTCCCCTCGGGCATCACCCAGGTGGAGAAGCGGGCCGTGAAGGAGTCGGCCGAGTCGGCCGGCGCCCGCGAGGTCTATCTGATCGAGGAGCCCATGGCCGCGGCCATCGGCGCCGGGCTTCCCATCACCGAGGCGAGCGGCAACATGATCGTCGACATCGGCGGCGGCACCACCGAGGTGGCGGTCATCTCCCTGGCCGGGATCGTCTACACCAAGTCGGTCCGGGTGGGGGGCGACAAGATGGACGAGGCGGTGGTCCAGTACATCAAGCGGAAGTACAATCTCCTCATCGGCGAGCGCATGGCCGAGCACATCAAGATCGAGATCGGCGAGGCCTACGCCGGCAGCTCGGCGCTGACCATGGAGGTCAAGGGGCGTGACCTTGTCTCCGGCATCCCCAAGACCACCGAGATCGATTCCAACGAGATCCGCGAGGCCCTGTCCGAGCCGGTGAACGCCATTGTTGAGGCGGTCCGCATTTGCCTGGAGAGGACTCCGCCCGAACTGGCGGCCGACATCGTGGACAAGGGGATCGTGCTGGCCGGCGGCGGCGCCCTGCTGCGCAATCTGGACCTGCTGCTGCGCGAGGAGACCGGGCTCCCGGTGGTGATCGCCGAGGATCCGCTCTCCTGCGTGGTGCTCGGTTCCGGCAAGGTGCTCGACGAACTGAACCTGCTCCGCCGGGTTGCCATAAGCTCGTAGCCCTCCCGGTATCGATCCTTCCCCGGCATAAGACCATCCTGCCGCCATGCCGCATGCACAGCCTGTTTGCACAAGGGACGCACATTCCTCCGTTCCGGACCATTTGATTCATGAGCCTGGTTGCAACAGATATCGTCATTCCCGTCTGGAACGGGCCGGTTGAGACCCGGGAGTGCCTGGCCGCCCTGGTGGAGCACGCCCCCGATGCCCGCCTGATACTGCTGGACGCGGGCGGCGATCCGGAGACCGGGCGGGTCCTTCATGAGTTCGCCGAGTACCTCGACGACCGGGTGATTCTGTTGCGCACCGGCGGCCCGGCCTGTCTGGTGGATACGTTGAACAGGGGCCTTGCGCTGGCCTCCGCTCCCCTGGTCATTGCGCTGCGCACCTCCTCCTTTGTCACCTCCGGCTGGCTCGAACCGTTGCAGGCCGCGGCGCTCGGCCCTGACGCCGGGGTGTTGGTTCCCTGCCTCGCGCCCGCCGGCAGCCTCCCGCGACCGGAAATAAACCGTTGCGACATTCCGGCGGAGGCGTGCCGCGGCTCGTTCACCGCCATCGGCATTACCTCCCGGCTCTACCGGGAGATAGGCGGTTTCGACGGCGGGCTCGACGGTGCCTACTGGTGCCTCAGGGACTACTCGCGCCGCGCCTGGCAGGCCGGTTTCCGCACCCTGGCCGTTGAAGGACCGCCGGTCCTCTACCGCGACAGGGCGGTCTACGGCTCTCCCGAACGGCGCGAACGGATCCTGTGGGAGAGCATGAAATCCTACCGCGACCGCTGGGGAGAAGAGCACGGCTACTGTTTCTGTCTCGCGCAGGACCCCGCCGGGGAAGCCATTGACCGTATCTTCGCCGTGGCCCTTGAGGGCGCGCGCCGGGGAGAGCGGTTTTTCGTCCTGGCTCCGTCCAGGACCTACCGAACCATTGCCGCCGCCGGGCTGCACCGCCTGCACGAGCATATCGTGGTTGAACGGCTTTCACACTGGTTCCCGGCCAGGGCGCTCCGTTCGGCCTTTTCCGCTCAATTGGAGAAATACCCGGACCTGCAACCGGTGACCGGCGCGGAGGGTCTCTGCGCGCCCGGCGGTGTGACCGGCATCCCGTTTGCCGAGCTGGAACGCAACTTTACCCGAGGGGAGGTCTGAATGAAGGATACGATGGAAGCCGTTTTCAAAGCCCATCGCGAGGTCATGGAGCGGGTGGAACGCGAACTGGCCGGCGGGATCCGGCAGGCGGCCCGATTGATTGCGGATGCCTACCGGAACGGGAGCAAGCTGCTGGTCATGGGGAACGGCGGGTCGGCGGCCGATGCCCAGCACCTGGCCGCCGAGATGGTCGGCCGCTTCCGCCTGGAGCGGAAGGGGCTTCCGGCCGTCGCCCTGACCACCGACAGCTCGATCCTGACGGCGGTGGGGAACGACTACGGCTTCGACACGGTGTTCCGCCGCCAGGTGGAGGCCCTGGCAATGCCGGGCGACGTGGTGTTCGGCATCTCCACCAGCGGGTCGTCGGAGAACGTGGCCGCCGCCCTGGGCCTCGCCCGGGAACTGGGGTGCGTGACAGTGGGGCTGCTGGGCAGGGACGGCGGTCCCATCAGGGAGATGGTCGACCTGGACCTGACGGTTCCGGGGATGGATACGCCGCGCATCCAGGAAGGGCACATCACCATCATCCATATCCTGTGCGAGCTGGTGGAGCAGGATCTGTTCGGGGAGACGCCATGAAATACCGGCCGATGGACATGTCGGGCGTGAAGACCTACCCGCTGGCGGAGCGGTTCAACAAGGTGGTCATGGAGCGGGATGCGGCCACGGGCGTCCGGGCCGGGATGACGGTGGCGGACCTGCTCGCTTCGTTTCCTCCCCAGCTGGCGTCAAGGGACCTGCTGGCGGTGATTGACGCCGTGGCCGCGGCCAGGGCCGCGGGCAAGCCGGTGGTCATGGCCCTGGGCGGACACGTGATCAAGTGCGGGCTCCAGCCGGTGCTGAAGGACCTGATCGAGGCCGGGGCGATCACCGCCTTTGCCGTCAACGGCTCCGTCGCCATCCACGACTACGAGATCTCCCTGATCGGCGAGACCAGCGAGGACGTGGGGAAGGTGCTCCACTGCGGCCTGTTCGGCATGGCCGAGGAGACCGGCCGGGACATCAACCGGGCACTGCGGGAAGGCGTGGCCAAAGGCCAGGGCTTCGGCGAGGCGGTCGGGAGCTTCATCCTGGAGAACGGCAACCCGTTCAGCGACAAGAGCCTTTTTGCCGTCTGCCGGGAACACGACATCCCGATCACGGTCCACGTGGCGCTGGGGACCGACATCGTGCACCAGCACCCGACCGCCGACGGAGCGGTCATAGGCCAGGCCTCCTACACCGATTTCCGCATCTTCGCCTCGGTGGTGTCCGAGCTGGGGGACGGCGGCGTCTACCTGAACGTGGGGAGCGCGGTGCTGCTCCCGGAGGTCTTCCTCAAGGCGCTCTCCATCGTCCAGAACCTGGGGTACCACGTGGACAACTTCACCACCGCCAACTTCGACATGCAGCAGCACTACCGGCCCCTGCAGAACGTGGTCAGGCGTCCCACCTCGGGCACGGGGAGGGGCCACACCATCACCGGCCACCACGAGATCATGCTGCCGCTGCTGGCCGCCGGCATTTTGGACAAAATGCAGTGTTGAGTTTTGAGTTCTGAATGTTGAATTGCAGAACGAAAACTCAAAATTCATAATTCAAAACTCAAAACTGCCTTTGAGGGGAGTTCTGAATGGATCGCAAGGATGCTGAATCGATATTTACCCGGGCAAAGGGGGTCCGCGCCCTGGTGGTCGGCGACCTGATGCTGGACGAATACCTGTGGGGCAAGGCCGAGCGCATCTCCCCCGAGGCCCCGGTCCAGGTGGTGGACGTGCGGCGCGAGGACCTGCGGCTGGGGGGCGCCGGCAACGTGGTGAACAACCTGGCTGCCTACGGCTGCGGCGTGTCCATCTGCAGCGTGATCGGCGGGGACGAGAACGGCACCCATCTCAGGCACGTGTTCACCGGCAAAGGGGTGGACGTGGCCGGGGTGTTCGAGGACCCCATGCGCATGACCAGCAAGAAGACCAGGGTGCTGGCCGCCAACCAGCAGATCGTGCGCATCGACCGCGAGAGCAGGGAGAACATCACCACCGAGCTGGAGGACAGGATCCTGGCGTACGTGCGCGACCCGGGCAACCTGTGGGACATCATCCTCATCTCCGACTACGGCAAGGGCGTGCTCACGCAAAGGGTGATACAAGGGATAGTCATTGCGGCACAGGAGCGGGGCGTCCGGGTGGTGGTGGACCCGAAGGGGAACGATTACGCCAAGTACCGGGGCGCCGACATCATCACCCCGAATCGGAAAGAGGCGGAGGCCGCCTCCCGCATCCCGATCACCGACGCAGAGAGCCTGGCCCGGGCCGCCGCCGTCCTGCTGGAGGAGGGAGAGTACCAGGCGGTCCTCATCACCCGCAGTTCCGAGGGTATGTCGCTGTTTCCCCGCGCCGGGGGAGAGGTCCACATTCCGACCGTGGCTCGCGAGGTGTACGACGTGACCGGTGCGGGCGATACGGTGGTGGCTACTCTGGGGGTGGGACTGGCCTGCGGTCTGGCGTTCGACGAGGCGGCCCGGCTGGCCAACGTGGCGGCTGGCATCGCGGTCGGCAAGGTGGGGACCTCGACCGTAACTCCCAAGGAGATTATCGGCTGCATCCGGCACGAACACCAGGACAGCGACACCAAGATCAAGAACCTGGACGCGCTCGCCTCCATCATCGAGGCGGAGAAGCGGAACGGCAAGCGGGTCGCCTTCACCAACGGCTGTTTCGACCTGCTCCACGTGGGGCACGTCAAGTACCTGCAGAAGGCCCGCAGTTACGGGGACCTGCTGGTGCTGGGCCTGAACAGCGACGCCTCGGTGCGGCGGCTGAAGGGGGAGAAGCGGCCCCTGATCGGCCAGAGCGAGCGTGCCCACATCCTGGCGGCCCTGGACTGCGTGGACTACGTGGTGATCTTCGAAGAGGACACCCCCATGGGGCTGCTGGAGACCCTGCGGCCCCACGTGCTGGTCAAGGGGGGAGACTACACCCCCGACCGGGTGGTGGGCAAGGACCTGGTGGAGTCCTACGGCGGCAGGATCGAGCTGGTGGAGTTCGTGGACGGCAGGTCCACCACCAACATCATCGAGAAGATCCTGCAGAATTACGGGTAGAACTTTACTTTTCTTCGGGTTTAACAGTTCGCCATCCCCCTCATCCGCCCCTTTGGGGCACCTTCTCCCTCATGGAGAAGGGATTTTCGGGATACCCTCTCCATAAGGGAGAGGGTGGCGCATGGCGCCGGGTGAGGGGGAATCTGAAGCGGTTGAGCCCCCGGGGGAGACCAGGTGAATCACTCGAACAGGGCCGTGTTCCTGGACAGGGACGGGGTCATCAACGTGGAGAAGGGGTACCTGCACCGGGTCGAGGAGCTTGAGTTCCTCCCCGGGGCGGCCGAGGCCATCGCGCTCCTGAAGGATGCCGGTTACCTGGTCATCGTGGTCACCAACCAGTCCGGGGTCGCCAGGGGGTACTATTCCCTGGGGGCGGTCGATCTCCTGCACCGCCATATGTCGGAACAACTGGCGGCCCGGGGCGCCGTCGTAGACGCCTGGTACGTCTGTCCCCACCACCCGGATCACGGCGGCCCCTGCTCCTGCCGCAAGCCGCTGCCCGGCATGATCCTGCAGGCTGCGGCCGATTACCGCGTCGACCTGGTCCGGTCGTACCTGATCGGCGACAAGCGGAGCGACCTGGAAGCCGGGCTGGCTGCCGGTTGCAGGGCAATCCTGGTCGGGACCGGCTATGGAGCGGACCAGGCCCGCGAGCTCCCGGCCGGCGTGCCGCTGTTCGCGGATCTGCTCGAGGCTGCGCGGGCCATCCGGGCGGGGAGCGTGTGAATACGCTCCGATCCTTAACCGTTCCAACCCGGCCCCTGGTGTCACATTCCGGATCAGCGCTGTCCGGTTAGATTGTTGCTTGCGTCCCGGAGGGACAGAATGATTGTAGCCGGGGAATTTATTCCCCGGTCAACTTCCCGAGCGGTCAACGCTGATTCCGGATGGAAACCAAATAAATTGACGAGTTTTCAAACCCTATGATACAAAAAGGAGGCTGCGCTCCTCCGGGCGTTGCATTGCGCGGAAAAGGACGGATTCGCACATGGCGATAAAAAAAGGGATTATCCTCGCGGGAGGTGCCGGAAGCCGGCTCTATCCCCTCACCCTGGTTGCCAGCAAGCAGCTGCAGCCGGTCTACGACAAGCCGATGATCTACTACCCCCTGGCAACCCTCATGACGGCGGGGCTCAAGGACATCCTGATCATCTCGACCCCCCAGGACACACCCAGGTTCCAGGCCCTGCTCGGGGACGGCTCCAGGTGGGGGATCAGCCTGCACTACAAGGTCCAGCCCGAGCCCGGAGGGATTGCCCAGGCATTTATCATCGGAGAGGAGTTCATCGACGGCGATTCCGTATGCCTTATCCTGGGAGACAACATCTTCTACGGAAAGATGGGGCTCGACGCGGCGATCAGGGATTTCAGCGGCGGGGCCAAGATATTCGGCTACTACGTCCACGACCCGGAGCGCTACGGGGTGGTGGAGTTCGACGAGAACGGCCAGGCAATAGGGATCGAGGAGAAGCCTGCCAGGCCCAAGACCCACTACGCGGTGCCAGGCCTGTACCTGTACGACAGCAAGGTGGTGGAGATCACCAGGACCATGCGCCCCTCGTCCCGGGGGGAGCTGGAGATCACCGACCTGAACCTGGAGTATCTGCGCCGGGGGGAACTTCGGGTGGAAAAGCTCGGGCGAGGCATCGCCTGGCTGGATACCGGCACCCACCAGAGCCTGCTGGAGGCGAGCCATTTTATCGGAACCCTGGAGATGAGGCAGGGGCTCAAGATCGCCTGCCTGGAGGAGATCGCCTTCCGGCTGGGGTTCATCGACCGGGCGGCCATGGAACGGGTGATTGCCGCGACCCCCAAATCCGGGTACCGGGACTACCTGTCCCGGGTATACAATGAAATAATTCACAAGGAGTTGTAAGTGAGGCCAGAGGAGCAGACGTACAAACCGGGAAAGATTCACGACGTGGCGGTTCGCCCGCTTACCAAGCATCTGGACGAGAGGGGCTGGCTTTCGGAGCTGTTCCGGCTCGACGAGCTGGAAGGGATGATGAAGCCCGCCATGGCCTACATCTCCATGACCGCTCCGGGCGTGGCCCGGGGACCCCACGAGCACGTGGAACAGACCGACTACTTCTGCTTCCTGGGTCCGTCCAACTTCAAGGTCTATCTCTGGGACCGGAGGCCGGACTCCCCGTCCTTCGGCGTCAGGCAGGTTTTTTACGCCGGCGTGGACGCCCCCAGGGTGGTGATCGTCCCCCCGGGCGTGGTGCATGCCTACAAGAACGTGGGAATCGAGAACGGGCTGGTGTTCAACGCTCCCGACAGGTTATACGCCGGTGAAGGGAAGAATTCGCCGGTGGATGAGATCCGGCACGAAGACCTGGAAGGGTCGCCGTTTCGCCTGGACTGACGAGGGGGATCCCGGTAAGCTGCCGTCCATGTCAGTCTGGTGAAAAACGTCACGAAGAAGGCCGGATGCAAGGCGCACGGAGCGCGGCACCCGAGGCATGTCAATTGAGACAGGCCAGGGTGCGGGCGCCGCACAATACGGCAGGCGACCTCCGCAGCGGTTTTTCAAAAACCTGATAAGGGGAAGGGAGGTTTCGCCTCCCTTTGCTTTTTCCGAACATGGTCAATTTCATCAGAAAACACGGCATCCGAATCATCGGAGGGACTGCTCTCCTGGCCGCGCTCCTGTTCTATTCCCTGAACCTGCGCCAGAAGGAGAATTCCAATGCCTTCGAAAGGGCTGTGCTGAACGTCACCGCACCCATCGGCGGCACCGTCTCCGGCGTCAACGGCTTTTTTTCCGGCATCTGGGAGAACTATATCTCCCTGGTGGGGGTGCGGGAGGAGAACAAGCGGCTGCGCGCCGTCATCGAGGAGCAGAACACCAGGCTCATCCGCAGCCGCGAGGCCGTGCTGGCCAATGAACGCCTGCAGCGGCTGCTGGACCTGAAGGGGGGCCTGCAGGGCACCTCCATCGCGGCCAACGTCATCGGGGAGGACGCGACCCCCTGGTTCAGGACGGTCATCATCGACCGGGGCTCGATGGACGGGGTGCGCGAAGGGATGCCGGTGGTTGCCGCGGCAGGGGTCGTGGGGAGGGTGGTCCGGGTCGCTGCCAACAGCTCGCGGCTGCTCCTGCTGACCGACCATGCCAGCGCCATTGCGGCCACGGTTCAGCGCTCCCGCGCAAGGGGAGTGGTGATGGGCAAGGCGGGGGGGCTCTGCTCCCTTGAGTTTTCCCAGCGGGGCGAGGACGTGAGGGTGGGGGACGTGGTGGTGACCTCCGGCATCGGAGGGGTGTTCCCCAAGGGGCTTCCCATCGGCGAGGTGACCATGGTGAAAAAAGGGGAATACGGCATCTTCCAGAGCGTGGACCTCCGCCCCTACGTCGCCATGTCCCGCCTGGAGCATGTGCTGGTTCTGGTTCAATAGCATGTTCAGGTATCTCAACATCCTCGTTCTCGTCATCGCGGCGGTCTTCCTCCAGACGATCATCTTTCCCGCCTACCTGGCCGAGCCGTTCAGGCCGGGCATCCTGCTCATCTTCACGGTCTACCTCGGGTTCCGGGCCGGCATACGGGCCGGGGCCTGCTCCTCGTTCCTGCTGGGCCTGCTCCAGGACGCCCTGAGCGGCATCTACTTCGGCCTGAACGGGTTCTCCTTCCTGCTGGTCTTTCTCCTCTACCACGAGGCATCGGAACGGCTCTATACCGGGAGCCGGACCCTGATGGTGCTGGGAGCGCTCCTGGCCACCGTGCTGACCGCGTTCGTCCATCTTCTGCTCCTCCTGATCTTTTCGGCATCCGAAGGGGTCTACGCCTCGATTCTCGGCGCGCTTCTCCCCCAGTGCATGGTGAATGCGCTGGTCTCCGGCCTGATATTCCGGCTGATCCCCCTGGCGGCCGCGGAGGAGGGCACATGAGAGAGCACCGTTTCATCCGCGAGGTCCGGGCGCCGTCCCGCAGGATACTGGGGCTCACCATAGGGGTCACGGCCCTGTTTTTCCTGTTGCTGCTCCGTCTCTGGTATCTCCAGATCGTCAAGGCGGAGAGCTTCCAGAACCTTTCCGAGAGCAACCGGCTGCGGCTGGTGCCAGTGGCCGCCTCAAGGGGCGCCATTCTTGACAGAAACGGCGTCATCATGGTGGACAACCGTCCTTCGTTCAGCGTTGCCGTCATACCCCAGGAGGTGGCGGACCGGGATGCGTTCCTGGCTACCCTGTCCCGGTTGCTGGGCGTCGATCCGGCGGAGCTGCTGGAGAAGTGGGAAAAGGGTAGCAAAAGGGGCAGATACCGGCCGGTGATCCTGGCGTCCGGCATCTCCCGCGACCAGTTGGAGATCCTGGAAGAGAACCGGCTTTCCCTGCCGGGCCTGGACATAGAGATGCACCCGATCCGGGAATATCCCCACGGCCTGCTCGGCGCCCACCTGTTCGGTCACCTGGGAGAGATGTCGGAGCAGGAGCTGGGGAGCGAGCGGTTCAAGGAGTACAATCCGGGCGACTACATCGGCAAGAGCGGCATCGAACGGAACTGGGAAAAGGACCTGCACGGCGTCAACGGCGGACGCCAGATAGAGGTCGACGCCATGGGAAGGTTCCTGCGGACCGTGAGCGAGAGGGTGCCCACGGCCGGCAACAGCCTCGTCCTGACGGTGGACCTGGAGATCCAGAAGCGGGCCGAAGCCGCCTTCGGCAGCCAGGCGGGAGCCGCTGTCGCCCTTGACGTGACCAGCGGCGAGGTCCTGGCCTTCGTCAGCACCCCGGGGTTCGATCCCGCCCTGTTCGCCGGGACTCTGCCGGCCAAGCAATGGCGGGAATATCTGGACGACAAGCGTCATCCGCTGGAGAACAAGGCCCTGAAGGGACAGTATCCCCCGGGCTCGACCTTCAAGATCATCACCGCCCTGGCCGGACTCGAAGAAGGGGTGATCGACGAGAATACCACGGTGAACTGCTCCGGTTCGTATCGGATGGGCAACAGGGCATTCGGCTGCTGGAACAGGAAGGGTCATGGCGCGGTGAACCTGAAAAAGGCCCTCAGGGAGTCGTGCGACGTCTATTTCTATCGCCTGGGGGAACAGCTCGGGGTGGATCGCATCGCCGAATACGCCTTGAAATTCGGCCTGGGATCACCCTTCGGCATCGGTCTGGACAATGAAAAGAGCGGACTCATACCCACATCCCAATGGAAGGAGAAGCGCTTCGGAAAGAAGTGGCTCAAGGGGGAGACCCTGCCGGTATCCATCGGCCAGGGGTATGTCCTCATGACCCCCATCCAGCTGGCCGCCATGACGGCGGCTGTCGCCAACGAAGGGACGATTTACCGCCCGAACCTGGTGAAAAGGATTATAAGCCCCGAGGGAAAGGTGCTCCGGGAATTCCAGCCCCAGATCCTGAAACGTGTGGGCATCAGTCACCGGAGTTTCAGCCTGGTCAAACAGGGTCTGTACGCGGTGGTGAACGAGCCGGGAGGGACCGGCGGGGCGGCCAGGCTCTACGAGGTCAAGACCGCCGGCAAGACCGGTACCTCGCAGGTGGTGAAGCTCAGGAAGGGAGGGAGTATACCCTACCAGTACCGGGACCACGCCCTGTTCGTGGGGTTCGCTCCCTATGAGAAGCCCGAGATAGCCGTGGCCGTGGTCGTGGAGCACGGCGAGCACGGAGGCTCGGCCGCGGCGCCCATTGCCGGCAGGATCCTGCGGGCCTATTTCGAAGGAAAAGGGGTCATACGGAAGCCGAAGCCGCCGAGCGTCGCGGCACCGGCCCAACAGGCGGAAGAAGGAGCCGGAGGCGTGACCGCCGAGCAGGCACCGGAGGAGCGCGAAGGAGATGATTGATCGCAGGCTGTTTACCAATTTCGACTGGGGCCTTCTTCTCCTGGTGCTCGTCATAGCGGCCGTCGGCGTGGTCAATATCTCCAGCGCCACGGCGTCCTATACCCTGACCGAGACCTCCTACACTATCCGGCAGGTTTACTGGGTACTCATCGGCCTGTCCCTGGTGGTCCTGGTCTGCAGTATCGATTACCATGTGCTGGAGGATATCGCCTACTGGATGTACGGGACCGTCGCACTCCTCCTGCTCGTCGTCCTGGTCGCCGGGAAGAGCTCCATGGGGGCGACCCGCTGGCTCCACCTGGGGTTCATCAGCTTTCAGCCGTCGGAGCTGATGAAGATCGTGATTATCATGGTTTATGCCCGTTATTTCGACAATATCCCGGTATCAGGGGCCATGAGCTTCAAGGACCTCCTGAACCCCTTCCTCCTCCTGGCCGTGCCCGCCATTATGATTATGAAGCAGCCGGACCTGGGGACCGCAATACTGGTGGTGCTGATTGCATTTTCCATGATACTCTATGTGGGTGTGCGTCTCAGGACCGTGGTTGCGCTCCTCCTGTCGGCGGTGCCTGTCGTGTTGCTGGGATGGAAATTCTATCTGAGGGACTACCAGAAGCTGCGCGTCCTGAATTTCCTGTCGCCGGAGCGGGACCCGCTGGGGAGCGGTTACCACATCATACAGAGCAAGATTGCGGTCGGCTCGGGCGGGCTTACCGGCAAGGGGTTTCTCCAGGGGACCCAGGCCCAGCTCAGGTTCCTTCCCGAACAGCATACGGACTTCGCGTTTTCGGTCTTTTCCGAGGAATGGGGCTTTGCCGGCTGCCTGGTCATGCTGGTCCTGTACCTGTCCCTGATCCTGTGGGGCATCAATATCGCCCGGAGGTGCAACGACAACTTCGGCAGCCTCATGGCAGTAGGGGTGACCGCCATGCTGGCCTGGCACATCATCATCAATGTCGGCATGGTCATAGGTCTCTTCCCGGTGGTCGGCGTCCCTTTGCCGCTCTTCTCCTACGGCGGGACCTCCATGGTTACCTCGATGATAGGTCTGGGCATACTGCTCAATATCCGCATGCGCAGATTCATGTTTTAGTTTCTGTTCGGAAAGGGCGCTTTCTCGCCCTGGCTGTGTCAATCCGCGGGTTTGCTTGTGCGACGTACTACGTGTACGCCTCCGCGCAACCCCTTGATCTCCTTGCCAGAACGAAAAATCCCCACTTTCCGAATCAGAAACTTATATTGTTCCGCAGGAAGAACCGAAAAGTTGTTCCGGCACTTGATACGTTTCCTTGGAGTTCCCGATGACACCTGTGGAGCGGAGTTGAACCGATGAACGAACCGGTAACCATCGTGGGGGCGGGACCGGCCGGGATTGCCGCGGCCATAGTGCTTCGCAGGCACGGCATCCCCGTGAGGATCTTCGAGAAATACCCGGATGTGGGATACCGGCTCAGCGGCGATTTCCAGGGGCTCGAAAACTGGAGCACCGAACCGGACGTAGTCGAGCTGCTGAAGGGCATGGGCATCGGGATCAACTTCCTGTGCGTCCCCTATTACAGCGGCTCGGTCCACGTCAGCGGCATGGACGCCGTCAAGGTCGCATCCGGGCGGCCCATTTTCTACCTGGTCAGGAGGGGCGCCGTGCCCGGCTCCCTCGATACCGGGCTCAGGGAACAGGCCATGGCCCTGGG
>Ga0228535_1000492_pt1 | contig 107070 bp, 104 predicted proteins | sample SJ1metagenome_FD_168457 | JGI IMG/M metagenome (GOLD analysis project Ga0228535, IMG submission 168457) | Enriched culture of PCE-dechlorinating microbial communities from Ithaca, New York, USA - SJ1 | ecosystem: Engineered > Modeled > Simulated communities (microbial... > Unclassified... | reverse complement strand
AAATGCTGCACCGGGTAAAAAAGGGCGGAGCAAGCGCCGGAGACCTGGACTTCATGGAAAGACTGGGCACGGTAATGTCCAAAGCCTGCTTATGCGGCTTGGGACAGGCGGCTCCGGCCCCGGTCTTGACAACCTTAAAGCATTTCAGAAACGATTACGTGGCTAAGTTTAACTAGGTTAATGGGTGTCAAGGGGACGGTTCTCTCGACACCCAATCGATAGCTTCTAAATGGGTGTCGAGGGAACCGTCCCCTTGACACTCATTAACCTGTGCTTCTGTCCGGGCACTGAAAGAAGAAATTTATAATATTGAAGGGATGATTAGTAATGAATTTCTTAGCTCCTGGAGAAGTCGCGACAGCGGCATGCGGAGCCGGCGGAAAGAAAAGCACGCTGTCTTTTGGCCAGTTGATCGTACTGGGTATACTGGCTGGCGCCTACATCGGATTCGGCGCCAACCTGGCAACCGTGGTAAGCAATGACCTGCCCAAATACCTGGGCAACGGCTTCGGCCAGTTCCTGTTCGGGGCCGTGTTCAGCACCGGCCTGATGCTGGTGGTTATCGGCGGAGCGGAACTCTTCACCGGCAACAACATGTTCATGATGATCGGCGCCTTAAACGGCAACAACACCTGGGGCGACCTGATGAAGAACTGGGTTATCATATGGTGCGCCAACTTTATCGGCTCGCTCCTGCTGGTATATATCATAGCCGGCGGATTTTATGGTTTCTTTGATAAGACGGCCGCGGTTGGGTTATTCAACGGAGCGGTAGGAGCCAAGGCTATCGCGGTAGCCCTGGGCAAAGTGAAATTGACCTGGATGTCGGCCTTCTGCCGGGCCATCCTGTGCAACTGGCTGGTATGTATGGCGGTGTGGCTGGCCCTGGCCAGCAAAGACGTGGTCGGCAAAGTATTCGGAATCTTCTTCCCGATCATGGCCTTCGTAGCCAGCGGCTTCGAGCATAGCGTAGCCAACATGTTCTTTATCCCGATGGGGATTCTCTGCTCGCACATTCCTGGTATTGTAGACTTTGCGGCGCAGGCGACGGTAACGGCGGCTATGACTCCTGACGCCGCGGCGGCCGCCATAGCCAGCTACAAGGCTTCATTGGCCCCCCTGACCTGGGGCAACTTCATGGTAAAGAACCTGGTTCCGGTCACCCTGGGCAACATCGTTGGCGGAGCCATATTCGTGGCTGGCATCTACTGGTACAGCTACATTAAGCCCCAGAAAGCTGCCAGCCAGAGCGTAAAAGCCTAAATAGAAATTAGTCTTCTCAAGGGTAAATCCCTTGAGGCGATGATCTTACTCCATCAAGGAGGGGGGGTGGCACCCCCCTCCGCTCCCATCTATTCGACTGCAAATCTGTTTTTCACTCAATCTTACCGAACAGTTTCATGAAGAAAAAAATATCCCGCTATTGCGGGAAGAAAAAGAATGGGACTGTATGAAAAAGCCTGAGGCTTTTACATCAATACTGATGGCTTTTCTAATGGATTTGATTATTCTTTTTCACCTGTTCTTCTATCCAGCGTTCGGTTGCAAAATTCAATGGAAGCGTCCTCAGATCTTCCCATACGTAATCCGCGGCAGAAAGCTTGCGCCCGTCGATTTCCTTGAAGTACTTGCCGCAAACCTGACAAACCGCCATTTCCACGCCCGGAAAGTCCTCATTGTTCAGATAAATGAGCTGCTTGGAGTCTTCACTTCCGCAAAACAGGCATCCAGTACGCTGTACAGGCCATTCAAAGCTGCAGGTGGTACAGTGCATCATTCTTTTGCCATCCGGCTGGGTCAGAACCGCCAGGGTGGAAATTTCACCGCAAACCGGACAAGCCAGTACATTCTTTTCCGGACTTTCCGATGCGCGGGGATTGTACTTTTGTTCCGGAACTCCCTTCTCATCGACGATCCGGCTGGCAAGCTTCGCCACCCCGCTTACCGCCATTTGAAGACGGGTCGCCGTTTCCGGGTCCATAGCATTTTGGCCTTGCTTTAATTGTCTCCACATCTCCCGCAGGGCGGAATCAGTGATTTCCGCTTTGGCAGAGAGGTTTAATCTCTGCCAAAGTTCGATAATCGCATCTTCCGGCAAATCAACGATCGGCAAATACGGGGATTTTCCTGCCGGGCTTAAATTAGCCAGCCAATATGAACCGCGTTCCTGCCGCCAGGCGTCAACCTCTTGTTTGAGCTGCCGGTATTTCCGGTAAGCCGGTTCCAGGTCGGCGGCGGCAACCCATTTGCTTTTCTTTGCAACCATCTAGATTCTCCTTATTCTTTAATGGTTTCTTTGGCCTCTTCGTTATACCATTTCTCATAATGTTCATAAGCAAACTTGGCAGGTACCCAACCGTTGAAAATGCCTTTTAAGGCCTGGTTGGAATCGGGATGAAGCAATCCCAGGTACAAATGGGCAATCAAAAGAGCGCCCATGAACAGCGCACAGGCTGAGTGGATGGGATAGGCCCACTGAACTATCCATTGCGGTATCGAAGGAGCGAACCATATAATGTAGCCGCTGATAACGATACAAAGGGTCCCTAGGATGGTGATCATGGAGTTCAGCTTTTCACCACCGTTGAACTTGCCCTGGGGAGGGAAGGGCTTGTGTCCGCCAAAGAATTCTATACCGAAGTTCTTGGCATGGGCGAAGTCGTCCTTGCCGAAGCTGATGACATCTTTAAACCAGCGCCGCATCTGGCGGGCGCCTTCACCTCTGCCGACAAAGCCTATGATCATTCCGATGGTAAAGAGAACCGCTACTACCCGGTGAATGTTGCGGGTGACTTGAATCCCACCAAAGATGTTCATGGCCGGTTGAATAGCGATGGTAAGCACTCCCAAGCCGGTAAAGAGCAAGAGCAGGAATGCGACTCCATGAACCCAGTGTACAAAGCGCTCACCCTTGCTAAAACGATATACCAGTTTCTGCATTCTAATGACCTCCTTCGTCGTGGGATTCCGCAATATTTTTGGCCCGGTTGGCATAATTGCCTCTGACGAAATTGGCTATGACTCCACAGGCAATGGCGGCAGCCGATGCGCCAATCGCGATTCCACCAAGCGGGTGAACCAGATCTTTCCAAATGGTCAAGGCTATCGGCGTGGAAGGATTCGGATGCAACCCATAGGCATCGGGCCGGTCTTGCAGCAGGTACAGGTACGTGGTTCCACCCATCCATTGATTGCCGTACAGGTTGGCCTTGGGATTGGTGAGTTGCAGCTCGGCCAGGCGCGCCTCGGCTATTGGCATCATCTTGTCATAATCGCCAAACTTGATAGCTTCGGGCTGGCAGGTTTGCGCGCAAGCCGGCTTAAGGCCGTTTTCCACGCGGTCGATACAACCGGTGCACTTGGAGGTTTTATTGATCTTGGTATCGGTCTTGGGAACATTCCAGGGACAGTTTTGTCCGCAATATCCGCAGCCAATACATTTTTCCCTGTCAATCAAGGTGTAGCCCGATTCTGTCTTGTAGATGGCCTTGGAAGGGCAGGCTTTCAAACAAGCCGGGTCGGCGCAATGGAAGCACTGAACTTTGATCATGTTCCAATGCATTTTCTGATCTTTGTATTCCTCTCTGAACCTTACATAAGTCCAGGTATTGGGAGTGAAGTCTCCTTGCGCCTGATAGCTGGTAAGCAACTGGGTCTTTTCGGCCGGAAGGTCGTTCCAGGCCTTGCAGGCCACCGAACAGGCTTTGCAGCCGGTGCACAATGATGTATCTATGAAAACCATTTTCCTTGTCGTCATCGTTATGCCCTCCTTACGTTGACCAGGCAACATTTGTATTCCGGAGTTCCTGAGGTAGGATCTTGGGAAGACATTGTCACAACATTCGTACTGGGGCCGGGACTCAAGCTGGCAAAACCCCAGCTCCAGGGCATGCCGATGGTTTCCGTATCTACTCCATTGATTTTCAAGGTTTGAATACGATCAGTCACCAGAGCCGTGACTACCAGTTTGCCGCGGGCCGAAGATACTTCGACTTTATCCCCTTCCTTGACGCCCAGTTTTTCACCAAGATTTTTACTGATCTCGGCAAAAGGTTCCGGCATAATTTCATTCAGCCAGGGCATGTTGCGGGTAATGGTACCGGAGCAGAAGTGCTCCACTACGCCATAGGTGGTAAGCACATAAGGATAATCCTTGGGACTGCCAATTTTTGTGGAGTTAACCGGCGCACAAGGATTTTGCGATACATATGAATGCAGTATATTGCCGGTCGGGCTTTCGGTCGGTTCATACATTTCCGGCATGGGCCCGTCTTTACATTGTCCCGCCATCCGGGTCGGAATGGCAGGCTTTCCATCGGCCGGGGGAGTTGCAGGAACACCGCTGGTATAGTGGGCCGTAAATAAGCGGCCGATACCTTCCGGATTCATGCGGAAAGCCAGCTGCCCTTCCGGAGTATCAGGCCCTTTGTTCAGATCCACGACATCGGCGCCGTCATTTCCGGTCCAGGTACCTTGGGCGGCATCCCACCAGATCAGTTTACGTTTGGGATCAAGCGGCTGTCCATAGGCATCGCAGGAAGCCCGGTTATACAAGACGCGGATGTTTCCCGGCCAGGCGAAACTCCAGTTGCGGAACAGGGCCAGACCTGACGGATCGGAATTATCCCGGCGGGCACAGAGGTTGCCGTTTCCGGTGCAGCCGGCATATATCCAGCAGCCGGTGGAGACCGTGCCTATCGGTGCCTTAAGGTAGTCGCGTATGGTGGGAATAAGCTGGCCGGTGGTCACATCATAGCCGCTGAGTTCCTGCAAGACCTTTAAAGCACTGGCTTCATGGCCATGATCGTAGTTCCAGTTGGCTTTCAGGATCGGGGTATCTTTGGGATCGGTACTGCCGGCATAAAGCTCACGGACTTTTTTGAAGATCAAATCTATTATATCCAGGTCAGGTTTGGCTTGATTGGGCGGCTTCAGGGCCGCTTCTTTCCACTGCACATAACGGCCGGAGTTGGCCATGGTACCGGCCTTTTCATAAACAAAGGCCGCCGGCAGCAGGAAGACTTCAGTCTGGATATCCTTGGGGTTTACGCCGGGTCTTTTCCAGAACAGGGCGGTTTCATTCTCGAATATGTCCGCATTGACCAGCATTTCCAGGCTGTCCAAACCAAGGCCCACACTGGTACAGTCCGGTTGGGAAATCAGGACATCGGTTCCAAAGTTGAAGCATAGCTTGAATTGTTCGCCCATCTTGGCAAACATCTGCGCATAGGTCGGCATGTTGGCTGGATTGTTCTTGGGTATAAAGTCATAACAATAATCGTTTTCAGCGGTGGCATGCCCAGCAAACCAGGCTTTAAGCAAGGCCACTATGGGTCTCTGCTGCGCTGTTCCATACTTGGCCGAAAACTCTAGCAGAGTTGCTTCAGAACTGGTGGGCTGCGGTATATATCCGGGCAGGTTATCGATCAAGTTGGCCATATCAGTCGAACCTTGCACATTAGGTTCGCCGCGCAGCGCATTGATGGCGCCGCCGGCCTTGCCAATATTGCCCAGGAGCAATTGCATAACCGCATAAGCACGGATGCCCTGCACACCGGTGGAATGCTGGGTCATCCCCAAAGCGTAGACCACGCTGCACGGTCTTTTGATGCAAAGCGTTTTCGCTATTTCTTTGATTTTGGCAGCCGGTATGCCCGAGATTTTTTCGGCCGTCTCCAGGGTATAGCGGGAATAGTGCTCCCGGAGCTTGGAGAATACGGTATCCGGGTCATCCAGACTGCTCGCCTTTACCGGCTTGTTCTCGGCATCCAACTGGTATGACCAGCTTTTAAAGTCATATTTTTTCTTATCCGCATCGTAGCCGGAGAACAGTCCCTCTTTGAATTTAAAATCCTTGCTGACCTTTAAGAGGGCATTCGTGTGATTCAAGAGATAATATTCATCATACTGCTTCTTCTCGATAATGTAATTGATAATAGCGCCTAAATAAGCTACATCGGTTCCCGGACGGATTTGGGCGAAGATATCCGCCTGCGAGGCGGTACGCGTAAAGCGCGGATCAACTACAATAACCTTGGCGCCTTTAGCCCGGGCGCGATTGATCCATTTCATGGCTATGGGATGAGCCTCGGCGCAGTTGCTGCCGCCAATCAGAAACGATTCGGCGTTTTGCATATCCTGGTATGAATTGGTCATTGCTCCGCGTCCAAAAGAGGGCGCCAGAGCCGACACCGTGGAACCGTGGCAGATACGGGTCTGGTTTTCGTGAAAAGTCGTCCCCAGCAAACGGCCCATTTTAGCCAGCAGGTAGGACTCCTCATTGTCAATCTCGGCTCCGCCCATAATGGCAATTCCGTCAGTGCGGTTTACGGCAACCGTTTCTTTTAGGCCGGCTGCGGTGGTTCTCTCTTCAGTATGCTTGAAGGTTTTGTCCCGCACCTCTTTAGTTTTCCTGGCTATCCGTTCGATAGCCTCTTCCCAGGTAATATCCTGCCACTGATCAGATCCTGGAGCACGATATTTCGGGTTTTTGGGACGCTCCGGAGAATCGGCTACCTGGGCCAGACCTGCGGCCTTGGGACAAAGCGAACCTTCGTTAATTGGACAATCCGGATCTCCGTCCAGGTGGATGCATTTCCCATCTTTAACATGCAGCAACAAAGAGCATCCACCGGAGCAGAAATGGCAGATACTCGGTATCTTTGTGCAGCCGGCAATCTTCAAGGTATATCCCTGGGCTGCTACTGCTTCAAGGTCAAATCCCAATCCGGATGCCAATGCGGCAACGGAGAGACCTGAAATCTTCAGAAAACCACGACGAGTTACATTTATCACCAATCTCTTCCCCCTTTTATGCAACAGTCATTACGTGCATTCCTGCCAAAGCACCCGGCATTAAAACTGCCTGTCGGTACAGGGTGGGGAAGTGAGATAGCAGCCATAATGAATCACGAATTTATCTTGCACTGAACAAGATACTTCCCCCTGAGCAGGAATAAACTATCAAGCAAAATGGGCATCAAACTCTGACGGTGCCCAATTCAAATAATTGCGGCAACGCACAGTAATAGTCCAGCGAGGCAGTCCTTTCCAAGCAAGGGAAGCAAACCAGTTTCCAGATTTACCGTAAGGTAGAAATACCATGTCGGCTGTATCACCATGGCCGAGGCTTTAGGTGATACAGCTTTGGAGCCAAGCTTAAAGAAAAATAATTAATTTTTGCTAATAAAGTTTAAGGGCAAGTCGAAGCGGGCTTTTTCAGTGGTGATAAGATGAAGATTATCTGAGTAGGACCAGATTCTTGCGATCAGGTTAATTAGGCCAATTGTATATAGGGAGTAGAGTTAAATAGCCAGCACCTTTAAAATGGGTTGAGTAAGGCCTAATCAGAATTAAATCTTCAGGTTTCACACTGAGCAAAGAAATCCTACGAACCACCGGTTCATAGTCATTCACTCACTGTTGCCGGCTTTTTGTTTGCTTGAACCTTAATCTTAGTAGCACCTTCTCACCCCCTCTGTATAAGTGATATTCAAATAGCGGTTAAAACAGGTCCCGGTTTAAACATTGTGTAGCCTGTTTCCGCATGAGGCGTCTGCCATGCAGACCAAACCAACCTCTCTTACATTTTATTTCTACACAGTTTAAAACATTCCTTCTGCGATATAACATAAAACAAATAAATTGTTATTAATTAAATTAACACAAAATATAACCAACAAAACTCTATTGGAATAATAACGGAACCCGAACTCTTTTAAATAAAAATCGTAACCTATTGGAATGGGCGGGCAGAAAATGATAACATGATTTATAAGGAATGGAATAATAGCTGTAAATTGTTGTTAAGCGCACAAACGAATATTTTAGTTCAGGTGTCTGCCCTGGGATTCAGGGCAGGTGAAAAGGGAAGCCGGTGCAAATCCGGCGCGGTCACGCCACTGTAAGGAGGATGGCCCTCAAACTATGTCACTGGCAGTAATGTTGCCGGGAAGACTTGAGGGTGCAGATGATCCCGAGCCAGGAGACCTGCCTGTGCTGATTGGTCAACAAACCTACGGTTGATAGGTATGGGACTGCGTCTGTTTGGATCATACCTCAGCTTTTGTAGGCTGGGGTTTTTCTATGTAAAGGAGGAGCGGCCCAAGGTTTCATAAAAAGATTACTGGCCCGGTGGAGCAGAGGGTCATTAGGGGGAAAACCGCCAGCGCCATTAATGCACTGGATAAGGCCGGCAGGGCTGAAGCTGCGGTTTTGTCCAAAAAACTGCTCAAGGTTAGACTGAGGAGACCCCTCCATAGTGGCGGGAGGGAGCAGGCTTTTCCTCTCCCTCCCGATCACTGTTTTTAATAAAAGGAGCAGTGTCATGAAGAAAGGAATTCATAGTATTGGCCGGATGCCAAGGCCGGGACCATGAATCCGGCGGAGGCCCGGAGGCTGCAGGCCGTTTGAGACTGCCTGAATAAAACAGCGTCAAAACAATGTAAGGAAACAGTTCACCCAAAAGGGGGTTAACAGGGCATTGCCCAGGTCAAGCCCCTTTTCTTATTTATTGTATGCCCGGGCGGCCTTAGTCTATAAATTGAGCCGGGGCGGCGCGTTTCCTTATATCAAGTCATAGGGCCCGCCCCTGTGTTAGAAAGCCTTAAATTCGGATTGTTTTATAGCGAAAGCTTCGGGGTTATGAACTCAGACCCAATAATATGTGCAAATACTGGTGGACAGAATGCCGAATATTCATTATAGTATACACAAGCCCTTTTGTGTAATGTTATGTCATGTTATGCACTACATTTGCCTAATTGACATGCCAATATATACAGTAATGTAATGTTATGCATGGTTATAGCGATAGGGGCTTTTAAAATTCATTATTCCGACCATCACTTCTGTGGGATGCCTGTCAGTTGATCCCAGCACTGCTGGCATCCCTAGTTGTTTTTTTCCGGTATAATTAAGGGTATCAGGAAAATACGAGGTGATTAAATTTGGAAATGCTTTTTAATGGAATAGAGGCACCCTTCAAGGGCGATCAGCTTATCATTGCCGGCTCGGGCAATGTTGCGGCCAATATCTGCAGCATTGCCGCCATAACGGGCTATCAGGTGACGGTAATCGGCCATATTGCCGACAAACTTACCCAAGAAAGGTTTCCTCAGGCCCACCAACTGCTCCTGGGTGATGTCGTGGAATTGCTGAATTCATGTGAGATTACCGAGGAAACCAGCATCGTAGTGGTAACCCACCAGCACGAATTTGATGAAGAAGCGCTTTGCGCGATCATCAACTCCCCGGCTCGTTACATAGGGGTGTTGGGAAACAAGCGCAAGGTGACTGCCTACTTTGGTAAATTGAGTTCAATGGGTATTCCCGAAGAAGTGATAAATAGAGTCCATATTCCGATCGGCCTTGACCTGGGCGGGGAGCGGGCGGCGGAAATCGCCCTGTCTGCGGTGGCCGAAATCCAGGCGGTTAAGTACGGACGCCCGGGAGGATTTTTAACCAATAAGTTTGTTACCAGAGGGAGGGTAATGCGTGACGAATTATTTTGAGCAGGACCTGCAAAAGGCGGCTGATTTTCATGGCCATATATGCCAGGGTATTGTGTTCGGGATAAGGATTGCCCGGGCCGGGCTGAAATACCTGGGCATAGAAGACCCCAATGAAAACCGTGATTTTATAGTGTTTGTGGAAGCGGATCGCTGTATGGCCGATGCGGTCTATTCGGTAACCGGTTGCACTCTGGGTAAACGCCGGCTCAAGTGGATGGATTATGGAAAAATGGCGGCCAGCTTTATAGATATACCTACCAGGAGCGGGGTGCGCATTGCGGTAAACGCCGGCCAGGAAGCTCCGGAAGGTGTAGATATCGTCTCATTCTGGCAGTCCGTACCGGATGAGCAGTTGTTTAAATTCGAAAAGATAAAGGTCGACCTGAAGGAAGAAGACCTTCCCGGCAAGCCTTTAAGAAAGGCCAAGTGCGAAAAATGCGGTGAAAGGGTTATGGATGGGCGAGAACTCCTCTCTGACGGTCAGGTCTTATGCAAAGCCTGCGGGAGTGGCGCCTATTATGTACCAGAATAGGGGACGAGACTTTGCGGGCCTGGAAAATATATGATGATCTGATTGATAAAATGCCTGAAGATTTACGGGTGATTGATTGTCTGGTGGGCCTCCACTGGACCCTGGTGCGCTCTGAATGGGGAACCGGTGCGGCCATGACTATAAAAGGAGGCCTGGCCGGGGAAAAACTGGATAATATTACCGGAATGCCTTTAAAAAGGCTGGCTGCTTATATCAAGTCATGGGACCTGGTGCAGGCTTCTCTGGGCCAGGCGGCTATAAACTCAGTTCTTAATACCCCCGGGCATTTCCACCAGCTGACCGGGAACTCGGTTGAGGAGGTCGATTCGGAAGCGGCCAACGGATTTAAGCAGTTTTTACCCGAGATAACCGGCAAAAAGGTGGCGGTTATCGGGCATTTTCCCGGAATAGAATCCCTGGCCGCAATATGCCGGCTCTCCATAATAGAGAGGGTTCCCCAGGAGGGCGACTACCCGGACCCGGCCAGTGAGTTCCTGCTGCCCGCCCAGGACTATGTTTTTTTAAGCGGCACCACCTTTATCAATAAGACCTTGCCGCGGTTAATTGAGCTGTCCCGGAACGCCAAAACCATACTGGTAGGCCCCAGCGTTCCGATGTCGCCTGTCTTATTTGACTATGGGGTTGAGGCGATAGCCGGTATGGTGGTTGTAGATGAGGATTTATCCTGGAGAGTGATCAAAGAAGGCGGAAAAATGAAGGCTTTTAAACAGAGCGGCAGAATGGTTTGCATACGCCGCCAATGAGTAATCTGAATTGAAAAGTGATTTCGACCCGTCAAGCAAGGGGTGCGGTTTTGCGTCACAGCAGAAGAGCTCCCCTTTTTAATTTATTTAATTTGACACCATAACAACTGAAAGCCAACCATATTATGATTTTGAGATAAAATACAATTACAGCTACAAACGCTACATATGCGATACTATATTTAAAATTAGAGAGGGCTTTTAAGGAAATGAAAAACATCTTTTTCTACCAGACTGATATCGGGGAGGTTGCAATAGCCGCCGATGAAAGGGCGGTAACCAATGTCTATCTAAAGCGGTCGGAGATCAGTGCTGATGCAGTAGTGCGGGAAACCGGGCTGATCAGCGAGGCGGCCCGGCAGTTGCAGGATTATCTGAAGGGCGGTTTAAAGCATTTTGACCTGCCCCTGGCTCCGGTTGGCAGTGAATTTATGCAGCAGGTCTGGGGGGGACTGCTGGCTATTCCATATGGAGAAACCCGGAGCTATAAAGAACTGGCCGAGTTCATAGGCAAGCCGCGCGCGTTCCGAGCAGTGGGACAGGCCAACCACCGCAATCCGATTCCGATTTTTATCCCCTGCCACCGGGTTATCGGAGCCGACGGGAAGCTTACCGGTTATGGGGGTGGCTTGCCCCTCAAGGCCTGGCTCCTGGATTTGGAGAGACGATATCATTCCAGCTAGCCGGTGCACTGCCAATTTATACCTGGCTGTTTCGGTGACCAAACGCTGCCCTTTTTCATATAGTACATTATTAGAAAGATCTGGATATTAGGGGCGATAGGTTATGGCGGAGCTTCTCCCGCTATAGATAACGCCCCCAACATTATGAGGAGGGACAGCCTTGTCTGTGCATTACGAAAGAAAGAAAGCTACCCGGCAGTTAAAAAGGGGGAAGGGAGTGGATTGCTATAAAGGCAAGTCGTTAAAAATAGAGATAATTAACAATATTCCGCAACCCTTTCCCACCGCTCCCCCGGCTCCGCCTCAACCCATTAACCTGGAAATCCAACAGGCTTCCAATCAAGATGTACAAGACGTTCAGACAACGGTTTCCGTTTTAACATCGGTTATGACGGAGATTAAAAACGATGTTAACGTAATAACCTCGACTATGACTGATATTGAATCCGATGTCAATGTCATGACTTCAGTTGTATCCGAAACGAAAACCGAGGTTGATGTTATAACTTCTGTTATGACGGACATACAATCGGATGTTAATGTAATTACCTCCGTTTTGGCCAGTTCTACAATAGGGTTAGCAGAAATACAGCGTGAGACCAGCAGCGTTGAAGGGGCGGTTCTCGATCCCCATTTCGGCCTGGAAGCACTCGCGGCGGACATAATAAATGCCAATACCAGCCTGTATGATATCAGAAACGAAATAATAAGCAGAGTCAACGAGATGGGTCCGGGCCGGGCCAAGCTGACTTCAGGACCATGGGTGGCCAGCAACCAATACCTGGAGATCCGGGTGCTGAACACTACTGACGCTAAAGTTGGCCCCATAACCGCAACTGCCTATGATCTGGAGCAGAATCCCAGGGCAGTGCTGCTTAGAAACCCCCTTCCCATGCCAATTACGGCGACTTTTTACATCTCCCCCAACTCCTCCAAGACCGTATCTTTCATGTATGATATGAACGGGGATTTCCTGGAATCGCTTGAGGGCAAGGCTCTGGAATTGGAGTTTAGCGGACTGAGTGAAGGGGTATATGTATTTTCGCGTACTATTGATGCGAATAGAACAGGCAGCAGCGATGTTTTAAACAGCTATTGCTTTATATAGAAAGATGGGGCGGTTCCTCCATTTTTGAACCGTCCCATCTTTGATGCGTGTATGGCCGATGCTTGCTTAAACTCGTGTTTGAAGGAGGAACTACTGATCGGTCCAGTCTTCCAGCCTCTGGGTAAGTGAGCCGCCCGGCATGCTCTGTTCTTTAACCAGACCCAAACCGGGAGCGTACCAGCGCTTGAACTTCAAGCCCACGGCTTGATTGTCAACCTCGACTACCAGGCAGTGTTCAAAGGTCTTGCCGCTTACGCTAATCTTTTGGTCCAGAGCGGCCACCTTCGAATAGACGCTCCCGTTATCGCTCTCGTAACTCCAGGTTTGCCCGGCATGTAAACCGTCTTTAAGCCAGGGCGCCAGTTCACCTTCTCCCGGGTAGCTTTCATATACTTCGTACGTGCCATCCTGGACCGCGACATAGTGATGGTTGTATTCCGGGGTCCCGCCGTATGCGTCGACTACGGTTGCGGTGCTCAGTATGTACGTGCTTGTGGAAGCGGGCTTGCGGGTGTAGAGGGTTTCATAGCCTTCCTCACCGTCGGGGTACACGACATAATAGTGCAGTACGTAGCCGGCGGTGGGCAAATAGGTCTCCGACGCGGTCAGTTCATTCGATTCCGGTGGATCTGACTGATCTCCGCTGCTGATAGTGGCGGTCCGGGTGGCTCCATTCCAATCGACGTTGGCCCCGAAGCCTCTGGCAATGAAGCTCAAAGGCACACACATGCGGCTGTTAACGATTTCCGGCGCTACGTCCATGTCAACTGCCGTATCGCTGCCGAATTCATTGACAAAATGAGCTCCCCGGTCGTCCACGGTAAGAAATAGTTGAACGTTCCGGTACTCAATGCGAGCCTGAAGCCCGCTTTCCGTGCCATAGGCGCTGACATCGGCGCCAAAAGCCAGGGCGATGGCGCTCAAGGGCACCATAGTCCGCCCGTCTTTTATATAAGGAGCTGCATCCAGTTGTTGACTGCTGCCGTCGACCAGCATGGTCCGGCTGCCGATCTGCATTTTGATGGTGGCTGCTTGAGCGGACAGCGCAAATAGCAAGGTAAATAAAATTGCCAGCAGGCTTACTTGCAGGAGCCTGCTTCCTACTCGGCCGTTGGATATAATTCCCATTAAATCGCCTCCTCTTATTATTCCTCCAGTTTCTTTAGTGTCCAATATTTTCTGTCTCACGTCCAGCATTTATTGCGCCCAAGTCTGAGTTGCACTCAAATTGGTTTCCGTTGGGGCAGAGTGTAGAAAAAGGGGGCCATATCCCCCTTTCAAGCTCAATTCTTCTTCTTGTTTTTTAACAATGACCGCAGGGTTACCGGTTGTTGGCGGTTTATTTCATATTCCTGCTTCATCTTCTCCAGTTTGTTTATGAGTTCGTCCAGATTCTGGCCGCTGTCTCGAGCAGCCTGCTCGAGGGTCAGTGAACCGATGCCTCAACCCATGCACTTTACCCGGTGGTCGGCCAGCAAGCGCTGTGAACCAGGAATATCGCGTAAAATCTCCTTGATCAGAGTCGTTCTGGAATACATTGTTACACCCCCTTGATTTACCTCTTGTTTTTGTCACATTCTCTTCTATGTAACCTGGCAGGCCTCCCGCATCAGCCTGATTTCCTCGGCGTAACCGGGTAATTCATTGGGGGTCTCCAGATAAAAGGGCAGGTGGCGCAGCAGGGGATGCTTGATGACGTTTATCAAACCTTCCATACCGATACTGCCCTCCCCGATTTTGGCATGGCGGTCCTTGCGGCTGGCATAGGGGGTCAGGCTGTCATTCAGATGGATGGCTTTCAGCTTGTTAAGGCCGATTATCTCATCAAATTGCGCCAGAACCCGGTCCAGATCCTTGACGATATCGTAGCCGGCTGAATATACGTGGCAGGTATCTAGGCATACTCCCATTTTTTCAGCCAGATTTACACCGTTCAAAATGGCCTTGAGCTCTTCAAAGCGGCTGCCCACTTCGCTGCCTTTACCGGACATGGCCTCCAGCAAAACCGTGGTGCTCTGTTCTGGCCGCAAGACCTTGTTGAGCAGTTGGGTGATGTGTTCAATACCGGCCTCAATCCCCTGACCGCCGTGGTTGCCCGGATGGAAATTATACAGGTTGTTGGGTAGATACTCCATTCTGTCCAGGTCTTCATTCATTACCAAAAGGGCAAATTCTCTGACATAGGCTTCGGGAGAACACGGGTTGAGGGTGTAGGGGGCGTGGCCCAAAATTGGCGCAAAATTATGCTCCCGGGTCAGCTGCATCAACGCCGCGGCATCTTTGGGGTCCATCGCTTTAGCTTTACTGCCCCGAGGATTGCGGGTGAAGAACTGAAAGGTATTGGCTCCGATAGAAAGGGCTTGCTTGCCCATATGCAGATATCCTTTTGATGCAGACAAATGGCACCCTATATTTAACATGCAATTAAACCTCCGCCCGACGATCGTTCAGTTTCTAGTCAACATTTTTATTATCTTGCAGGGAGATCAAAATATCCAGTCTTATTTAGAATCATAAGCTTTGAATTTACCGAGAGTATTCATTCGAAATAAAATAGATCTTCAAATTTCTTATCCAGAGCGATACAAAGAATAAGAGCTAATTTTGCAGTCGGGCAGAATTGTCCTGTTTCGATCGAACTTATAGTTTGACGTGATACACCAACCAGTCCCGCTAAATCACCTTGCGATAGACTCTTTTCAGCTCTAGCCACTTTTAACCGGTTTTTTAATACCAGTTTATTATTCATAAAGTGCTACCTCCCAATAAAGAACAGATAAATATACCAGCTGACAATAAGAGTCCCAATTATACCTAACACAAGATAGGCTTTCTTTTTTAAATTTTTATATTGATAAATACTGGACGCAGCCCAGTAAGCCCAAAAAATAGCTGAATATCCCGCTATACTTCCACCTCTGACAGCGGAGGCAATACCAAAAAGTGCTGCCAGGCTCATCATGGCGATTACTCCCCAAGAAAAAGAAGTATGATAAAAGCTCTCTTCCCTTTCATCCATATATTTATTGTCTTTCCGGCTTTGTCGCAATACTTCTTCTTTATTCATTTCTAAAAACTCCTTTCGGGTCCCTTGACTTGACAAGTATAATTGTCATATATAAAACATAACTTGTCAATATCATAACATAACTTTGCAGGTAGACAAGTATAATTATCAATAAACATTTAAACTTGCGCCTGGGTTAAAACCTACAAGATTGATTGAATAATCTGAAGGAAGGCTTAATAGTAACGATTGTTCTTGTGCCCACCTGATTCACTCAACTCACTGAACGTATGAAAAGTTCTAATTTTGGGTTAAAATTCAGAAAATAGATGGTACTGCATAAAAAGTTCAAATACAACAGGGGTCAGGAATCAAGCGGATGGGTAAAGAGATAAACGCGGCGAGGGGGAGCATTATGCGCTATGTAAATATCGATTTTGCAGAGATTCGTCCGGTGGCGGGCGGCCAGGAGGAAGCCGATCTGCTGCTCGTAAACGGGCGGGTGGCCTGCGTCTATTCCGGAGAGCTGCTGGATGCGGCGGTTGCCGTTAAAAACGGTATCATTGCCGGGGTGGGGGATTATAAGCGGGGCAAAAAGGTGCTTGATCTGCAGGGCGCCTGCCTTCTCCCCGGTTTTATTGACAGCCATATCCATATCGAAAGTTCCATGCTGACCCCCGCGGCCTTTGCCGAAGCCGCTCTGCCCCACGGGACTACCGCGGTATTGGCCGATCCTCATGAAATTGTCAACGTTATGGGCCTTGACGGGTGGCGCTATATGGTTGAAGCGTCCCGGGGCCTGCCCCTGGACTTCTTATGGCAGATACCTTCCTGTGTTCCGGCAACCCATCTGGAAACCGGCGGGGGGCGCATCGGACCCGCTGAATTAGACCAGGCCCTGGAACTGTTCCCGGAGTGCACGGCCCTGGCCGAGATGATGAATTTTCCCGGCGTAGTCTATGGACTGCCGCCGGTTTTGGAACTCATTCAAAAGGCCCGGCAGCGGGGCCTGTTGGTGGAGGGTCATGCTCCCGGGCTTTCTGGATCAGACCTGAACGCCTACCTGGCGGCTGGCTGCAGCAGCGACCACGAATGCACCACGGCCGGGGAAGCCCTGGAGAAGCTCCGTTTGGGTATGCGCATCCTGATCAGGGAAGGTTCCGCGGCCCGGAATTTGGACGACTTGCTGCCCATAATCACTCCCTTGAACAGCCATCGCTGCTGCTTCTGTTCCGATGACCGCCATCCGGCCGATCTGCTTCAGGACGGGCACATGGACCACATCCTGCGCCGGGCGGTAAAAGCTGGACTGCCCCCCATGCAGGCCGTTCAGATGGTCACCTTGAATCCCGCTCAGCACCACCGGCTGCACGGGCGCGGAGCCATAGCCCCCGGCTGCCTGGCTGACCTGGCGGTGGTGAACAATCTTAAAGATTTCCAGGTGCAAAAAGTATTTAAACAGGGAAAACTGGTGGCCAGGAACGGGCAGTATCTCGTTTCTCCGGGTGAAATAAAAGATCAAGTTCCCGTTTATCCCCTTAAGATGCCTGAACTCAAAGGGCGCTTCCGGCTCCCGCTCAGGCAAAAGGCCCATTCCGTAAAAGTGATCGAAGCTATACCGGGACAGGTTCTGACCAGGAAAGTGATTGTACCAGCCGGCGAAGCCCTATCAGATCCGGGCATTAATCGACTGGCGGTGGTGGAACGCCACGGAGTCAACGGCAATATAGCCCTGGGCCTGGTAAAGGGCTTTGAGTTGGCGCGCGGGGCGCTGGCTTCATCGGTGGCCCATGACAGCCACAACCTGATCATGGTGGGCAAAGATGAAAAGAGCATGGAACGAGCCGCCCGGGCCGTTGCCGAAATGGGCGGGGGAATGGCGGCGGTAGATGGTGAAACGGTCCTGGCTTCCCTGGCCCTGCCGGTTGCCGGCCTTATGTCTCCCTGTTCCGCCGGAGAGGTGGCGGCCGGATATGAAGCTATTGAAAATGCGGCCCGCCAGCTGGGCTGCAAGCTGCCCTCACCCTTTATGACCCTGTCCTTCCTGGCCCTGCCGGTGATACCTGAATTGCGCCTTACCGACCGGGGACTGGTGGATGTCGATGCCTTTGATTTTGTTGAACTATGGGATTGACATAGCAATCCTTCTAAAGCAAGCAGGAGGGGGCGCTGTACGCGCCCCCTCCTGCTTGCTTGTGAAACTATATTGGGAGGTCTAATATGTCAAATGGGATTCCATATTAACAATTATCGGGTATGAACCTTAAAATAACCTGAATAAACGCGGAATTTGTACTGAATTGGCCGGCAATGATTATGGCAAATTAGAAGCAGAGCCAGTTTAAAAAGGGCTGCTCATACGATGGTTATTGTAAATGCAAGCCACAACCGCTATAAATTTAGATAAGAATAGTTATTGTAGGTGGTATGGTTTATGAAAAACAAAAATAATACTGATGTCTACACGGCCTGGCAGGCATTGATAAATGAAAAGACGGTTGGCGACGACCGGGTCAGAACCGAAATTGTACAGTCCTGGTTGAGAAGCAGGGTGGTTGACCCCTTCTCCAAACACCGCCACCAGCTGCCCAACCGCTTGCTGCAGAGCAAACTGGCGGAAAACGTGCACCTCATTTCGCTGGCCAGACCGGTGATCAGGGAACTCAGTGAGATTGAGGGTCTTGACCTCGCGGCTTTAACCGACCTCGACGCTTACATCGTTGATATAGCGGGTAAAAATGAATATTATGAGCTTTTGGGTCTTCGTTTTCAGGAACAGGATGTCGGCACCAATGCCATTGGAACTGCCCTGGTCTTAGACCGACCTATTGAAGTAAAGGGCAGCGAACATTATCGGCAGGTCTATCACACGGCCAGCGGAGCGGCTGTGCCGGTGCACAACCGGGAAGCCCTGGTCGGTGTGCTGGCTGCCTACTGCATGTCGGGCCCCCTTCCGGCAGGAATTATCCAGGCCCTGAAGCTGGGGGTAAAAATAATCGAAAACCAGTTTCAATACAAAGCGGAGCAATCACAGATAACCCATATCTATCATAACACCTGTTCTTCCATCATCGACTTTTTCCATGACGGGTTTTTTGTGGTGGATGCCCAGGACAACCTGATCAATGTCAACCAGAGCTGCTGTCAAATGCTGGGCGTAGCTGACCGGGAATCATTGATCGGGGAATACCTGGGCAACCTGCTGGCCGATGACGCTTCAGTCCTGGCCAACCTTTTATCCAGTGATCCCAATCAGTTTGTAAACAAGTTTTCATTAAAGGGCCCTGCGGGCATTATACCCTGTTCCCTGGTTCGCCGGCGCATCACCCGAAATCCGGACGGTTCGCAGCAGACGGTGCTGGGTTTTGTCGTAGAAGGTAAAGAGCTGGAACCCGAAAAACGCCCGGCTTTATCCGGAGCTTATGGAGAAGATGCGTCCAGCGTAAATAATCTGATTGGCCACAGCGAAAAATGGAATGAAATAAAAAAGCTGGTCTTGAGGGCGGCCCGGGTATCTTCGAGCGTATTGATTGAAGGGGAAAGCGGTACCGGTAAAGAGCTGGTGGCCCGGGCCATTCATGAAGAAAGCGGGCTCAAGGGCCCCTTTGTGGCCATCAATTGCGGGGCCATTCCCAAGGAGCTGCTGCAGAGTGAATTGTTCGGTTATGAAGAAGGAGCTTTCACCGGAGCCCGCAAGGGAGGCGCCCTGGGGAAGCTGGAGTTAGGAGACGGCGGAACCGTATTCCTGGACGAGATTGGAGAAATGCCCTTTGACATGCAGGTAAACCTGCTCCGCTTCCTGCAGGATAAGATGGTGACCAGGATTGGCGGTGCTGTTTCTAAAAAGGTCGATGTAAGGATCATAGCGGCCACCAATCGCAGGCTGAAAACCGAGGTAAGCATGGGGCGCTTTCGCGAGGACCTCTACTACCGTCTGAATGTAATAAGTATCGAGCTGCCGCCGCTCCGGGAGCGGGAGTTGGATATTCCCCCCATAACCCGCCATTTTATTCAAAGCATATGCCGTCAGTTTAAACGTGATATAGTCTCCATCAGCGACGCCGCCATGCATGTGCTCTGCGCCTACCGCTGGCCGGGGAATGTCCGGGAACTGCGCAATGTCATAGAAAACGCCATCGTTTTTACCGAGGGAAGCATTATCACCGAAGACCTGCTGCCTTCTTACCTGCGTGAGAATCTGTTTGCCAAGCTGCCGCCCTTGCCTGAGTCCGGGGAAGCGGCGGTTCTAAGCAACCATGAACTGCGCGGCTTGACTATTGAGGAGGCGCGCAAGATAAATCAGAAAACGGCCGCCGAACTGGAGCGCAACGAAATATTGCAACTGCTCGACCAATACGGCGGAAACGTCAGTCAGGTGGCCCGGCATATGGGGATTTCCCGCAACACCATCTATCGCAAAATGAAAAACTACAAGATAGAGGTTTAGGCAAAAATTCTGCAATCCAATTCATAGCCTGGCGCTAATCAAACGGTATTTGTCACTGTCTGTACCACGATGTAGCTAATGGAACACAATAGAACAACATATTACAATTGGGGACACTTTTGATGGATTTATCATTGACCGGGTTATGATACCGATGAACCCGGAAGGGACCGCTTGTTTAGCGGCCTTTTTTTATTTTCTGGCCCTGGCCAAAAAGTTGGCACGCTTATTGCCATATATAAGGACAAATTAAAAATACCAGTAAAACGCGGATAGAAAAAGGGAGGCGATAGATAAAACTGGAGAAGTGTTTTTGACAGCCTAATTATGAGAAAGGACGGATAGCATGACTTTTATGGAAGAGTACCAGCAGAAACTGATCACCCCGGACAAAGCCGCCAGTCTTGTTAAATCAGGCGATTTGGTGGGCTATGGCCATTTCGGTTTATTCCCGGCCGAGTTTGATAAAGCCCTGGGGAAAAGGGCCGGTGAAGAGAACCTGGTGAATGTTACTATTGACTGTGCCTCATCGGTAAGGTATCCTCAGGTGCTGAAAAACGATCCGGAAATGAAGACCTTTACCTATTACAGCAACCATTTTAACGGGTTGGAACGCAAGCTGGGCGATGTGAACCGCGTTTCCTATGTACCCACCCAGTACCACGATCTGCAGAAAATCCGCGGGGATGTGGTGCAGCCTTTCTTGAAAAAGAATGTGATGTGCCTGATGACCTGCCCCATGGACTCCCATGGCAATTTCAACTTCGGCATAGCCGCTTCCGACACCTATGCAACTCTTAAGAATGCGGATTTGATCATCGTTGAAGTGAATGAAAAAAATCCGTACTGCATGGGCGGCTCCATGGAATCCATCAACATCAAAGATGTCGACTATATTATCGAAACCGATGAAAGCATATTTGTGATGCCGCTGGCCGGAGAACCTTCTGCGACCGAAAAGCAGATCGCAGCCCACATTATGCCCATGATTCCGGACCGGGCCTGCCTGCAGCTGGGAATCGGCGGGGTTCCCAATACCATCGGAGCTTTAATAGCCCAATCGGATCTTAAAGATCTGGGCATCAATACGGAAATGTTCTGCGATGCCATGGTCGACATGTACGAAGCCGGGAAGATAACCAATAAATATAAAACTAGGGATGTGGGGCGCAGCTCCTTCACTTTCTGCTTCGGAAACGCCAAGACCCATGAATTCCTGCATAAAAATCCCCAAATAGCTGCCTATAACTGCGATTACACCAATAATCCCAAGTATATCGCCCTGGAAGACAACGTCATCTCCATCAACAACATTATCGAAGTAGACCTCTTCTCCCAGGTATGTTCAGAATCGAATGGAATCAGGCAGATATCCGGCACCGGGGGCTCCCTCGATTTTCATATCGGGGCATGGGAATCCAGAGGCGGCAAGGGAATCCTGGCTTTCAATTCAACCTATACGGACAAGGAAGGCAAAATTCATTCCCGCATTAATCCCTGCCTGCCGCGCGGGGCTGTAGTTACCGTTCCCCGGGTAATGGTTCACTACCTGGTCACCGAATACGGCGCGGTCAATATGAAAGGCCGCTCTATCTGGGGTATGGCTGAAGGGGCCATCAGCATCGCCCATCCCGATTTCCGCGATGACTTGATAAAGAGCGCCCGGGAAATGAAGATCTGGTCGCCGACTAACCGGATCCCATTTTAAGTTGAAACCGCTTTATAAATGGAGGTAATATGTTATGGCTTCTAATTTTGCTTACAAAAACACCCGTGATTTCAAGTTCATACTGAAGGAATGGCTGCCTTTAAACAAAATCCTGGCCTATGACCGCTACCGCGAAAACTATGCGGTGGATGACGTGGATATGATCCTGGACACGGTCTTGAAAATGACCAAGGACGTGGTCGAACCGACCTCGGATGACGGGGAAATCAACCCCATCAAATTTGAAAACGGCCAGGTAATCATCTCGCCCACGGTTCCCCCGGTATATAAAAAGCTCATCTCCGAGGGCTGGGGCTGCAGCAACAATGACACCAGCGAAGGCGCGGTGGTTTTGCCTCAGGTGATGATGTTCCCCTTGTGGGAAATGTTCTCCGCCGCCAATCCGGCCTTTGTACCGCCTTTCCTGGCCATGGCCCAGGGGTCTTCCATGCTCATTAACGAACTGGCCCCGGAAGACATCAAACAAAAATTCCTGCCCAAGATGTTCTCCGGCGATTATACCGGGACCATGTGCCTGACCGAGCCCCAGGCCGGATCCGATGTCGGAGAGATAAACAGCAAGGCCTATCCGACCGACGACCCGCGGGTCTACAAGATCAAAGGCCAGAAGATCTTTATCAGCAACGGCGACAACAACTTCGCGGAAAACATCGTACACCTTTTCCTGGCCCGGGTAGATGGAGCTAAAGCCGGAACCGGCGGTATATCCCTGTTTGTTGTTCCCAAATATTGGATCAATGATGACGGCAGCCAGGTATTTAATGATGTGGCTGCCACCGGAATCGAGCATAAAATGGGCATGCACGGCAACCCCACGGTATCCTTGAGCTTTGGGGATAATGATGGCTGCCGGGGCTATTTACTGGGCAGAAATCCCCTGGAACACGAGGGCAAAGGCGACGGTATGAGCTTGATGTTCAAAATGATGAATGAAGAACGCCTGGTTTGCGGAATACTCTCCATCAGCGTGATTGCCAACGCCTACCACAACGCCTATGAATACGCCTGCGCCAGGGTTCAGGGAACTCCCTTTACCAACCCCAAAAAGGGAAGGGTCCCCATCATTGAACACGAGGATATCAAACGGGCTTTGCTCAGATGCAAGGCCATCACCGAGGCCTGCCGGGCCATCACCTACAAAGGCTACTTCAATATCGACATCAACCACTGGGATCCCAATCCAGAGGAGCGAAAGAAAGCCGACGACGAACTGGCGGTCATCATTCCGCTGGCCAAGGCCTACTGCAGCGAAATATCCTGGGATCTGGTGGGGACCGAGGCCTTGCAGATCTACGGAGGCTACGGATATATTTCCGATTATCCCTGTGAAAAACTGGCCCGGGACACCAAGATCAACACCCTCTACGAAGGAACCACCTACATCCAGGCCATGGACCTGGTGGGGCGTAAGTGGAGCATGGAAAAAGGCGCGGTTTTTGCCCGCTGGATGCAGAGCAACAAGGAATTTTATCAGGCTAATAAAGACGTGGCCGGTTTTGAAAAGGAATTCGCCCAGCTGAGCCGGGCCATCAGCGCCTACGAAGAGATTCAGACGGTTATGGCCGGGTTTGCCAAAGACAGCGGCAAGCTGGGTTTAATTCCCACCTTCGCCAAACGGGTGCTCATGGCCACTGCTGAACTGCTGGGCGGCAAGCTGCTCCTGGAGCAGGCTCTGCTGGCTGATAAAAAAGCCAGAGAACTTGGCGCGGAGCACTACGACTATAAGTTCTACCAGGGCAAGATCCTATCGGCCCGTTATTACCTTTTGAACGAAGTTCCCCACGTAGCCAACCTGGCTGAAATAATAAAACTCGCTGACACATCGGTTCTGGCCATAGACAGCGATTGCTTTGAATACTAATTTCCCGGGTTTTCAGGGAGAACGCTCAGGCAGCGTTCTCCCGGGCGGCCCGTCGATCAAGAAAGGAGAACCCGACCATGGAGTTTACACTCAGTAAAGAACAACTCCTGATTCAAAAGATGGCCCAGGACTTCAGCGCTAAATACCTGTCCGCCGCAGCCGAGCAGATCGATCGCGAAAACCAGATCCCCGAGGAAATTATGAAAGGACTGGCCGAGTTGGACCTGTTCGGGCTTCCCTTCCAGGAAGCCTATGGTGGAGCCGGAGCCGGCTACGACTGCTACGTCCTGGCCATGGAGCAGATCGGTAAGGTATCCAGCGGACCGGCTATCGCCATCTCGGTAAACTGCCTGGGCCTGGGAGCCATCGACAAATTCGGAACCGAGGAGCAAAAGAAAAAGTACATGCTTTCCTGTTGCCAGGGAAGGGAACTGGCCTCTTTTGCCTTTACCGAACCGGGGACCGGCTCCGATCCCAAACAGATCACCACCACGGCGGTCAAAGACGGCGACCACTATGTGATCAACGGAACCAAGCGCTTCATAACCAACGCCGGTCATCCCGGCCCTATGGTGCTCTTTGCCCTGGATGCCCAGAGCGGTAAACCGACTGCGTTTATCGTAGAAAAATTCTGCCCCGGTTATTCTGTTTCCAAGCCCTGGAACAAGATCGGCTATCACGGCGGGGATTTGCTGGACGTCTATTTCCAAGACGTAAAGGTGCCGGCTGAAAACGTATTGGGCAAGATCGGGGGCGGCTTTCCGGTTTTAACCTATGGCATAGCCTTTGGCAAGGTGGGAATCAGCTCCACCGCTCTGGGGGGGATTCTATCCGCCTATGAAGAGTCGGTCCAATACGCCAAAGAAAAGACCCACCGCGGCGCGCCGATTGCCAAATTCCAGGCCATGCAACTGAGAATAGCCGACCTGGCCATCAAATACGAGGCCTGCCGCTGGCTTACCTATCGCCTGGGCTGTCTGGCCAACGATGCTAAAGACCCGGCCCTTTTCGCCAAAGAAGCGGCCTTGACCAAGACCTATGTATGCGACACTTTTGTGGAGGCGGCTCGCGTAGCCATCGATGTGCACGGCTCCTACGGGTTGATGAACGACTATAAAGTTAGCCGGCTTTACCGCGACGCCATCCTGGGACCGCAGGTAGAAGGTGTGGCGGATATGCAGAAAATGATCGTGGCCGGTATCGTACTGGCCTGAACTTATCGTTAGCGAATTTTTCGCTAAGAACTTGGACACACATCACAAAAATGAAGGAGAGGATTATATGACAGACCATAAAGGGTGGGCGACTCCTGGTCCGGCCGGGCTGGTAGCGCTGGCAGTTGCTTGTTTCGGATTTTACGCGGTTTTGAGTGGAACCGTCACCAAGGCGGCCGCCCCGGTGCTGGGCATCTGGTTAATCGGAGGGTTTGTAGTTCAGATCGTGGTGGCGCTGGTCGAGCTGAAAGGCGGCCACCTCACCGGAGGAAATGTGTTTTTATTCTTCTCCGCCTTTTTTATGTTGGTAGGCGGTATGGAATTTGTATTTAAGTACTATGCATCGCTTTATAGCTGGAAAGTTGACTTTACCATGGACGGCTGGTTGTGGCTGCCCCTGTGGATTACCTTGATCCTGTGGACGCCGGCCTATCTCAAGCAGAGTCCGGCGGTCATGAGCCTGGTGGTTCTGCTCCTGGACGTGGGAGTATTCTTTGTAACCTTCATGGACATGGGTAAACTGGGTCATCAGTATTCCTCTATCGCAGCTTATTTCATCCTGGTAGCCGGGGGGCTGGCGCTCTGGGTGGCGGCGGCCGGTATCCTGAACGCGGCTTTCGGCAGAACCGTTCTGCCCATGCCGGGGCCCATCCTTAAGTAGTGTGCCGATAGGTTGGGAGGGGGAGCAGCCCGCTCCTTCTCCCAACTAATCCAAGAGATAAAGCGAGGTTGAAGACGATGGAAAGTCAGGGCGAATCATTTGACGCGCTTATTGTAGGGGGCGGGCTGGCAGGATTGGCGGCTGCCTACACCATGGCCGCGGAAGGCCTGGAGGTGCTCCTTTTAGAAAGGGGCGATTACTGCGGAGCCAAAAACGTGACCGGAGGGCGGATTTATATAAACCCGGTCCGGGAGCTTTTTCCGGAACTGTGGAAGAAAGCTCCTCTGGAAAGGCCTATAGTCCATGAAGAGGTCTGCCTGATGGGGCGGAAGAGTTCGATAACCATGAGATATGACGGGGCGGAATTAAAAGCAGAACCCTATCAGAGCTACAGCCTATTGCGGGGGAAATTTGACAAATGGCTGGCCAGAGAGGCCGAGCGAAAAGGCGCCATGATCGTCACCAAGAGCCGGGTGGACGCTCTCATTATAGAAGACGGCCGGGTAAAGGGAGTAATGGCCGGGGGTGAGGAGCTGCGGGCCGACGTGGTTGTTGCCGCGGACGGCGTGTTGTCATTTACCGCCCGCCAGGCCGGGCTGCAAAAACCAATTGATTCGAAGAATTACGCGCTGGGTTTTAAAGAAATCATTGAACTCGATCCGGAGATCATTGAGGACCGTTTTAATCTCAACGGAAATGAGGGAGCGGCCCGCTTATTTATGGGAGATGCAACTGCCGGCAAATTCGGCGGCGGGTTTATATATACCAACCAGTCCAGTTTAAGCCTGGGGATGGTGGTGGGGGTTGATGCCCTCACTGAAAATCCTGACATAAAAGCCCCGGACCTGTTGGACAGGTTTAGAGAGAGACCGGAGCTGGCCCGCCTGATAAAGGGAGGAGAAACGGTTGAATACTCCGCCCACCTGATACCCGAAGGCGGATTCAAAGCCATGGGGGAACTATGGGGCGACGGAATACTGGTGGCGGGTGATGCCGCCGGCTTCTCAATGAATATCGGAGTCACCGTGCGGGGTATGGAGTATGCTCTGGCCAGCGGCTATTATGCCGCCCGGGCGGTTATACAGGCCAAACAGAAAAATGATTTTACCCGGGCCGGCCTGGCCATATATGCCGACCTTCTAAACGAGAGTTTTGTAATGAAAGATTTCATCAACTTTAAAGAGTCCCTGGAGGTGCTGGATTATCCCCGGCTTTTTAAGCATTACCCGGAATTGGCCGGCAGCATCATGAAAGATCTATATCAAGTGCCGGATGGGCCTAAAGATAAAATCTATGCAACTTTGAAGAAATATCTCACCATGAGTGAAATCGGGGGTCTGCTAAAGCTGGGGAGGAGGATGATGAAGATATGAGTGAGGCGATGGGTTTGAAGGGAAAGCTGGGTCTGAATGTGTTTAAAGAAGATAAGGCCTTCCACATCAGCATTAAAAATGGGTGTGAAAAGGATGCCCGGTTAAAAAAAGCCATCTATGCCTGCCCGGCCGGTTTGTACAGTGAGAATGAAAACGGGGAGGTAGTCTTGAGCGGCGACGGCTGCCTGGAATGCGGCAACTGTTTTGTGGCCTGCGGTTCCGAGGTGCTGGAATGGCGGTATCCCTCCGGCGGTTCCGGTGTACAGTTTCGTTTTGGATAGGATTTTCATTCGTTCACGGGCGTCAGACGATAGCCCGGTTTAACAAAGGAAGTGATATTTAATGAATATTGTAGTGGCTATGAAACAGATCCCGGATTTGAGACAGATACGCATCCGCAACGGTCAGCCCGTTTTAGAGGACGTACCTCTGACTTTTGGAAACATCGATAAAAACGCATTGGAGGCGGGCGTGCAATTAAAAGAAGCCCTGGGGGGCAAAGTCATGGTCGTCGCGGTGGGCGGCGAGGCCCTGGAAGACACCATTAAAGAAGCCCTGGCGGCCGGTGCCGATGAAGCCTACCTGGTCCTGGACGACGGGCTGGAGAATAGCGACAGCGCCCGCAGCGCCGACCTTATTGCCCGCGTAATTAAAGGGCTCGAAAATGTCGATCTCGTCCTTTTGGGAGAAGGCAGCGGCGACAATTATTCCGGTCAGGTGGGTTCCCGGGTGGCCGGTATACTGGACCTGCCCCAGGCGTCTTACGCCAGGAGCATTGAAGTGAATGGCCATAAAGCCACGGTGGTTCGCTCGCTGGAAGACTGCGAGGAAGTGCTGGAGATAGAACTGCCCCTGGTATTGAGCGTACTGGCCGATATAAATGAGCCGCGCCTTCCTTCGGTAAGTCAGATTTTGAAAGCCGGTCGAAAGCCCAAAGAAATTCTTGAGATGGAAGTACCAAATGGCGTGCTGGTAAAGACCCTCAGCAACCAGGCGCCCCGGATGCAGCGCAAACAGAGCACTGTTCAGAGTGTCGGTGAATTGATTCAGGCTTTGGCAGGCGAAGGATTTACGGGGGTGAAATAAAATGGCAGGAATTCTTGTATATAGTAACAAGAGCACTTTAGCCCTGGAATTGTTAAATGCCGCCGCCGGTTTGGCCCAGACCGATAGCTGGAGGGTAAAAGCGCTCAGCATCAACAACAACGGACAGGCTGCCCAATTAGCGGCGCGGGGGGCCGAAGTCCTGGCGCTTGAAGACCCGGCCCTCAACCCGGCGGACCCCGCTGTCATGGCTCGGGCTATTGGGCAGGTGGCCGCTCAAGTGGAGGCTCGTATCATTCTGCTATCTTCCGATAGACGAGGCAAGGAACTGGCCGGGAGACTGGCTCAGATCTGGGGTGCCGGCTGCCTGACCGATGTAAAAAGTCTGAAGAGTGAAAACGGTGCCCTCTTATGCATCAGAAATGTCCTGGGCGGGGCCACGGTTGCCACCCAGCAGATTGTGAGCGACCGACAGGTAATAGCCATATCTCCCGGTGCCTTTGCCGCGGCGGGTGAACGGACCGGGGGAACAGTCCGCCCGGCTGTTGTTGAGGTAAAGCCATCGGCTCTGAAACTGCTTGAGGTCCGGGAAAAGGCTGGAGACAGCGTGGACATTGAGGCGGCCGACATCCTGGTGGTGGTAGGCCAGGGGGTGGAAAACCGGCAGGATCTGCCCCTGATTCAAGAAATAGCCAAAGCTCTGGGAGCCGAGGTAGCCTGCTCCAAACCGGTGGCCAGCGACAAGAAATGGCTGGGTGAGGAAAGAATCGTGGGCCTGTCGGGCAAAATATGCAAGCCGCAGCTGGCGGTTATACTGGGTGTTTCGGGGCAGGTTCAATTTACCGTGGGAATCCGGGAGGCGGGTACCATAGTATCGATAAACAGTGACGAAAAGGCTTTTATGAACAGCATGGCGGATTATGTTCTGGTAGCCGATCTAAAAGATATCATTCCGGAGCTGGCCAAACAACTGGCGTAATGGATTTGAGGATTAGAATATAAGGATGGTTCAAATGGATATTCGGGTTAGCAAACATGCCATAAAGAGATATAGAGAGCGCTTGTTCGATTACAGCTCTCCGGCTGACAAAATAAGAAAAATATTAAAGGAGATCGCTTTGCAGGGCAAACGGGTGGCGTCCAAACCGGCCGCCAGCACAGACGATTGCTTTGAAGTGACGTATAAAGGGATTTCCATCGTTTTAGCACAAAAGGAAGACCAGTGCATCGTGATAACCTGCCTGGGAGAACCGGCTTACCGTAAGTGGATTAAAAATCAGGAGCAGAATGTAATCTATGGACGGCTCCGCCACGAACCGATGGCTGTGTAAGCAGAAGGCTTTATTGACCATAGCGCCCGGGACCTTGCCAGCCGGCAGACCCGGGGGCTGGTTTTCCAATGGGAGCGGTTTAAGGAGCATGCTCTTTACTATTCAACTCTCACCTGGTTGGTCAGGTAACCGATATTCTGAATATAGCATTCTACCACGTCCCGGTCTTGGAGCAATCGGGGAGGGTCGAAGCCTATCCCGACGCCGCTGGGCGTTCCCGTGCAGATGATGTCTCCCGGTTTTAAGGTCAAACCTTGAGAGAGGTCGTTAATGATATGAGGAATGTCAAAAATCATATTACCGGTGTTGGAATTCTGCCTCAATTCCCCATTTACCCGGCATTGAATATCCAGCTCCACCGGACTGGCAATTTCATCTTTATAAACGATGCACGGCCCCATGGGGCAAAAACTGTCCAGGCTTTTCCCTTTAAACCATTGTGTATGATTGACCTGCAGATCCCGGGCGGTGACGTCGTTTACGATAGTGTACCCGAAGACATAATCCAGGGCTTCTTCAATTTTGATATTGCTTCCTTCTTTCCCGATGATTACCGCCAGCTCAACCTCATAATCCACCTGCCGGGTGGCATGGGGGGAGAATACGAGGGGGTCTCCATGGGCAATGGCCGGAGCGGCAAGCTTGGTAAAGTATATGGGGACTTCGGGGATGCCCGAGTCTGATATCCGGGTTGCGCCTATCTCCCGGGCATGCTCCTTATAATTTTTACCCAGGCAAAAAACATTTCTTCCCGGGTAGGGAATGGGGGCCAGAAGTTTAATCGCAGCCAGGGGCAGCATGTAAGCTGTAGAATTAGCCAGGCAGGCTATTTTCCTGGCTAAATCGGGGGTCATTTTTGCAATCAGTTCAAGCATTGAGCCAACCTTTAAGCCCGTCCTGCTATCGAAGGGCAAGACTCTATCTTCCAGAACCAGGCCGCAGTATGATTGGCAACGGTATTCATAGCTTATGAATCTCATCGGTTGGTTCCTCCACTGTGCTTCCATAATTGACCTTAGTATAATACACTCTGCCTCCTTTTTAACAGGTTAAGCTTTTTCGCTTCTCTCTGGCAGCAAACTTAGTCCATTGCTATAAATAGTAAGAGTTGCTAGACTATGGTTATGACAAATCGCTGTAGTAATGAGGAGATTATTAAATGCTGTTAGCTCCTTTTACCGATATCGATGAGCTCGTTGCGTTTCTGAAAAGAGATTACGCCAACAACCTGTATTTCTTCACTTACCTGGACGGGAGTTCAATTGTCAAACCGGAAAACCGGATCCTGGTCGGGAAGGATGGCGGGGAAATCGTTACAGCCGTCTTGATGACTCCGGTGCACTGCTCTATTTCTTCACTCGATACAGCCTATATCGAACAGGCAGCTGACCAAATACCTCCTTTAAACAGCCTCCATGTAGTGGGAAGAAGCGACTATGTGGAAAGACTTCTGTCTATGGGCGAGGGACCGGAGCGTGATCCACATGAGTATACCCTCTGCCAACTGCAGGCCGAAATAGGCGCTTATGTTGCGAGGCAGCCGAGCCTTCGGGCTTCCCATGCCCAGTTGCGAGAGCTGGCTAAATTCTACGACAACAATGATATGTTATATGATGCAAAAAGCCGGCTGCCCGGCATTTTGAATTGGGGAAGAGTCCATTATGCTCGCTGCAACGGTAAAATAGTATCCTGCGCCCTTACCACCACCGAAACGGAAGATGCCGCTATGATAGGAGCGGTCTTTACCGAACCGAAGCACAGAAAACAGGGATATGCCAGCGCATGCGTAAGGGGACTTTGCCAGGGGCTCGTTGAAGAAAACAAGACTCCTTACCTGTTTTACAAAACCGAGGATCGGTTTTTAAAAGGCTTCTATGAGGCTCTGGGGTTTAAGAAAATCGGAGACTGGATTTTAGCTACCCTAAGCCACTGATTTTGCCCTCTGGCTTTTTTCCCGTGCCCTCCCTTCCTTTATCACCTACCCAGTGGACAAAACGCGAATCGTTTGGCAGTTTTGCGAAAATCACCCAAGGGGCCTGAAAATAGGACATTTGATCCAATCGGTGCTGCGCTTAAATAGCGATGAAGCACCCAAGACTGATGAGCTTAAGAATGAAAAGCGGCTGTAATCCCCCTCAAAAGGCCTCTTCCCCTCGCGAATCTTTTCTGGCACGCTGCTTGCAATCTAAATTTAAACAGAGTATCCAGGAAAACTCGCTTGAGAGGTGAAATAAATTATGAGGCCTTACGAGTGGAGTGACTATATCAGGGAGTATTCTGAAAAGCTCTGCTTTGCTGATGAGGCTGTCCGGCTGGTGTCCTCGGGCAACATAATCCGCTATGTTTTGGGAGGGGAAAACTATCTGGACCGGGCTCTGGCGCAAAGAAAGAATGAGCTGAAGAATATCATCGTTTACACCCAGAGCCCCTATGATCAATATTGCATTCAAAAAGCCGATTCTACGGGAAGGCATTTTACACTTAAAAACGCTCCTCTGGATTTGAAGCAAAAAGAACCGGAAAAATCAAATGGCCGAAACCAAGAAAAAATAAAGGGGTTTATCGTTATGGCGGCGGTGAGCCCTATGGATGAATGCGGCTATTTCTGGTTTATCCCCGATGAACCCTTCAAATACCAGGCCGAAATCGACCGGGCCCAGTATGTCATTGTAGAGATCAACGAATTCATACCCAGCAACGGCAACGTGGGTTCGGAATGCGTTCATATTTCCAATGTCCATTGCATTGTTCCGGGCCGCAATGCGCCGTTGATGCAGAAGCCATGTTGTGTTTGATTGAGCAGCCTGCGACTGTAACATATTTTTGGCTTATCAATTCGAGGAGGTGATTGCGGGCAGGATTGGCTTGGCGAGGTCTTATTTCCGATCGATCTATGAATTAAAGAAAGGAGTGTGGACATGTACATGGATTATCCGGGTGTGCTGCTGTACAAAGATTACGATGGTATTGCGACCGTCACCATCAACCGGCCCAAGTTCTTAAATGCCCTGGATATGGCCACGGTTGAAGAACTTTCGGAAGCAATTGATGTAGTGTCCACGGACCATGAAATAAAGGCGGTTATTATAACCGGGTCCGGCGATACCTCTTTTGTGGTGGGGGGCGATATAAACTACTTAAAATCCATGACGGCCATGGAATCCAGAGAATTTGGCCTTTTTGGCCAGGCGGTGCTGCGGAAAATCGAGTGTCTGCCTAAACCGGTGATTGCAGCCATCAACGGCTTTTGCCTGGGCGGGGGATGCGAACTGGCCATGGCCTGCGATTTCCGTATTGCCTCGGTAAAAGCCCGCTTCGGGCATCCGGAAGTAAACCTGGGGGTAACACCGGGCTTTGGAGGCACCCAGCGGCTGCCCCGGCTGGTGGGGATGGGGATGGCCAAGCAGCTGCTCTTCACCGGAGACATCATAGACGCCTACCAGGCCTTGCGTATAGGTCTGGTCAATGAGGTGGTGTCGGCCGGGGAGCTCTTAAGCTATGTCCGGGGTATAACCAGGAGGATTGTAAATAAAGGACCCATTGCGGTAGGCTTAACCAAGCGGGCGGTAAATGAAGGCATGCAAAGCGACATAAACACGGCTATGACTATAGAAGCCGACATATTTGCACTTTGCTTTAGCACCAATGATCAAAAAGAAGGAATGACAGCCTTTTGCGAAAAAAGAACTCCGCAGTTTACTGGCAACTAAGGGGGAAGCAACCATGAATATACTCGGCAAAACCGCTGTTATAAGCGGCGGGGCGTCCGGACTGGGTGAAGCCGTGGCGCGAAGATTTATCAGGCTGGGAGCCAACCCGGTTATAGTTGACCTCAATGAAGAAAGGGGCCGGACCCTGGCCAGCGACCTGGGAAGCCGGGCGGCTTTTATAAAGACCGATATTACTTCATCGGACGAAGTGCAAAGGGCGATAGACTTTTCCCTAAAGCGATTCCGGCGGATCGACATCGTGGTCAATTGCGCCGGCATTCCGGCCCGCTCCAGGATAGCCACCCGTAAGGGCCCGCATGATCTGGCCGAATTTAAAAAAGTCATGGCCGTCAACCTGGTAGGGGTTTTTGATGTCATGCGTCTGGCCGCTTATGAAATGCTTAAAAATGAGCTGAATGACGAAGGGGGGAGAGGGGTTATTATCAACACCTCTTCGATAGCCGCCTTTGACGGACAGAGCGGGCAGGCTGCCTATGCGGCCAGCAAGGCCGCCCTGGTGGGAATGACCCTTCCCCTGGCCCGCGACCTGGCCGGGGACGGAATACGGGTACTGACTATTGCACCGGGATTGTTCGCCACCCCCATGATGGCCTCTCTTCCCGAACAGCTCCGGGGCGATCTGGCCAGGGCGGTGCCCTTCCCTTCCAAACTGGGGGATCCCGATGAATTCGCCATGCTGGTGCAGCAGCTGGTGGAAAATCCTATGCTAAACGGAGAAACTATTCGCCTGGACGGAGCGATCCGAATGGCTCCGAAATAGGAACCGGCGAGATGCCTTAATCCTAAAACAGTGTGAAGCTTGTTCAAACGGGTTTGCCTGGCAGGCAGAACAGGGGGGGGTAATGATGAGGAGGGTTGCTGTGATAGGAACCGGGCACTCCAAGTTTTGCTACAATTCGCCCAAGACATCGGTGGAACTACTGGCCGAAGTGGCCATGGACGCCATCAACGAAGCCCATATTACGCCTGGGGATATCCAGGCCGTCAATGTCGGCAATGTTCTGGGGGACTTTGAAGAAGGCCAGGGTATGGTGCAATCCTTTCTGGCCAACGATATCGGTTGTTTCAACGTACCGGCCAGCCGCTTTGAGGGGGCCTGCGCCTCGGGCAGTATGGCGGTCCGGGATGCGGTCATGTGGGTGGCTTCAGGATACTATGACATCATGCTGGTGGGCGGGGTGGAAAAGTGCACCGCCATGGGAACCGGGCTGGCCACGCGTACTTTTGCCATGTTCGGCGACGCTCGTTACGAGTTCCCGGCCGGATTCACCTTTCCCGCGGTGTTTGCCTTATTAACTCATCTATATGCCAGTAAATACAAGATCCCGCTTGCCACTCTGAAGGAACAAATGGCGGCCGTATCGATCCAGTCCCACGAGTATGCCATGAAAAACCCCAACGCCCAGATCCAAAAGCTGATCAGCAAAGAAGACGTATTGAACAGTTTCATGGTTTCCACTCCCATACAATTGAACGACTCCTGCCCCTTTTCGGACGGAGCCGCCGCCCTGGTCATCGCTTCCGAAGAGACGGCCAAAAAGCTGGTTAAAAAGCCGGTGTATTTTACCGGGATCGGGCAATCGTCTTCCGGAAAACTGAGCTCCCAGTACAAATATCTGCCCCGAATTCGCGCCCGGGAACTGGCGGTGCAGCAGTCCTACGGCATGGCCGGTTTAACGCCCCGGGACATGGACCTGTGCGAGCTGCACGATTGTTTTAGCATCGCCGCCCTGATCGCCGCTGAAGGTCTGGGATTCTTTGAGTTCGGCACCGCTGGCCGGGCCTGGGAAAAGGGAGAAACCCGGCTGGGCGGCAGAATCCCCATCAATCTATCCGGCGGGTTGAAGGCCAAAGGGCATCCGATCGGCGCCTCCGGGGTGTCGATGGTCTATGAAGTCGCCCGGCAACTGCGGGGCGACATGGTCGAGCAGGGCCGGCAGGTGGAAGGAGCCAAACACGGTCTGGTCGACACCCTGGGCGGGGACGGCGTGATTATAAGCATGATCCTTTCGGCCGCGTAAAGGAGGTTGGCATCATGGAATACAGACTGACTTTCAAGGATTATAACAAAGCCCTCAAACAGGAAAAACTGTTGGGCTTGAAATGCAGGGACTGCGGTACGGTCACCTGCCCGCCCATGATGGTCTGCGCGGAATGCGCGGGCACCAACCACGAGATTGTACAGCTCACCGGAAAAGGCAAAGTTGTCACCTTCACTACCTCTTTTATAGCTGCCGAGGGCCGGGAAAACGAGCTGCCCTACACCATCGTTATGGTGGAGCTTGATGAAGGCCCGTGGATCATGGGCAATCTGGTAAGCATGGACCCTAAAAAAGTCGACATGGATATTATAGGTAGGGACGTATTGCTGGGCAGCCGGGTTTTTCCGGGGGATAAGTACAGCAACGGGGATCTGGCCAGGCCGGCTTTTAGTGTAATTAAATAAATAAAGAAGCGGCCTTGAGGATTCTGCGCACCAAAGCCCGCCGGCCAGTTCCCATATTCATCACCTTTTTTCAGTAAGGGCGTCGACCCTTACTGTTTTTTTGCCGGTCAATGGCTAGTAGTCTGTAACACCTAAAACTTTAGTTCCCCGCCGGCCAAATTTCCACAGGGCTTTGTTGTCGTCAATCGCCATACGTCCGGTATTACTCATTTGACGCCCACGGATGGGCTAATGCGGCGGTGCCAGGACGGCAAGGAGCCGCCCTCCGCCTCCCCCTGTGAAAATTTTTCTCGGCGGATAAACTAAACTTTTAGATGTCACAGACTGCTAGGAAAGATTATGAAACTGGAGCTGATTATCTAGTACAATGATACTTAAGAAGTCTTATGTCTTAAGAGTGGCTGATTAATGCCTAAATCCCTGGAGGTGGAGCCCGTGTCTGGAAGTCCCCAGTTTACCCAGGAGCAGATAGAAGCCATCATAAAGTCGATCTATAACGGGGTAATAGCCATTAACCAGAAAGGCGTCGTTACCATCTTCAATCCTACCGCGGAACGTATTTTGGGAATAGCTGCCCGTGATGCCCTGGGCCGGCATATCGAAGAGGTCATCCCCGATTCCGGTCTATACAAGGTATTACAGACTGGTGAAGCCCAGCTCTATCAAAAACAGCGGGTGGGAGACGCCCTGGTCGTCACCAACCGCGCCACGGTCGTCCAAAACGGGAAACTGATCGGGGCCATAAGCGTCTTTGAAGACATTACCCAATTGGAGCAAATGGCCGATGAACTGGACCATGTAAAGCAGCTCAAGGCCACTCTTGAGGATGTGATCGAAAACCCTTATGAAGGAATAATAGTGGTTGATAAAAATGGCCTGGTGACCATGATCAACGATACCTATCTGAACATCGTGGGCCGCAAGCGGGAAGAAGTTCTGGGAACTCATATCAGCCTGATCAATGAAAACTGCAACCTGCCGCAGGTCTTGAAAACCGGCGAACCCACCCTGGTAGACTATTGCAGCGTCCGGGATCAGGGGTTGATCACCATGCGGGTGCCCATTACCCGGGATGGCGAAATGATAGGCGCTTTCGGCAAAACCCTCTTTACCGACATCAATATGGCCAAAGTGCTCAGCGACAAACTGAACAAGCTTGAAAAAAAGCTGGACTTCTACCGCGAAGAGTATGGCCGGATCTACAGCTCCGCCTTCGGTTTTGAAGATATAATCGGGCAGAGCGATATGATAAACAGCCTTAAAAATATGGCCCTGCGGGTGGCCCCGAGCGTCTCCACGGTCCTCATTACCGGAGAAAGCGGCACCGGAAAGGAATTGTTCGCCCACGCCATCCACCGGACCAGCGACCGGCGCAAGGAGAGATTTGTCAAGGTAAACTGCGCGGCCATTCCCGACAACCTTTTGGAATCGGAGCTGTTTGGCTACGCTGAAGGGGCTTTTACCGGAGCTAAAAAGGGGGGGAAACCGGGCAAATTTGAGCTGGCCAACCGGGGAACCATATTCCTGGACGAGATAGGCGACATGCCCCTGGCCATGCAGGCCAAACTTTTAAGGGTTCTGCAGGACCGGGAGATTGAAAGGGTCGGGGGCATTGAACCGGTTTACGTCGATGTTCGGGTAATCGCGGCCACCAACCGCAATGTTGAAGAATTGGTGGAAAAGGGTGAATTCCGTGAAGACCTGTATTACCGCCTGAATATCATCGAGTTAAATATACCCCCCTTGCGGGAGCATATGGAAGATCTGGCTCTGCTGGTGGAATCACTTATCGCCAAACTCAATATCAAGCTTAAAAAAGAAATCCAGGGCATAGACCAGGAGGCCGTCGCTCTTCTCCAGAAATACCACTGGCCCGGGAACATCCGGGAACTGGAAAACATGCTGGAAGTGGCCATAAATATGACCGAGGGCGGCATATTAGAGTGTGACGATTTCCCTTATATAATGAAAAAGACCAAAATGGATCAGGCAGAATCAGGGGTCACTCTCAGCAATGCCAAAGCCAGCACTGAAAAGCAGCTTATCATGGATGCCTTAAAGCAAAGCGGTGACGACAAAAAGAAGGCCGCAGCCATTCTCGCTATCCATCCCTCCGCCCTTTACCGGAAGCTGAAAAAATACGGGATTAAGTAAGCTAAACACCGAGACTTTCCACCAACGCCGTGAGCCTGGCCAGGGCAGTATCCTTTTTCCGCTGGCCTTGGACCGGGTTCTTTCCGTAAATCATCATATAGTCCCAAAAGGCGGCGGTCAGATTGCTCTCATTTAAGGCAAAGATAACCGGCGGGGGCGAGGTTTTTCCCACCAGCACTCCCACGTCTTCTTTGACATCGACCATGCAGCCTTCCAGGTTTCTCTTGATGGAAAAGTGCATATCAAAATTGTCGTAGGTCTTGAGCAGCCGGATGATGTTTTGCAGGTGAAGGCTAAATTCCTGTGGCGTATAGAAAAGGCCGTTATCGCCGGTCAGGTCGAAACAGTGAACCGGTACGGGGACAGTTTTTACCGTTCCCGGCTCTGGAAGGGAGGCTATTTCGGTAAAGGAAAACCTTGCCAGGCTGGATTCAAATTTTTGGGCCCGGTTAAGCTGGTATTCCAGCAAAGCATTCGGGCTTTGCACCCTGGCCAGCAAACTGGCCGCCACATCGGGAGGCATGGTGATAGTCGACAGGCCGTCGCTTTTTATTATGCGGTTGGCGCCCTCATCCTCAAACTCTGAAAGGAACGATAAATAATCGCCCTTTCTAAAAGGCGTCAAAATACTCATCAACGGGCGGCAAAGGGATAAAAATTCGTCAAACTCCTCGATCAAGGCATTGATAGTATTTTTATCAGTATGGATAAAGTTGAGTGCATTTTTCGTCCCTGATCCCAGGGTTGTAGATGCTACGGCGGCGGCTGCCGGAGCTATGAACAAGGTTCGCCTGAGCAAACGGTCGCGTGTTTTGGGATAGTAATAGGGCTCGATGCTTCCGGTCATATACATGGGCACCCATTGGGCGATGGCCGATAGCATCTCATCCATGCTGCGGTTTACGGTATGGACTATCTTTATACGGTTGCCCGTTCTAATTACTTTCTCCAGAAGCGCAGACCATTGCAGCGTAAAATGCGGGTCGTCGGTCAGCCAGCCCAGGTCTTCGTTGCTGTACAAGAGCAGGGTTTGAGGCTGCCGGCTGGCCAGCACCAGGGATAGAAAGGTGATGACTGCCTGTCTTTTTCCCTCCACACCGTGCAATACTTCAATATCCGAACCGCCTATGGGGGGATAGTCTGCTAGGTCCAAAATCGGAGCCGGCGCTCTCTTAAATTTGAACTCAACGACTCCTTCCAGAAAGTTTTCAACCGCATTCCGCTTGGCCGCGGGCTCCTCCCTCAGCCATGCGTAAACAAGTCCCGATACGCTTTCATAGTCCTCAGGCCGCAGCGCGGAACTGCTTTTTATAGCGTCCCCTAGAGCTGTCTGCTGGTAATCGGCATTACAGCGGCGGGACAGGTATTCAGCCATAGCCTGTATGTAATTGGCGCTTGGGGCGGGGGAGCGCATTCCTCTGCGCAGACGGCTGATGAAGGACGGGTCCAGGGAAATGCCGCGGGCTAGAAGGCTGTTGGTGGTACGGGTAAGATTCATCAGCAGATCGAGTTTCTCCGAAAATTGCATGGATTTGACCTCCTAGTACTTATATTTATCTTATCATATTTCGCTTTTCAGGCATCGGCACAAATCATGCCAGCCAACTGGCAATGCCAACCGGCCAGGGCAGGCTTATCAAGCAAAAGATGAAATTGCTAGAATTTAAATGAGTGAAACACATGACCTTTGAGATCAGGCTCAAAGCTTTAGTTTAATCAAGCAGGAGGTGACCGGGTATGAGCGCCCTGAAGTTTTGTCCCGGCTGTGGGAGCAAAATATTACCGCAAGATCGGTTCTGTAATGACTGCGGCTATACCATAAGCAATGCCGGCGAAATCAATATGCCGGTGCAGGCCGGAAACGCTGCCCCGCTTCCGGCAGCTTCCCCGCCCCATGCCAATATGAGACCGCCCGTTTCAGCAAACCAGCCGGTTGCTCCGAGCACCGCCGTCCCCAAGAACCCTGCCCCTAAAACCGCGCTGATTATAGTGGCCAGCGTGTTAATGGTGGCATTCCTGGGCGGAGGCGGTATTTACTGGTGGCTGTCCCGCGATAAGGCTCCCGATCTGGCCTCGACCAATAGCAAAACGAGCGGGTCCCAGCAAACCAGCACTGCGACAGAGGCCAACCCGGTAACCGGGAACGTCCTGCCCAACGCATCATTGCCGGTTAGCTCCGCGGTAGACCTGCAGAGAGCCTCCGCTTATTTGCCGGAGCCGGGCCTGTCATGCCGTTTTAACGCCAGTTATCCCGACGGTATGTCCGCCACCGTTGAACGGGTCAGTGCGCGGGTGGTGCCCGCGGAAGCAGTCCGGGTCAGTGAAGTCGAAATAACCACGGCTGACGGAACAACGGCCGGGTACGGATTCCACTACGTGGAACGGGCTGACGGGATTTATTGTGTTTACGATCAAACCCCGTATGAAATATTCCCGGTTCTAAAAAACCAGTTAAGCGTCGGGCAGACCTGGAGCCAGCAGGATGAGTTCGGCCGGGTGGTGTGGAAGGTAGTCGATACCGGGGCAACCTTGAATCTGGGCTTTGCCACTCTGAAAAACTGCCTGCTGGTCGAAGAAGACAATCAGGCGGTGGGAATGAAAACCTATACTTATTATGCTCCGGGCATGGGTAGAGTGGCGGTAAAAAGCTCACCCCAGGGAGAAGACTATCTTAAATTAACCGCTTTCAGCCGGATTGACGCGGCCCGGGCCGCGGAAACGGTCAAAAAGTGGGCGCCCAATTACAACGAAATTAAGGATGATCCCGCCCGGTAGTAAATTATGATCAAATTTATAAAGAGGCTAACGCCTTGACCTCATCATAGGACGACTATCCGACCGCCCTCCCGAGTGCATTATGAAGCTCCGGGAGGGCTTCCGTTTCTCTGCATAGCATAACGAAAACGCCAATCATGGCATCCTTGCATCGCAGGAACCATTTAGAGACTCAGACGTATTATTTTTATTTAAATAGATAATATGGAAAGGAATTTGGGGCTTTAATAAAGAAGAACTATTTCTTAAGATCATAAAAGACCGCCGTGAATTACGGCGAACCATGCAACAGGCAATAATTATAAAGGGGGTTTAATAGAAAACGAAGGAGGGGTAATCGATGGATTTCAAGTTGAGTAAAGAGCAGGAACTGATCCAAAAGGCGGCGCGGGAATTCGCGGCCAATGTTATTTTGCCCTTGGGTAAAAAGATTGAACAGGATGACAAAATACCTCAGGAAATATGGGATGGTTTGGCTGAACTGGGCTTTTTGGGCTTGCCTTTTGAAGAAGAGTTCGGCGGCGGGGAAGCCGGGTACGAGAATTACGTCCTGGCCCAGGAACAGATTTCCCGCGTTTCTTCAGGCGTGGGGACCGCTTTCTCAGTGCACATCATGGGCTCCGATGTTTTGGCCCTGTTCGGCAGCAGAGAACAGCAAAAGCACTACCTGCCCAAAACCTGTAAAGGGGAATTGAAGCCTTCCTTTGCCTTTACCGAGCCGGGAACCGGGTCCGATCCCAAGCAACTGGTTACCACCGCCGCCCGGGATGGAGAATACGTAGTCATCAATGGAGTGAAACGCTTTATAACCAATGCCGGATACGAAGGCCCCATGGTGGTATTTTGCAAAGACGCCGATACAGGGGGATTCAGCGCCTACATCGTCGATAAGTTTTGCCCGGGGTATTCGCTTTCCAAACCCTGGGAGAAAATCGGCAGCCACGGCAGCCCTATTTTTGACGTCTACTTCAAGGATGTCAGAGTTCCGGCCAGCAACCTGCTGGGGGAACCGGGCAAGGGGTTTGACATTTTGTTGCTGGGCATAGCCTTCGGCAAGATTGGAACCAGCGCCATTGCCCTGGGCGGTATTTTAGCCGCCTATGAAGAAGCGGTCAAATATGCCAAAGAAAAGCTGCATCGGGGCAAACCCATAGCCAAATTCCAGGCCATTCAGCTCAAGATCGGGCACCTGGCCGCCAAATACTACAGTACGCGCTGGATGTGCTACCGCCTGGGGACCCTGGCCAACGATATTCTGGGCAAAAGCATTCAAAATCCGGAGCAATTCCAGGCCGAAGCGGCCCTGGTCAAAAGTTACGCCAGCGACACGGCGGTGGAAGCCGCCAAACTGTCCATGGACGTTCATGCTTCTTACGGGCTGACCAAAGACTACCCGATTGAAAGGATATACCGGGATGCCATCATTGCCCCCCAGATTGAAGGGGTTTCAGACATGCAGAGGATCATCTGGGCCAGTTCGGTTTTGAGTTAGGCGATAGAAAAAACCAGTTCACTATTGGGGGGGGGGCACAGCCGTATAAATCAATAGAGAGGGGTTTTATAAGTGAATTTCAATTATACAGAAGAACAACTCATGCTGAAAGACTCGGTGAAGAAGTTTTCCGAAAACGAGATTGCGCCTATGGTCAAATGGATGGAAACCGAAAAGAGAACGCCCCGGGATTTGATCAAAAAGATTAAAGATTTGGGCTGGTGCGGCATCCAATACCCGGAACAATACGGCGGTACAGGAAATACCTATGTTGAGTACGTTATTATGCAGATTGAGATGGCGAGGGTATATTGTTCAACGGCGTGTACCATCTCCGTAAACGGCATGCTCGGAGCGAACATTATGAAATTCGCAACTGAAGAACAGAAAATGAAATTTCTTCCCGAGCATATTAATGGCGAGGGGATTGGCAGCTTTGCCTTTACCGAGGCGTCAACCGGTTCCGACCCGAATGCGCTCAGGACAACCTGTATGCGCGACGGGGATGAATGGGTAATAAACGGAGAAAAGATTTTTATCACCAACGCAACTATGCCGGGTTTAATGGGCATTTTTTGCAAAGACGTCGAAATGGGCGGCAAGTGCACCAACATTCTCATACCCAAGGGCATCAAGGGATATTCCACACCGAGGATTTACGATAAAATGGGCATGCACGGACTGGAAGTGTCCGATGTTGTATTAGACAATGTAAGAGTGCCTTATGAAAATACCACCGGCGGTGAGGCCATGCGGGGCAAGGGATTCCAGGTACTGCTCGGTTCAACCCAGATTGGCAAACTGTCGGTCTGCGCCCAGGCCGTGGGCATGGCTCAGGCGGCCCTGGAGGCGGCGGTTAAGTACTCCAAAGAGCGAGTGCAGCGAGGCAAGCCCATCTCCAATTTCCAAACCATCCAGTCCTTGATTGGCGATATGGCCACCGACGTTATGGTAGCGCACCAGATAGTTCTGGCTACCGCATTTAAAGCGTCAGAAGGGAAAGAACTGGCCGCAGATGCTGCAAGAACCAGACTGTTTACTTCCGAGGCTTGTCACCGGGTAGCCAGTAAAGCCATGCAGGTCATGGGGGCTTACAGCTATACAACCGAATTCCCCATTGAGCGCATCTTCCGCGATGCCAAGCTAACCGAGATTTACGAAGGCGTTAATGAGATTCAGCGCCTCATATCCGCGACCGATCTGCTGCGGTAAGTAATTCACTTAGATATTAAGGCCCTTGCGGGTTGGTCGACTCGCGAGGGCCTTTTTAAGCGTATAGTGTTTTAGAATGCTATTTGATATTTTCCAGGGCCTCGTCTATGGTCGGAAGATATTGAGTTCTGATCTTTTCGCCATAGTTTTTGGAAGTCGCGTAGCCGCACCTGCTCAGATCGTTGAAAAGGGTTTTTAGTGACGCGCCGTCCCTGGCATCGGCCAGCAGCTTCGCATATTGAGAATGTTCAGTATATATCCTGATCACATCCCGGGCAAATTCATCGGGAGTTGCATATTGTTTAAAACCTCCGGTATTCGGATCTTTTATCCCACCGAAATTATTATAGTACTGGGCCAGCGACGACGTTCCATACCCGCACTCTTCGGCCCACTGGGCCAGCAGGAAATTGACGGGAAGGCCTGTTCCGCGGTGCGCTATTTCAGCATAAGGCTTCATCTGCCGGACAAAGGCTTCCGGGTCGGAAGGCACCGGCAGCAGATTGACTTTTTTACCTCTGGAAACGCTGGCCGTCGATGGCGGCGTGCAATACCAGCTGGCTACCCAGCCTAACTGCCCCTGGTATTTCACCTGATACCACCCGTCCTTTTCTCCTGTGTAAGCCAGAATAGTACCGCAGGGCACCAGGCCCATTACATCCGCTGACGTTGAAGGTTCGCTTCTTACATGCAAATCAGCGGCGGTTACTGATACGGCCAGCATGGGCCCCGACTGTTCAGCAACCGGTGGAGCAATGACCGTGGGGGGCACCGGCTGTTCCTGGGCTGTTTCCGGAACGGCTTTCTGGGACTCCTGCTGCTCGGCGCTTGCTGAAGCGGGATTTTCTTGCCCCTGCGGTTGGGTGGTTGTGGCGGGAACGGCAGCCGGTGGCTTGGGCTGTCCCGAGCCGTAGTATATTTTGAAAAGATGCTTTTCTTTATTCCAGTTCATTTCGCAATCAAAGGCCTCTACCGCAAAAACCAAAGGAGCAAAGGTTTGCCCTTCTATAAGTTGGGCAGGTTCATCCAGGCTTTTAACTTTGCCGTTGACGGTGGCATTATATGATCCGATGGTTAAAGTGACAGTGGTTGTGGAATTGCGGGCGGTTAAGGTTTGACTGTTTTCATCCCAGGTTACGGCAGCGCCCAGGTTTTCAAAGATCTTCTTAATAGGCACCAGGGGGTGCCCGTTTACGGTGACCGGGTTTACGTCAAAACCTATATATTTATCATTTATATACACCTGGGGCGGAGACTCCCCTGGTGCTGCGCTGGCGGCCGGACTAAACCCCGCCAGCCCTAATAAAGTAAACATCGCGGTTAGAATGAAAGCGTTCCTGAACATATGTAAAGGTTTCAAAATCTTTCTCCTTCCTGCCGCTATAAAAGCGTGCAATTTCAGAATTTCTATATCGTTTAATTTAAATCCTCCTGCGAAATTTGTAAAAGAGAGGGGGGTTAGTAAGTCAAACTTGAGGCAAGGCGAAAAATGATGTTGGAAATGTCGGGCAATATTAAAGACAACGTATTAACAAAAAGCCTAATATAAACATCACTGTATAGGGGATGATTCCTTTGGCAGCCTATTCATCTTTACCTACGCATGATGCATAGGCAGTATACGTTCAAATCTCATCATCACTGGAGAGTTCGAAGCCCTGGCTGGTTATCCATATAGTAATACGGCCCCGGCAATGGGGGCAGCCGCCGTCAGCAAGTTTTTCCCGGTTTTGGAAGCCGACAAAATTAACATAATTGGTCATGGGCGCGGTTGGTTCGGATTGTTCCGTTACCCCGGCAGCTGTCGCACCAAAGCACTTCCTAAAATAGCTGTTAACTATTGTTAACCATGAGCGGCGGTTGGGGGTGGGCGCACATCCATTTACTGATGCTGCCATTTTGGGAGATTCACCGGCCATTTTCGTTACCCTCCCTTGTCAATTTCCTTGAACTCTAAGGAAAAAAGATAATCTATGGGTTTGCCCAGTATTTGGGAGATGCTAAGCATTACCGGCAGGGTGGGAACAGTCTTGCCTTTTTCGATGTACATATAAGTGCTCTTGCTCTTATACCCCATTTTATAAGCCATATCCCCATAGGTAAGCCCCAGGCTTTGTCTCTCTTTTTTAAGCACGTCGGTCTTGACTAAATTGTTTCGGAGCATAATCACCACTCCAGATCATTCCATTTATGATAAAAATTTTAGTCCATTATTAATGGAAAGTCAATTATAAATAATAATTAATCTTGAACAAGCGTCCAAAAATATTGGATTTTAGTTTATAATGCGATTTAGATGGGGGGAGAGTAATGACATTTGCCAAGCGTCTGTTGACCCTGAGAAAAGATAGAGCTCTAACCCAGGAGAAAATCGGCAAGGTGATCGGGGTCGGTAAAACCTCAATATCTAATTATGAGAGGGGATATAGTACTCCCGATCCCGAGACTATAGTTGTTCTAGCCAATTATTTTGAAGTAACGACCGACTACCTTTTGGGTAGGGACGTATTAGATTCAAAAAGTATAGACCCTTATAAGCTCGGGAGAATGGCTGAAGTAAAACAACTGGCGGATGAAATTATGGAAAAATTCAGTCTGGCCCTGGCGGATGGAGATCTCACTAAAGACCAGGCAATGCTATGTCTTAAACTATTCCGCCAAAATCTTGACGTAATGATGGAAGAAGCGAATAAGAAATAATACTGCATAAAAAATGCACCGAAAGAGCAACTCGGTTTATATATTTTCTATTCAATGATTTTCATTAAATCGGTCTTGGCATATAGTGCACGCTGAATCTCAACCATTTTCTCTTGTTCCCGTACAATTCCCCTCTTGCGCTACTTGGAGCTCAATTGAGAGGGTGGATCATGCCATAATCTTCGGAAAAGAGACGAGAGTTTTATGTCAGCCGCCTAAAATAAACCTAAGTCCCGGCACCCAAAATGCTCTGCCATTCCCTGCGGTTGTATAGCACTCGAATCACATAAACGGTTAGTATCGTTTCATCAATGACGTAGAACACGATATAGTTTTCAACAAACAGCCTGCGGACGCCGATGGAAGCGTATGGCTGATCATCCACCACACGGTTTCTTGCCGGCATCGTTGTTAGCTTGCCGATTTGCTCCTTGATGGATTTGTATATCCTCAGCGCCAAAGCGGGTTCTTTGAGCGTTTGCGTGATATATGAGAAAATGTCGTACATATCGCGTTCGGCGGCATCTTCGATTTCTATCTTATACTCCGTCAAAGCCAAACTTCCTCTCGATATCTGCGAATACATCTCCTGCGGGACGGCTCTTTCCGGCTTTCATGTCAGAAAGTCCTTCGTCAAGCAAACGGTGCAGCTCGTGCTTTCCGCAGAGCCGCTCGTATTCGGCGTTGGAGAGGATGACGAGATCGCCCTTGCCGTTTTTCGTAATGAAAACAGGTTCTTGATAAGTGTGGCAGAATGCGGAAATTTCATTATATTTATTTCGCAGGTCGGAGCTTGGTCTGATCGTAGCCACGAAAACACCTCCTCTATTATGTGCAAATTATATCAAAATATTGATAGAATATCAAACGTAACCGGTGGGGCGCCCTGCTTGCCGACCTAATCTAATCCTATTGATTTTCAAAAAGCAATAACCGACTATACAGTCGGTTACACTTCTAAACAATGATGTTTCTATTAAACTGAAGCACTCTATTCGTGCGTATAAGACTGGTGTCGGAGGCGGGACTTGAACCCGCACCCAGTTACGGATACGCCCCTCAAACGTACGTGTCTGCCCATTCCACCACTCCGACACAATGTGGCCGAAAAACCCGGCATCAGTCATTATACAATAGCTAGCTACACCTGTCAATTTACTCCTCTTCCCTGGATTTGACAATAATCCGTTAAAACATCCGGCCTGGCTTTTTGCCATTGATTTCATCTCTATTACATAAGCCCGGGTTAATTAGCTGAAACTACTTAATGAGCGGATGAAAGAACAGGGTAGAGACCTTTTGGGAACGGGTTCACTTGCGGTCTCTTAACAAGGAGGTGGATCATTGGATAACAAAAGCCTGCTGCAGACCTGTATCGGCCAGTTTAAGGACGCCCGGCTGGACATTCAGACCGTAAGCCAGACGGTTCATGATACCCAGGTGCGGGATGAACTGTCCAAGGCTTTGAAGTCGGTGGAAACGGCAATCAGCCAGTGCCAATCGGCGCTCAATATGATCTAGGGACAAATAAGGGGCGGTTTAGGCCGCCCCCTTATTTATTACATTAATAACCGAAAAGGCTGGCCAGAGCGTTGTCGAGCTCATCGATGTCGGCAAAGACCATACCCAGGTTGCTGCCGTTCTGGCCCATGAAGAGGCAAATGATGCTGTATTCGTCAAACCAGGCGTTGAACAATTCCACATCCCCCGCCTCCAGGGCTGCGGCGATATCATAGAGATACGGTGATTCCGGATTGCTCCAATCCTGCATAGCCACTACCGCCTCCCCGTAACTGCCGCTGAGCGTCTCGCTCAGGTAGTTGAACCGGTCTATCTTGTAGCTGCCTTCCAGCCTTTCTCCGTGCAGATCATAGAAGCCCAGGATCAGGCTGTCATCAAGGAAATAATAGCCCAAATCGCAGGGCATTTCATTGAAGTACACATCAAAGTAAACCAGAGATCCTTCGGTGGCGTAAAGAGGAGGGCGGCCCTCGGCCTGCACTACTTCGTTCATGCTCTGACCCCAGCGGGTCTGACGGAAGGTGGCGTGGCTTAAACCTGCCTTGGAGGCTATTATGGGATTGCGCAATACTATGATCTGGTTGTCTGGGTTGAGGTTCACCCAGTTCACTTTGGCACTGAAGACTTCAGCAGCCAAAGTGAGTGGAACCATAGCCCGGCCGTTTATTATTTGGACTGGAACATCAAAGGTGATAATCTCGCCGTTATACATGGCCGCAGCATGCCCGACCGTCAGTTTAAGCAGATTAATCCCTTTCTGTACGTCTATGGTCTCAGTCTCGGGATTCCAGGAAACCTCAGCTCCCAGGGCCTGAAATAGAGCGCCGGCGGGAACCATGGTGCGCCCTTCTTCGATGTAGGGAGCAACTTCGCTGTTCAATAACTGCCCGTCGACAATCAAGCGGGGAGAAGCGGCGGCTTCCGGCATAAAGCAGAATATGAGCAAGCATGTGCAGAGCAGGAACAGGTATTTTCGCAAGGTGGTAACCTCCTTATATTTTGCTTTAGGTCAGTTCTAATCGGGAGTGAACCCCGGGATAAAAGGGGTTAGGGCAGCCACATCTTGACTGCCGAGGGGCAGACGCTGACTTCCCAGGGCAGCCCGGGGCCTATTTCCCCGTCCAGATCGGTGCTGGTATCGGGCTCCAATTCAATCCGCAATTGTTTACCCTGGCAATAGTAGATATTGTCGTCCTGCAGCAGCTGTCCCCGCAAAAAATTATAGAGCAGCTGGGTAGCCTGGTGCAGGGATACCGGTTTAATGGCCAGAAAATCCAGCAGCCCGTCATTCATGTCGCTGGCTGGCATTAAGCCTTGAAATCCTCCGGCGGTTCCGCCGTTTAAGACCAGGAAAAGCATGGCATCCATGGATGTCTTTTGGCCGTCTACCTCCATTTTTAAATGCATGGTTTGCACCCGGGGTATTTTCTCCAGCGACTTGAGCAAATAGGCTCCCCGGCCCAGTACGTTTTTTAGCCGGTATTGGACTTCATGGGCGGTATCGGTTAAAAGGCCGGCTGCCGCCACATTTATGAAATAGCGCTCATTTACTCTGCCCAAATCGATGTCAGTCAGATGGCCTTCGCTTAGCAGCCGGCAATACTGCTGGCATTTAAAGGGGATGTTCAAGTGGGTGGCGACATCATTGGAAGTGCCGACCGGAAAGATGCCCACCGGAATTTTGTAACCCGTTTTCATCAGTGCGTTGACCAGGCCGTGGATGGTTCCGTCTCCGCCTGCGGCCACCAGGGTATGTATATCTTGGGGATCAAGGCCTGCCAAATGCTGTTCAATGTCGGCATTGCTGCTGATACGGCGGGGCAGTACCTGAAGCTTGGCATCCTGCAAATTCTCGAAGACCTGGTCCAGGCGGTTTTTAAAACGGCCGCCGCCGGCGACTGGATTGTAATACAAGACTACTTTTTGCAAGACGCACCCCCTTTACGTTCAATAGTAACCGAGTCCGGCCGATTTGCAAAGCAAAGCTACGGACTGCTGCACTGTCTTTATGCAAATAAATTGTAAGAGCCATCGTTCTTTTTAAGGAAGGGCTTAGAAATCTAGAAAAGTTGTGGTATATTGATTTTCAGGAAATAAGGGGAGAGTGAAATATGGGGTTTCAGCTTTTCCCCACGGGTATTGTCGTGGGTTTTTGCATTGCCGCGCCGGTTGGCCCAATCGCCCTGCTTTGCATTCAACGGGGCTTGCGCTATGGGTTTAAAGCGGGATTGGTCACCGGGATAGGGGCGGCGATGGCCGATGCGTTATACGCCGGATTAGCCGGCTGGGGGCTGGTCTGGCTTTCTTCATTTATCAGCTACCGCCACACCGGGCTTCAGATGATAACCGGGGTGTTTTTCGTCATCATGGGGGTGCGCTCCTTAAGCACCCGTCCCATGGCTAAAACGGAGGACCCGGGATCCGCCCGCCGTTGGGGGCTGTTTGCCAGCAGCTTTTTCCTCACCCTTTCCAATCCCATGACTTTTCTGGCCTTTGCCGCGGTTTTTGCCGGGCTGGGCTTATCAGCCGCCCATCACAGCCCTTCGGCATTGATGCTGATGGCCGGGGTAGCCGCCGGATCAGCCGGTTGGTGGCTGCTGCTCTGCACTCTGGTGCATTTCTTTCACACCCGCCTCAATGAGAGCCATGTCCGCTATATCAACTGCATTACCGGAGCGGTTATCATGGTTATCGGGGTATACCTTTTCCTTTACTCAAGCGGTCTAGTCCATTCCCTTCTTCCTGTACAAGCCGGTCTATAGACAGCGGGATTCCTTTGTGAGGGGCCAGTTCCAGGGTCAGGGCCGTAGCCGGGCAGTGGGAAACACATAGCCCGCAGCCCATGCATTTTTCGAGATCAAAATAAGGCCGCTCTTCATCCTGGACGGCTGCCGAAAAGGGGCAAACGGTGCTGCACACTCCGCAGGCGCTGCATTCCTCTTCATCCAGCCGGGGCAGGTAGCCGGAATGGGTTAAACGCGGAGCCCCCCGTTCAAAAGACTTCATTCCCAGGCAGCAGCAGCTGCAGCAATTGCAGATACAGTAGAACCGGTTATGCATGGCGTCTTTAAACCAGGCGGTGTGAATATGACCGCGCTCTTCTTCGCTCTTCAGTATATCCAGGGCCTCATCGAGGTCGATAAAGCGCGCCCGGCCGGGCTGGTGCTCTACCGCAAAACTGGCAAACGGCTCGCCCACTACCAGGCAGACCTCCCGGGGCTGGCAGCCGTCCTTTTTTTGTTCGCGGCAGGGGCAGCGCATGGCCACCAGGCTCCGGGGCTGTTCCATAATGATATCCCGGGCCAGCGGGTAGGGGACAACGTGCTCCAGGTTGCGCAGCTCGACCGCCTGGTTAAGGCTTACCAGTTTGACGGCATCGGTGCCGGTGAGGACTTTGCCGTGATAGCTGTCCGCCGATTCGGGGCGGCCGGGTTTCATAAACCAGGACCAGGTGGCCGGTTTTAAATACCAGTGAGGGCGGGAGCCGTAAATATATCCTTCCAGCTTCTTGAAAAAGGGCAGGGGGCTCAAGCTCCAGAAAGCCCGGGTGGATTTCCCGGGTTTAAGGCTTCGTTCGAGCATTATCCATAGCATGGCGATGATGATAACGGGTGCCAGCAATATCAAAAGCCAGGGGCTCATTTTCCATTCACTCCCTGAATCGCTTAAATTCCTTCATAATGATCAATTACCCGGTTGAGCCACGACCAGGTTTCCTTTTTTGGTCGGCTATGATCTGATTTAAACGATCCCGGCCCGGGCCGCCTGAATAGTCCTGCGCCAGAATGTCCATCAGCAGGATATCGTAAAACCGCCCGTTGACCAGGCGGGCCTGCCTGAGGCAGCCGGCCTTTTTAAATCCGCATTGGACGTAACAGCGGCCCGCCCTGCGGTTGAATTCGTAGTGGATGAGGGATATGCTGTTGAGATTCAAAATGAAAAAAGCATGATCGAGCAGCAGCTTTATGGCTTCCTGCCCATATCCCCGACTGCGATATTCGGACTCCCCGATCATGATGCCCAGTTCGCCGCGGCGGTTGACCCAGTCTACATTTACTAGACCGCACCCGCCGATGTGTCGGTCATCTTCACAGAGACGGATTGAAAAATGGGGTTCGCCTCTTTCCATGACCCCGGTGATAAACTGTTCTTCATTGATCCGGTTAAAAAGCTGGCCGTTGGCCTGTAAAAAGATAAAGGTGTCCGGGTCGTTTAGCCAGCGAATATAGTTGGGAGCATCATCGATGTCCATGGGTGTCAAATATACCCTTTCTCCCACCAACCTTCGAGCCGCTTCCATAAGCTTACCCCCTCTTGCTGCTTCATTGAAATTCTTAAGAGTATATTATACCAGATTAAGGCAATTTTATCGGGTCGGCGGAGGTATTAAAGAAATATTTAATAGGGTGAAGTTCGGTGGTGAATTATAATCACAAGATGCTGTGCTACAAATTTCTGGATTGGACAAATCAAAATGCAATTTCTATACTGATAGCATAGAATTCAGGCCAGGGGGGTGGGCAAATGCCGGAATTACGCATTAGTGATCTTCAAGTGGGCGAGGCGATGACCAGGGACTTCGGAGTCGTTCGCCAGGATATGCTGATTTCCGAACTGGTTGATCTGATGCCGAGCCATCACTGGGAAGAGGTAATGGTGCTCGATGATGACGAGCTATTTGCCGGAATGATTACCCGTGAACAGATCGTTCGCATCATATCACAGGGGCTGCCCCAGGATCGGCCGGTGAAAACCCTGTGCAGCAGCCGCACCATTCCACTACCTCGGAAGAAGAGCTGGTTGATGCGCGGGACGTTATGCGCAAACGCAAAATCGGGCGTTTACCGGTGCTCGATAATGAGGGCCGGGTGGTGGGGGTGCTGACCGCCCGTGACGTATGCAACGGATTTTCCTCCAAGCTGGAGATGCTGGGGGAGCACATGTATGCGGTAATGGAAAATATATCGGATGCTATACAAGTTATCGACTGCGATGGAATGGTAAGCTTCTGGAATCGGGGAGCGGAAAAGCTTTTCGGGATAAAGGCCCGGGATATCATGGGGCGCAATCTGGCTGAATTTATGCCTGATGATCTGCCGCTGAGAGTGATTGAAAGCCTGGAACCGATTTATAATACTTTAACCGAAGTGAAAGAGGGGGTTTATATACGGCGCAACGCCGTTCCGGTTGTATTCTCTAATGGCGAGATTGTTGGGTCGGTCTGCACCAGCCAGGATGTCAGCCAGATAATGAATTTAATTAACAAGCTGGATAAAGCTAAAAGCCGGGTGCGCAATCTGGAGCGCCTATTTGGCGAAACGGAAAATAAAGACGAACTGTTTTATACGATAAACCCGGAAACTCTTAAGATATTACAGCAGGCCCGCCGGGTGGCGGCGACTGACGCCACGGTGCTTATCACGGGGGAAAGCGGCACCGGCAAAGAACTGCTGGCCAATGTCATTTACCGGGAAAGCAAGCGCAATGACAAGCCTTTTATTGAGATAAACTGTGGAGCCATCCCCGAGACTCTTTTTGAGAGTGAGATGTTCGGCTACGAAGCCGGGTCTTTTACAGGAGCTTTGAAGAGTGGCAAGCCCGGTAAGTTTGAACTGGCCCGGGGAGGCACCCTGTTTTTGGATGAAGTGGGCGAGCTGCCCTATGAGATGCAGAGCAAGCTCTTGCGGGTTTTGCAGGAAAAGACCTTTTATCGAGTGGGGGGAACGGTCCCCATCACCAGTAATGTGCGGGTTATGGCCGCTTCCAACCAGCCCATGGAGCGTATGGTGGAAGAAAATCGCTTCCGCCGCGATCTGTATTACCGCCTGAGCGTAGTAGTGCTGGAAGTTCCGCCCCTACGTGAACGCCGTGACGATATACCCGGTCTTACCCGGCTGTTTGTAAAAAGGCTGGCCAGTGAATATGGCAGAGAGGTTGAAGGAATAGAATCCCAGGTTTTGGATGTTCTGTCAGCTTACAGCTGGCCGGGAAACGTAAGGCAATTACGCAATCTCCTGGAGAGTGTTTTTATTCTTATGGATGGAAACGCTATCACCATGGAAGCACTGGAGGAAGCCGGTGTTTTAGATATGCTGCTTGATGAGGCCCGTACCGCGGGAAATGGCGATAGCGGCCCGTCAAGTTTGCCGCCTGATAATGCGGGGGGCAGCCTGGACGAGATGTTGGGCAGCCGTGAAAAAGAAGCCATTCAGGAGGCTCTGAAAGCGGCTCGTTATAATAAGGCCCAGGCTGCGCAAATATTGGGAATTCCACGCAGCACTCTCTATTATAAAATGAAGGCCCTGGGAATACCGGTTGGGGAGAGAATTACCCTGACCTGACAGGGAAAGAAATAATAAATAGATAATGAAGTGTATCAAAAGTGTCCGTTTTTTGACAGTGTAATCGACAGAAAACTGACGCTTTTTTCTTTATGACAGCCGCTTGCAAAAGTAGAAAGCGGATTTTAATGGGCATGTGAAACTTGGCACGCTTATTGCTTATAGAAATAACGAGTGGGTAAGAGGCCCTATAGAAAGGAGAAGTGCCAGATGGCTAAAGAAGGCTCAGACAAATGGGATGAGCGGTTGTACCAGAAGGTGGACCGCTATGGGCTGGTAAGTAATCTGGAGCAATGCTTGCAGTGCGGCAAGTGTACAGGCAATTGCCCGGTGGCAGCTATAACCCCGTCTTACAATCCGCGAGCTATTATAAACGATATTCTGGCGGGCAGCATCGAGCGCCTGCTGGACAGTGAGGAGATCTGGCGGTGCATGTGGTGCGCCAACTGCTATCGTGTTTGCCCGGTGGATATCAACTACCCGTTTTTAATCATGCAGCTGCGTTATATGGTTCTGGAAAAAGGCTATGGGCTCAAGTACGTTCTCCCCATCAATAAATTCGCTTTCCGGGCGATGGAGGAAGGCTTGACCTTCGTGCCCGGACAAAAAGGGAAGGAAAAGATTATGCGCCTGCGTTCCGGGGTAGAGGCCACTCCCTGGCCGGAAGTATCGGATAAGGCCAAGACGGAAATGGCGGAAATTTTTGCCCAGACCGGAGTCCGCCGCTGGATGGAAAACCTTGAGCAATTAGAAGAAAAACCCGTTCGCATGAGCTATCGGGAAGGGAGAATCATCCATGAAGGAAGCTAGAGTAATCAGTCCCGAAAAAAGAATACCGGATATTCCGGAAAAACTATTCTTGTTTCGCAGCTGCACAGGAAGCATGGAATACCCGGGTACTGAACAGGCCGTCAAATTTGTATTGGAGAAGCTGGGAGTTGAAGTGGTGATGGATGCGGATCAGACCTGCTGTTCCGGTTACATTCTCACCTGTTCCGGCTACACCCCGGAAGCCTCTCTGGCGGTAACGGCCCGGAATCTGGCTTTGGTTGAGCAGAAGTACAATCTGGACACCTATTGCTTCTGCAATGGCTGCTTCGGATACCTTAAGGAGCTTTCCCACCTGCTAAACCATGTGCCGGTTATTAAGGAGCAGTCCAACCAGCTGATCGGGCAGTGGGGCTACAATTATCAGGGAAAAACCAATATATACCATGTGCAGGAGCTGTATTACCGTCTTCTGGACAAAATTAAGGCTCAGGTGGTAAGGCCTTTGAACGGTTTGCGGGTCGGGGTTCATTACGGATGCCATTATCTGGCCCAGCAGTATGGAATTCTGGACGACGGAGACCTGCCCACCTTCCATGAAGAGATCATTCAAGCCCTGGGGGGCACGCCGGTTTTCTACAAGGAAAGGCGCATGTGCTGCGGTTATGCGGTGGGCCGGGGTTTTACCCACAAAGAGAGCGTGGTTCAGCCTCACCTGGGGCGCAAATTTGACAGTGCCAAAGAAGAGGGCGTACAGTTGATGACCACGGTCTGTCCGGGCTGCAACACCGCTCTGGATCGGGAACAGCCCCAATTGGCCAAACGGGGATTTGGACCCTATGATATACCGGTTATCGACCTGGCCCAGCTTATTGCTCTGGCTCTGGGCGCACCGGTAGCCAAACTGGGTTTTAACGCGAATACGGTGCCTGTAAACGGTGTACTTGATATAGTCGGCGTGGGGAAAGGAGAATAGACCATGAGTGATAGAGCAGAGAAAACCGCACTGGTTATAGGGGGCGGCATAGCCGGACTGGAAGCTGCTATAACCATTGCCGGGGCCGGGCATCAGGTAATACTGGTGGAAAAAAGCCCCCAGCTGGGAGGCACCACCCGCGAGCTGTACAGCAGCTTCCCGCACTGGGAAAACCCGGCTGAACTGCTGCAGGGCAAAATTGATGAAGCGCAAAAGACCGGAGTGCAGGTAAAAACCGGTTTCGAAGTCATATCCAGCCAAAAGCAGGCGACGGGCTACCAGGTGGTCCTGGAGGGACCCGGACAAAAGCGGGAGGAGCTGGCAGTTGACGCGGTGGTGGTGGCTACCGGATTTGAACTCTTCGACGTTTCGGCTTATGGCGAATACGGCTATGGAAGCTATCCGGGCGTAGTCAACACTCTGGAGTTTGAAGCCCGCCTGCGGGAATGGGCTCGTGGTGAAGGCAAAGAAGCGCCTCCCCAAACGGTGGCCTTTATAAAATGCGTCGGCAGCCGGGACCGCTCCAAGGGCTACCCCTACTGCTCCAAGATATGCTGCATGATCACCGCCAAGCAGGCCGGGCTGGTAAAGGAGCTTTGGCCCGATAGCAAATGTTACGTCTTTTACATGGATTACCGGGCGGCCGGGAAGGGATATGAAGAATTCGTACGCTCCGTCATTGAAGAGAAGCATGTAAGGTACACGAGAGGCCGCCCGGCCAAAATCCTTCCCGAGGACGGGCGACTCCTGATCCGCACCGAAGACACCCTGATGGGGGTGCCGGTGGAGATACGGGCGGATATGGTGGTTCTGGCCGCGGCCATGCAGCCCGGCCCGGGCACCCGGGAGATGAGCCGTATATTTGATTTGAACACTGACCAATATGGCTTTTTAGAACCCTTGAGCGGCCAGGCGGCCCGGGTCGGAGAACGGGTCTTTGCCGCCGGCGGCTGCATCTTCCCGGTGGAAAACCAGGGGGCCCTGCAGCAGGGCGCGGCCGCCGGCGCCGGCGTGGTTGCGCTCTTTAACCAGGCCAGATAAGGAGGGAGCCCATGTCTGAAACGATGCCAAAACCGGTGGCCAGCTTTTTCCCGGCCCTAAGGCTGGATGAACTCGATGATGCCCTGGCCCGAGAGATAAAAGAAGAATGTGGAGTGGATGTGGAGCTCTGCCTGGAATGCGGAAAATGCTCGGGCGGGTGTTCCAACGGCCATATTTTCGATTACACTCCCCGAAAAATTGTACAGCTTATCAAGCTGGGCGATAGAGAGCGCCTCTTGCACATGGACGCCCTGTGGACCTGTGTTTCCTGTCAGCTTTGCTGGGATCGGTGCCCCTCGGCGATCAATGTGGCCCGGGTGATGGATTATTTAAGGGAGCAGACCTATAAGGAAAACGTGCCGCCTACCCGCAAAGAAGTGGCTCTTTTCCACGAGTTGATGCTGGGGTCGGTGGAGAGGATCGGCCGGGTAGCCGAGACCCGGCTGGTCTTGGAGTTCAATATCAAAACCAAGCAGTACACCAAGGATGCCGACATCGGACCCAAAATGTTTTTCAAGGGCAAATTAAATCCCTTTACTTCGGGGATAAAGAAGATAGAAGAAGTAAGGCAGATATTCCGGAAAAACCCGCTGAGAAAGGAGGTTTAGCCGTGAATGTAGCATATTTTCCAGGTTGTTCCCAGCACGGTCTGGCCAAAGAAAATGATCTGTCCAGCCGGATAGTGTGCCGTCGCCTGGGGATCAATCTGCAGGAAATTGAGGACTGGAACTGCTGCGGCGCCACTGCCGCCCACAGCTTGAATCACCTTCTGGCCATCGGCCTCTCGGCCCGCAATCTCAGCCGGGCCAGGGATATGGGCCTGGAAAAAATAACCACTCCCTGTGCCGGGTGTTTCAACCGTTTAAAAACGGCATCCTATGCAATGAAGAATAATCAAATAATTGCTGAAAAGGTGCAGAAAATAATCGGGGAGCCCGCTCCTCACGAACCGGAGGTTAAAAGCCTGCTGCAGCTGATCAGCGAAGAAATCGGCCAAGGCGTGCAACAGAAAGTTATCAAGCCCCTGAGCGGCCTGAGACTGGCCGCTTATTACGGGTGTTTGCTGACCCGGCCCAAACAAATCAGCGCTTTTGACGATCCGGATCAGCCGGTTTCCATGGATCATTTGATACAGGCTTTGGGGGCTGAAACCATTTCCTGGGGATACAAAACCGAGTGCTGCGGAGGAGGTTATGCCGCCTCCCAAACCGGCATCGTATATGATCTGGGAGGCCAGGTGCTGAAGGCCGCCCTGGATGGAGGAGCCGAAGCGATAGTTGTGGCCTGCCCCATGTGCCAGGCCAACCTGGACACCCGGCAGGAGGCGATCTGCCAGAGCAAGGGAGAGACGCGCCGTCTGCCCATCGTATATTTTACCCAGTTGATGGGGCTGGCTTTCGGTTACTCGCCCGCCGAGCTAGGCATGAAGAGGCTGCTCAATAGTCCTTATCCCTTGCTGAAGAAAAAACATTTGCTATGATATAAGTTTTTGGTCGTTGCTTGGAGGGAAAATAGCCAAACGGGAGGTGAAAAAAAAGACCGTTGTGCCAAGATAAGCACAAACAGTCCCACTGCAATATAAACCATCCCTATTCTACCATGCCCCGGAATGATAGAAAAGCGGAGTTTGCTGGTAGAAGCATCGACCCGTAAAGAAATCTGATAAGGAGGATAAGTGATGCGAAATAAGCTTATTTCTATGGAAGAGGCCGTTAAACAGTATACCTGGGACGGCATGACCTTCGCTCATGGCGGCGCTTTGCCGGTTGGATCAGATTGCATTGCCTTTTTCCGAGAAATGGTTCGCCAGGGTGTAAAAGATATCAATTGTATTTCCAACTGCAACACGCAGGGGAGCAACCTGCTGGCGGCTGCCGGCCAGATGAAGCGCATGGAAGTGGGCTTCTCAGGCCTTGAGGTGTATGGTTTTGCCAACGGGCTGAAAAGAATGGTGGAAAGCGGCAAGACTATTCTGGAGGACTATTCCAACGGTGCTATTCCCCTGCGTCTGATGGGCGGAGCTCTGGGATGGCCGTTCGTTCCCACCTTCATTAACACCGGAGGCGACCAGGAATGGTGTTCGGCGGACGATCCGGAAAGCTATCCCAACACTAAGAAAATGCCTGAAATAAAGGACCCCTTCACCGGCAAAAGAATGGGCGCTTTCAAGAGTTTGAACCCGGACGTGGCCGCGATTCATGTGACTATGGCCGACATCTATGGCAATGCCATTATGCTGGGCACTGAATGGAGCCGCTTTGAGTTATCCCGGGCTGCCAAAAAAGTGGTTCTTCAGGCTGACTTTATCGTTGACACCGACTGCATGCGGCAGTTCCCCAACCTGGTCAGAATTCCTGATCTATGTGTTGACGCAGTGGTTTACTGGCCCATGGGAGTCTGGCCGGCCTGTTCAACCGGAGTTTATGACAGCGATGAAGAGCATTTCTTCCTTATGAACAGTATGCTCAAGACGGAAGAGGGCACCCAAGAGTATATCAGCAAGTACGTTACCAGCTATAAGACTCCTGAAGAGTTCGCAGAGGTTATCGGTAAGGAAAAGGTGAAAGCACTGACCAATACGGCCACCGCCTTTTTAATGGACCCTTACCGTAAATGGATCAAGAGCGATCAGGAAATCAAACAGCTGATGGAAGGGAGGTAGGAACATGGATTACTCAAAAAATGAAATGATGGCCATCGCCACCGGAAGAGAATTCAAAGATGGAGAACTGGCAATATTCGGTGTAGGTTTAAGCATGCTGGCCGGCTTTTTTGCCCAGCGCAACCATGCTCCCAACCTTATCGCCTTTACCGAGGGCGGAGTATACGGTTCCACACCAGTCGGAGGACTGCCCTGGGGAATAGAAGACAACCGGATTTCGGCCAATGCCACTAGTTTTACCAATGCCATTGACGCTCTGGGTATGCTGGTCGCATCCGGCCGGGTTGACAATGCGGTAATAGGAGCGGCCCAGATCGATAAGTACGGCAATGTAAATACCACCGGCATTTGGACCGAAGGGACCCAGCCCTGGAAGGTGGGCAAGTACACTCTGCCCAAGGTCCGGCTAAACGGCAGCGGCGGGGCCAATGAAATCGCCGTAGGAGCGAAACAATATCTGATCATGGCCGCTCACGAGAAGAAACGCTTTGCCGACAAGGTTGACTACATCTCATCTCCCGGTTATTTGTCGGGCGGCAATGAGCGCGAAAAATACGGATTCCCGGGCAGCGGACCTTCGGCTATAATCACCAACCTGGGCATTTTGCGCCCCGATCCGCAGACCAAGGAATTCTATCTGGATGCCTATTTTAGCTTCTCTTCGGTTGAAGAGATCATCGCCAACACCGGTTGGGAGCTAAAGATTTCGCCCAACGTTAAAGCGGTCCCCGAACCTACCCAGCAGGAATTGGACAACCTGAGAGCAGTTGACGTAACTGGATCACTGCGCAAGAAATAAAGCAGTGGGTGGCGCCGGGGGCTGGCAACAGTCCCTTTCCGGTTGCCCTTAATCACCGAAATGAAGGGAGCGTCTGAAGCAATGAACATGTTGAACAACATGCAGGATCTATCGCCGGAAGCTGTGAAGAAGACTATGTCTTATCGCTATGTAGCGCTTTTGGCTATAGCTTTAGCCTATTTCTTTGTGTATTTTCACCGCGTTTCGCCATCGGTTATGGCGACTGATCTGACGGCTGCTTTCGGAATAGGAGCTTCAGCACTGGGGCTGTTTGGATCGATGTATTTCTGGGCCTATGCCGCTGGCCAGCTTCCAGCCGGCATCCTGGCGGACCGGATCGGCGCCCGGTTGACTATGGCTATATTCGTAGCTGTGGCCGGACTCGGAGCCCTGGTTTTCGCTTATGCCGGCAGTTTTAACACAGCCCTGGCCGGGCGCTTTTTGGTGGGATTCGGGGTTGGTTTCGTGTACGTCCCGGCCATGCGATTCCTGGCCGACTGGTTTAAATCCAATGAATTCGCCACCTACTCGGGGGCCCTGCTGGCCATCGGCAACATCGGAGCCCTGGCGGCGGCTGCGCCACTGGTAGCCTTGATTTCAGCTATAGGCTGGAGAAGTTCGATGAGCATGGTAGGCTTTGTCTCTATCGGCATTGCCGTTCTGGCCTACATTCTCATCAGGAATAAGCCTACTGAAATTGGCGGAGCCACTCCGGCCCAGATGGAAGGACGGGAAGAAACCAAGGCATCTTCAAGCTTCTCCATCGGCCAGGCTATTGCCATGAGCACCAAAAGCTGGAATGTATGGACCATTATCATCATTTTCTTTGTGTGGTATGGAACCATCATGGCTTTCCAGGGCCTGTGGGCCAGCCCCTGGTTGATCAACGCCTATGGGATGAGCAAGGCCCAGGCGGCCTCCGTTATCAGCTTGATCCCGCTGGGAATGGTATTTGGTTGTCCTCTATCAGGGATCTTCGCTGATAAAGTCATTAAGTCAAGATTTAAGGTTATTGTTATCGGGTTTATCGTAAGCATAGCCCTGTGGATTCCGCTGGTGTTCATGGTCAATTCCATGTCGCCAGGGTTTATCAAAGTCCTGATGTTCCTGTATGGCTTCTTTAACGGCTGGTTTGTAGTGCTTTACGCCAACCTCAAGGAAAACGTGGAGCCGGCTATACAGGGAACCGCCACCGGTTTCTTAAACACCTTCGTGTTTGTAGGCGGAGCTGTATTCCAGAACATTACCTCGGCGATTATCGCCAAGGCTCCGGTAGTTAACAAAGTGATCGCCGCTTCTGGTTTCAAATCAGCGTTCATGTTCTGTTTGATTGCTATGGCTGTGGCACTGGTTGTTTTCATGACCCAGAAGCGTAAAAAGGCTTAAGACCTAATTATCAATAAAGGAGGTACACAAACATGCGAAACAAGCTAATGCCCCTGTCAAAGGCAGCCGATCTGATCAAGGACGGCATGCTGCTGGCGGTAGGGGGGAATGCGATGCACCGCAATCCTACGCTGTTTTCCCTGGAGCTCGCCAGGAAGCCGCTCAAAGATCTCAAGGTGAGCGGAGCAGCACCCGGAATCGCAGCGGATATTCTCATGGCCACCGGGCAGGCCGACACGGCTTATTTCGGGTTCTTCGGCCTGGAGAATGAAGCGGGCCTGGCCCCGGGAATGCGCAAGGCTATGGAAGGAGAAGGAAAGGCCCGGGCCGTTGAAGGATCTTGAACGGCTATGATCAATGCTTTCCGTGCGGGAGCATACGGCGTTCCTTTCCTTCCGGTAGGAGGAATGTGGGGCAGCGATCTGGTTGACATCCGCCCCGAGTTTTTCCAGGTTATGAAGAGCCCCTTTGACGGGGAAGAAGTTGTAGTAGTAAAGGCCCTGGTTCCTGACTATGCCATTATTCATGTCCAGGAAGCCGATATTTATGGCAACGCCCGCATCCTGGGCCCCAGCTATCAGGATGCCCTGCTGGCCCGGGCGGCCAAAAAGACCATTATCACCACTGAACGTATTGTGGGAACCTATCGAATGCAGGAAGAACCCAAATTGACTTCCATTCCCCACTTCCTGGTGGAAGCGGTGGTGGAACTGCCCGGCGGAGCCAAACCAGGCATTTGCTTCCCGGAATATGTAAAGGTAGACTGGGATGATCACAAAGCCTACCAGAAGGCGGTAAAAGCCGGAGACGTAAAAGCATTTGCAGATAAAATGCTGGAAGGGAGGGCTTAAAATGGAATACGGCAAAGACTACGGCAAACCGGAAATGATGGCTGTGGCCATAATCCGTGAGATCAGGGAAGGCGACGTGGTATTCCATGGTCTGGCTTCTTCCACTCCCATGGTGGCTATGAAAGCCGCCAAAGCCCTGGGCAAAGAGTTCACCTACGTGACCTTGAGCGATGGTGTCGACCATGACTGGGCCGCACCACCCACGGTGGCTTCCACTCTTACCACCAACACCTATACCGGTTCGGTGGCCACCTTTGGACTGGATGAAATATTCGATCTGTATTGTTCCGGTAAAGGGGATATAGCTTTTCTATCCTGTCTGCAGATGGACAAGGAAGGACGTATCGCCATGTCCTATCTGGGCGGGGATTATGAACACCCGAAACTGAGAGGCCCCGGAGGAGCGGGCAGCGCGACTTTGACCCCGGTCACCCCGCGGACCATCATCTGGAAGACGGTCCACGACAAAAAGACCTTTATCGAAAAAGTGGACTTCGCCACTACCAAACCGGCTCTCGACAAGCCGTTTACGGTTATTACTCCGCTGTGTATCTTTAGGAAGCCCAAAGGAGAGAAATACCTGAAACTCGATTCTATCTTCCCCTACACCACTTTAGAAGAAGTAAAAGAAAACACTGGTTGGGTGATAGATGAGACCGACGTGCCGGTGATGGATCCGCCCAGTGAACAGGAACTGGCCGCTATCAGACGGGTAGATGTGAACAATATACTGGGATTCGAATTTAAATAGACTGTGGCGGGATTGGCATCTTAAGAAAAGATACCCGCGAATTACCAGCTTCCCCTCTTCTTAAGACTAACCCGGGGGAAAGTCCCGGTGACGGACTCTTCCCCCCGGTTAGTTGAGTATAATGCTGCAAGGGTTGATAAACATGATAATTAAAGTAACAGAGCATGCCATCAAACGATACCGGGAACGTTTTTTTGACTACTCGTCAACCGAAGACGCTATAAAAAACTTGCTGATAGAGACGGCCCGCAAGGGAACGACTGTGTGCAAAAGACCTGGGAATGGCCACTGTACGGAACTTAAATACAAGGATACTTACATAGTGGCCGCCTATGAGCAGGATGAGCTTACAATTATAACTTGCCTGGGCAACAGGATGTATCGAAAATGGGTTAAACATCAAGACAGCTATGAACGGCTGGGAGGGAGGATCCTTTACCCGGAGCAGGCTGTATAATATTGAAGTTAACCGAGCGACGTGCTTTCATAAGCCGGCGCTCTTTTTTATGGAATATTGCTACCTTTTTATACGACTTTAAGGTTAAATATTAAGAAAGGAGAACGAAAGGAGAGCTGCCCTTGCCCAAAACCGTATTTAGCAATACCAACCTGTGGCTTAAAATCATCGTCAGCCCTATGCTGCTGCTTCTCACCAGCTTCTTTTTCGGCGAGCAAATCAAATTTTCAGTTGAATACTATCCAATTATAATCGGGCTCGTTTACGCCCTTTTGGCAGGACTGCTAGAGAAGAAATTTTACCAGAAGGATAAAATAACCAGACTAACGGTTATCGACTTTTTTGTAGCCTTCAGTTTGGTCTACCTGGTAGGCCAGGGATTGTCTCTCCTGGGCGTGGCCAGTATAACCTATATTGGCGCCTTGATATATGCGGCGGCTCAAGCCCTCTTCGAGCATCTTCATCACCTGTTGATGCGTCCCCGGAAAAAGAAATGGCGCAAGGAAAAGCGGCGCAAATAAAAAAAGCTATTTAAAAAACTACGACGGGGCAACGGCTTTTAGCCGTTGTCCCGCCCTAGCAGTTGGCCGCCCAGCTTCCTTTGCGATAATTTGCTATCTGAGGATTTTGATGTTCAATGCCTTGATAGCAAACGTTACCGTATCGCCTATTGCATACCCCAGGTCTTCAAATCTCTCCAATGGCAGCATGGATGTCATAAAGCTGTTTCCGGCTTGTATGGTAACCAGGGCCATGTAATCGCCCTTTTCAATGTTGACTACCGGGCCGGAAACCCAGTTAATCAACCCCCTGTTGCCCGGTTGATTGGAGGTGCCCACCCCCACTATCCGATCAACTTCATCAGCGTCGCAGATAGTCGGGTTGGAAGCGCAATAGCTACTGGTAAAACATGTTGTGCAGTCTTGCTGAACTTCAGGTTTTCTCCAGTTAAAGCCTTCCTGGTAGGCAATACATTCTTCTTCCGTTGTCGTGCAATATCCATATACTTCACAAATTCTGCATTGTTCGGGAATCACAGTTCCTCTACCTCCTATAAATCGTGTAATGTCTCAAGCTGTAGCATCTGCAATATTTAAGAAAATTTGGCCTGAGGATGCGAGCTGTTCGGGAACTGCTACTCTTACTACATAGTACAATATTTAGTCAATAGCTACAATAAACCAGGAATATTTGTTAAGGTAATATTAGCCGGCCAATTTCTTGAACTTGAATTTTTTCCTATCCTTGGAGTATGTTTGCCGGCTGCCGGCCAACCTGTTAAAATAAAAAGACAGGTTAGCCCGGATAGACAATGGAGGTAAGGTAAAAACTATGGAGTTGGAACGGTGCATTAATTTTGTCCTGACCAAAGCCCAGCAATCTGTCCAGCAGGTTTTTAAAGCCCGGCTGGCCCCTTATGGCGTGACACCCGGCCAGTATGCGGTACTGGCTTGTTTATGGAATGGGGATGGCAAGACGGCCAGGCAGCTGGCTGACATGCTCTCCCTGGACGGATCAACCATGACCGGAATTCTTGACCGGATTGAACAAAAAGGACTTATTGAAAAACAGGTTGACCCCAAAGACCGCCGGGCCATGCGGGTAATGCTTACCGATTCCGGTCGCCAGTTGGAGGAGCCTTTAAATCGGGTTATTCTCGAAGCCAACATAGAGGCTCTGGCCAATCTGCCCCAGTCGGAAGGGGAATCTTTAAAGGAACTTTTGCTTAAACTAAACCCGGGTTCATAGGAGCGCGGGTTTTTTATCGGCAGTCCTTGCTGCTCGAAAATCTACCGGAAAGCGAGGTGAATAAGACGACCAGCCCAGGCTAGCTGAAGCTAGCAGCCATCATTAACCAGGGCCATTTAGCTTAGAGAACCGTCACACCACACAATCCTTTCAACAGTTGTCAAATGCAGAAAAATAGACAGTCTCAACAAAATACTTGGTACACAAATTAATGGTTGACAGACTATTTCTATCCCAGTTAGAATTCAAGAAAACAGGATCAGGGCGCACTGTTTTGAAGAGAGGGAAGGAGAGGTAACATGGATTTTAAACTGAGTGAAGAACAGGAACTGGTCAGGCAAAATATGAGAGAGTTTGCCCAGACCTATGTTGATCCAATCGCAGTGGAAATCGATGAGAACAGCCGCTACCCGGAAGAGGTGATCAAGAGGCTGGGAGCCATGGGTTGGATGGGTATGCCTTATCCCGCGGAATACGGAGGAGCGGGGACTGATTACCTTACTTATGCCGTGGCGGTTGAAGAGCTGTCGCGCTCCTGTGCGGCTACCGGGTTTACCATGTCGGTGCATACCGGTCTGGCTGCCGGACCGATATTCTATTTCGGCAATGAAGAGCAGAAAAAGAAATACCTCACCCCTCTGTGCAACGGCCAGGCTTTGGGAGCTTTTGCGCTTACCGAACCCGGGGCGGGAACCGATGTCGGCGCGGCCACCACGATGATCACCAAAGACGGCGATGACTATATTATCAACGGGACCAAGACTTTTACCTCCAACGGGCCCAATGGCGATATCTATGTTGTCTTTGGCTGGACCAACAAGGAAGCGGGCGGTTCAAAGGGTATGAGCGCTTTTATAGTGCCCAAAGGAACTCCCGGAATGAGCGTCGGCGGGCACTTCAAAAAGATGGGCATCCGCGCCTCCCAGACTTCGGAAATGGTCTTTAAAGACTGCCGGGTTCCCAAAGAGAATCTTATCGGACAGGAAGGCATGGGCCTTAAGATCGCCATGGGCAGCTTTGACAATGGCCGTATAGGGATTGCCGCCCAGGCGGTAGGAATCGCCCAGGCCGCCCTGGATGAATCGATCAGCTATGCCAAACAGAGGATTCAGTTCGGCAAACCGATCAGTAAGAACCAGGCCATCCAGTGGATGATAGCGGACATGGCCACTGAAGTTCAGGCCGGACGTTTTATGTACATGTACGCCGCCTGGCTCAAGGATCAGGGGCTGCCTTATACCAAGGAAGCTTCCATGGCTAAAGTATGGTGCGCCGAAATGTGCTCCAAACATGCCTCCAAGGCGGTACAGATTCATGGCGGTTATGGCTACTGCAAAGGCTTTAAAGTTGAGCGCCTGATGCGGGATGCCAAGATTACCGAAATTTACGAGGGCACATCGGAAGCACAGAGAATGGTTATTGCCGGCAATGTGCTCCGCTAGCCGGTGGCTTTAGGAGTAGACGCTTGAAGCAGTCATTGAGGGGTGATGTTTAAGTGCCCAACATTCTTTGCTGTTATAAATGGGTAATCGATGAAGCCTATATCAGAACCGGTCCTGCACAGGCCCTGGATATGAGTATCGTCGATTACAAGATCAGTGATTATGATAAAAACGCTATAGAAGAAGCCATGCTGCTGCAGGAAAGATTCGGCGGCAGTGTGGCAGCTATTACCATAGGGCGTCCCGATGACACCAAGGGCTTAAAAGATGCCTTGTCCCGGGGGCCTCAGAAGGCCTATTTCGTAAATGACCCGTCATTTGAAGATTTAGAGCCCGCCCAGACCGCAGCGATTCTGGCTGACGCCATAAGCGGCCGTATTGAGTACGACTTGATTCTCTGCGGAGAAGGCTCCAGCGATCTATACGCGCAGCAGGTTGGGCCCCGCCTGGCGGAAAAGTTGGGCATTCCCTGCGTCAGCTACGCAGTTGCCATTAATATTGAAGAAAGCCGGATCAAGGTGGAGCGCAAAACGGAAGAAGGCCTGGAAGTGGTGGCTGCGCCGTTGCCGGTTTTGGTTACGGTGGCCCCGGATATCAATTCACCGCGTATTCCGGGATTGAGAGATACCCTGGCCGCCTCTAAGAAGCCGGTGGAAGAGATCGGGCTGGCCGATCTCCCGGGTCCATATGAGGCTCGCATTCAGACGGTGGGCATAAAGGCCGCCAGCCTGATGCGCAACGGGCAAAAATTCAGCGCCGATCAAGCCGGGGTAAAAGCCCTGGTGGAAGCACTGCAAAAGGATGGGGCTCTGTAGGAGGGATAGATATGGCTGGAGTCTGGATACTGGCGGAATACGTGGAGCAGAGTAAAGAACTTCTCAATGTGGGAAGGGAACTGGCCGGGCAGGTTGGAGTGGAACTGGCCGCCTGGACCTGGAACCCGGATTGGGCCGACGAGTGTTTGGCCCATGGCGCAGACGAAGTTTTTCTTCTGCCCCCTTTAGGCCTTGATCAGGGTCTGGACGCATATATTCCAATCATAGCTGAAAAGGCCAAGGCAATATCGCCGGAAATTATTTTGGTGAGTTCAACGCTCAAAGGTAAGGAATTGGCAGCGCGGCTGGCGGGACGACTGGATGCCGGAATGGCCAGCGAATGCCAGGGCCTGCGCTGGGATGGGGAAAAAAATTCTTTGCTGGCCGAGCGTTTGCTGTACGGCGGCGCCGGGGTGCAGACCATCAGCTGTCTGGGACGTCCACAGATAGCTACGGTTCCCCCGCGCACTTATGAATCCGCTCCCCGGAGTGAAGCCAAGAGCGGCCGGCTGACCGAGATTTCGGAACCGCCATCATCGCAGGTGGCGATTCTGGAACGGAAAGCCCGTGAGCACCAGGCGCAGGATATAACCAGGGCGCGAGCCGTGGTCTGTGTAGGCCGGGGGATGGAAAACAAACCAGATTTAGAGAAAGCCCGGGAACTCGCCGGGCTGATTGGGGGGGAAGTAGGGTGTACTCGTCCGATTGCTGAAGAGCTGCATTGGATGCCCGAGGACACCTGTATCGGATTATCAGGAAAGATCATCAAGCCGGATCTTTATATAGGGCTGGGCGTATCGGGACAGATCCAGCATCTGATTGGAACCCGGGACGCGAGAGTCGTTTGCGCTGTCAACACTGACGAGAACGCGCCTATATTTGCCGGGGCTGATTACGGCATAGTGGGCGATCTCAATGAGATACTGCCGATGCTGCTGGAAGAAATACGAGCGGTAAAGAGATAAACAGGTCGGATTTAGGCCGGGGCCAGCGCCCCGGTTTTTTTTATGCCGCGCTTACAGGCCTGTATTGAGCTTAACCGCATCTGGAGCGAATGGAGATTGCTTTTGGTTATAGGCCGTGGTCCAGAGAGGGATATTAAAACCAGTAACTATAATTATAGTAAGGGTGTTGGCTCTATGAAGGGAAAAAAGCGAAATATTAGAAAGACGGGCTGGGCCGTGGGAGCGCTGATAGCCGCCACGGTGCTCCTGGTGCTGGTGAGTAAATACTGGTTGATGCCTGGTGGAAAACCTATGCTGCTTAAAAACCCGGAATCCGAGCCGGCTTCCGACCTGGTTCAGTTGTCAGAGTATATTCCAGGGTTGTATATAGATTTGCGTTACGCCGGCTCCAACAACGTCTTTAAAAAGCCGGTTTATTCAGAAGCCCGGGCGGTTCTACGCCGCGGCACGGCGGATAAACTGCAAAAGGCGGAAAGCCAGTTTGAAGAGCTGGGATATCACCTGAAGGTATGGGACGCCCACCGTTCGCTGCAAACCCAGAAACTGCTCTGGGAAGCCATGCCCGATGAGCGCTATGTCGTCAACCCGCACAAGAGCGTTTCCTACCACTGCCGGGGGGCGGCGGTTGATGTTACCCTGGTGGACGAGGAGGGCCGGGAGCTTATCATGCCCAGTGATTTTGACGATTTCAGCCCCCGCGCCAATCGAGACTACAGTGACGTAGAGCCTCAGGCCGAAGTGAATGCCCGCTTATTGGAAAGTATTATGAAACAGAACGGCTTCACCAGCATTTTCAATGAATGGTGGCATTTTGCCGACAGCCAGGCGGCGCTCTATCCGGTAGAATCCGCCCTCAACGGAGCGGCCCAGTCGACCGAAGTCCCAGCTGTTTCCGAGCTAAAATCTTGAGAACAGGATTACGGTTGCTGCGGCAATCAGGATCATTACCAGTACGACCACTACCCCCATTTTGTTTTCGGCGAGCAATTTGAAAAACTTTTTCATCCCAGTTCCCCTTCCCGTTATTTCTCTATCTATATAACTTGAGAGGCTGAACCCGGCTCCCAGCCATAAAAATCCCAGTTGCTTTGTGAAAATAGATCGATTACATACTGGTAGTCCAGGTGATGGCTTCCTCCCTGACGGTCGGCCAGTTGAGCGGCGTAATACGGGCTCACCCGGTCAACCGGCGCATCGGTGCCGGCCAGCAGGCGTATACCCCGTTTCCGCATCAGGTTCCAGGCGTAGGAGCTGGGCAGGCGGGCCTCTCCCACCCTCTGCCGGGCCCAGGAAAGCTCTCCTGAGGCACAAGGCTGAATGCATACCGCGATATCCAACCGGGCGATTTCATCAAGCTGAGCCAGGGTGGCTACCTGTACGTGCTCCAGCCTGTCCAGGGGATGCCGGGTGGTTTTTATTACCCTGAGAAACTGCGCTACCGCTCGATCCCCTATGGCATGGCAGGATACCGGTTTGCCCCGCTGGTGCACTCGCCCAATAAGCCGCTGCAGGGCTTGGTCCTCATAGTTGAGGCGGCCTGAGCTGCCGGGACTGTCGCTGTAGGGAGCGTTCAGGGCAGCGCTGCGGGCGCCCAGGCTGCCATCCAGAAATATCTTAAATCCCAGGGCTTCATCCAGAAGGTCCCAATCTACGGTGTAAAAGTCCGGTTGGTAAAACAAGCCCCGTTTGGCCTTATCCATAGCCATGTCGATTACCCGTTGGTAGCCTTCCGCCTGAAGCTGTCGCCAACCCCTCTCCACTATGTCCCGGGGGTGGCAGGGCAATTCGGGCAGCAGCCGGTTGAGCATGGCAAAGACATCGGCCTCCAGGAAAAGCCCGCTTTCTTGGTATACGCCCAGCCGCTGCATGGCCTGGCTGTTCATGATCATTAAATGGAGGCAGCTTCGCACTATCACGGCCGGTTTATCACCAAACCAGCGGTCCAGGAGGAACCGGTCCGGAATCTGCTTTTCCTCAATACTCTCCTGGTTAAAATTGACTCCCAGCAGCCACTCGCCCCGGGTATCATCCCTCATAACGGATTCTATTTCCTCCAGGCAGGAGGAGGATGCCAGGCTGGGCAGAGCATGAAAAAGACAGTATTCCCAGAGATGTATATGGGCGTCAAGGCAAGTTCCATTCATTACAATATTTCTCCTGCCGGCTTCCATGCTCCTGGCAATATGTAACAGGCTTAGTGGAGTTTAACTGGAAGCAAAATATTACTATGGGTAAGAGGTTTTTTATTTACGGAATGTGTGGATGGATCGCGGAAATACTTTTTACGGGCGCCGGCTCCCTGTGGGCTGGATCGGCCAGCCTGACCGCGCGAACCTACTTGTGGATGTTCCCCATCTATGGGCTGGCGGTTTTTCTGGAACCGGTGCATGACCAGATCCGCACGTCTCCCTGGCCCGTCCGGGGCGTAATCTGGGCGTCTATTATTATCGGCATGGAATACGGAACCGGCTGGCTGCTGCGCTCCTTGATCGGAGTCTGCCCTTGGGACTACAGCGGCTACAGCCGGTTCGCCGTAGACGGCTTAATCCGTCTTGATTATTTCCCGGTCTGGTTTGCGGCCGGCCTGCTTTTCGAAAAACTGCATGATTTCCTCAACCACATTCAAATACACGTGCAATAAAGACCCTCTTAAGCACCGGAAAAGCCCTGCTTATCCCACCAGTCGTCACGGGCCCAATCATAGGCCTTTTCCAGGAAATCCAGGTGCCCCTGCTCCCAATTGGCCAACTTGGTCAGCAGGACTTGCAGGGATTCGAGGCCCGTTTCCAGAGCGGCCTGGCGGTAGAAGTCCATGGAGGCCTTTTCCATCATTATGCCGATATGAAGGGCGGAGACCACTAATCCCCCATTATTTTTCATCTTATCGGAGGTAAAAATATGCGGTGAGAAGGGCTGGTCTTCAACAACACTGCCGGCGGTGTCCTGGGTTAAAAGGTCTTTATACATATTCCGAAGCCATTTTTCGTGCTCAGCCTCTTCAGCGGCAAGTCCTGAGAAAATTGCTTTCACATCGGGACTGTCGGCTTTTTCGGCTGCCATCAAGTAAAATTGATACCCTTCCTGTTCATTGAGAATGGCCGTTTTCAGCATCTCCAGTTCCTTTTTCAGCACTCCTGTCCACTCCCTTCGCATAACTGCATAATAGTTCAGCACGATATTGAAGATCTGCTTCTCTTTTCATACTATATGTACCCTACAAAGTCAAACCGAGATTTTTCCACAGACATTGGCGGTGGTTGAGATAAAACAATTATTATGTTATTATGCCCATGTAATGCCAAAAAGTAGCATAAGTCCCAATAATGGGACAAATCGTATAGGACATTAGCCCCTTTATATAGTCCAAAGGAAAAAGCGTTTTTTGGCGTTACGTGGATATATAGAAATATTGTTGGAGTGGGTTTTAAAAAGGGGTGTTCGATGTGAAGTGGTTTGACAATCTGAAAACCATGCCGAAGCTGCTTATCTGCGCGAATCTTATCGGCTTGTTCGTAGCGGTGGTGGGATTCCTGGGCTGGAACGGCTTACATGCCCTCCACCGCGAGATAGGTTCGCTCTATGAGACCCGTATGCAGCCTTACGGTCAACTGGAAGAAGCCAAAAATGCGGTCCTTGCTTTGCAAGTAGACATGCATCAGGCCGTACTGGCTTCAACCCCCGCCGCCAGGCAAGAGGCTCTGGATAAGATGACCAGGGATAGCCAGAGTTTGAGAGAGCCCCTGCAGATGTACTTAAAATCAGCAGACCCGACCGGGAAGGAAAAGGAAAGCCTTCAGAAGTTGAGCGCCGCCCTAAATGAATATGAAGCGGCGACGGTCAATTTTCAGGGAACGGTTCAACGCAGCAATACCGAGGCTAAGGAGGCTTTAAACGGGGATGTAAGCACTAAAAGCCTGGCTCTGGAGAATACTCTGGATGGGTTGATTGCGCTGCAAAAGCAGGAGGCGGCCCTGACCGACGCTCAGAGCGATGCTACTTTTGTTCGAACTACCCGTGAAATAGCGGGTTTTAGTATTTTTGCCCTGCTGTTGGCAGTAGGAATGAGCATTTTCGCCGGCCGTCAGATATCAAAACCGCTGGGGGACGCCTCCTTAATAGCCGGGGAGATCGCCGGGGGAAATCTCAATGTGCATCTTCCCGAGCGGTTTATAACCCGCCAGGATGAGGTGGGGGATGTAGCTAGGTCGTTGAAAAAAATGCTTGAAGACCTGCGCGATTTAGTTAAAGAGATCAACCAGAACTCGGTCCAGATCGCCGCTTCGTCCCAACAGCTGTCAGCTAGCAGTCAGGATATCACGGCCAACATGGAAGAGGTAACCGCCGCTATTGAGGAGGTGTCCTCGGGGCTGGAAAGCGTATCTGCTTCTTCCCAGGAGGTAAGTGCCTCAAGTCAAGAAATGACCAGTTCCCTTAACATTCTGGCTCAAGAATCCGGGGTGGGAACCAGGGCGGCTAAAAAGACGGAATCTCGTGTTCTCAACATAAAAACGGTGGCGGAAGAGGCCCTGGGGGTGGCCAATGCCACTCTGGGCGATGTCCAGGAAAAACTCGGAAAAGCCATTGAAGGGGCCGCGGTTGTAAATCAAATATCCAGCCTGGCTGATGTCATAACCGGCATATCTTCCCAGACCAATCTGCTGGCCCTCAATGCCGCCATAGAAGCTGCCCGGGCGGGAGAACAGGGAAGGGGTTTTGCCGTGGTCGCCGAAGAGGTGCGCAGGCTGGCCGAGGAGTCGGCCCAAACAGTTGAAAATATCAAGCAGCTTACCGACGAAGTACAGGGAGCCATGGACCTTCTGGTCCAAGGCGCTCAGGATTCGCTGAGCTTTTTGAGTGAAACGGTGGTTGAAGACTATAAAACCTATATTAAAACAGTAGAACGCTATGCCCGGGACGCGGTCGGTTTCAGTGAGATAACCAGCAAAAACACCGGAATGTCCGAGCAGGTTCTGGAAGCGGTATCCGAGGTCAGTCGTTCTATAGAACAGGTGGCCCTGACCATGGGAGAAAGTTCACGCAGCGCCCAGGATATAGCTCGGGGAGCGGAGAGCAGCAGCGCCAGCCTGGTTCAGATGGCGGAAGCCTCGGCCCGCCTGGCTGAAAACGCCGAAACCTTAAATCGATTGGTAGAACGTTTTCGCGTATAAATAGAAACCGACCTTAAATACCTTTCGGTCTGAGGAGGCTCTGAACCAGAGCCTCCCAGCTTGTCGACAAAGTCGACAAGCTGCCCAGAGCGAGCGACGGAAGCAAAGAGCAACGCAGCTATTCACTTTTGTCGACGGTCTGAGGAGGCTCTGAGCCAGAGCCTCCTCAGTTGTGTGCCAATATTCAAGTATACAGTGAATAAGCGACAGAAAAGCTTTAATATTTTATCATAATGTAGTTTAATAAGAAATAATAAAATCCGGGTCAGCGAACAGCCGGATCCTCTCTAATAGTCCCACAGTAAATCAAAATGAGGAGGAGAATCCATGAATAGTGAGATCCTTGTGCAAAAAACCGATAACCCAAAGCCAAAACCGGATTGGAACAACCTGGGCTTTGGAAATTACTACACTGATCACATGTTTGTGCTGGATTATACCCAGGGAAAAGGCTGGCACGACCCGCGTATCGTACCCTATGCTCCCCTGGTATTGGACCCGGCCACCATGGTGCTTCATTATGGACAGGCCACCTTTGAAGGACTTAAAGCGTACAAGGCTCCGGATGGCCGCATTCTTCTTTTCCGTCCTTATGACAATGCCCGCCGTATGAACAATTCCAATGAACGCCTGTGCATACCGACCCTGGATCCCGAGTTTTTCGTCAAAGCGATAAGGAGTCTGATTGAAGTAGAAAAGGATTGGATTCCGGAAGCCGAGGGAACCTCACTCTACATTCGCCCGTTTGTAATAGCCACCGACCCCCACCTGGGAGTGCATCCCTCCCATACCTACAAATTTATGATCATCTTGAGCCCGGTAGGGGCTTATTACCCTGAAGGCATCAACCCGGTAAAAATATATGTTGAACAGAAGTATGTCAGGGCGGTTCGGGGTGGACTCGGTTATACCAAAACGCCGGCCAATTATGCGGCCAGTTTGAAGGCTCAGGAAGAAGCCGAACAAAAAGGGTATACTCAGGTTTTGTGGCTGGATGGCATTGAGAAAAAGTATGTGGATGAAGTGGGAACCATGAATGTCGCTTTTAAAATCGATGGGGAACTGGTAACCCCTTCGCTGGAAGAAGGGAACCTTTTGCCGGGCATCACCCGCGATTCAACCTTAAAGCTGGTTAGAGATTGGGGCATTAAAGTCACTGAGCGTAAGATTACCATTGAAGAAATCTATAAAGCGCATGCCGAAGGCAAATTGGAAGAGGCGTTTGGCACGGGTACGGCTGCCGTTATTTCCCCGGTGGGCGAATTGAACTGGGAGGGCCAGGTGATCTCGATCAACGATGGCAAAACAGGAGAACTGGCGACCCGGATATACGAAACCGTCACCGGCATCCAGTGGGGCCAACTGCCTGATCCCTACGGCTGGATAGTTGAAGTATAAAACTTAAAAAAAGCAAACATCTTAAGGGGCGTAACTTGGGTCAGCATCAAGTTGCGCCTTTTATCGCCTGTAAATTCGCTTTTTGAGGGATCTGAGCAGGCTGCCGATTCGCCGCAAATTTTTATCAAAAAACCGAAATACCGGGATGGTAGATGGATGCGGGTTTAAACGAGCCAAAAATGCAAAAAACGGGGTAAATGTCCCGGATAAACCAGGATAAACAGACTATACAGATTATAGGATTATACGATACTATAATGTACGCAGGTTTATGAGGAGAAGGGCTAATGATCGCGAAAAACAGCCTGAGTGAAAAAAAGAAGAATAAAATAACCACCTTGAATAGTACGAGGATTAACCGCTCCGAGCTTGAACAGCGAAACCGCGAACTCAGTCAAGAATTGTCCTTCTATCACAGTATTGTCGAAGAACAGTGTGATCCCATCTGCCAGTACGGAGTAGACGCCCGCATTATATACGCCAACCGTTCCTTTTGCGAAATGTTTGGCATTGATGATCAGCAATTTCACAGCGTGAGTATTCTACAACTGGTGGCCGATACCAACCACCGTCTAATAGGCAGGCATTGGCCGGACTATACCAGGCAAAGGCCCCAGTCGGCGTTCGAACTCCGCATGAAGAGACCCGACGGCAGCACCTCCTGGTTTAGATGGACGGAGCGGGCTCTATTTGGTGACAGCACCAGCATTATCGGTTTTCAAGGCGTTGGGCGGGATATTAATGACCGCAAAAGGGCGGAAGATGCGATAGATTATTTGAAAAAACACGATCCTCTTACCGGGTGCTTCAACCGCTCCTATTTGAATAGTGAATTGAAAAACCTTGATGTTCCCAGTTGTCTGCCCATAAGCGTAATTGTATGCAATATAAATGGCCTTAAATTGGTCAACGATACCTTTGGCTACCCGGCCGGTGATCGGCTTTTGATTGACACGGCCGGGATTCTGAAGTCGAATTGTCGACCGGAAGATATAATAGTGAGGTTCGGCGGGGATCAGTTCGTAGTGCTGCTGCGCAATACCAGCGCCCAGGAGGCGGCCGATATATGTGACGGTATTCAGCGGGCCTGCCTGATGTTCCCGGCCGAACCCGTTCAACCCTGTTTGGCCCTGGGGACAGCCACCAAAGAGTATTCCCGCAAACATATAGACGAGGTGTTGAGCGAAGCCGAAGATGTGATGTTCAGGGCCAAACTGCTGGAGAGCCGGAGTACCAAGAACGCTTTGATTTCATCTTTGGAGACCACCCTGCATGAAAAAACGACCGAAACCAGAGAACACGCCGAAAGGCTGCAATATATGTCATTACAGTTTGGCAAGGTTTTGGGTCTGGCGGGGGATGCAATGGACCGGCTGGCTTTACTGGCCAAATTGCATGACATAGGAAAAATAGCGATTCCCGAGACCATCCTCACCAAACCGGGCCCCTTAAACGACCTGGAATGGGAAATAATAAAAAAACATCCCGAAATCGGTTTTCGCATTGCCCAGTCGTCACGTGAGCTGGCCGTTTTAGCTGAAGAAGTGCTGGCCCATCATGAACGGTGGGATGGAGCCGGTTATCCCAAAGGACTGGCCGGGGAAAGAATACCTCTTTTGGCCAGGATAATCAGCATTATTGACGCATTTGACGTCATGACCCATGATCGGGCTTATAAAACCGCCATATCTCGCGCTGAAGCCCTGGATGAATTGAACCACTGCGCGGGAACCCAGTTCGATCCGAAACTGGTTAAGGTTTTCACTCAGATGTTGAATTAATATTGGGCACGCCTTTTATCTTCCTTTTGTCTTCCTCTTGCTTCCTTAAAATTGGCCGGAAAAAGAAATTTCCCGCTGTTGCGGGAAGAAAAAGAATGGGACTGTTATGAAAAAGCTTGGGGCTTAGTCATCAAAAAAATAAGCTCCCTGAAGGAGCATCAGTAAACGGCCACATTAATATATGACTGCTACTATCTCCTTTCCACGGATACGCATTTTCGGCGAAGATCCTAAAACGCATATACAACGAAAACGGTTGTTGTTTGCAAAAGAGCAAACCACAACCGTTTTTTATTCAGTATGGTCAATACTCCTTTCCAAACACAGGAGGCATAGACGTTTCCCTCTACACCCGGCCTTTTTAGGCGGCCTAGCAACCATAACTATTTAGTCACAGGCTATTAGGCTTGGAGATCAATATTCATTTTTGTAAGTGTAGCACAGAACCGGGGCAGGCGCAATGGTCTAGTACAACATTCCGTATATTCGTGCCCATAATTTGGGCAGATTTTTCCGAATTACTGCGTTGTCGTCAATCGCAATACGTCCAGTATTTCTCATTCCTCCGCCTTGTCTTCAAAAAAATCTGCTCCAACTTATGAACACAATATACGGAACGTTGTACTATGACGATTGATATTGGCGGATCTGGTAAATCATTAAAAACTCAGCCCCGTTTAAGCCTCACCATTTTCAGCTAATTTAATAATATATGAATACAGGCACATCCAAAATTTGCTAATAATTCGGAACATAAGTATAGGAAAGAGATGGTCAAATATGGTATGGTCCAAGGTTGAACAGGTGCGTGAGCAGGTCGTCGGATTACGGCCTGTTTACAGCAGCATAGGCAATTCCACTGAAGTCCTAATGCTGGGGGGGCAAACCATATCCGAACGCCGGGGATTAAAATCAAGTATTTCCGCTCTGGCCAGAAGCTACGCGGTAGATCTGGCTGCTCAACGAAGCATAGTTCGGACCTGGCTTGATAAGCAGACCCTGGTTCCATTTTATTTATCAGCTGAACGGGTTTTTATACCTTTGAAAATGCGTCAGTCGCGTGCCGGGAATGATGAAACCTATGGATATCTTGATGTAAGACTGGTACAGGATATCAAAGAATTGGCCAGGCGCAAGTGCCAGGTAGTGCTGGAGGATGGAACGGTCCTGGAAGTCTTGAGCGGAAAATCAACCATCTTGCAAAGCCAGCACAACGGCCAGCGCTTGTTGACCATTTTGGGAAATGTCGAGAATCCAGCCAATGATGAAGATAATGCCGTGGAATCGGCACGCTGGATGGTGCGTACTTTAAAAAAGATTTCCCTGCAGCTCGATCGGATGGAGGGACGGGAAGATTGAAGAAATATCATTTTAGGCCGGAGGCAACCGCCAGGCAGGGAAGAAGCGAGTTGGTGTTGAAAGATGAATTTATACCAGCCAAGTTAGACGGCCGGTCCGGGTAAGCAGCTGTGATATGGAGCCGGGAGTATAAAAATGACACCCGGATGAATAATTGTGAACCAGGGAAATATAATGCCCAATAGGGTGGAAAAGGGTGCTGCCCATACATATGCCGGCATAATTCTGGGAAGGACTTGCCTTAATTTATCATGGACAGGGGGAATTGATATTGATAAAAAGAGAAATTTTCAGGCAATATGATATCCGGGGACGGGCCGGAGAGGAGCTCAATGATGATGCGGTGCTCGGAATCAGCAGGGCTTTCGCCAAATATGTGTTTCAAAAGGGGCGGAAAACAGTCATTGTGGGCAGAGACAACCGGTTCAGTTCGCCGGGCATACAAGGCATGGTGCTTGAAACCCTGCTTGCTTCAGGCCTTGACGTTGTGGACCTGGGAGTCGTCATAAGCCCCATGTTCTACTTTGCGGCCCGCCATTTGGATATTGATGCGGGAATAATGATTACCGCCAGCCACAATCCCGGGCCGGATAACGGTTTCAAACTTCTCCTGGGCAGCTCCACCATTTATGGCGATGAGATTCAGGAACTGGCTGACTGGGCGATGCGCGGAGAACGCCTTAATGCGTCAAAACGGGGGAGTCTGCAGGAAATTGATATAAAATCTCAATACATCGAGGCTATTACCAGCCGTATCAAGTTGGGGGGGCGCAAGCTGCACGCGGTGATTGACTGCGGCAACGGAACCGCCGGTCCGGTTGCCCCCGAGCTTTTTCGGAAACTGGGCTGCCAGGTAACCGAATTGTACTGTGATTCGGACCCGAGCTTCCCCAACCATCACCCCGATCCGGTAAAGCTTGAAAACAGCCGGGAGCTGATCAAGGTGGTCCGGAAAACCGGGGCCGATTTGGGCCTGGGATTCGATGGAGACGGCGACCGGTTGGGAGTGGTGGCCCCGGATGGAACCATGATCTGGGGAGACCTGTTGATGGTTTTGTTTTGGAGGGAAATACTGCCCAAACATCCCGGCGCCCAGTGTATTGTAGAAGTAAAATGCTCCCAGTCTTTAATAGATGAAATTGTACGCCTGGGTGGAAAACCCCTCATTTATAAAACCGGGCATTCCCTGATCAAGGCCAAAATGAAGGAAATCGGAGCCGTATTTACTGGAGAGATGTCCGGACATATGTTCTTTGCCGATGAATATTATGGCTTTGATGACGCCCTCTACGCGGCCGCCCGTCTGCTGCGCATTCTCTCCAACAGCGATAAGGATCTGAGCGAGATGCTGGCTGATGTTCCCCATTATTATGCCACCCCGGAATTGAGGGTGAAGAGCAGCGACCAGGAAAAGTTCAGGCTGGTGGAACGCACTCTGGAACACTTCCGGACCCGCTATGACCTAATTGACGTTGATGGAGCCCGCATACTGTTTCCCGGAGGGTGGGGGCTGGTCAGGGCTTCCAATACCGGACCCGAGCTGATTGTGCGCTGTGAAGGCCGCACTCCCGAGGATTTAGAGGCTATTAAATCAGAATTATTTTCATTTCTGGAAAGCCAGGGGCTTAAGATACCCGAAGACTGACTAAAAGATATTTTGTCGCCTATATCTTTACCTGCCCAGCATCAAATCCTATAATGTGGTTTAGCAAGACTTAAAGGAGGTTCGGATGTGGAGCGGCCGATTATTATGAGCAATTTCAATCTCTGCCCGCGCATCGGCTATCCGGTTATCGGCAATGAATGCCTGGAATGCGAGTATATAAACTCCGTGGATGAAGAAACCCACTTTTGTCTTTACGACGAAGAGGCCGCGGGGAGCGAAATCAGGATTGTCGATTTAATAGGTTTTTTGGCCCAACTGCTGGAAAACGGTAAGAACCGGATAGGACTGGATGAATTGTCACAATTGTTCATGACTGAAGAGGAGGAATAATAAAATTGCCAGATTGCCCCAGGCAAGCTTAACCGCTATTGATACGCAAGACCCGCTATTATGCGGGTTTTGCTGGTTTCTGCTTATAGTTCAGGTGGAGATATCCAATTAGTAAATCGACAAATTATTTGCATATGAAGATTTTTTCTAGCCAGAAGGACATTGAGGTCCCGGCGACGAATATATGCTTTGAGTGGTAAGGGCGTAAGCCGACAGAATAGAGAGAGAAAACCAAATATAAGGGGGTTACCACGAATGAGTATTAACGAAGTCGTAATGGTCAGCGCGTGCAGAACTGCTATTGGAGACTACGGCGGATCCCTGGCGGGCATAAAAGCCAACGAACTGACCAAGATCGTTGCCACCGAAGCTATCAAGCGGGCTGGCATCACACCCGACATGGTAGATGAACTGGTTGGCGGCATGTGCTTGCATGCTGGCAACGGATCATTACCACCCCGCATTGTCGCCATGCAGATCGGCATGGCCCACAGATCCAGCGCTTCCATGGTCAGCCAGAACTGTGCTTCCGGTATGCGTGCATTAGACATCGCAGCCATGAAGCTGATGCTGGGCCAGACCGAAATCGCTCTCGTAACCGGTACCGAGAGCATGAGCAACATTCCCTACATTTTACCCGCTATGAGATTTGGCGCCAGACTGGGCGACACCAAGTGCCAGGATGCCATGCTGGTTGATGGACTGGTTTGCCAGTTGGCCGGATCCCACATGGGCGTAACGGCTGAAAACGTTGCCGAGCGCTATGGCATCACCCGCGAACAGTGCGACGAGCTGGCCCTGATCAGCCACCTTCGCGGAACCCGGGCCAATGAAGAAGGCCGCTTTGCCAGAGAAATAGTTCCGGTTATTTTGAAGAGTAAAAAAGGCGAAGTTGCGTTTGAAAAAGACGAGCATCCCATCAAAGGGGTCAGCATTGAAAAGATGGCCAAGCTGCCCCCGGCCTTTAAAAAGGGCGGAGTTGTAACCGCTGCCAACGCTTCCGGCTTGAACGATGCTTCGGCGGCAGCCGTTTTGATGACCAAAAAGAAAGCCGAAGAATTAGGCCTTAAACCGTTAATGAAGCTCATCACCGTAGCTCATGAAGGTGTGGATCCGTTCGTTATGGGTCTGGGACCTGCCGTAGCTATTCCCAAAGCCCTGAAGCAGGCTGGAATGTCCTATGATCAGGTTGAATACTGGGAAGTTAACGAAGCCTTTGCCGCCCAGGTAATCGGCGTCAAGAAGATGCTCAAGGAAGATTCCGGCATCGAATTGAACAGCGGCGACGTTAACACCGACGGAAACGTAAACAACAATGGCTCCGGTATCGGCCTTGGCCACCCGGTAGGCTGCACCGCGCTGCGCATCATCGTCAGCCTGTACTATGAGATGGAAAGATTGGGCAAGACCGTTGGCGGCGCTTCCCTGTGCGTAGGTGGCGGCCCGGCTATGGCTTCCCTGTGGACCAGAGACATCTAATAGCAAGCAATAATATAATAAAAATTATTCAGGGGCTGCCACCATGGCAGCCCCTCAGAACATCGACAAAAGCGAATAGCTGCGTTGCTCAATAGGCCCGCTCAATCAACGTACTTTTGTACGCCTCAATCGCGGGCCTATTTCGCGCCTTGCTCTTCACTTCCGTCGCTCGCTCTGGCAGCTTGTCGACTTTGTCTACAAGCTGAGGGGCTGCCATGGTGGCGGCCCCTCAGTTATAAAATTAATTCTAGAAGATGTCTTTCATGCGTATTCCTATTTCCTGCCCCCGCATCAGGCAGTTGAAAAGGGCGGCCAGGTTGGGATCAAACTGGGTTCCGGCCTGCCGCATTATTTCAATTAAAACCTCTTCTTCCGACAGGGGGGGCTGGTAGGGACGACCGGCCAGCATGACATCGTAGGCGTCGGCAATGGCCAGTATCCTTGACATTAGAGGAATATCCCGTTCTTTTAAGCCCAGCGGATAGCCCCCGCCATCCCAGCGCTCGTGGTGGGAAAGAATTGCATCGGCGATAGGCGCCAGTTCGGGACAGGATAAAGCGATACGGTAGCCGATCTCGGGATGCTTCTTAATCAACTCCCACTCATCGGGCTCCAACTTGTCCGGTTTATCCAGAATCGAGTTGGGGATGGCGATTTTGCCTATATCATGTAATGCGGCCAACAGATTGAGGCTGTTCATTTCTTCTCCCTGGAGATTCAAGGCCTCGGCTATACCGGTGACCAGTTGGCGCAGGCGCTGGGTATGGGCCTGGGTTTCGTGGCTACGCACCCAGAGGGTTTTCTCCAGGGAATAGAGGAATGAACTGCGGTTGCTTCTGCTTTCCAACAGCTTGTTCCGGTACATGAGGTCCTCTGCTTCTTTGCTTATTTCTTCAATGCTCTGTCCGGCAAAACGCTTGACGGCCAGCCCCAGGGATATGCTGATCTGAACCGGGAAGTTGGGAAAGGCATTGCAGGCATCGCTTATCCTGCTGCACAATTGCAGGGCCCGGGCTTCATTGCAGCGCGGCAGAAGCAGGACGAATTCGTCTCCACCCCAGCGTGCCACCAGGCCTTCCTCCCCGCAGGAGGAGGTGAGAATCGTGGCCGCGCTTCTTAGCAGGTTATCTCCATGTAGATGGCCGAATGCGTCGTTGACCAGTTTCAGGCCGTTGACATCCCCCAGGATAAAGCTCAAGGGGAGATTTTCCTCGCTATCCAGCTTTTGCAGCATTTCTTCGGCATAGGCCCGATTGAATAAACCGGTCAGTTTATCATGATAACTCAAATAGGTAATCTGCTCTTCAGCTTGCTTGCGGGCGCTAACATCTATTCCGACAACCAGTATGGCCGGTTGACCGTTGAATATGATTTCGCTGGTGGAGAAATCACCCCAGGCTACAGAGCCGTCTTTATGCAGCATTTTGGCCTGGTAACGGCCGGGAGACGGATCCCCCTGGCGGCCCTGCTCGCTCAAATACCTTATCCATTCCCGGTGATCGGGATGGATAAATTCCCAGACATTCATCCCCAGGCACTCTTTTCGGGAATAGGCGGTCTGATTCTCGAAGGTCTGGTTTACATATATCAGGCGGGAGTCCCGCATGACAAATATCAAGGTCGGTGCAGTATCGGCCAACTGCCGGAAATTGGATTCACTTTGGACTAGAGCTTCCTGGATTCGCTTATGGCTGGAGATATCGTAGCCGACCGCAATTACGGCCGGGTCGCCCTCCCATTCAATCATGCTGGCGCACATATCTATCCAGTATTCATGGCCTTTTTGATCAACCACCTTTATATCTAACCTGAATTCGGTGTTGTTATATTGCAGTTCCAGCAGGCGGTATCTGACCAGGCTTTTGAAGTCCGGATGCACCACATCCAGAGCATGCATGGACAGGAGCTCATTTTCTTCATACGCCAGCACCGATGCAAAAGTGGAGTTAAAGTAGCGGAATTTATAACCCTGGAGAACAAATATCAGGGCCGGGGCAGTATCGGCCAGCTGGCGGAAGGTCATCTCGCTTTTGCGAAGAGCTTCTTGGAGCTCCTTGGCTACGGTGATGTCAGTTGCTATAGCAATGATGGCAGGTTGGCCTTCGTAGTCGATGACATTGGCGGAATAATCGAGCCAGTGAACCTGACCGCCCTTGCTTACCACCTTAAACTCGTAGCGTTCCGGTACTGACTGGTTGGCCTGCCTGGCCTGGGAGCGGTTTTTAACCATATCCCGGTGATCCGGGTGAACCAGATCCCACATATTTACTTCGCGTAATTCTTCTTCGCTGTAACCCAAAAGCTTTGAAAAGGCCGGATTGATATATAAGAATTTAGTGCCTTGGGCCAAAAAAATCAAACCAGGGGCGGTATTGGCCAGGGTGCGGAATTTCGCTTCGCTGTCCCGGACCGCGTTTTCCATTTTGCGCCGTTCGGTGACATCCCGGATCGATTCAATGGCGCCTACCACATTGCCCTGGCTGTCGTATATAGGTGAGGCGGTGCCGTACATGTAAGCGCCCTGGGAACCCAAGTAGGGGCAGAAAGTTTCACCAGAGAGGCGCGCCTGATCCTTTTTTAAGATATAATAACCGGCTACTTCCGCATCAGGCTGCAAGACCAGGTCGATAAGTATAGGCCGTGCACAGCCGAAAAAGGGGACGGCGTATTCATAGTTGCCTTTACCCAGTATGTCTTTGGCTTCAATACCGGTCATTTCTTCCATAGCTTTATTCCAGGCAATAACCTTGCCTTCTTTGTCAATGACAAAGGTTGAATCAGGCAAAAAGTTGATTATATCGAGCAGGCGCTGTTCCGATTCATGAATGGCGGTTTCAGCAGCCTTGCGTTGGGTAATGTCGCGAGCTATGCCCTGGACCGCCACCGCCCGGCCGTTTTTATATACAATGCGGCTGCTGATCTCCAGGGCAATGATGCGCCCATCGGGCAGGAGGGCTTCAAATTCAACCGTCGAGGCCGATTGTCCGCGAAATCTTTTTAAAATATGGGACCTGATCCGGGAATGATATTGAGGCAGCACAATGTCCAATAAAGAACAGCCCTTTTTTTCATCCGGTGAAAAACCCAACAGTTCGCGACCGCGTTGATTGGTGGAAATCAAGCGCCAGTTTAGATCGGAAAGGAAGATGATTTCACTGGCATTATCGAACAGGTCCTCATAATTCTGTTCCACCTGCTGTCTTTCAGCAACCTGTTCCAGCAGTTCGCGGGTTCTTAATTTAAGCTGCTTTTCCAGGGATTGCTGGTGTTTTTGGCTCTGGATTTGGTAATGCTTCTCCAAAGTTATCTCCCTGGATACTATCTGTATTAACGAGGGATGGCCGTGTTCATCAAAATCGGCCCTTACACTCCAGCGGTGCCATTCTTTTTCTCCCTTGTTGTTCATAAAATGATATTCGCAGGTGTTGTAGGGTTTCCCCGGCTTGAGGGGGTTAATTGCCTTGCTTATTGCTTTGGCGGTTTCTGCCGGTAAAATGGAAAGAAGTTTTTTACCCCGGACCTGGGGGGCGGCGAGGTTCAGTTTTCGCGCCAGGCAGTCGTTTACGTAAACACAGGTTAAATCGGGCAAGAAACGGCAAACCATTTCCGTCTGATCCTGTAGGAACAATTCTGCTTGATCCGGTGAAGGGTTCAGAGGCTCCAACCTCCTATTAATATTAGTATAGCATTCCGTATATTTGTGCACATCATTGAGGCGGATTTTCCCGAGTTACTGCGTTGTTATCAATCGCAATACGGCAATAAAATAAATAGTCACATAGTATAGTTCTCGAAGATAAACGGCAAAACTTTACAGTTGTTGGACAAAATCGAAGAGAGCGGTTGGCCATGGAAAACAATAAAGGGAAAGTTTAGATATAATTTACATAGAGAGGAAAGAATAGGACAGGGAAAGGGCACGGGTTTTGCGTGAGATATATTCTTTCATTTATTAAACCGCTGATCACGGTAAAAAACGGAACGATATGTGTGATCATCAGGGGAATGAAATTTCAGGCGGCATCCTGGGCCGGAATAGCCGACCGGATTGAGGAAAGAATAGCTTATTTCCAGGATAGACTGCCAGACGATATGCAGAAGGTCGGATATTCGTTGCCCGGGGGCAATATACACGGCAAATGGAATCCTCATCTTATAGTACTGGGGAATGATATAAAGAACCTTCATGCTCTTGAGAACTACCTGTATAAAATACGCAGGTCATGAATCTATTTACCGATACCCATAGACACATCCGTTTGGGCTGATTTGGCAATCTTTACCGTGTTTGACTCCCAATCGGTAGGCGTTCCCGTATAGGTGAGGCCTTTTTGGTACCAGGCAATACCGATGTTGTAACCATAATTAACGGTTACTGATAATGAATCCATATCCCTTACAGCAGGCATTTCCCGCATCGTCAGCTCGCTTACCTGTTTCGCTTTCGTGTATATGGGAGCAGGTAGTTTCTCTACGGTAATCGCTATTTCCATTTTACTCGAACGCCCTTCCGAATTTTTGCTGATAACGTGATTGACGGTGGCCCGGTACACATTGGGATCCTTCTGCAATTCCTTAAGGGTGCTGCTGGTTCCCGGGATAGTATACTCCTGAATGATCTGGGGCCAGACGAACATTAAAACGACCATTAACACTCCTGCCAGGGTCATTGCTACAAGGTGCCGGGAGGGCACCGGGATTTCCTCCAGGGCCAGGTTATAATCGGCATGAACCACAAAGGTCTTAAGGGCCAGATCGTGTACGGTCTGCCTGGTCCGGTCATTGAATATATACAGGTATACTATCGTCGCCATTAAAAAAAGCGTAATTACTCTAAAAACCAGGTCGAGGCTCTCCTGCTCAACCGAGGAGTACATAAATGGCACTAACCACAAGGCCGATCTTTTTATAGAACGCCCCAATGAAATAGTATTTCCGAGTGCGTCCACCACCCGGATTTTCATAACCTGTTTACCTATCGTCTGCCCGTTGTTAAGCGAACTGTTCATCCAACTGAAGTAGGCGACAGCGATAAGTAGACCTATCCAATAACCCTGAGATCCCAACCGGGCCAGAGCGTTAAAAAAAAGGGTTCCTACAACAAAGCCTATAGCGGCTAAAATAAGCACATCTATGGCCAGGGCTGCAAGTCTGCGCCAAAATCCACTTATTTTCTTTTCTGCAGCATGGGCAACCGGGGCGGCGCTTTCCAATGCCTCCTGGACGGATTGCTCTAAACCACCCAGATTTTCGGTCTGGCAGGGAAAGTCTTGCTCGAGCGGAATTGATTCGGTTTGGGTCATGAGCCATCCCCCGTTCCTTTTGCTGTTAAACCAATATGCTCAACATGGTGCTATTCATAACCAGACTTGACGCTGGTGCTGAAAAATGTCCGTCAATGACGCCTGGGGACTATGACAAAAGGAATTGGTATATAAAGGAACTGACTTCGATTTTACCCAAAGGAGGAACACATTAAACTATTGACCCGGTTGGTTTGAGAATGGAACCTGATTATAATACGTGTTTAGAATGATAAATATTACAGAGTCAGACGTGTTTGTCTGGAAGAAGTTCTTGCTACTATTATCGCCTTATTTGCGGTTTTTGGCTATGGGAAAACCAGAAATATAACAATATTTGTAAAATTATAATAAATATAGGGCAATGCAAAATGTTTTACAAAGTGAGATTAGGGGGCATTATCAAGCCAGTAGGTCCCTTTCTAGGCAGGTAATTTTTAAGTTTGCATTGACTTATACTATAAGGCTTTCTAGTAGGAGCGAACTTATTGAATAAAATTGTTTTTTGGAGCTAATAAATATTGTTAATTGAACCTACTAATTCTTTTTAATATAATTGAAGAAATTTTATCTATATTTTTTAATATTTTACCTGATGCTTTCATAATTGTTATATTGGTCTAACAGCAAAGGAAGTTGCCATAGAATGGATGCGCATTATCATAGTACTGATTCCAAATCAATTAACAACCCCAATGTTATTTTTAAGGAACGTTGGGAAGGGATACTTGAGTGTAAAAAGCGCTTCTTAAATGAGACCACCTACGATCCGCATACCTGTACCTACCTTAGCAAGGAAATAGCTGACTCCTGGGTTAGAAGCCGGAATCTCAAAGTTGATCCAAATAAATGGGTTTTAGAACATAAGTTAAAAAGTGAAGAATTTGTAAAGGTTGTTGAAAAGAATCGAAAGCTTTTAGATATAGTCCGACCTGTTTTTAAAATTTTCGAACAACTGGTATCAGGTTATCATATGTCTCTAATGGATGAGAATGGGACGGTTGTATTAATGCAAGGCTCGATATCCTCGGAATTTGGTTTAGAACGTTTTGGGGCCGAAGGACTATGTTGGAACGAAAAAAATGTTGGAACCACTTCATATCTAATGTGTAAACAGATCAAAAAACCCGTCCAATTATTAGGTCCAGAATTCTATTGCCTATCTTTTCTAGAAGTTTTGACCTCTTCAGCAGCACCCATCCTGAACGAATATGGTGAAGTTTTAGCCACTTTGTCTTTGACCTACAGACCGGTTACCCTACCTTGGGATGAAAATACCAATTGTTTTTATTCTTACAATACCCTGGCTTTGGTTACGGCGATTGCGGTAGCTATTGAGGCGCAGCTGAATTTAAAGAATGCTCATGACAATCTGGCAATTGAACACGGAACGCTTGAAGCTATTTTGGGTGTTATTGATGAGGGTATTATTACGGTAGACTGTATGGGCAATATAATTCATTCTAATTATGAAGGCAATAGAATTTTGGAGCTAGACGGAAGAGCGAATACCAGAAATAACATCAAGGAATATTTGGGTAAACAGTCAAAACTGATGAATATTATTGAGAATAGCAAAAGTGCAGTTACTGAGGAAAGCATCAGTTTAGGTAGTAATAACGAGCAATCTTATATAATAAACATAGAACCCATTCTGGAACCTGGTTCACCCATTTCGTCGGGAGCAGTTCTAAGGCTCAACCGGTCAGAAAAAATAAATGCCATGGTAGGCCGAAGAGGAGGAACAACAGCTGTCGCTCATTTTACAGATATTATCGGCGAAAGCAACGAGATAAAAAAGACTATAGCCTTAGGAAAACGTTTCGCTCGTTCGTCAGAAAACATCTTGTTAGTCGGTGAAAGCGGTACCGGAAAGGAAATTTTTGCGCAGGCGATCCACAACAGCTATTGCCCGGATGGGCCGTTTATTCCTATCAACTGTGCCGCTATGCCCAGGAACTTGATTGAGAGTGAACTATTCGGTTACGAAGCGGGTAGTTTTACCGGAGCGGATCGCAGCGGCAAGCCGGGTAAAATAGAATTGGCCAATGGCGGCACTCTCTTCCTGGATGAAATTGGAGATATGCCTTACGAGTTGCAGGCAGTTTTACTCAGAGTTTTACAGGATAAACAAGTAATGCGGGTCGGAGGTCAGCGTTACAAAAAAGTGGATTTTAGAATTATTGCCGCCACCAACAAACCTTTGTATAAGATGGTTAAAGAAAACCTCTTTCGTGAAGATCTTTACTTTAGATTGTCTGTTTTGACTATTATGCTTCCTCCCCTGCGCGATAGAGAGGGAGATAAGGATTTGTTTGCTGATTATTTTGTCCATAGCTATTGCAAAAAGATGCACTGGAACCCTCCCCAAATAAGTGATTCAGCGCGGAAGATGATTAATAAATACCGCTGGCCGGGCAATGTGAGACAGTTGGAAAATGCAATTATCTATGCAATTAATACTACCCAAACCGATTTAATAGATGTTGATGATTTACCTGTCAGCGTATGCTTCGATGATGTAGGATTTGCAGCCGAGGAGTTTGGCGAGGCCAACTCTCTTAAGAGTGCCGAAATAAAGGCGATAAAGGCAGCTTTAAATAATACTAATGACAATGTCCCCGCTGCCGCTAAACTTTTGAACATTAGTAAATCCACACTGTATAGGAAAATGCGGGAATATAACATTGATTATTAATTGTAACTTGTATTTGTTATCAATTCCATTTCACAGATCCTCACCTTAAAACTCCCTCATATTTTTAAAACAAAACTACAGTACTAAAAGAAAACTAAATTATCGTTAATATATATTTATCTTTTTGAATAAGAAAAGCCGGGTAATACTGCATTTGCTACTGCAGAGGCCCGGTCTTTTTATTTGGCATGATTATTGCTAATCAACTTATAGGCAGCTTAAATTCCTAGTCCAAGCGGGAATGCTCTGTGGATTGTATCCACCTTACTTTAAAAATTATAGCCCAGCCAAAAACAGGTAGGTTCTACAAAATTGATTTGAACAGCCAGTTCAATGGAGGTGAAAAGGTGATAGACGAAAAAGCAGCAAGTGAACTAGTTGATTCAGTGTTTACGTTTGATTACGTGGGGGACTCGATGATGGCGGTAAGAAAGAACCTTGATGATGTTGAACTGCAGAAAGTTATGATTCAAGAATTGGCAACAGCTGCACTTTCTAAATTAAGTGACACATCAGCCGAGTCTGTTGAAATTATAACCAAAGCAGCAGAAGAAAGGGTAGCTATTTATGTCAGAGGCTCCAAAGCTGCTAAAGGAAAAGGATGTGGTTAATTCATTTACTTAAAAGCGGTGCTTTTGTTAATTGCTACACTTTACCCAAAACAAAAAGACTTATAAGAGCTGCCTTAACTTACAACGAGCCCAAACACCATGGTTTCAGAGAAGAGAAATGATACACATAGGAGATGAGTTCATGCAGGAAGACATCAAGAAAAAACTGATAGACCGTTTTGACAACAGGGTTGCCTTCCACCGTGTTGAACGTCTCTTGTACGCCAGTGATCTTGGCACTTTACCGAAAATGATAACCGATCTGATTCATAACATGCCTGAAGCTGTAGTGCAGCCTCAAAACAGCATGGAATTGACGGAATTGATTGACCTGGCTGGTAAAAACAAGATCCCGCTCGTACCAAGAGGAGGTGGAAGTGCAGGTTATGGCGGTGCTGTGCCAACCAGGGGGGGTATCGTCGTCGAGTTTAACCGGATGAACCAGATTATCTATATAGATAAGAAGGAGAAAAAAGTTACGGTCGAGCCTGGCGTGATCATGGAAGAACTCGATAGAGAGTTAAGGATGCAGGGCCTTTCCCTCCGGGTTTATCCTGGGAGTGCTCTAAGCGCTACCGTTGGCGGATGGCTGGCCAACGGGGGCGGTATAGGTATAGGTGGGTTCGAGTACGGCTACCTGAAAGATAATATAGTAGAAGTCGAACTCGTCACTCCCCAGGGTGTTCATACCATCAATCAAGAATCGTTAGATTTGGTAGAAGGTATGGCTGGCACTACCGGCTTCATTTCCAGCATAACTATGCTGGCCAGAGATGACGTTAAAGATATTCCAATGGTTGCAGCATTCCCGACCATTGAAATACTGACCGAAACATTTAATAAAATTAGCTTGGCAAAGCTCCCCCTGTGGGAAGTGAGCTACAAGGATATGTTAAATGTGGAGTGGTCTGCCCGGGCCGAAGAAAAACAAGCCTTAAAAGGGCCTATTGTTCACGAAGCACATGGGAAGCTTAGTTTCCCGAAAGACAAATATATTGTTACCTTCGTATATCCTGACGAGCGACAAGACCTTGTTGAAGCTAAATTAAAAAGGCTTATTTTGGCTTCGGGAGGGGAAGTGCTTAGCCAGGAACTGGCGGACTTGGAGTGGTCTGAGAAGTTTTACGGCACCCGGTTAAAGGCTTTGGGACCTTCCACAATTCCTACCGAGGTAGTTATCCCAACCGATCAATTGGACGAGTTTGTTAAAAGGATTAAAAGCAGGGTAAAAGATTTGGCCTTCTTTGGCACTCTGGTAAAGGGCGGAAAAGAAGGCGCCTTCCTTGGTTATCGTCTTGATGATGAGAGAAGACGCGGTTTTCCGCTGGCTTTTGTAAATAGCTTCATCCCGGTAAAAGAGGCCGAAAAATTGGGCGGGCGAGTTTACACCATAGGCATGCTTTTATCCAACTATGCTGTCGGTTGTCTGGGCCAAAAGCGTCTTGATAAGGCCTACCAGTTTAAACAGAAGGTAGACCCGGACGGCATTATGAATCCCGGTAAGGTATTTCCATCATCAATGGATAAGAATTCCCCCACCAAAATGCTCGCTTTACTGACCAAACTGGGGTCGGGGGGACTTCAGATAAGCGGTGCCAACGCACTGGATGCGCTTTTCGGGGGCAAACCCCAGGGCTTATCGCTTGCTTCCGAAACTTCGTTGGCCAAAATGCCATTTGGCAAAGAATTGGCCTGGGACGCATTGGCCTGCGCATCTTGCGGCTATTGTAGATCGGGATGCACCGAGTACAACCAAATTGGATGGGAAAGTTCCTCCCCCCGCGGCAAATTCAAGTTCTTCAAGGAATATATAAAAGGCCATATCGGCTTCGATGAACGCATGGCGGAGCTTATTTTCGCCTGTAGCACATGCGGAAAATGCGACAACATATGCCAGGTCAGAGCATCTATAGACGGTCATTGGAGCGTCACTGCCAGACCACTGGTATGGCAGGCCGGCTTTAATCCTCCAGGCGTAATTCAAGGTGGAGCTCACAACATTTCGGTTGCGCATAACCCTGGAGCATTTAACCAGGAAGAAAGAGTTAAATGGAAGACTCCCGACTTAAAAACCACCGATGAAGGAGAAATCGGTTATTTTGCCGGATGCAATCCTTCCTTTGCCGCAGGTCTGAGAAATCTGCCGGTTAATTCTATACGCCTATTCAACAAAGTGGGTTTGGAACCGGTATATATGGGCGCTGATGAATGGTGCTGCGGTGGTGCCCTGTATAATGTAGGCTGCTGGGAAGACGCGGTGGAAAATGTAAAACACAACATCGAAGAGATGAACCGCCGCGGGATTAAAACACTAGTTACTTCCTGCTCCGGGTGCTGGGGGAATATTGCCCATTTCTATCCTGTTATGGCCAAAAGAATTGGGATTCCTTTTGAAATAGAGGTAAAACACATCACCCAAATGCTCAATGAATGGATTGAAGAAGGGAAGCTCAAGTGCAAGTTCCCGGTAGACCTTTCAGTAACCTACCATGATCCCTGTCATATTGGTCATGGAGGTGGCATTTTTGAAGAACCGCGCAAAATCCTTCAATCAATTCCCGAACTTAAGCTTATTGAAATGCCTCATAATCGGGAGCGGGCCAATTGCTGCGGCAGATTTCTGCTGAGATATCCGACCTATGGAATGGGCATTCAATCAAAGCGCTTAAACGAAGCATTAGAAACCGGCGCATCAGCTCTGGTCACGGCGTGCGCTACCTGCATATCCAGTTTTAACCAGGGAATAAATGAAGCTGGTGTGGACTATCCGGTTTTTGATGTCACTGATCTTGTTTGTCAGAGTGCCGGGATACCGACTCTTGTTATGAGTAAATTTATGAAGCTTGGAATTATGTAGGGGGGTAAGGCATGCATATTTTTCTAACTGAAGAGGAACTGGCGAGGGAGAAGGCTCTTTTTGAACCGCATTCGGAGACCTATATCGCACTTGCCGGTCATAGAACATACGAAATTAAGGATTTCGTTCCAATAGATACGGGTGATAATGACGGCATTAAACCCCCGCCTTCATGCTAAAAACTACTAAACGAAAGAGGGATGAAAATGATTGAAAACTTGAGTCAAGAAGAGAAACAAGAACTATTAGAGCGAGTAGCCCAAAAAGCCGAGGCATATAACTACGAATTTGCCGGGTGCGGGCAGATGGTACTTTTAGCTTTGCAGCAGGAGTTTAAACTCTCCAACATGATGCCGGCCTTTAAGGCTATAACCTTCTCAGGCAAGGCAACTTCAGGATTGGGCGGCGCCTGCGGCGCTTTGGTCGGAGCGGTGGCTGCCATCGGTTTGGCTGCGGGGAGGGATAAATTCGAAGATCCTATCTGGCCGGAAGGCAATAATACCAAGGATTTAGTAAAGGATTTCTACAAGCGCTTTGAGGGAGAATTGGGGAGCTTCAAATGCGGCGAGATTTTGGAGAAGGCGGTTGGGGAACCCATCGATCCTACCACACCGGAAGGCAGTCAAAAATATGATGAACTGGGTGGAAGGGAAGCCTGCTCCAGGGTCTGCGGTATTGCCGCCCGCATAGCGGCGGAGACCTTGATTGACATACCCCCGCGTTAGATTCCACAACGGTATTAACGTTTTCTTCATTATATATTGTAATCAACATGAGTATTTGGAGCTGCGGTAGTGGCTTCTCAACTACCTCCCAAAGCGCTGCCGCCTGCTTCAAATACGTAAAGGTTTTATTAGCGGTAGAAAGATGCTATGCTCACTCATTAGCGAAAAAGGAGATGATAACGGATGGCAAAAACAGATATGCCCGAAAAAGGCGGTATATTGCAGATCGCCCCTCCGTTTCAAGAAAGCAAAAGTTTTACAATAATCCCGCATATTCCTGGTGGCATAACGACCCCTGAATTTTTGCGCAAAATAGCGGATGTGGCTGAAAAGCATCAGGTTAAAGCCATAAAACTTACTTCCGGGCAGCAGATAGCGATTATGGGGGTTCATCAAAACAATCTTGATGAAATATGGCAGGACCTGGAGATGGAACCCAACCATGCTATAGGGCTCTGTGTTAAAAGCGTTAAGATCTGCCCGGGAAGCACTTACTGTAAAAGAGGACTGCAAGATTCTATAAGCCTGGGATTGAAATTGGATGAATTATATTACGGAATGGCTACGCCTGGGAATATGAAAATAGCGGTAAGCGGGTGCGCCAACTCATGTGCGGAAAGTAATTTCAGGGATATCGGCATAACCAGTTCAACCAAAGGATTTACCATAATGGTTGGCGGAAATGGGGGGGCCAAGCCTCGGATTGCGCAGGTAATCGCCCAAAACCTCAAAAGTGATCAAGTACTGGAAAAGATTGAAAAGATGATTCGCTTTTATTCAGAGAAGGCAGATAAAAAAGAAAGGCTGGGAAAATTCATCGACAGGATAGGAATGGAAGAGTTTATGAAGCAAATTGAAATCTTGTGAGTTATTAAGATGTTTCAGGGACGATTCTGGCTTTTAGCTGAGGGGGATGAATAAAAATTGTTGGCAAGTAAATTTGATGGCTTTTAATAACTTGCTTATAACAACATGGAGGAATATTTTTGACGTTATTGTGTTTGTTAACCTTGCTCCCCATATTGGCAATTTTACTACTATTGGTATGGAGAAATATGGCACCCCATATTACGGGATTAATAGGATGGCTATTGTGTGCAGGAATAGCTTATGGTTTTTTCCACACCTCGGTTGAGGTGTGCGCCAGGGCCAGTATTGCCGGACTGCTATCCTCTTTTCCGATAACCTTGATGGTCATCGCGTCCATTTTTCAGATTAGTTACATGGAGTCTACCGGTGCCTTAAAGAGGATAACTGTGCTGCTGAAGACATTAGTGCCTTCAAATACTGCCGCCCAAGTTATGATGGTGAATCTGGGTTCAGGAACCCTTTTGGTATCAGCCGGAGCAACTCCAGTATCGGTACTACCACCTATCATGAAAGGTATGGGTTATTCAAATTTTGTCTCCATAGCACTCCCAGCTTTGGGATTTGATGCTCTTTGCACCTATTCCATGCTTGGAGCTCCCCTGGTCACATATTCTGATTTTACCGGAGTTCCTTTAATTAAAGCCGCTCAAGTATTCTCAGTCTATTTACCCGTAATATCAACATGCATTGCCTTCGCTATGCTTGGGTTATTGGGCGGGGCAAAAATGGTAAAACAGGGGTTTATTCCGGCATTATTGGCAGGTGTAACAATCGGATCGGCAGCAGTAGCAGTTGCGTACACTCCGCTGCTTAATTCAGGAGTGGTCTTGACTGGAGTAATCGCCGGCTTTATTACTATTTTGGTCATGATTCTGTACTTGAAGCTAATAGGACAGCCGATTATTGACAGAAGCCACTTAACAGAGGATGATTTACAGATCGAATCGGAAATGTCATTATTAACAGCATTCTCTCCCTGGATTATTTTGGTTACCTCGCTATTAATAGTTAATTTTTGCCCATCTATATACCATTACCTTTATTATAATCTGGAAATGGGAGTTTCCGTGATTCCTGGCCAGGTAATTAAAATACGGCCGTTCTGGAACGCCTATACCTGGGTATTTATAGGCACAATCGTATCAATGATCTTTTTGAAGCCGAGGAATAACAGTATTAAAGAGACATTGACGGCATGGTTAAATAGAATTCCCAAACCGGTTATATCTACGGGGGTATTCTTCATGCTTGGCTTATTAATGAACAACACCGGCCTGGAGAATGTCGGAGGAATATGGAAAGTAGTGGACCCAAATCACAATATGATAAGTGTTTTAGCTGCATCATCGTCTGCCGTTTTTGGACAACTGTATCCATTGATTACCGCACCGTTAGGTTTATTCGGAGGATTTATCAGTGGAAGCGAAGCTTCCGCTCTGGCAATGTTCGCCAAGTATAATATAATAACCTCCGGAATATTAAAATTTGATCCACTGGTTGTAACCGCAGCAACAGGTATAGGAGCAGGGCTGGCAAGCGTGTGCTCACCTGCCAAACTGCAAAATGCTGCTGCGGTTATTGATGCAATAGGCGAAGAAAACAACGTTATCAAAAAGGCTTTCCCAATATCAGTTTTATTAGTGGTTGCAGCAGCTGTTATGTGTTACTTGCTCGCATAGGGGCATCCTCCTCTTCTAAAATAGCTATGGATCGGGGTGGGTACCGCTCCAGACGGTATCTACTCCCGGTCTATAGCAATAAACTTATGAGCAACAAATTTTGAGAGGCCAGAACTATGAATATAAGCGTTACAAAACATGCGATTAAGAGGTACCGGCAGAGATTGTTTGACTATTATTCCCCAAACGAAAAGATAATAGCTTCGTTGAAAGAAATAGTCAACAAAGGGAAAAGAACTGCAGAGCGTCCGAGTAACGTGGGAGAATGCGTGGAAATTTACTATAGGGGGGTTTACATTGTGCTTCTGTATGTGTCTGATGAGGGCATAATTATAACCTGTCTGGGGGATAAGAGCTATCGTAAGTGGGTAAAAAAGCAGGACGGAAATGTTCGACTTGGGGGAAGAGTTCTTTATCCTGAAATAGTATGTTAGGCCATCTCTGAACTTGGGCCCAGAATCAGATACAGCTTAAGATTAAAACATATTGAAAGGAGCGCAGGAATGTTTGTTGAAAGCGATTTTATTGAAGTCATAAAAACAATTGCGCCATTTATTATTGATGCAATACCTGGAGGGTCCGCATTAATCATCACCGATCACGAGAAAGTCACCTGGATCCGGGCTTCAACAGCCTTTGATGCCCATGATTTGCATGCTGGAGCATTGGATGAAGGAACATCCATCAAAGATATTAAAGCTGTTTATCAATGCATGCAAAGAGGAGATCTTGTTATAGAGAAAATTCCCCGGAGCCAATTTGGAATTCGTTTACATATAAATGCCATTCCCATTTTTAATTGTGGACAAGCAGTTGGCGCTTTACTGTTGGCCCTACCGACCATCAACCATATCGCCAGGGCATTCAGACATTTCGCGCCTATTATAGCTGATATATTTCCCGAAGGAAGCCAGCTATATGTTGGCGATTTAGAAAGGATTAAAAGATCACAGGCATCAGAGCGATTTGGCATACCTGATCTAGGAGCGGGAAGCTACTTGACGGAGGGATCACCTGCCATGCAAGCCATTAGAAGTAAAACTCCCTTAACCCATCAGTATGATGCCAGTGTTTATGGAACTCCGGTTCTGGTTATGAACCATCCAATTTTTGATGAGGATGATTCCAGTTCAGTGGTGGGGGTATTTGGTATAGCCACTCCTAAAGCCAATGCCGTTAATTTGCGTGAAATGGCGGGCAATTTGTCCGCCTCCCTACAAGAAATATCGGCCGTACTGCAAGAATTAGCTGCATCGGCTGCCGAAATAAACACCAACGAAATATATCTGAATGAACAGGTAGTCACTGTAAATAGTGAAGTTGAACAAATTGCGGAAGTCCTGGCCTTTATTAAACAAATCCCAACGAAACAAAAATGCTGGGTCTAAATGCCGCTATTGAAGCTGCCAGGGCCGGAGAAGTAGGCAAAGGTTTTGGAGTAGTAGCTGAAGAAATACGAAAGCTGTCAGATGAATCGAGGGAGACAGTTATTAAGATTAATGAACTATTGGACAGAATTAGATCCCAGATGACGGCCAGTATGGATTCGAGTAAATCGACCATGCATGCTAGCCAGGAGCAGGCTGCCGCTACTCAGGAAATAACTGCAAGTGTTGAAGAGATTAGCAGCCTGGCCGTTCGTATGGAAAAACTATCTTTTGAATTATAATTGCTCAGGGGTTGATTTTTTCCTGAGGATATTGCTATTTTGTCAGCTCATATTAAAATACCTATGGGGTTATTAATAGCAAAGCGTTCCTAACCAACAGCTATTCTATTTGTTCCTATACACTACCAAACCGATAGCTTTTATTGTAGAATAAAACGTAGTTTTATATTTTAATATATAGGTTTGGGGTAGGAGGAATCTTCGTGAAAGGAATGAATTGTTGGGAATACATGGGGTGCGGCAGACAGAGCGGCGGTGAAAAAGTTGATGAACTCGGAGTATGCCCGGCTGCTATGAATGGACCCTATGACGGGGTTAATGAAGGGCATAATGGCGGAAGAATATGTTGGGCAATTGTAGGAACCTTCTGCGGTGGAAAAATACAGGGTACATTTGCTGAAAAAGAGGACTCATGTATAAAATGTGCTTTTTATGCCTACGTTAACACTGAAATATTTAAGGGACTGGAAAAGGTATAATCAATTTTAAGTTCGGAAATTCAATAAGGGATAAAGTCTTCACCAACAGAGTCGCAAAATATATTTTTGCCTTATGAGGCCCGGTTAAACCCGGGTCTTTTTATTTATTCCACCAACCCCACAATGATAAGAACTAGTATCACATTTTCAAAATGAAACTAAGTACTAAAAGAAAACTTGGCTGGCTTTCCTTCGCTTTATAAGAAACCCGCTACTAAGGCATTTCGTAAATACACTTTACTTGGCATGCTTATTGCACAATATCTGCTAGCGACAGAACTATGATTCCCAATCCGGCATATTGCCGGGGTAAGACGACGGTTAATACTCATTGAGTTTCAGAAGGATAGCTAGGAATCACTCTGAGTATTAAGGAACGAGTCGTTATTCTTAGATGTGGAGGTGGTCAAACATATTTAAATTGTTGTCCTATTGATATTCATCTGCTAAATACTTATTGGAGGGAACAAAATGCTTGGAAATACGACTGATCTCCAGAATATAGGACGGATTGAATGGCCTTATCCAGTAAACTACGGAAAGGAAAACTACTCAGAAGTCGATTTACTAATATTTGGCGGCGGGTTATCCGGGTGTGCCGCGGCCATTAACGCTGCTAAACGTGGGGCTAAAGTAGCTATAGTAGACAAAGGCCCTTTGGTAAGATCCGGATCCGGCGGAACTGGTATCGACCACTGGCATGATGCTTGTACCGGACCTGGTTCCACCGTTACTCCTGAAAAGATGGTTGAGTGGTATCTCAATACTCCCTATTGGGGCGGTAAATTTACCATGGCTCATCAGAGATACATTCAGGCCATGGAAAGTTATGATGCATTAATGGACCTGGAAAGATGGGGATGCCCCATACGTGATATGGATGGTGAGTTTGAAGGAGCAGACTTTAGAGATCCCAAAACCAGATTAATGTATGCTTATGACTACAATCAACGCACCTGCATTCGGTTAAAAGGTGGAGCTTTAATGAAGCCATTAATGAAGGCTGAAGCGGAACGCCTGGGCGTAGAAATTTACGATTACGTTATGAGTACCAGCCTTCTAACTAAAGATGGGAAAACCGGCCCGGGAGCCACGGTGATTGGCGGAACAGGCTTTAGTGTGCGAACCGGCGAATTTTATGTGTGGAAAGCTAAGGCTGTTCTTGTATGCACTGGAATACCGCAGGGCTTATGGAGATTTTCCACCGAACTAAATGGTGCTTCAGCGTTTCATTGGGATCCCAATCTAACTGGTGACGGGCATATGATGTTAGCCAGGGCCGGCGCGGAGCTGACTCTGATGGAAAGTAATAACGCCTGGGGTGGCAACGGTGGATTCAGATATCCGATGTATGGCGTAGGAGACTGGAGCAATACCTGGTATCCCTGTCCCATCGTCGACGCCAACGGCAAAAGAATTCCTTATGTTAGAGAAGGAAAGGAAATCGAAGACTGGGATGAATTATTTGAGAACGCCTGGCCAGGTTTCCCAAAAAGTAAGGATAACATTACACCTGGCGGACTGGCAACTCTGCCTCCTGACCTGCCCGAAAGAATCAAGAAAGGTGAGTTTGAGCTGCCTTTCTACGCTGACCTTACTGCCATGTCTCCACACGAAAGAAGGGCTTTATGGGGATTAATGATAGGTAACGAAGGTAAGACCAATTACCCGGTATACAAACTCTATGGTCAAAATGGGTTTGATCCCGACCAGGATATGCTGCAGCTGCCGATTTTTTCACCTGACGATGTCCTCACCAAACCCAGCTGGGTAGGAACCAGAATACCGCAATGGAGGGAAGCTCATCGAACCAGCAACTGTGCGATATTTGACTGGACGCTCAAGAGCACCCTGGACGGTTTGTATGTAGCTGGACTTATGACCGCAAATAATTACGGTGCAGGCGCACATGCCACTGGGCGCTATGCTGCAAGAAACGCCCTGAAATATGCAGCCGCGGTTGGTGATTGTGAACTTAATAGAGACCAGATCGAAACAGAAAAAGAAAGGATTTATATGCCGGCAAAAAGGACTAATGGAGTTGGGTGGAAGGAATTTAAAGCCGGTTGTGCCCGGGTTATGCAGGATCACTGCGGGGCTTATAAAAGTGAAAAAGTCCTTAAAAACGGTTTGAAATGGTTTGATACCCTGAGAGAACATGAAATGCAGAAGCTCTACGCGCGCAATCCGCACGAATTGATGAGGGTACATGAGTGCTATTCACAGATGGTTTGCTCTGAATTGACAATTCATGCATCGTTAGCCCGCAAAGCCAGTACGTCCACCTTTGACTTTAAGCGTACGGATTACCCGGAGGTGGATCCGCCAGAGTGGGATAAGTTCGTAACAGTTACCATTAATAACGGCGAGTATGTAACAAGTGAGCTGCCGTTGGACTACTACCTCAGGCCTCCATACTCGGCAAACTATAGAGAAAACTATGACAAGTATAACGCCCTTTAGAAAAATTTTTATGAAAGGAGTTTCCTACACTATGCCAGATTGCGAATACAGCCAAGCTTATTTAGTTCCTAATCCAATGACACCAAATTCAGCGATCATCTTCGATCCAGAGGTGTGTACCGGTTGTAATAAATGTATTGATTTCTGTAGGACCGATGTTTTAATGCCGAATCCGATTGAGGGGAAACCCCCTATTTTAGCATATCCTGATGAATGCTGGTATGGGGGATGCTGTGTTGGTGCATGCCCTACACCGGGAGCAATTAGGATGGATCATCCGCTTACAATGCGGGCGACCTGGAAACGCAAAGAGACTGGCGAATTCTTCCGAATTGGGATGAAGAATCCGCCTCCTCCCAACTTGAGGCCGCCGGTTGTGGAATAACCTTAATTAATCATTATCGGTTTATCTCCCCGCATTAAAATAGTTAGGTAAGTTGTTTGTAAGGCAAATAGCCTTTGTGAATATATGAATCGGGGTGTAAAAATGGAGCATGGAAAAAGTAACGTGAAGTTTTACGGCTGGATTATGGTTGCGCTCCTTTTTGTGGTGTATTTTATTACCGGTGGTTTTGGACAATACGGGGTTGCGGTAGTCAATGGCTTGATGACCAAACAAACGGGAATAAGTCGAAGCTCGCTCGGTCTTGGAATGTCTTTGTTTGCCTTATTTCAAGGATTTGCAGCTCCTTTGATTGCCAAGTCCATTAATTCAAAAGGCGTAAAATTCACTATTGTTACCGGCTCAATTTGTTTTGCATTTGTTTGTCTCCTCATGGCTACCGTTGTGAAAGGTGTTATGGCATTCGCAATCGTATTCGGTGTCCTTGGTGGTGCGGCTCTGGCAGTGAGCTCTACGGTCCCTATACAAGCCAGCATCAACTACTGGTTTACGAAGCGGAGGGCGCTGGCTATAGGCATCGTAATGATATCCGCTGGAATTGGTGGATTCTTCATTTCTCCCATGATTGTAAAATTCGTGGGTGCCACCGGTGGAAGTTATAAAATGGGATGGTATTTTATAGCTGGGGCTTTTTTGCTGGCAGCTCTTCTGGTTGGGCTATTTGCCAAAAACAAACCTGAGGATATAGGCCAGGTGCCTGATGGACGAATCGTTGAGGATCTGCCAGGTGAAAAGAAGGCCAGCCGCGTATTCAAAACAAAAAAAACCTACGAGTTAAAAACCATATTAAAAAATCCGACGATTTGGTTAATTACTCTGACATCCTGTGGCTTCTTCTTCTGTTATAGCATGGTAAATACACACGCTATTGTTCATATAACCGATCGTCATTTTACTACAGCGACGGCAGCTGTGGCGTTTGGATTAATGCCTTTCGCCAGCATCTTTGGACGCATTGCGGTCGCCGCGATTGGAGACTACATTGAGCCGCGTATTCTTTGGGCTATTGGTGTAGCCTCTTATATAGTCGGCTTGTATTCTCTAATGGTGGCTTCATCATATACGCATCTGGTAGTTTATGCAATCGGAATGGGTCTAGGGTGGGGGATCAACATGGTAAGTTTCCCGGCCATAATAGGCAACTATTATGGTAGCGCAGCTTATCCTGCCGTAATGGGGGTTATATTCCCGATCAAGCAAGTAGCTAATGGGATTTCCCCGGTTATGGCCGGAGCCATTTTCGATGCAACCAAGAGTTATAACATAGCTTTTTGGATTGGAATTGCAGTCTGTATTTGTTCCTTAATAGCAGTTATGTTTATAAAACCCATTGAAGAGGATGCCTAGGGTATCATACTTTAATTGATAATTTGAAATGCATCCAACTAAACTGTACAGAATTGGTAGTTTCTTCAACTACCAATTCTGCTTTTTTAAAAAAAGAAGACTATTAGGAGAAAATCAGGAAAAAAGGGACAATGAGATAGGGCAGGTCCCGTGTTCCAAATAACAGGTTAGAATCATTACCGCTATACTTCCGGTGGGGGTATTTTATTGTCGCCAAAAAAGGTTCCCATACCTTTGGCCAGCAGCTTGCCTTCACCATTTAACAGAGTAGCTTCAATTACTGCCAGTGTCTTGCCGGGATGTATTATGCGGCCCTCAACAACAAGGAGTTCCGTTTCGAAGGCCGGGGCTATATAGTTCAATTTCAGTTCGGCGGTCCGATATACCCGCCCCAGGGTTGCTGCTGCGGCACCCATTGCGACATCTATCATGGTGGCAATTATTCCGCCGTGAATCCTTCCACCCCCGGTTGAAAAATTGGGGGTGGGGGTCATTGTCAAGCCGGCGATTCCCTTTCCAAGATAGGTAACTTTTATACCCATGGACTGATGACATGGTTGACTATCCCAAGCACTGCATATAACCTCGAAAAGCTCCTCATTAATACCTCGGTTTTCGGCTTCCATTAAGCAACCTCCTCGGCTCTAACGTAAAAAGGGTGAACCTCACCCTGCCTTATCATTAACCTTATAGGGATTGATTTTTAAGAAATAGTTCTTCTTTATTAAAGTACAAAATTCCTTTCCCTAATTATCTATTATGACATTCATTGACGACAAGTCGCAATTCAGTTACCGAGCCGATAAAATCTCCGTAACGTTGGACAGCGATTTCCATATGGGAAGTTACTTCATCTCCAACAGCCTCAAATGCCTCAACGGTTATTACCAAGCGGTTGTTTTTCGCCTCACGTTTCCATGTACCGATAACTCGGCCATTCAGTATAACTACCGGCTATCTTCCTGTGGAAACAAAAACGACGGTAGCGGTTATCCGCATTATGTACGGTGGACGTGATATTGAAGAACAGCTGCGGCAAATGGAAGCGGGAGGGATCTGAACATAATCAGGTGCTTTTTTATGCCTATTTTTCAGGAGGAAAGAAACTGTCGTGTTTATCCAATCAGAGTGTTATCCCAATAACGACTTTATATAGCCAACCGGTACATCCATGCGGGCAGCCGTCTCCTCCATAGAAAGACCGCTGTCCATGAATCGCTTGATAACCATGTCCATCGCCTCGCCGACTTCGATGATATGTTTATCCGGGTCATAAAAACGGATAACTCTCTGCCCCCATGAATGCTCGAACAGAGGATGGACGTATTCAATATCCGTAAAGCCATGTAATTTGGCGACGAAGGAATCCATATCATCTTCTTCAAAATACAACTCACAGGCGTTGTTCTTAAAAATGATTTCTTCATTTTGCTTATGGATAAAGTCCTGCCATGTACCAAGAGTCTGTAGCGCTACACCGCCTGTCAAGGTAACATTTGAGCCGAAGTCAGACACGACCTTCAATCCCAATACATCAAGATAAAACCTCTTTGCTTTTGCCATTTCCCTGACCGCAATCAATGTACATATATATTTCATCCCTACTTCCCTCCCATGCAGTTCCTTACAAAAGCGCTTGTTGGGATAATATGCTCCATACTATTCGGGTTGTTTTTCAAACAGAAAATTCATAAACATGCTCTCATTGCTGTATGGGTTTCCCTGATAATCTCCATATACTTCTTTAAGCGAAAAGCCCGCTTCGGAAGCAGCAATTTGCATTTCATCCCTTGAAATTACAGAAAAGCGTATGTCTAAATACCGCTTTTCTATTAAGGTGTTTTTGCCATCATAAATTTCGTAAAATTGCGTACCGCTGATGATTTTATCTTTATCGGAATAATTGTTGTAATACGTTACCATCGATGTTTTATCGTTTTCTAACGGGAATTTCCCCAATGCTTTTATATTGCCATCCGCAGATTTTACCCGGTAAGCAGGATGATAAAGTGTACAAAAGAATTTGCCGCCCGGGAGCAGATGGCGGTAGATGGAGTAAATGGCCTGTTTCCTTTTTTCCGCATCTGTGATTTCTGCGATGGAATTGAAGGGGATCATCACAAGGTCAAACTGTTCACCCAAATCAAGATTGCACACGTCCTGGCAAATGATTTTATCGTGTTTGGAAGCATCCAGTTTGCGGCGGAACACCCGCAGCATTTCCGCTGAATAATCTACACAGGTTAAGGGGTAGCCGCTTTCTATCAAAGGCAGCGATACCCGTCCGGTGCCACACATAAGCTCCAGAATATTATGGTATTCTTTGCATAACTCTTTGAAAAACGCAATATCAAAATCTGTCTGAACATAGTTATCATACAAATCTGCAACCAAATCAAAATCAATCGTTTTATTCATAATGCACACCCAATTCTATATCATGCTTATAAAAATTTGAATAGCACCTTTTCTTTATACACTGCGTACTACATCCATTATCACCTGTTATTTCATTATTTGTGTATAAATATGGTTATCGCGGTAATCAGGACAAGCGCAGCAGTAATGTAATTCATCGAGATATAGCATTGCGGCAACTCTAATCCCTTCGAGAAATTTGCGCTGATCCACAGATTAAAGCCAAACATGCCAAGCGCCATGAACAAAGTGATAACCGCCAGAATGATTTGAAATGCTCTCATAATAGAATTCTCCTTTACATTTTCGCAACACCATGGTATGCTGCACTAAAACAGTATACCGTTGGTCTACTTTTAAGAAAAATATAACGGTAGTCTACTTTTTTGTCAAGAGGAGAATCGAAAAAATGAAAGAAAATTTGTCTAAGCGAGAAGCCAATAAAATACAGAAAAAGGAGACCTTTATAAGGGCAGCGGAGGAGCTATTTGTTGAAAAAGGCTTTGAAAACACTTCCATTGAAGAGATAGTGAGCCGCGCGGGTCTTACCAAGCGGACTTTATACCAATATTTTCAGAGCAAAGAAGACCTCTATTATGCTGTGGCGCTCAAAGGCGCCAGGCAGCTTTATGAAGCCTCAATGGATGCTATGCAACGTGGTGAGAACACCCGCGAGAAGATCCGGCTTGCTAATCTCGCTCATCTTAACTTTTATAAGGAATACCAGAACTCATTTCGGATTTTAAACTATGCTCCGGCAAGCAAAGAGAACAGCGAAATAAGCCCACACTTTCAACAGGTGAAGATGCTTGATACCCAGCGGATGATGCACCTCGCATCGCTGATGGCCGCCGGCTCATCAGACGGCAGCATAAATCCCAAGCTGGATATGAAAAAGGCTGTGCTTTTCGGCTTCTTTTCCGCCTTTAGTCTGCTCTACACTTTTGCCTTTACGGACAAAAGCATTTGGACGGCATTGTCTTTGGAAGAAGAGGAATTTTTGCAGTTCAGTTTTGAATTGTTTGCGGATGCTTTAAAATAGTTCGTTGCTTAACATTCAATCCTTCCAATCCCACCAGTTTTGCTTATCGGGCGGCAACTGCCCGTCGTGGTCAGCATAATGCACCGCCAGACGATAGCAATACAACGCACATCTGTCCACGGTCACGCCTTGCGCTATGCAGTCGGCGGCGTAAACATCATCAGGGCTTTTGCCTTTCAGCGATTCTATTGTCGGATAACCCGCCCTAACCAAATGCTCCGCCATATTGTTCCCGATGCCGGGGATTTTCGTTAATTCCGATTTCATAGTCAGCAACTCCATGTTATCTTTGCGGGATTCGGCTCGTCCTCAACAGCTATGGCTTGCAATGCCGCCGTCATATCGGCGCAGACTTCCTCGGCGATTTTGCCGTATTCAGCCTCAGTTGCGTTCAGACCGAGTATGTCATAAGCAAGCGCAGCCGCGCCGTAGAAGTAAAGCCCGATGGAGTGAGACAACGTATGAACGACCGCAGAGCCTTGTCCGCAAGCGCGAGCCGCCGCTTGCGCGACCGGGTTTGCGTCAAGTTCGCGGGCGGCGGCGTGACACTCGTTCAGAATGATGTTCTTGACCACTGGGAACTTGACCTTACCATCAAGGTAATCGCGGGAAGCGTTCAGGGCGTTTCGCGGTCGGTCATCGTTTTGGCAATGCTTCTCAAATAACGGTAGAATGTTTTCCTCGGCATAACCTATACACCAGTTACAGATTGTCGCCCTGCTCTGGGTGTCAATCAAGCGCATAAGTGCGACAGTAGATGGCGCGTTTACATTGCCGAGCATTTTACGGAGTTTCTTTGCCATAAACACCCTTCAAAGGAAAACCACCTATCAGACAAACTTAAAGTTTATCAATAGGTAGTGTTAAATTTGGTGGAGACGATGGGATTCGAACCCACGACCCCCTCGTTGCGAACGAGGTGCTCTCCCAGCTGAGCCACGCCCCCACGACTGTCTATTATATCACAGTTCTTTTTCTGTTTCACCTAATTGCCCTGATCAAATCTTTTTCATTATGATATCCAG
>Ga0228535_1000491_pt1 | contig 107111 bp, 74 predicted proteins | sample SJ1metagenome_FD_168457 | JGI IMG/M metagenome (GOLD analysis project Ga0228535, IMG submission 168457) | Enriched culture of PCE-dechlorinating microbial communities from Ithaca, New York, USA - SJ1 | ecosystem: Engineered > Modeled > Simulated communities (microbial... > Unclassified | place... | reverse complement strand
TAAGCTCCTCTGCGCCGATGGTACTGCGCGGGAAGCTGCGTGGGAGAGTAGGGCATCGCCGCCCCAATCCTTTTTCTAAACCCCCTCTTTACAATTCCCCCTGCAAAACATTCCCCTGCCCCGCGGCCCCATCCGCATGCATCCCATCCGCAGGCATTCAGGTATGCCGGCCGGCTTATGCCCGCGCGGCGCATTCGCGCTCCCTCCCGGGTTTGCGGTCTCCTCCAATCGCACTGTAAGCACACGGGGAAGCCCGCCTTGTAAGTCAGCATGGGGGGCTGCCATGATCGTTTCGAAAGAATGCACAGGGTGCATCCGTGCTTCAGCGGCTTTTGTCTGGTTCGTACTCAATAGATCTTATTCGCCTGAGCCCCATCCCATACCTGGGGCTGAGAAGCGAGCCCATCAGCTACGAAAAGGTGCCTCCCGGCTCTGCCCAAACCGTGATCGTGAGCTTTCTCTTGCGTTTTTCATTGGGGTATTTGATGATTCGAAGTGCCCCCGGCGTGTTTCAATAAATTTCCGGGCGGAACGCGACCCGGAAAGATGCCGCGGGGTTCGTTGATGGTCGGGCTTGGGCATCATTGAGGTATTCACGATCAGCGTAATGCTCAGTGAAGAATTTAGAGCTTGTTTGAGTTCTCCATCAATCTCTCAAGTGCAGATATACTGAAAAGCACCTTAAAAAGTCCCGAAACGACCCCGGGAGGGGGCCCGGACTGAAAGGCACGACATCATGGGTAAAATCAGGAAAGCCATTCTGCCTGTTGCCGGATTCGGGACAAGGTTCCTCCCCGCCACCAAGGCTCAACCCAAGGAGATGCTTCCGGTGGTTGACAAGCCTGTGGTCCAATACCTGGTGGAAGAAGCTGTGGCATCAGGAATTGAGGAAATCATTTTTGTAACGGGCCGTGGTAAGAGAGCGATTGAAGATCATTTTGACATTTCTTTTGAACTTGAAGAGACTCTGGTCGAGAAAAGCAGACACGAACTCCTGGAATCCGTCCACAAGATCTCGGAACTCGCGAAGTTTTCATATGTACGCCAATCTATGCCTTTAGGAGATGGGCACGCTGTTCTTCAGGCAGCTCATGTCGTTGGAAACGAACCTGTTCTCGTTTTGTTCGGCGACTGTATCTACGACAGCATAATTCCTGCTTCCAAGCAATTAATAGATACATTTCAAGAATATGGTGATAGCGTGATAGGAATGAGCCAAGTAGAAATTGATGAGGTATCAAAATTTGGCGTGATAGAGGGTTTCATGATACAGAATGCGACTTATGAAATAACGAAATTGATTGAGAAACCCAAGCCTGAAGAAGCCAATTCAAATCTTGTTGCAGTCGGGAAATATATTATTACTCAAGAGGTTATTGACATTCTCGCAAAGATGAGTTGTGGAATTTCAGGGGAAATTAGGTTAATTGACGCATTCCAAATTCTACTTGATAATAACAGACGTCTATATGGAAAAGAGTTGCAAGGGGAATGGCTTGATACCGGCGATAAATTCAACTTTCTCAAAGCCACAATAAGGCTTGGCCTAAAGCACCCGGAGGTGGGGGAAAAGCTTAGAGAATATTTGAAAGAATTGAATGTAAGATAACATTCCGTGTGTGATTTCCGAGGATATTGTCAATCGGTGATTGCATTGCGGCCTTCCCGTATATTCCCGATCTCGCCACACCGGAGCGCCGGCGAAGCCCCTCACCTCAACTCCTGGAAGTCGATGAAAGCGCAACTTTCCGAAGGACAGGATGAGATAATCTTCAGATTGCCTGCCTATGGTTTTCTTTCGGGTTTTTGACTTGAATTTAGTGCAGTTCTCCACCCTCCGCTCTTTGAACGTCAAGTCCTTCGGGGGCCTACCACGAACCGGTGGAAGCGCTTGTCCGTGCTTCATCTTTTGAGTGGCGAGGTAGGGGGCGAGCAGCGCATATTCAAACAGCATGACATTGGTTTCGCCAAAGCAGCCCGCATCGGCGGTCACCGCCATACCTGTCACTATGATACCATAAAATGGCACCCGATGCCAATTCCCCGACAGGCTCCCAGGCAGATCATGATCTGAAGCGAGGCAAACGACCGATGCCGCCCATCGCTGCCGAGGTGTTTTTGCAGATATTTCGTCTGGGATCACTTGTCAAGAGAACCACCAAGCACTCTTTGCTCTATTTTGAGTACTATCGATAATGGTGATTATCTTACTTGAAATATCGTTTATCTGTTCCTATACTGAGTGCAACAGTAATCTCTGCATATTGGCTCTTGGCCTTGAACTTTGTTATTATGCACTCCAGATGATCTTGAGTCAATTCCCCAATTACCTTCGCTATTGCCTTCTCGACCTTATCCAATGGAATTGTTTTCAATTTGGCCGCGTATGAGGCATGATAGCGTTCATCGAAATTTCTTTCTTTTTCCATGACTCTCTCCTTTCCGGAATGCAAATTTGAGAAGTTTAAAGATTTCTTTGATTTTACTAAACTAATCACTGAAAGTAATGTTACAATATTATTTAACGGCGGTGTGTGGGATTGCTTGGTATGCACCGCCGCAGACTCGCTCATTCCGATATCATCGCGGTCGAGAAGGAACGCCGGGATAGGGACCGGGGGATCATTCACATTTCTTAGAGGAGAGCAAACGGCATGGGGCCGAACGTTCATAAACGGGCGGAACAACTTCTCCACGGGGGACTTTGACTCACTCAGTCCTCGTGACCAGGAGGGACCAGTCAAGAATGCTGAAGAAGTTGACGGAAGATATCCGCATTCTTCAGGGGGAAGGGGGAGTTGTTGTCCCTGAATCAGATTAAGCTCGGCTCCAGTCAGGACAAAGAGTGATCAGTGGCAACAAGAAACAGCAACGATTCCGGTCTGATGGATAAGATCATGCATCGTGCCAAGGGTTCAGGAGAGAGTGATCCGAACAGGTCGGACCCATCTCGGAAAAGGGTGCGTTTTTCCATATGGTATTTTGTTGCAGCCCTGCTGGTGGTCTATTTGTTTCACGCCAACCCGGGAGGCCCGCAGAGTGAAAAGGTTTCCTATTCTGATTTTAAGCAGTGGGTCCGCGAGGGCAATGTGGAGGATCTTGTTCTTGGACGCGAGAGCATTTCGGGCAACGTGAAAGACGCGAACGGGCCGGCAAGACCATTCAAGACGGTTCGGGTTGACGATCCGGAGCTCGTGGGGCAGCTCGAGCAAAAGGGTATCGGGTTCAGCGGCTATGCCGAGAACAAGTGGATCGGGGCGGTAGTCTCCTGGGTGATGCCGCTCGTATTCTTCGGTTTCATCTGGTTCTTTCTGATCAGGCGGATGAGCGGAGGCCCTCAGGGCGTACTCTCCCTGGGCAAAGCCCGAGTGAAGATCTACGGCGAAACGGAAGTGGGAGTGACTTTCAATGACGTGGCCGGAATCGATGAAGCCAAGGGTGAACTCGAGGAGATCGTCCAGTTCCTGAGAGACCCCGAGAAATCTCAACGCCTGGGAGGACGAATTCCCAAAGGGGTTCTCCTCGTTGGGGCGCCGGGGACGGGTAAGACGCTTCTTGCAAGGGCCGTTGCGGGGGAAGCCGGGGTTATGTTCTTCAGCATGAGCGGCTCCGAGTTCGTGGAGATGATCGTGGGCGTTGGAGCGGCCCGTATAAGGGACCTTTTCAAGCAGGCCAGAGAGCATGCTCCGTGCATTATCTTCGTGGATGAAATGGATGCGCTGGGCAAGGCCCGCGGGCTCAATCCCATGGGCGGACAGGATGAACGGGAGCAGACACTGAACCAGCTCCTCGTCGAGATGGATGGCTTTGATCCGAGGGCGGGCGTCATCATCCTGGCCGCCACCAACCGCCCGGACATACTCGATCCCGCTCTGCTGCGTCCAGGCCGGTTCGACCGCCATGTTGCCATCGATAAACCTGACATTCGAGGGCGGGAAGCCATTCTCAAGGTTCATGCAAAGGACGTCAAGCTGGGCATGGAAGTGGACCTGAAGAAGATCGCCGCTATGACCACCGGCTTTGTGGGGGCCGATCTGGCGAATCTGATCAATGAGGCCGCCCTGATTGCGGCCCGGGGGGACGCGGCGGAAGTGACCATGACCCATTTCCAGGAAGCGGCGGACCGCATCATCGGCGGACTCGAGAAGAAGAACCGGATCATGAGCTCGAAGGAGAAAGAAATAGTGGCCTACCACGAATCGGGCCACGCTCTTACGGCGATGCTTCTTCCCGGCACCGATCCCGTCAGCAAGGTCTCAATCGTCCCCAGAGGGATTGCGGCATTGGGCTACACCCAGCAGCTTCCCACCGAAGACCGCTATCTCATGACACGCGAGGAGCTCCTGGATCGCTTGCAGGTGCTGCTGGCAGGGCGCGTATCGGAAGAGGTGGTCTTCGGAGATATGTCAACCGGGGCTCGGAATGACCTGCAGCGTGCCGGCGAACTCGTCCGGGGCATGGTAATGGAGTACGGGATGAGCGAGCGCCTCGGGCTGCAGACCTATTCCGATTCGACCCAGTCAAGCCACCTTGGTCCGGGATTGGGCCCGAGTAAGAGAGAATACAGCGAGCGCACGGCGCAGACTATCGATGAAGAAAAAAGGAGGATCATTGATGACGCTCACCGGAAGGTCCTCTTGAAGCTGACGGATTACAGGAGTTTCCTGGAAAAACTTGCCGGGATCCTGCTCGAAAAGGAATCCATCGAGGGTGACGACCTGAAACGCTTTGCCGAGGAAGTGAGAATTCACGCGGCTGCCGCCGTCGGGCAAGCCCCGGCCGGGTCATCGCTCTGATGCTCGTGCATGAGCGGGACGTGTACGCCGGGAGGTAACGCAGGCACGGGCGGTGTGGTGCTCTGTGCGGGTGAGCGGTCACCCTGCCGCCGCTTGGTGCGGCATCTATTCGTTATCTTGAGCACCGGCGCCCGCTTTTTTGCGGTCCCATGGAAGGGGGCGTGACGTCTAGACCCGGAGTGAGGCGCCCCAGGCTCTTAAGGGTGAAACTTGCAGTAGGCCCTCTGCATTTTTGGAAATGAGGCTGTAACGGCTCCACTTTGTCAGGCGAATCTGAAATCGTTTCATAGATTCCCGCCCGCTGCTTCTCACCACACTGGAAAAGTGTTTGCCCGGATTTCGATTTAACCGCACCGAAAGCCAACTCAAAAAGGAGACCTCAATAATGGAGGTCGGCAGCAAAACCATTCGCCGGACTTTGCTTCGTTTGAGAGCGTGCTTCGGCGGGAAAGACCCGGTCCGGCAGTACGCCGGCGACGAGCCACCGCTGCGATCGGAGTTGTTCAGCGCCGATCAGATGGAGCATCACGGCAAAGCCTTGGCGAACTTGCATAAGTTGAGCCCGGGACGCCCCCAGGGCCGCCTTCTGAGGCGGCTGGCCGACAATGAAGGTGTCCTGCTTGAAGTCCGCAACCTATTGACTGAGGCCGTCAGGGCGGACCGCCGGATCACACCGGCCGGGGAATGGCTGCTCGACAACTTCTATTTGATTGAAGAACAGATACGCACAGCCAGGCGACACTTGCCGAAGGGCTACAGCCGAGAGCTGCCACACTTGCTTGACGGCCCATCAGTCGGGCTTCCGCGGGTGTATGACATCGCGCTGGAAACGATTTCACACGGCGATGGACTGGTGGATCCTGAGGGCCTCAGCAGTTTTGTAGCCGCCTACCAGACGGTGACCATCCTGAAGTTGGGCGAGCTTTGGGCAATCCCCATCATGCTGCGCCTGGCGCTGATCGAAAATCTCCGGCGCGTTGGGGCCCGGATCGCCGCCGACAGGACCGACCGAAACCAGGCAGACCGCTGGGCGGACCAGATGACGGAGATTGCCGGGAAGGACCCGAAGAGCCTGATCCTGGTGATCGCGGATATGGCGCGGTCGAACCCTCCGATGGTGAGCTCGTTTGTCGCCGAATTTGCGCGTCGGTTGCAGGGGCAAGGCCCTGCTCTGGCATTGCCGCTCACTTGGATCGAACAGCGACTGTCCGAGTCCGGTCTGACGATCGAGCAGCTGGTGCGGGCGGAGAATCAGCAACAGGCCGCGGATCGAGTTTCCATAAGCAACAGCATCGGCAGCCTTCGTTCTCTGGTGGCGACGGACTGGCGCGTATTCGTCGAGACAATGAGCGTTGTCGAGCAGACCCTTCGTGAGGACCCTGGGGACGTCTACGGCAAAATGGATTTTGCCACCCGGGATCGCTACCGCCATGTCGTGGAAAAGATTGCGCAGAACAGCCGGTGTTCCGAAAGCGAGGTGGCTCGTAAAGCGATCCAATCGGCGCAGGAGGGCGCGGCCCGGAAAAACGACGACGAGCGTGTGGCGCATGTGGGCTTTTACTTGGTCGATAAGGGATTGGCGCAGCTCGAGCGATTGACAGAGGTGCGCTCATCCCCTCTTGAGGCCCTTCGAAAAGCCGGCCGCCGGCATCCGTTCTCGCTATACGGCGGCGCGATCCTGATCATGACGGTGCTCTTCGCCGGGCTGCTGGTGGCCAAAGCGCACGGCGACGAGTTGCGTGGCTGGCTGCTCGCGCTGACCGCGGTTCTTGCGCTTCTGTGTGGAAGTCATCTGGCAGTGGCCGCGGTAAACTGGCTGGCAACGTTACTGGTCACGCCGCATCCGCTCCCGCGAATGGACTTTTCAAAAGGGATTCCGCCGGAAGCGCGCACTCTCGTCATAGTCCCGACCATGCTCACAAGCGTTCAAAACATCGAGGATTTGAGCGATGCGCTTGAAGTCCGTTTCCTCGCAAATCAGGACAACCATCTGCACTTCGGCCTGCTGACCGACTTCCGAGACGCGCCCGAAGAAACGCTGCCGGAGGACGAACCGCTGTTGCGGCTGGCCCGGCAGAAAATCGAAGAGCTGAACGAAAAGTACGGGAACTCGGAAAGCGATACTTTCTTCCTCTTCCATCGCCCGCGTCGATGGAATCCTCGGGACCAGGTCTGGATGGGTTACGAGCGCAAGCGGGGAAAGCTTGCGGATTTGAATTGGCTTCTGCGCGCCGGGCGGCACGCCGACCCCGGGGATCGTTTCTCCCTCGTTGTCGGTGAAACCGCAGCTTTGGCGAACGTGAAGTACGTGATCACCCTGGATACGGATACGCAACTGGCGCGCGATTCGGCGTGGCGGTTTGTGGGCGCCATGGCGCACCCTTTGAATCGTGCGCGATACGACGAAGACAAACAGCGTGTTTGTGATGGGTACGGCATTCTTCAGCCGCGGGTCGCCGTGAGCCTGCCCGGGGCGAACCGGTCGCGGTACGCGCGCATGTACGGAAGCGACCCCGGCATAGATCCTTACACGCGCGCCGTTTCCGATGTTTACCAGGACCTGTTCGGTGAAGGCTCGTTCATCGGCAAAGGCATCTATGACGTCGATGCGTTTGAGCGGGCGATGGACGGGCGTTTCCCCTCCAACCGGATCCTCAGTCACGATCTTCTGGAAGGCTGCTACGCGCGCGCGGGGCTGATGAGCGATGTGCAGTTGTACGAGGAATACCCGTCTCGTTATAGCGCGGACGTGAGCCGCCGGCACCGTTGGATTCGAGGGGATTGGCAGATCGCGCAGTGGGCGACGCCAGGGATTTCCGGCCCCGATGAGCGCCTTCAAAAGAACCCCCTCACGATGTTGTCCCGATGGAAGATCTTCGACAACCTGAGGCGCAGCCTCGCACCCGCGGCTTTGACACTTCTGTTGCTCCTGGGCTGGACAGTGCTGCCGGTGGCCTGGTTCTGGACCTTGTCGGTGACGGGAATCATCCTGATTCCTTCGTTGATGGGCTCCGTCCTGGATGTGCTTCGAAAGCCGGGCGATGTGACCCTGGGTCAGCATCTCGCCGCCTCAGTGCGCTCGGGCGGCCGGCACATTACTCAGGCTGTATTTACGCTCACGTGTCTCCCCTACGAGGCATTCTACAGTTTGGATGCGATTGTGCGCACGGCCTGGCGCCTGCTGATCACGCACAGGCGGCTTCTCGAATGGAATCCGTCGAGCGGCCCGGATCGTAATGACCGCACAGACCTCGCCAGCTCGTACCTCACCATGTGGATCGCCCCGGTCATTGCCGCCGCCGCCGCGATCATTCTTGCGACGTCAAGGCCGAACGCGCTGGTTGTGGCTCTGCCCTTGCTGGGTCTCTGGTGTGCCTCCCCCGCCGTCGTCTGGTGGATCAGCCGGCCACTCGCCCGCTCTGAAGCACGGCTCACGACCGAACAGACCCTCTTTCTCCGGAAGCTCTCTCGGAAAACCTGGGCGTTCTTCGAGACGTTCGTCGGCGCGGAGGATCATTGGCTGCCGCCCGATAACTATCAGGAGCATCCCTCCCCCGTGGTCGCGCATCGCACGTCTCCCACCAACATGGGATTAGCACTGCTCGCGAATTTGTCCGCATACGATTTCGGCTATATTTCAGCCGGGCGGTTCATCGAACGCACCGCCAACGCCCTCCGTACCATGGACGGATTGGAGCGTTACCGGGGCCATTTCTACAACTGGTACGACACGCAGTCTATGAAGCCGCTGTCGCCCCTCTACATTTCGTCGGTTGACAGCGGGAATCTTGCAGGCCATCTGCTGACATTGCGGCAGGGTATGCTCGCCTTTCCCGATGACAAGATCCTGGGAACGCGCTGGTTCGATGGGCTCACCGAAACATTGCGGGTCATCGAGGACGTTGCGGGAGGCTCTGTGCCGACGCAGCTTGCTCAACTTCAGAAGGATCTCGAACTTGCGGCCGCTTCCCAGCCGGCCACCCTCGAAACGGCACGGCTGCACCTGGACCGCTTGGCGGCGTCCGCCGCAGAAGTGGCCACCGCCGCCGATGCTTTTTGCGCCCTCCCCGAGAGCCAATTGAGCTGGTGGGCGCACGCATTCGTCCGGCAGTGCCGGGATGCCCTCGATGAGATAATGTTCCTCGCTCCGTGGATACCGATCTTGTCTTCTGGGAACGGACTCCGGGACTTTCACGGTATCGACGGAATCCCAACGTTGCGCCAATTGTCCAGCCTCGAAGCGGAACTCCTGCCGGAAATTGAGCGCCGGCTTGCACCGGAGGTGACGCCGGAGGAGAAGGCGCGGTTTGACGAGCTTCAACCGCTCCTCAAGGAGGCAAGCCACCGTGCCGGCGCGAGGATTGCAGCCCTTGAACGCCTTGCACTGCAATCCAACGAGCTTGCCCGCATGGAATATGATTTCCTGTTCGACAAGGCGCGTCGTCTGCTGACCATCGGATACAACGTCGCCGAGCAACGGCGGGACTCCAGCTACTACGATCTACTGGCTTCGGAAGCGAGGTTTTCCAGTTTCGTTGCGATTGCTCAGGCAGAGTTGCCGCAGGAGAACTGGTTCGCCCTGGGACGCCTGCTCACTACCACTGGTGGACAGCCTATTCTCCTTTCGTGGAGCGGGTCGATGTTCGAATACCTCATGCCGCTCCTGGTGATGCCGACATACGAAAACACGCTGCTCGACCAGACCTGTAAGGCGGCTGTGGCCAGCCAGATCGAGTACGGGATAAAATGCGGGGTGCCCTGGGGCATTTCGGAATGCGGCTACAATGCAATCGATGTCCAGCGCAACTATCAGTACCGGGCGTTCGGCGTGCCCGGCCTGGGGCTCAAACGAGGGCTCGCCGAGGACCTGGTGATCGCACCCTATGCTTCGGCGCTCGCGCTGATGGTGGCACCCGACAAGGCATGTGTGAATCTCGAGCGGCTGGCCGCCGAGGGGGCTGAAGGAAAATACGGCTTCCATGAAGCGATCGACTACACCCCTTCGCGACTGCCGCGTGGACAATCGAGCGCCGTGGTTCGCTCTTTCATGACGCATCACCAGGGCATGAGCTTTCTCTCGTTGGCCTACCTGCTCCTGGGCCGTCCGATGCAGAGCAGATTCGAGTCTGACCCCTCATTCCAGGCGACCATGCTGTTGCTTCAGGAGCGGGTTCCCAAGGCTACCGCTTTCTACGCGCACACTACCGAGATTTCCGAGTTAAACGGAGCTTCGGGTGGCGCGGAGACGCCAGTGCGTGTGTTCAGCAGCCCGGACACTCCGGTCCCCGAAGTGCAGTTGTTGTCGAACGGCAGATACCACGTGATGATCACGAACGCCGGCGGCGGTTACAGCCGCTGGAAGGACATCGCCGTCACACGTTGGCGTGAAGACGGCACATGCGACAACCGGGGCGCGTTCTGCTACATCAGGGACGTGACCAGTGGCAGCTTCTGGTCAACAACCCATCAGCCTGCGCTCAAACGATCGAAGAACTTCGAGGCGGTTTTTTCGGAAGGGCAAGCCGAGTTTCGCTGCCGCCACGACGACCTTGACGCGTACACCGAGGTCGTTGTTTCATCCGAGGATGACGTCGAGCTGCGCCGAATCACTATCACCAATCGCTCTCGCAGGCGCAGAGAGATCGACGTGACGAGTTACGCGGAAGTGGTTCTGGCGCCGCCCGCCGCTGACACACTGCATCCGGCGTTCAGCAATCTCTTTGTTCAGACCGAGATCATCCGGGACCAGCGGGCGATTCTTTGCACTCGCCGGCCCCGCTCCATCGACGAGCAGGCGCCGTGGATGTTTCACCTGATGGCCGTGCATGGGGCGAAAGTCGGGGAGATTTCTTACGAGACCGATCGGATGCGGTTCATCGGCCGCGGAAGCACGGTTGCCGATCCGCAGGCGATGAGCGGCTCGTCGGATCCCTCAGGGGCGCTTTCGGGCAGCCAGGGCTCGGTGCTGGACCCCATTGTCGCCATCCGGTATCGGATAACACTCGATCCGGATAAATCGGCGACGATAAATATTGTCTCCGGCATAGGCGAAACGCGCGCCGCGTGCCTGGGCCTGGTCGAGAAATACCAGGATCGTCGTCTGGCGGATCGCGCCTTCGATCTGGCATGGACGCACAGCCAGGTGCTCTTGCGGCAGATCAACGCTACGGAGGCCGACGCGCAGGTCTATTGTCGCATCGCAGGCTCTGTGATCTACGCCAATTCTTCGCTGCGCGCCGATCCGAGCGTGCTCATCAAGAACCGCCGCGGGCAATCCGGTCTTTGGGGCTACTCCATCTCGGGCGATTTGCCCATCGTGCTGCTCCGGATCGGAGATTCGGCCAATATCGATCTGGTGCGCCAACTCGTGCAGGCCCACGCGTACTGGCGCCTAAAAGGACTGGCCGTTGACCTCGTGATCTGGAACGAAGATCGCGCCGGCTACCGGCAACTTCTGCACGACCAGATCATGGCGCTCATCGCCGCAGGCATCGAGTCCAACGTAACGGATCGGCCAGGCGGCATTTTCGTAAGACCTGCTGAACAGATATCCGAGGAGGACCGCATCCTGTTCCAGGCGGTTGCCCGGGTTATCATCGCCGATAACCGGGGAACCCTGGGGGACCAGATCAACTGTCGAGGCGTTCTGGAAACACCGGTCCCACAACTTACGCCGACGCGAGCCTACCGTGCGGTCCCCCCGGAGACGTCCGCCCCGCTGCGCGCCGATCTGATGTTTTTCAACGGGCTGGGTGGATTCACGCCTGACGGACGCGAGTACATCATTACGACCACGCCCCGTCAGGTGACTCCTGCGCCTTGGGTAAACGTACTGGCCAACTCACGCTTTGGAACCGTCGTCTCAGAGAGCGGCGGCGCCTATACCTGGAGCGAGAACGCCCACGAACTGCGCCTCACTCCGTGGGAAAACGATCCCGTGAGGGATTCGAGTGGAGAAGCCTTATACGTCCGCGATGAAGAGACCGGTCACTTCTGGTCCCCCACGCCGCTGCCCTGCCGCGCCATGACGCCTTATGCCTGCCGCCACGGATTCGGCTACAGTGTTTTCGAGCACACGGAGGACGGCGTCAGATCGGAGGTGTGGGTCTATGTGGCCCTGGATGCACCGATCAAGTTCACGGTGCTCAAAGTGCGGAATGAGTCGGGCAGGTCGCGCCGGCTCTCCGCTACGGGCTACCTGGAATGGGTTGTGGGAGATCTGCGGGCGAAATCGGTAATGCATGTGCTGACCGAAGTCGACCCGGATAGTGGAGCGCTCTTTGCGCGCAACCAATACAATACGGAGTTCACGGATCGGGTCGCCTTCTTCGAGGCGGACGCTGAGATTCGGACCATGAGCGGTGACAGGACAGAATTCCTTGGGCGTAACGGCACGCTGCGCAGTCCCGCCGCCATGACTCGGTTGCGGCTTTCCGGAAAGACGGGAGCGGGCTTGGACCCGTGCGCCGCGATTCAGGTTCCGTTTGACCTGGCTGACGGGCAAGAGCGCGAGATCGTTTTTACCCTCGGCATGGGGCGAGATGCAGATGAGGCCAGGCGCCTCGTGCGCAACTTTCGGGGACCAACCGCCGCCCGCGAGGCCCTCAATGAGGTGTGGCAGTATTGGAATCACACTCTCGGCGCCGTGCATGTGGAAACACCCGACCAGTCCCTCAACATGCTCACGAACGGCTGGCTTCTGTACCAGACCCTGGCGTGCCGCCTGTGGGCGCGAAGTGGATATTACCAGTCCGGAGGCGCCTTCGGCTTCCGCGATCAGTTACAGGACGTGATGGCGCTCGTCTACGCCGAGCCGCTCCTCGTGCGCGACCACCTGCTCCTTTGCGCGTCCCGTCAGTTCCAGGAGGGGGATGTCCAGCATTGGTGGCATCCTCCTTTGGGCCGCGGCGTGCGTACTCACTGCTCCGATGATTACCTTTGGCTCCCGTTGGCGACTTGCCGCTACGTTCTCAACACAGGGGACACCGGCGTGCTGGATGAGCCCGTCCACTTCGTCCAGGGCCGCGCGGTGAGCTCCGAGGAGGACTCGTACTATGATCTGCCCGGCCAGTCCGAAGCAGAAGCCGCCGGCTTGTATGAGCACTGTGTTCGAGCCATCTTGAAGGGCCTCCGATTCGGTGAGCACGGGTTGCCGCTCATGGGCTCCGGTGACTGGAACGACAGCATGAACCTCGTGGGCATCCGCGGCAAAGGCGAAAGCATTTGGTTGGGATTCTTTCTCTACGAGGTGCTCATGCAATTCATCAAGGTTGCCCGCATGCGCAATGATACGTCCTTCGCCAAGCGTTGCGAAAAAGAGGCGGCCGAGCTGCGGCGCAATATCGAAGAGCATGGCTGGGACGGCGAGTGGTATCGCCGCGCCTACTTTGACGACGGCTCACCGCTCGGCTCGGCGAGCAACCCCGAATGCCGTATTGATTCGATTTCGCAGAGTTGGGCCGTTTTATCCGGTGCGGGAGACGCCGCGCGTTCTCGCATGGCAATGGAAGCCGTGTGGCGGCGCCTCGTTCGCCGGGAGCATGCACTCATCCAGCTCCTGGAGCCGCCGTTTGACAAATCGGAGTTGAATCCCGGCTACATAAAGGGCTACGTCCCCGGCGTGAGAGAAAACGGTGGGCAGTACACTCACGGGGCAATCTGGACGGCGATGGCCTTCGCGGCGTTGGGAGACAGTGAGCGCACGTGGGAACTGCTGGCGATGATCAACCCCATGAACCATGCGAGTTCTCCCGAGTGCGCTGCCGTTTACAAGGTGGAGCCATACGTCGCTTCGGCCGATGTCTATGCACTCCCGCCGCACACAGGCCGTGGCGGATGGACGTGGTACACGGGGTCTGCCGGCTGGATGTACCGGCTTATCGTTGAATCACTGCTTGGGCTAAGGCTTGAGGTGGATACGTTGCGCTTTGCTCCGTGCCTCCCTCGGGAGTGGACGGCGTTCAAGATGCACTACCGGTACCGGGCGACCGTTTATCACATTGGTGTTCTCCAAACGCAGACCGGCAGTGGTGAACAGAGTGTGACGGTCGATGGCGTCGAGCAACGGGACAAGGCTGTGCCCCTTGTTGACGACCATCGGGAACACTCGGTAGAGGTAAGGGTCGACGCTGCCGGAGACCACTTTACACGGTCTGTGGAATGAACGTTCCAAAGGATTGCCAGGGCAGCTGACGCTGTGCTCGGACGGTGCTGCTTAAGGATGCGTTGAACAATGTTGCGACGCACAGCAGGGCGAAGCGGGTTGGCATGTCACCTGGAAAAGACGGGAATGGAATCGAGTTGGTCATTTCCGTTAATGGTGTGGGAATGGGGTTCGGTCTGATCGAGCAGACCGGCACAGCTGGGAAGCCTGGCCTTACCGGAATAAGAGAAAGGACCGGACTGACAGGGCGTAGCCGTTCAATTGAGTCACGTGATTCAAGTCCTGGTGAATATGCAACCATTCAAGCTTTCCGGCCGGGCCGATCGAAGTCGAAGATCAGGCTCAGAGAGCCGGAATCACCCAATAGTCCTCAGGATCCAATAGTTGGCCTCTTCACCCTCGGCAATGGCAAGCGTCCTGTGGCTGCCAGGACGCTTGCCATTCTCCTAGATCATTCCCTTCCGAAATGCCGTCAGAGCAAAGTCGATGTCCTCGGCCGTCACCCCGTAGTGGGTGACCGCTCTCATCCGCCGGGGTCCGGTGACCTGGACGAGAACGCCATCGGGTTTCAACCGCGCGGCGAGAATCGGGGCCGTGAGGTCTTCGCGTTGCATGTCGATGAAAACGATGTTCGTTTTCACAAACTCCGGATCGATGGACAGGCCGGTCATGCTGGAGAGCCCTTCGGCGAGCGAGCGGGCATTGACGTGATCCTCGGCGAGGCGATCCACCATTTCGTCGAGCGCCACGATGCCGGCAGCCGCCAGTATGCCCGCCTGGCGCATGCCGCCGCCGACCACCTTTCGAGTGCGTCCTGCCCGTGCGATGAAATCGCGCGTGCCGCAAACGAGGGAACCGACGGGCGCGGACAGGCCCTTGCTCAGGCAGATAGTGACGGTGTCTGCCGCGGCGGTCAATTCCCGCACGTCGATGCCTTGTGCGACGGAGGAATTGAAAAGGCGGGCGCCGTCAACGTGGACCTTCAGCCCGTATCGGTCCGCAAGCGCTCTCACCTCGCGCAGGTAGGTCGGGCCGAGCGGACTGCCGCCGCACCGGTTGTGCGTGTTCTCCAGCGCAATCAGGCGGGTCGGCGGGAAGTGCACGTTCTCTTCCCGGATGGCTGCTTCTATGCCGGAGAGGGCCATGGTGCCGTCCGGTTCGTTGGGGACCGTGCGGGGATGAATTCCGCCGAGAGCCGCGGTCCCGCCCTGTTCGTACAGGAAGATGTGGGACCGGTCGCCGAGGATGACCTCATCACCGCGGCCGCAATGAGTCAACAGGCTCACCAGGTTGGCCATGGTGCCGCTGGGCACGAAAAGGGCGGCTTCTTTGCCCAATCGTTCGGCAGCCAACTCCTGGAGCCTGTTTACGGTTGGGTCTTCACCGAAAACGTCGTCGCCGACTTGCGCTTCGGCCATGGCGTAGCGCATGCTTCGAGTCGGTTGTGTAACCGTATCGGAACGCAGATCGATGATGTGCATTCGTCTCTTCTCCTGTGCGGATTCGGAGCTCAAGCCGTTATTGCGCGCGGCATGACCATCCGCGGAGTATTCCTCACCACTGCAATCCTGCCGGAGAGACAAAGCCCTCCGTCACTCGACCGTCTCCCGTGTTTGCCGGGGAATCCGCCTTTGGGGGCCGTCAATCCGCTCACTGCTCGCAGTGATGTTTGATGTTCATGCCCTGGACGATGAAAATGACGCTTTCCGCGATGTTGGTCGCCTGATCGGCCACACGCTCGAGGCACCGTGCAACGATGATGGTTTGCACGGATCGTTCCACGGCCGGAACTTCCTTGACCATGTAATTGAGAAGGTTCTTGAGAACGGTCACGTTCAGTTCGTCCGCGTTGTCGTCCAACTGGCACACGTCTCTGGCCTGAGTGACGTTCTCCTGGACAAAGGCGCTGATGGCGCAGCGAACCATATCGAGAGCCGTTTCCGCCAGCTCGAGCATGAGCGGGTTGCGGGGCAGGGGGGGACTTTGACTGAGAACGATGGCCCGTTCCGCGACGTTGACGGCCTGGTCCGCGATTCGTTCGAGATCGACCGATATTTTCATACAGCCGATGATGAACCTGAGGTCCCGCGCCATGGGCTGGTCCAGGGCGAGCAGCCTGAGGCAGTATTTGTCCACGTCGATCTCGAGCAGATTGATTTCCCGGTCTCCCCGGATCACCTCGTCGGCGATCTCGACGTCGCGCTCGAATAACGCGTGGATGCCTTTTTCCAATGCGGTTTCGGTTAAGGCCGCCATCTTCAGGATGGTCAGCTTCAGTTGGTCCAGCTCTTGATGAAAACGACTTTCCATGGGGGTGGCCTCCTGGTCGAATCAGCATCATCCATCGCGCGGCATACGGAACGAGAAAACAGAAAGACCGAAACAGGCTCGATTCAACTAGCCGGGGCATGCCTCAGGATATCGCACTCGGTGCGGTCGTCCAGCCCCGGCGCAAAGCGTACCCTGCGCCTGCCTTGCTATGAAAAACCGGTTCCAGGCTTCGTCCGGAACGAAACGTCCTCGCGGTACGTCACCGTCATCCCGCCCGCCCGGTGACGTAATCCTCGGTGAGCTTATTGCCCGGACGGGTGAAAATCGTCTCGGTCGTATCGAATTCGACCAACCGGCCCAGCCAGAAAAAGCCGGTTCGATCGGACACGCGAGCTGCCTGCTGCATATTGTGGGTAACAACCACAATGGTGTAGTCCCGCTTCAATGAGCCCATCAACTGCTCGATTTGGAGCGTGGCGATGGGGTCGAGCGCGGAGCACGGTTCATCCATCAGGATCACTTCGGGTTTCACCGCGATGGTGCGGGCGATGCACAACCGTTGCTGCTGCCCGAGTGACAGGCTCAAAGCGTCCTCTTTGAATTTATCCTTCACTTCGTCCCAGAGGAAGGCAGCGCGAAGACTTTCTTCCACAATTGCGGGGATCTCGGACGTCCTGGCCGATCCGAGCACCCTGGGGCCGAACGCGACGTTGTCGAAAATGGATTGCGGGAAAGGGTTGGGCCGTTGGAACACCATCCCCACCCGCTTTCTCAGCTCCACCACGTCGAACCCCGGCGAATAGATGTTGTGCCCCTCCAGGCTCACGAGTCCCTGAACGCGCGTGCCTTTGATGGTGTCGTTCATCCGGTTGAGGCAACGCAAGAAGGTGGATTTCCCGCATCCCGACGGACCGATCAGCGCCGTCACCTGGAGTTCCTGGATGGTGATCGAAATATCCGACAGCGCCGGTTTCTCGCCGTAATAGAAGTTGAGGTGTTCCACCGTGATTTTTGCCATGGGTCTCTGTCTATCCGAAGCGGCCGGTCAGGTAGTCTTCAGTCCGCTTGTCACGAGTTGTCGTAAAGATTTCGGACCCCGGTTGAAATTCGATCAATTCACCCATAAGGAAGAAGGCGGCGTAATCCGCGACGCGGGCCGCCTGCTGGATGCTGTGGGGAACGATCACGATCGTGTACAGGTCTCGGAGCTCGAAGAGGGACTCCTCGACCTTCCGGGTGGAAATCGGATCCAGGCCGGACGTGGGCTCATCCAGGAGCAGGACTTCCGGCTCGAGAGCCAGGCTGCGGGCGATGCACAACCGTTGCTGCTGGCCTCCGGACAGGGCGCCGGCGGGACTGTCTAGGCGCGTGTTCACCTCCTCCCAGAGGGCGGCCTGGATGAGGCTGCGTTCGATGATCTCCTCGAGTCGGCCGCGGTCATGTATGCCGGCGAGCTTGGGACCGTAGACGATGTTTTCCCGAATGGTGCCGGGAAGGGGCAGCGGCAGGGCAAAAACCATTCCCACTCTTCGGCGCAGATTGGGAACGTTGACGCCGGGGGAGTAGATGTCATCGCCGTCGATGAGGATGCGGCCCGACATGCGGGTGTCCTCCACCAAGTCGTTGAGCCGATTGACGAGGCGCAGCAGCGTCGTCTTGCCTCCGCCGGCGGGACCGAAGAAAACGGTGATCCGGTTGGCCGGAATGTTCAGGCTGATGTCGCGCAGGGCCTGCTCATTCCCGTAGGAGTAGCTCACCTGATCGATGCGAATCTTGGGGTCTACCACTGTCTTCTCCGACGGAAATAGCTGCGCACGATCGTTGCCCCGAGATTCATGGAAAGGACCAGGGCAAGGAGCACCATCGCCGTGCCGTTCTGGATGCTGAACGGCATGCCGGGTACCTGTGTGCTGATCACGTAGAGGTGATAGGGAAGAGCCATGGTCTGGTCGAAGGGAGACTGGGGCAGCCGGGGCAGATAGAACGCCGCCACGGTGAAGAGGATGGGAGCGGTTTCTCCCGCGGCCCTCAGCAGTCCGAGGATGACGCCGGTGATCATGCCCGGGAGCGCCTGCGGAAGGATGACATGTCGGATGCCCTGCCACCGGGACCCCCCGAGACTGGCGCTCACCGTTCGAAATTCCGTGGGAACGGCCCTCAGAGCTTCTTCCCCGGTGCTGATGATGATCGGAAGGGTCATGATGGCCAGGGTGAGCGAGCCGGCGAGAATGGAGGTGCCCATCTTCATTATGAGCACGAAGAGCCCCAGGCCGAACAGTCCGTATACGATGGACGGAATTCCTGCAAGGTTGACGATGGCCAGCCGAATGGAACGGGTCCACCATGTGTCGCGCGCGTACTCGGCAAGGTATATTGCTCCGCCGACCCCCACGGGAATCGCCGCCAGAGCCGTTCCCAGGGTCAGCAGAAGCGTTCCGACGATTGCGGGGAAGATGCCTCCGGCTTTCATTCCGTCCCTGGGGATGGCGGTGATGAATTCCCAGGAGATCGCCTGGATGCCCCCGGCAATCACGACCCCGACGACACACAGGATGGGGACGACCACGATCAGGGTGGTCAAAGCCAGAAACGCGAAGCCGATCCGTTGCACTCGGTAGCGGCTCATCAGCGAAGTCCTCCCCGGCGTCTTTTCTCGAAAATGGTCGCAGCCGCCGCGAGGTTGATCAGGAAAGTGATGACGAACAGGATGATTCCGATGGCGAAGAGAATGTGGTAGTGAACGCTCCCTTGCGCGACCTCGCCCATTTCGGCGGCAACGGTGGCGGTCATGGTGCGTGCGGGCCTGAACAGAGAATCCAGGCTGAGCGGCATGCGCGCCGCGTTCCCGGTCACCATCATCACGGCCATGGTCTCGCCTATGGCACGTCCCATTCCCAGCATCACGGCGGTGACGATGCCCGACCGGGCGGCGGGCACCACCACGCGCCATATGGTCTGCCATCGGGTGGCTCCCATGGCGAGGGCTGCATCCCGGTAACTCTTGGGAACGGCGTCCAAGGAGTCCTCGGCCACGCTGATGATCGTCGGCAGGGCCATATACGCGAGAATCAGCGCCCCGGTGAAAACCGTCAATCCGGTGGGTGCGCCGAGAACCTCGCGCACGAGCGGCGCGATGATGTGCATGCCGAAGAACCCGAGAACGACCGAGGGAATTCCGGCCAGCACCTCGATCAGGGGTTTCAGAAATTCCCTTGCCCAGTCAGGCGCCACCTCGCGCACGAAAACGGCGGTCGCAACACCGAGCGGCAGAGCCATAACGATGGCCGCGAAGGTGACCATCGCCGAACCGAGGATCAACGGCAGCGTGCCGTACAGGTCGAAGGTTGGATACCAGCGGGTCCCGAACAGGTTGCCCGGGCTCACTTCGAAGAAAGCGGGCATACCCTCCCGGACCAGAAACAGGCAAATCAACACCACCAGTCCGATGGTGGAAAAACCCAGCACCTTTACGGTGCTTTCGATAATCTGTTCCGCAAAAGGAAACGCGGGGGCAGGGGAATCTCTATCTGGCGACATTTCTCTCATCCCGATGCAGCGGCACGAACCCCAGCTTGGACACCAGAAGCTGGCCGTCGTTGATCACCCAGTCAAGATAGGCCTTGAGAGGACCGGTCGGGTCTCCAGCCGTGTACATGCACAGAGGCCGGGCGATCGGATAGGAACCGTCGTTGACCGTGGCGACGGAGGGATAAACGTAAGGGCTGTTCGCGTCTTTGGCCACGCCCAGAACCTTCTGGTCGGGCGTCACATAACCCAGCCCGTCATACCCGATTGCGTTCGGGTTCTGGCGAACCTCGGTACTGATGCCCTCGGATGAAGGCATCAGCAGAGCATCGGAGGAGAACAGCAGCGTGCTCTCCTTCTTTCCCGAACGTATTACATTGTCCAGGAAATAAACGTAGGTCCCGGAGTTCGATTCGCGGGACAAGAGGACGATGGGGCGGTCTTGGCCTCCAACTTCGCGCCAGTTGCCGATTTGTCCCGTGTAGATTTTTGAAATCTGCTCCATGGTGAGGCCCGTTACCGGGTTTGACGGGTTGACCACAATGGCTATGGCATCCATCGCCACCACGAATTCGACGGGCTTGATGCCGTTGACCTCGGCGGCCGCAATCTCCTCCGGTTTCATCAGGCGCGACGCATTGGCGATGGCGACCGTGCCGTTGATCATGGCGGCTATCCCGGTGCCCGTCCCTCCTCCGGTGACCGAGATGCGTATCGAGGGGTGGGACGGCATGTAGGCTTCGGCCCAGGCCAGCGCCAGGTTAACCAGCGTGTCCGATCCCTTGTTCTCGATGAGTTGCGTCGAAGGTTCCGTCTGTGTTCCAGTGTCCGCTCCAGGTCTACAACCCGGCATAAGGCAGAACAGGAGGAGGACAAGCAGGCCGGCGGCGAAAAGGAACCGGAATTTCGGCGAAGGGACGGAGGCGTTCGTGCCAGTCCCCGAGACCGCATCGGCGGAAAGGCGAAGGAGTGTCCTGGGGTTCTCATTCACTGATCGTCACCGTTGCACTTTCGGAAGTCACCGTGAGAAGCGGCGCAGTGGCGTCGAGGCAGATCCGCCGTGCCGCAGTCGCCTGGAGTCTATTGCGCTCCGGGCGATTCCTCCGAGGGCAGCGGTCGTTGAGCGGGCGAAAAGAGGCCGCCGCTCCCGGGCGTGCTCCGGAAAAAGTCACTGGATTATCCAAAATGAGGGTGAGTAATTCAACAAGATTCCTGACCGGCCCGACCAATAATACGTCACGGACGGCATCGGCGGAGAACGCTCAACGGAGTGCATTCGGGCACCTCACGACGAGGGAGCGCCATCCTTGGATTCGGCTCGGTTCTCGCCCGCCAGCGGCAGTGAAAAGAAGAAAGTGGTTCCCTCCGTGCCGTCCGGGTTCGGGCTCTGCACCCAGATCCTTCCGCCGTGGTTCCTGACGATGTGACGGCAGATGGCAAGGCCGAGCCCCGTGCTGCCGGGAAGGGTGCTCCGATGCTTTTCCACTCGGAAGAAACGTTCGAATATCCTCTGCTGGTGTTGCCTGGCAATGCCGGGACCCTGGTCGCGGATTCCGAACACCACGTTTTTCCCTTCCATCTTGTGGAACACTTCCAGGTTCTTTCCCGGGGGGCCGTACCGCACCCCGTTTTCAAGCAGGTTCCGAAACACCTGCACCAACTGGTCGAACTCCGCCGGCACCTCGAGACCTGCCGGAGGGAGCGTGGTTTCGAGGCCGACCTGCTTCCCGTCCGCCTGGGGGACGCACGCTTTCCAGGCGATGGCGAGCGCATCCGCGGGGTTCACCGGTGCGGGCTTGAACCTGCGCTGCCGGGATTCCAATCGAGCGAGCTGGAGCAGGTCGTCCACCATCTTGACCATGTGCTCGGAGTTTCTCAGAATGATTCCCAGAAAGGAAGCCAGGGTGCCGGACTCCGGGCTCGGTTCGGACAGCAGGGTTTCCGCGGAACCCTTGATGGCGGTCAGGGGCGTGCGCAACTCGTGTGAAACGTTTGCAACGAAGTCCTGGCGCACCTTTTCGAGGCGTTTGAGCTCACTGATATCGTGAAACACGACGATGGCTCCCAGACCCTTTCGCTCCTCCTCGAGCCGAACGACATGAACGTCGTAAATCCGGCCGCCGTCAAGGATGATCTGGAGACTTGCCGAGCGGGTGCCGCCGGCATCGTTGGAGGTCAGGGCAGCGTCACACGCCTCCTGGAGTTCCAGGTTCATGATGGTTTCGAGGGGACGTCGCCCGAGGCTGAGGGATGCATTCGGCAACAGCTCCGAAAATGCCCGGTTGAAACTCTGGATCTTCCCCCTCGAGTCCAGCACCATCACGCCTTCCTGCATCCCGTCGAAAACGGCTTCAAGCTTCTGTTTCTGTTCCGCAACGAACTCGACCTGGTCGTCGATGTTCTTGGCCATCTGGTTGATGGCTTCGCCCAGGGGATAGAACTCCTGTCCCGGGTGAAAGTGCGTGCGTAGTTTGAAATCGCCTGAACCGATGGCTCCCGCCGCCCGGACGAGGGTGTTGATCGGAGTCTTGATTTGTCGGATAAGGACGTAACTGAGAAACAGAGTTGCCGCCAGGATCATTCCCGTGACGACGATGAAGCTGTTCCAGAGGCGGTCCAGCAAACCGGCAGCATCGGTGTAGGTCGTCGCAAGCCTCAGAATACCGGGAGGGACGATGCCCCGAGGTTCGATTCTCCTGGCGACGAATATCTGTTCGTGCAAACTCACTCTGCTCCGGCGGATGATGAGACCGATTTCCCGTTCCCGGGCCTGGACGATTTCGGGACGAGTGGCATGGTTGTCGAGGCTGTTGAGGTCCGAAACCAGCGAGTCGGCGATCACCTTCCCGCCATCGGCGACGTAGGTCAGGCGAACATTGAGATCTGTGGCTACCTGGAAGACCCACTTCTGAAACTCGCTCAGGTCCTGGAACTGTTTTTCCTGGGACAGCATCCGATGGAAATGATTGAGTTGGCGGGTGGCGCTTTGCTTAGCGTTGTCGATGACCTCCCCGGTCAGGGACCGGTAGTAGAGCCAGGAGGGCAGAATGAGCACCAGGGCAAGGAGCGCCCACATGGAGAGAAGGAGACGTGCGCGAATCGATAGACTGCTTTGTCGCATGGATCAGTCCCGGAAACGATACCCGATGCCGCGTACGGTTTCGACCCGATCGGCGTAGGGCCCCAGTTTCTGCCGCAACCGCCTCACGTGCGTATCGACCGTTCTGGCGTACCCTTCAAAATGATAGCCCCAGACCTTGTCGAGCAAATAATCGCGCGACTTCACCTTCCCTCGGCTGCGGATCAGCTCCACCAGGAGTTTGAATTCCGTTGCGGTGAAAAGGACATCTTCGCCGTCGATCAAGACCTTGTGCGCATCGAAATCAATTCTTAAACCTTCAAGCTGACAGCCGGACGCCTGCGAGGCGTCCGGCGGGGTTCTGCGCAGCACGGCGCGAATCCGGAGAATCAGTTCCCGGGGGCTGAAAGGTTTGACGACATAATCATCGGCTCCAAGCTCCAACCCCACGATGCGATCCACTTCCTCACCCCGGGCCGTCAACATGATGATCGGGATATCCCTGGTGTCCGTGCCTCTCTTCAGCTCCCGGCATACTTCGAACCCATCCGCCCCCGGGATCATCAGGTCCAGAACGATCAGCCCGGGATGGCGTTCCTTCGCAATCCCGAGCGCTTCGTACCCCTCCTGGGCGGTGAAGACTTCAAACCCGGCCGCACGGACATTGTACGCCAGGAGATGAAGAATATCATCGTCGTCCTCGACAATGAGCACACTCGATCCGGACATTTGCCGCTTCCTGTCGAACAAGAGCGCAGGCCGGGGATTGGTGACGGCCAGGCTGTGTTTTTGCCGTGATCCCAGAATCATTCTAATCCGGGGATCGGTGAAAGAGCAACTGTATCCGAAAACAAAAGCGAATCACGTCCGATTATTGTGCCATGACGGACAGAAGAGGCTTATCCACGGCCGGAAAACGCATGCCCGTCTTGTCCCTTTTACGTTGTGGATTCGCCCAACTCAAGTTGCATGTAAAAGGATCATCATGTAGATTGCAGCGCATGCGAAGGGGCGGAAGCGGTTCGGAGCTTCAATGTTCCCGGGTTGGCCGCGGTCGGCCTCTTCCGCGGCGGGTGCTGGAGAAGTGCGAACGTCATTCCGGCCGAAGCCGGAGTGGGGATGGTTTTCATGTGCCCCAGATCGGGGGAGACGGCGACGAGGGTTTGCATCCGCCGTTGCAGCGGTTGAGTCACGAGGGCGCGGGAATCGCCCGGGTCGCTTACGCGATTTCTTGTCCCGGATGCCCGGGGATTCATTTTCGCCTGTGAGATCGACCGCATCGCGCGGCCTGCGCCTCCCGGACGCCTTTTTTGGCTTTTGTTCAGTCGGAAATCGATTGGGAAGGGGAATATGGACAAGTTCTTCGAAGCGCGGAACGTGGTGGTCGTCGGTGTCTCGAACGCTCCCGGAAATCTTGGCAGGCTGATGGCGGCAAATCTCATGGAGTTTCATTTTCAGGGGAACATCTACCTGGTCGGTCCCAAAGGAGGTTCTTTCCTCGGGCACAAAATCCATGCGCGCGTCACTGACGTTGGCGATGCGGTAGATCTGGCGACAATTCTCGTGCCGGCTCCCGCGGTGCCGGAGGTTCTGAGGCAGTGCGGCGAAAAAGGAATCCCAAGGGTGATCGTGCAATCGGCCGGATTCAGAGAACTGGGAGAGGAGCGATTGGAGCTGGAAGGCAGAGTCCGGGACCTGCTGGAGCGTTACCGGATGAGGATGATCGGCCCCAACTGCCTGGGGGTGATCAACCGGCGGACGGGGCTGGCCGTCCCCTTCTTCCCCTTGGCGGCCAATGTCGGGGCCGGCCCGGTCTCCATTATCTCACAGAGTGGCGGCGTGGGGGCCATGATGGTCAACCTGCTGGAAGCGGAAAACCTCGGCCTGAGCAGGTTTGCAAGCGTGGGGAACAAGCTCGACGTCACTGAGAACGACCTGCTTGAGTATTTCGCGCGGGATCCGGAAACCGAGATGATCCTGTGCTATCTGGAGGGTATCGCCGATGGCCGTAAACTCATGCGGATCACGCGTGAAACGCCCAAGCCGGTTATCGTCCACAAGTCGAACACGGGGAAGTGCGGGGCGGCCATAGCCCGGTCGCATTCGGCTTCGTTGTCCAGCGACGATCGCGTTGTGGACGCGGCTTTCAGGCAGAGTGGAATCATCCGCGTGCGGGAGCAGAGGGAGGCGGTGGAGGTGATGAAGGCGTATTCCCTGCCGCCGCTGGCCGGAAACCGGCTTGCCGTCATATCGAGGTCCGGGGGGCACGCCGTGCTTGCCGCGGACGCGGCCGAGGAATATGGTTTCGTGCTGCCGCCGTACCCGGAGGATTTCTTTCAACTCATCAGGGAACAATCGAGGGCCAACGTCATCTCTTTTCACAACCCTCTGGACGTGGGGGACGTATACAATATCGCCCTGTACAGGACCCTGATCGAAAAGACCCTGGAGCGGGAGGATATCGATGGAATGATTCATGTTCACAACTACCAGGGGAACATGAATGTCGAGGAATCCAGGGAACTCATATCATCGCTCGGGGAACTGATCAGGAAGTATCGGAAGCCGCTGGCCTCCTGTGTTTTCACCACGCGGGACGAGTTCGAGGCGATCAAGCATGCCGTCGGCTTTCCGATCTTCAACGATCCGCGGGAAGCCGCGAGGGCACTGAAGCAGGTTCGCGACCACCGGAGCCTGCAAACGATTCCCCTCGCCGACGTCCGTCCTTCCGATATCGATCCGTCCCGCGCTCGAAAGACCCTGGAAGGGTTGAACCCCGGACCGATCCCCGCCGAAAGACTGGCGCCGCTTCTGTCCGCGTACCGAATTCCTTGCGTCGAATGGGAATTTGCGGACAGCCTGGATTCCGTGACGTCTGCGGCGCATCGCCTGGGGTTCCCGGTGGCGCTCAAGACCGCCGAACCTGACGTGGTGCACAAGAGCGACGTTGGAGGGGTCAGGCTCAACCTGGCGGACGCAGAAAGGCTTGCCGAAGCCTACGGGGAAATCAGCCGGTTGGGGCCGGCCGTGCTCGTCCAGAAAATGTCCGGTCCGGGCCTGGAATGGCTGGTGGGAGGGCGCCGGGATGAGAATTTCGGCCCGGTCGTGGTGGCGGGGCTCGGCGGCGTTTACGTGGAAGTCTTCAAGGAGACTGGAATCCGCGTTGCGCCGATTGAACGCGAAGAGGCCTCCCGGTTGGTGGACGAATGCCGGGGAAGCATGCTCATGGCGGGCTTGCGCGGAGATAAAGCCCTGGATCGACAGGCGCTCCTCGATGTGATCGTCAGGGTTTCGTGGTTGTTGCATGATTTTCCGCAAATCCGGGAACTGGATCTGAATCCGGTCCGAGTGTACGAGCAAGGGTGCCTGGCCCTGGATTGGCGAGCGACCGTCGAGTGACGTCCGGAGCCGGGTGCGCCGGCTCGAAAGAGGCGGGTCCTGGAGCCGGCCGACGTTCGCACGCTGCCGATGGAGGAAAGGGACGTTTTCGTCGGCGACATGCTTGCATGGGGGAAACGGCACATTATTTTCTATTGAAATCAGAAGGGGGAGGCGGATGCTCCCGGCGCGCATGAGCCCCGATGGAATCCGCGGGTCCGTTCCAAGGGCATCGAGGAGCGGTCCGGAGCGAAACCGAGGGGCATGCGGTCATGACCGTCGAGGTCGCAGGCAGTGAGGGAAAATTATCATTGTACTTTGAGAAGCGTTTCTGTTATCAACATACGCCGAAATTCGGAGACCCCGGAAAACCGTTCGGCTCGGCAGCCGACGCGGGATTCCGGGGATGTGGCTGCAAATGTCGGATCGTGTTGAAATTTTCGCTAATGGCTTTGGGAGATTGCGTCGTATCTGATTTGGAGCTGAGGATCGCCGGGCCATTTTAGCAATGTTTTCGGCAGAGGAGGATTTCGAGATGGCCAGATTGAGAAGATTTGCGGGCATAGCGATGCTCTTTGTCACAGTGTCGGTGCTTTCCGGTGTTGTCATGGGGCCGGCGGCCTGGTGTGCTCAGGAGGAAACCATCGTGGGAACGGTGGTCAAGACCGATAAGGGCTACATCATCGAAGCCGAAGACGGAGACTACCTCGTGAAGGGAAAAGATGTTTCCAAGATGGCCGGCAAGATGATCGAGGCAACCGGAGTGATCACCGAAGGCGAGAAGGGTGATACCATTGATGTGAAATCGTTCGAAGAAATCAGGGAATAGCGAACAGTCGGTACGGGACGCGGCATGCAGTCCCGTACCTCTGCCGTTCCTGCTACGAGGCTTGAAGCCGGAGTATTGCCGCAGGGTGAGGAGCTGATCAGATGGAAGACAATGTCTGTCTTGGCAAGGAAGTGGAACCTCCGAACGAAGAAACGGAACCTCCCGGTAGAGTCGTCCAACTCTCCATTTTTCCCACGATAGGCCTCACGGATAACAGGTCACGCACACAACCCCTCGGACCCCGCCGCCGGAACCGCCGGTCGGAATCCAGATTCCCGAATGAGAACGCCGCATTCAGCATCAATCCCCGAGCCGATGCATTTCGGAGGACATATTTCCCTCGTGTGTCGACTGCGGAATGGAACGATTGGCGCTGGCAGCTCAGGAATCGGATCCAGGACCGGGAGGCTCTGGCGCGGATCATCCGTCTGTCCCACGATGAGCTGAAAGCCGTGACGTCCGGGCGGGGACCGTTGCCCGTCGCCATCACACCGTACTATGCCAGTCTGCTGGACTGCAACGACCCGTCGCAACCCGTGCGGCGTTGTGTGGTGCCGGTGGATAGTGAGTACTTTCATCATCCGTGCGAAACCGAGGATCCTCTCGGAGAGGAAAAAGACAGCCAATTGCCCAACCTGGTCCACCGCTATCCGGACCGGGTCCTCTTTTTGGTGACCGGGTACTGCTCGACCTATTGCCGCTATTGCACCCGCTCGCGCATGGTGGGCAACCGGGGCACCTACCGTTTTGGCCATCGCGAATGGGACAGGGCCATTGAATACATCGAGCGGACCCCCACCATCCGTGATGTTCTGCTGTCGGGCGGAGACCCGCTGACCCTTCCCAACGACCATCTGAAGTGGCTGCTGTCGCGTCTGCGGCGCATTCCTCATGTAGAATTTCTGCGCATCGGGACCAAAGTGCCGGTGGTCCTCCCTCAGCGCGTCACCATGGGACTGGTGCGCATGTTGAAACAGTACCATCCCCTGTGGATGAGCATCCACTTTACACACCCCGACGAATTGACGCCCGAGACGGCTCACGCATGCACCCGTCTCGTGGATGCGGGGATCCCGCTGGGGAGCCAGACAGTATTGTTGTCCGGCGTCAACGACAATGTCGAAACCATGATGAGATTGTTCCACGGCCTGCTGAAAATACGGGTGAAACCTTATTACTTGTATCAATGCGACCCGATTCCGGGTTCATCGCACTTCCGGACTCCGGTGAGTAAAGGTCTGGAAATCATTCGGGGACTGAGGGGATTCACTTCGGGATACGCCGTTCCCACATATGTAATCGACGCACCGGGGGGCGGCGGCAAGGTTCCGTTGCTTCCGGAGTACGTTGCCGGACGCGACGGCGACGATCTCCTGCTTCGCAACTACGCCGGCGATCTCTACCGGTATCCCGACCCGGCGGGAAACCCCGGCGAAAATGCGGGGAGCGGATCTCGGATGCGTGCGGGACCATTGAAGGAATAGTTCCATGAAGGTGGGTATTGCCTATGATCTGAGGCAGGAATACCTTGCGGAGGGTTATAGCGATGAAGAAACCGCCGAATTCGACCGCCCGGAGACCATCGATGCCATCGAATCGGCCCTGCGCGACCTGAAATTCGAAACGGACCGCATCGGGCACGTTCGGAACCTTGTGCGAAGGCTGGCTGTGGGCGAGCGATGGGATTTGGTGTTCAACATTGCCGAAGGACTGGCGGGTTTCGGACGGGAAGCGGCGATCCCCGCGCTGCTCGATGCCTACGGGATTGCCTACACTTTCTCGGACCCTTTGGTTCTTTCCCTGTCGCTCCACAAGGGCATGACCAAGAACGTGCTCCGCAACATGGGCATCCCGACGGCCGATTTCGTCGTCATCCAGGACTTGTCCGAAACGGAAGCGATCGGGATCCCCTTTCCGGTATTCGCAAAACCGGTGGCGGAAGGAACCGGAAAGGGGATCGACGCTGCATCCCGGATAGGCACTCAAGAGGAACTGGTTGCGAAATGCCGTCAGATCCTGGAAGTCTACAGGCAGCCCGTCCTCATCGAAAAGTTTCTGCCCGGCAGGGAGTTTACCGTCGGACTCGTTGGGACGGGGGCGAAGACCGAGGTTGTCGGCGTGATGGAGGTGATCCTCAAGGACGGGGCGGAGCGGGACGCCTATTCCTACAGCAACAAGGAACACTACGAACGGAGGGTGGAATACCGTCTGGTGGAAGGCTCCATTGCCGGGCTTGCGGCAAGAATCTCCGTCGAGGCGTGGAGGAAGCTCGGCTGTCGAGACGGCGGCCGCATCGATCTGCGTTGCGATGAAAGAAACGTGCCGAGCTTCGTGGAGCTCAATCCGCTTGCGGGACTGCATCCCGTGCACTCGGATCTGCCCATTCTCTCGAGGCTCGCCGGTATTTCCTATGTTGAACTGATCGGCAGGATCATGGCGTCCGCCATGGAGCGCGTCGATTCCGGATGAGTCGCGCACGGCCCGGGACGCCGGTTGTTGCGCCGAGTGCCGTGCACGATCGTTTCCCAAAGTGCCTTTCCATGATGAACACAGTTGTGCTGCACGGTCTGGTCCCGGAAGGGGCGGCGCAGGACGAGGCGGATGTGCTGGTTCAAGCCGGGGCCGTTTCGACCGCACTCGCCGCTCTCGGGCATCTCCCACGCCTTCTCGCCCTGAACATGGACCTGCAGGCTGCAATCGACGAGTTGCTGGGCATCCGGCCCCGCTTGGTGTTCAACCTCGTGGAAAGCATCAACGGATCGGGAAGATTCATTCATTTCGCACCGTCAATTCTCGAACATCTGCGCATACCATTTACCGGGGCGAGAGCCGACGCCATCCTGTCGACCTCCAACAAGCTGCTGGCAAAAAGGCTCCTGGATCGAGCGGGGATTCGGACTCCGCCATGGTTTGAAAAACTGGGGGGTGCTCCGCGTCATCCGGGCAGTCCCTTTCCTACCGGCACCTGTCTCGTCAAGTCCGTGTGGGAACACGCATCCATTGGAATTGACGAGAATTCGCTCGTGCAAACCCGCGACACCGGGGACCTGATGGAACCGATTCTCCAGCGTGAAGCGATGCTCGGAGGGGAGTGGTTTGCCGAATCGTTTATCGAAGGGCGGGAATTCAACATCTCGCTGATCGAGGAGGCCGGCCGGGTTCGAGTCCTTCCGCCCGCGGAAATCCTGTTCCGGAGCTTTCCATCCGACACGCCGAAGATCGTCGGCTACCGTGCGAAGTGGGAAACCGGCTCATTCGAGTTCCGGAACACACCGAGGACGTTTGAATTCACCGCGGAAGACAAAGGGTTGCTGCGCCGGTTGAGCGAGATCTCGATGAGCTGCTGGGAGCTTTTCGGTCTCAACGGCTACGCGAGAGTGGACTTTCGGGTCGACGGGGCGGAGGCCCCGTGGGTTCTGGAGGTCAACGCAAATCCGTGCCTGTCGCCGGATGCCGGTTTCATCGCCGCAGCCGCGAGGGCCGGACTCAGTTACACGGACGTCATCGACAGAATCGCATCCGGAGCGCGATGCGGATGAAAGGGCGTGTGTGCGGTCTACACGGGCGAAACACCGGATCGAGCTTTCAGATATCGTCTTCAGGGCCGACCCGCGATCCGGCGACCCGGCGGAGGTGGGCCGGCTTGCCCGATCGACGGGTTTCTTCTCCCTTGAAGAAGTGGCGGTCGCCGTTGAATTGATCGAAACCCGGCTGGAAAAAGGGGGCGACAGCGGCTACCATTTCATCTTTGCGGAGTGTTCAGGCCAAATGGTCGGCTACGCTTGCTTCGGACCGATCCCGTGCACGCTTGCCGGCTACGATCTGTACTGGATCGTCGTGCTGGATGAATGCCGGGGAAGGGGGCTCGGAAAGCGGCTGCTCGCCCGAACCGAACGCGTCATTGCCGCCGCGGGCGGCACTCGGGTCTACGTGGAGACTTCGTGCCGCGGTCAGTATGAGCCCACCAGGGCTTTCTACGAGAGGTGCGGATACCGGTTGGAAGGGGTATTGAAGGATTACTACGCACCGGGGGAAGACAAGGCGATTTATCGGAAGGTCCTCGTTGGAGAGAACACGCCTGATCGCGCGGGCGAATGCGAGCGAAACGGAACGCAAGGTTCCGGCGACCTCGGAACCGTTCCTTGAGCCGGGCGCCGTCCGATCCGACACGTCGCGGCTTCTGCGGATCGTTGCGAGCGGCTCTTCCAATTCTTGAAGCAATCATTAACCTGAAGGTATGGAAAGGCAAATTTCGGTATCGGTCGAGGGCTGGAGGCAATTGGCGCGGAGACGTCGCTGAAAGGGGAAATCGTTCATGGCTTCGGAGGGCGAAGGTGTGTTGAAGAAAGAGGGTCTGCCGGAAAAGCTGAGAATTCTGCCGTTGCGGAACATGGTCCTCTATCCGGACCTGGTGCTGCCTCTGCACGTGACGCGCGCCGGTTACCGGCGGCTCGCCGATGAAGTCTACCGGGAAAACGGTCTGCTGGCGGTCGTGGCCCAGAGGAACGAAGAGGCCGAGGAGGCTTCGCCCGCGGATATCTACCAAGTGGGAACGGTGGGCAGCATCATCAAGCTGCTCAAGCAGACGGACGGGACTTACCAGATCATTGTCGGGGCGAGCGAGAAAGTGCGCCTTCGAAACATCTTGCAGGCCGGGGATTACCTCGAGGCCCAAGTGGAGGCGGTCCCGGAGGACCGGAGCACCAGTCCGGAGATCGAGGCGCTGGCCCTCAATCTGCGCATGGGCTTCCAGAAATTCGTGTCATTGGCCAGCCTTCCCCTGGACTTGGCGAATTTCGCCCTGAACGCCGAACGTCCCATGCAACTGGTGTATGCCGTGGCGTCACATCTTGCGCTCTCGGTGGTCGAGAAGCAATCGATACTGGAAATGCCCGAAACCAAGGCGGCGTTGGAACACGTCACGTTTTACATGACCAGGCAGTTGGAGAAACTCGAGCTTGCCCAGAGGATCCAGGACAGGGTCAAATCGGTGATGGACAAGCGGCAGCGCGACTACTACCTGCGGGAACAACTGCAGGCGATCAGGAAGGAATTGGGGGAGGGGGAGGATACGAGCGAGGAAGTCCATGAGCTTGCCGCCCGGTTGCGCGACCTGGAAATGCCCGCGGAAGCGCGCGGAGCGGCCGAGAAGGAGATCGAACGACTCGGGCGCATGTCGCCCAGCGCCCCGGAATACCACGTCTCGAGAAACTACCTTGACTGGCTGCTGGAAATGCCGTGGAGCGTCTCGACGGAAGACCGGATCGATGTGCGTCAGGCCGCTGTGATCCTCGACGAAGATCATTTCGACCTTGAGAAGGTCAAGCGGCGCATCCTGGAATATCTTGCGGTGTTGCAGCTCAAAAAGGACCTCAAAGGACCGATCTTGTGTTTCGTGGGGCCGCCCGGAGTCGGGAAGACCTCGCTCGGCCAGTCCATTGCCCGGACGCTGGGACGCAAGTTTTTGCGCATTTCATTGGGCGGTGTCAGGGACGAAGCCGAAATCCGGGGTCATCGACGGACGTACGTCGGCGCACTGCCCGGCAGGATCGTCCAGGGGCTGCGGCGCGTGGGCAGCAACAATCCGGTTTTCATGCTGGATGAGATTGACAAGATCGGCATGGATTTTCGAGGGGATCCTTCATCGGCGCTGCTCGAAGTCCTGGATCCCGAGCAGAACTTCTCCTTTTCCGACCATTATCTCGGCGTTCCCTTCGACCTTTCCAGGGTGATGTTCATCGCAACGGGCAACCTGCTGGACACGGTCCCCGCGGCGCTCAAAGACCGGATGGAAGTCATCGAAATCCCCGGTTATACGGCGGAGGAGAAGCTGGAAATCGCGCGGAAGTTTCTGGTGGAGCGCGAAACCGCAAATCACGGCCTGACGTCCGACCATATCCGGATCGGTGAAGACGCGATCCTGGAGATCATCCGTTCCTACACGCGGGAAGCCGGAGTGAGGTCCCTGCAGAGAAACCTCGCTTCGGTATGCCGCAATACCGCCAAGGCAATCGCCGAGGGCGCCTCCGGACCGATTCACATCGATGCAGCCGGGATCCCCGAGATCCTCGGTCCGGTTCAATTCCTGCCGGAAACGGCCACCCGCTCGTGGGGGTGCGGCATTGCCACGGGTCTGGCCTGGACACCAAGCGGCGGGCAACTCATTTTCATTGAAACCCTGCGAACGCACGGCAACGGCAAACTCCTTCTTACGGGCCAATTGGGCGAGGTGATGAAGGAATCCGCCACGGCCGCTCTCACCTTCGTCCGGGCGCATGCCGCGGAATTGGAGATAGAGGGGGAGGAATTCGATCGTTCCGATATCCATGTGCATGTGCCGGCTGGAGCGACCCCGAAGGACGGACCTTCGGCGGGGGCGCCGATGGTTGTAGCGCTGGCGTCCCTGATGACGGGCAGAGAGGTGAGGAAAGACGTTGCCATGACCGGGGAGATTACGCTACGGGGGGACATCCTGCCCGTGGGGGGAATCAAGGAAAAGGTGCTGGCGGCCCGTCGAGCCGGGGTAAAGGAAATCATGATACCCCATGCCAACATGAAAGACCTGGCGGACATCCCGGACCATCTGCGCAGGGACATGACCATTCACGAACTGCAGACCATATCCGACGTGCTGCAACTGGCATTGCTGCCATCGCCGCGTCAGGGCGGGTCCTCGCCCCGCAGCTGATTCAACAGGCGACATACGCTGCACGTCTCCCCGTAGCACGGCTCTCCGCACCGGGTGCAGGAACCGATGTCCGGGTCGAGCGACGGCTGCTCCCGCTTTTTCAGGAAGGAGAACAGGAAGTCCCTTTTCGTCCCGGGCATTCTGTCTTCCAGGAAATCGAGCGCTTCCTTGAATATGTGGCTGGTGGCTCCACGGGAGAGCGGGCATCGGCCATCCAGGGGCATGATGCCCGTCTCGGCGCAATAGATGCGGATTTCATCGGCTTCCAGGCGATAGAGGGGCTTCAGCCTGGCCGGAAGCCGGGGGTGGTCGGACGGCAGATAAGGATACTGTTTTTCGAAGTACCGGGTGCGGTGCCGCACCATGTTCCCGAGGAGGCGTCCGGCCTCGTCGTCGAGGTTGTGACCGACGGCGAGTGCCCGGTAGTTTTCCCGAATGGCGAGGCGGTTCAGCATCTGGCGTTTGAGGAAACCGCACACCGAGCAGATCTTGCGCCGGGTCTTGCGACGGATGTCGGTGATGCTGTAGCCGATGGTTTCCTTGAGGGAGTACGTGACCCACGGGAGGTTTCTAGGCGATGCGAAGCGTTCGATCGCTTCCGCGGATGCGCGGGAAAACCCGGCCTCGATGCCCAGATCGATGTGAAGCCCCTTGGTCTCGTACCCGAGATCCCGCAGGACGTTCCACATCGCCAGAGAATCCTTGCCTCCCGACACGGCCACCAGCAGAGGCGTGCGCGGAGTGTGGCCGAATTTCTTGAGCGCCTTGGCGACGGCATTCCGGAAGAACTGAAGGTAACATTCCGAACAGAAGATCGCATGATGGTGAGGCAGGCGGATCGTGGCCTGCGTCTTGCACCGGGTGCATTTGGCTCCCTTGGGAAGCTCCGGGAACAATCCGCGCATGCTGTCCTCTCGACGTCACGTGGAAGCAAGTGAGAAAAACCGCCGTGTTTCGCACCGGGAATCATACTCTATTGAAGCGGGATAGGCTATCATGAGAATCGTCATCGGGGCGAGACGCGGCAAGGAGGTATTCGATGGACGGGATGCACTACGAAGGAACGATCATCCGGCCGCCCAGCGAGGCGGACAGCGTTCTGCTGCAGGTCACGGTCGGCTGTTCGCACAACAAGTGCACGTTCTGCGGCACGTATAAAGGGGAACGGTTCAGGATCAAGGACGACGCCACGATCGATGCGGACATCCGGTACGCGGCCGGGAACCTTTCCTTCCTGCACAGGGTGTTCCTGGTCGACGGAGATGCCCTTATCATTCCCCAGGCCCGGCTGGTCCGGATCCTGCGCCGAATCCGGGAAGAGATGCCCTGGATCAGAAGGGTCGGCCTGTACGGCAATGCCAAGAGCATCCTGCGAAAGACGCCCGAACAACTTGCCGAGCTGCGGGAGCTTGGGCTGGGCATTGTGTACCAGGGGCTGGAAAGCGGTGACGAACACGTCCTGAGGGAAATCAACAAGGGCGTTTCCCTCGACCGGATGATCCAGTCCGGCAGGAGAGTGCGCGAGGCCGGGATCAAACTGTCGGTCATGGCGATCCTGGGACTGGCGGGGCGGGAGCGCTCCCTGGTCCACGCTCGGGCCACGGGTGAGGCGCTGACGGCGATGGACCCCAACTACGTGGGCGTCCTGACGCTCATGGTGCTGGCCAACACCGAGCTCTACGCCCGGATTCAAAGGGGGGAGTTCGAGTTGCTTTCGTCGTGCGAGATGCTCGAAGAGCTACGGGAGATCCTGCGGCATACGACCATGACCAGGGGACTCTTCTTCGCGGACCACGCGTCCAATTACCTTCCCTTGAAAGTGAGAATGCCGGCCGAAAAGGAGCGGGCGCTCAAGACCATCGACGATGCGCTCCAGGGGGGCATCCATCTGAGGCCAGAATGGATGCGGGGCCTGTAGCCGATCGCCTCATCCGTTCCAGGTGGCGCGGAATTTAGGCTTGGCCCCACTTCAACTTGTTGCGAAGGATCTCGAAATGATCCACGGTAGGGGTCTTGATCAATCGGAGCGGGTTTGCCGCAGCGGTGATCACGATCCGGTCCGAGGGCGCCAGGAGGCAGCCGACCTGGCCGTCGCAGGTGAGCGTGACGTCTTTGATCGGCTCGCCCAGTTCGATGCGGATGATCACGTGGGACGGAAAGATGATCGGGCGGTTGGTCAAAGTGAAGGAACAAATGGGGGTGATGATGATGGCCTGCGCGGTAGGGAAGACGATCGGGCCTCCCGCTGCGAGATTGTAGGCGGTCGAGCCGGTGGGGGTGGAGAAGATGAGGCCGTCGCCGCGATAGTGGGTCAGAAAGCGACCGTCGATGACGGTGACCAGGTCGATGATGCGCGCGAGCGCACCCTTGTTGATGACCGCATCGTTGAGAACCCTGTGACTGAAGATTTCACGGTGCTCTCTGCGAACCAGCACCCTGAGGCGCATACGCTCTTCGATTTCGTAATCGCCGCCGAGAATTCTTTCAAGCTCCATGTAGCAATTGTCGATGGTGATTCCAGTCAGAAACCCCATGCCGCCGAGGTTCACGCCGATGACGGGGATCTTGCGGCTCTCGATAAGCCTGGCCACGCTCAGCAGGGTGCCGTCGCCTCCAAGGACGATGACAAGATCGGTATCTTGAGGAAAATCGATGCGTTGATGAGAGGAAAGCACCCCTGCGCTGTCGATGTTTTCCATGCAGAATACCAGGACGTTGCGCTTTGCGAGCCAGGATTTGATATCCTGGGCCAGTCTGGCGGCCTCCGGTCGCATGCGTTTATAGACGACGGCAATGTGTCGCATGTCGTGCTCCCTGAAGAGTTGGGTGATAATCACCGGCAAATTGATTTGAAAGATACATGAAAACTATTTGTAAAAAAAAGTCAATTGAACTAATTACAATTCCTGTGAGCACGCAGGAGACGCTTCCCGACGGTGCGTGCTCCAGTGGAAGTATTCCCCTCCGTGCACGAGTGCTGTTGAACGTCTTTCCCTCGTTGCAGGATTTGGCCGCTTGAATGAGTTGTCTAGACGTACGTCTCCCTTGAGCGCAGCTGATTAAGGTTGACCATGGAAGCCAGAGAGTTTTGGGCAAAGACGCCTTCGCAACACATACTCGTCGTCGACGATGAGCAGCCCGTGCGCGATTTTGTGGCGGAAGCGCTGGAGTCCATGGGACATGAGGTTCAGACGGCCGTGGATGGTCGGGATGCGTTGGAGAAGATGGAGGATTCGGATTTCTCCGTCGTGATCACCGACATGGTGATGCCTCGTATGGACGGGATGCAGCTCATTCGGTACCTCAGTGAACACCAGAACGAGGTGGACATCATCGCCATCACCGGCTTGGCCATGGACTACAAGTACACCGACGTGGTGGCGGCGGGAGCCTCCGATTTCATCACGAAACCCTTCACCATGAACGAGCTGGAAGCGAAGTTGAACCGGTTGATCCGGGAACGCCACCTGAGGGAGGAACTGGAACGCCTCGCGGTGCGCGATCCCCTGACCGGGCTGTTCAATCGGCGTTTCTTCCAGAGGCTGGTGCGCAAAGAATCGATCCGCGCAATCCGGCATCAGCACCAACTGTTTCTCTTTTTCCTGGATATAGACCGGTTCAAGGACTACAACGACCAGAACGGGCACCAGGCAGGGGATGAATTGCTGGTGAAGTTCGCAGCCGTGTTGAGGCAGTCCATTCGCAAGGACGTCGATACCGCTTTCCGTTACGGCGGGGATGAGTTCATGGTCCTTCTTCCCTATCTGCCTCTGGAGCAGGCGTTGCCGGTGGCGGAACGCATTCGGGAGAACTTCGGCCAACTCCTGCTGGTACCCACCTCGCTGTCCGTCGGGATCGCCCGGTACCTCGAAAAATCGGTGAGCATCGACGATGATATCGGGGACATGATCAGTCGCGCAGACCAGGCCCTCTACCATGCCAAACATGGCCTGGGACGAAACCGCGTCTATCTCGACAAGGAATCCGCCGTTTGATCTCATGGGCTGCGACACCGCGATATACGCTGTCTGAACAGCCGTGATTATTTTTGTGCAGGCGGGTACTCGACCCCGGTTTTCCCTTGACACATGCCAAGCTGTCCTTTATATAGTGCTGACTTTTGCATAGAGGTCCATCTTCGGTAAGCGGTGGAGAATTCTGAAAAACACAATGATTTTCGTCACCCGTGAACACGGCGCCGGATAGTGGCGAAAGAGATAGACTGAGGGTTGGCTGAGAGAGTGAGCTTCTTCAGTTCGGGAGTTCATCGAGCCCATCAGGCACGAATGTGGAAGCAGGTCCGCCCCTGGTTCAGGAAGTGAGTCCATTACTATGAATGGCTAAAAGCGTGCAAGCCCTGCAACGCCTTTTAGGGGTCTCACGGTGGCATCTCCAATATTGGGCGGCAAGAATTGATCTGGGTTACTGAGAACGGACGGTTCTCCAATAAATGCAGGAGGTGACTGCCATGGGCATGGGCAAACCGGAGTTCGGCTTTGGTGTGCACTTGATGGTGGATGGTTACGGCTGTGATCCGGTGGGGCTTCAGGATATGAGTCTGATCTACAGTTTCCTGGACGAATATCCCGTGCAAATGGACATGACGAAAATCATGCCGCCGTACGTATTCCGCTACAAGGGATCGGTTCCCGAGGATTGGGGAGTCTCGGGATTCGTCTTGATCGCAGAAAGCCACATCAGTATTCATACGTTCCCTGAAAAACAGTACCTCAGCCTCGACATGTTCTCCTGCAAGCCTTTTGATACCCAGAAGGCGGTGGAAAAGGTGAAGAAATATTTCAAAATACAGAAGTTCGAGATGAAGGTGCTGGACCGGGGGCAGGAGTTTCCCAATACGATCCATGAATCCGCCCAGGTGGTGCGTATGGACCGGATGCTGATGCAGCGCTCCAGGTAGAGTGGTTATGACTTCCGAAAAATCGGTGGGGTCCGGGCTGAGGGAATGCCTGGGACCCCATTGTTCATTTTTGGGCCTTGCCGTTCCCGAGTGTGCGTTCGAGAATGCCAGAGCGGTCATCATCCCGGCGCCTTACGACGCAACGACGACTTATCGGGCGGGGACGCGTGAAGGGCCGCGAGCCATTCTGGCCGCGTCCAGGGAACTCGAACCCTACGACGAGGAAACGGGCACCGAGGCCTATCGGCACGGGATTGCGACCCTGGAGGAATTGCCGGTGGTGGTGAGCTCCCCGCGCGATATGCTGGACAGCGTGCGGGTGGTGGGGGCGCAAGTCCTTCGATCAGGAAAGCTGCCCGTGCTGCTCGGCGGCGAGCACCTGCTGTCGCTGGGCATGATCGAGGCGGCGGCCGATCACTTCGGGGATTTGAGCATTCTCCACCTGGATGCACACGCGGACCTGCGGGAGCAATACCAGGGCAGTCCCTACAGCAACGCCTGCATCATGCGGCAAGGCGCGGCGTTGGCGCCCGTGGTGCAGGTCGGGATACGGTCGCTGACCGCCGAAGAACATGAGTTCATCCGGGAAAAGGAGATCCCCTGCTTCTTTGCGCATGACCTCCACCGGGATCCGTCGCTGTACGCCCGTGTCATCCCGTGCCTCGGAAAGCGGGTTTATCTCAGCATCGATCTCGACGTCTTCGACCCGGCGGTGATGCCGTCGGTGGGCACACCCGAACCGGGCGGTCTGTCGTGGTATGAAGTGGTCGACCTGCTCAGGGCCGTCTTCCGGGAACGGCAGGTGGTCGGATTCGATGTGATGGAGTTGCTGCCGGTGCCCTGTTTTGCCGCTCCGGATTTCCTGGCCGCCCGCCTGGTGTACAAGCTGCTTTCGTTCTTTTTTGCGGGTGTCGCTCGTCCGTCTTGCTAAGGGACGTTCAATCCGGTAAAATACTCAAGATTTTTTGAACAGTTAGAACGTCTTTCGGGTACGGGCCATCATCTTACTCTCATCAGGGAAGTGACTGGAAATTGGAAGAAGGGTCAGCCAAAGGATTTCAGAACTGGCTTAGAATGTGCTTCCGTAGACTATCGCGGATTGGAAGCAGCGAAAACATCGAAAAGGAAATCCAACAGCTCATCGACGAAGGCGAACAGGCCGGGCTCATTTCCGAAGACGAAGGGGAGATGATCCAGGGGATCTTTTCCTTTCGAGACACGATCGCGCGGGAAATCATGGTCCCTCGTACCGACGCGGTTTACGCGCGGGCGGAGACTTCGACGGCCGACGTCATTCAGTTGATCATCCAGAGCGGTCATTCGCGCATTCCCATCTACCAGGACAGCATCGACAACATCATCGGAACCCTGCACGCCAAGGATCTGCTCAAGTATTGGGGCAGCGATGATGTGGACCTGCGGGCGATCATTCGCAGTCCGTATTTTATTCCCGAGAGCAAGAAGATCAGCGAGGTGCTCGAGGATCTTCGGGACAACAAGTCGCACATGGCCATCGTGGTCGACGAATACGGGGGGACGGCCGGGATCCTGACGCTCGAGGACATCATCGAGGAGATCATCGGCGACGTCATGGATGAGTACGATGCCGATGTGAAGCTGATCGTGGAGCATGATGACGGTTCGATCACGGTGCACGCAAGGCTGGACGTCGAAGAACTGGAGGATTTCCTGGACGTCAAGCTGCCGGAAGGCAAGTTCGAGTCCGTGGGTGGCTTTGTCATCAGCCTTGTGGGAAAGGTGCCGGGAGTCAACGAACGAATCGTTTTCGAGAATATGGAAATGGTGATCGAAGCGGCGAGCAACCGGAAGATTGAGAAGATACGGATTCGCAGGGTCGATCCCGAGGCCGCGGCGGCCGCCCTGCCGAACGGGGCCGCATCCTGACGCTGCGAGACTTCCCGGGCGTGGGACATTGGGCAATGAGGGATTCCGGGGCACATTGCGGCGGCAGGGAAAGCCCCGGCGTCTTCGTTCCGGCGGTCCCGCTCGCTCCACAACTTCCAGGGAAACGAGGAAGATGTCGTCGAACAAGCTGTTCTTGAGTGTCCCGCTGTGCGTTCTGAGTGGCGTGCTGCTGACCGTGGGCCTGCCGAAGCTCGAGCTCTATTACTGTTCCTGGGTTGCCTTGGTTCCGCTGTTTGCGGCCATTCGCGGGAAGACCGTGAAGCAGGCCCTGTGGCTGGGCTACCTTTGCGGAATCGCACACTTTGCAACCATGCTCTACTGGATCTGGTACGTCATCGACTACTACGGCGGTCTGCCGTTCGCCGTGGCGGTCCTCATTCTGCTGCTGCTGAGCGCCTACCTAGCGGTTTACGTGGCGGTGTTCAGCGCGCTTGCGCGAAAATGGGAATCCAACTTTTTTTTCTGGCTGTTTGGATTGCCTTCGGCATGGGTGACCCTCGAGCTCATACGTGCCTATGCGGTGTCGGGTTTCCCTTGGGGGAACCTTGGGTATACCCAGGCCCCGCTGGCTTCGCTCATCCAGGTGGCGGACATCACGGGCGTGTACGGGGTCAGCTGGCTGGTCGTGCTCGGCAATACCGCCATAGCCGCCTTCCTCTACCGGTTTCACATGAAGACCGGGGTCATCGCCCTGGCGGTATGCGTGGCGGGTGCGACAGCCTATGGCGCATGGCGCGTGGAGGTGGTCAAAGGCCTGCAGAGCCTGGCTGTCCCGTTCACGGTGGGCGTGGTCCAGGGGAACATCGATCAAAGCAAGAAGTGGGATCCCGCGTTTCAGCAGGAGACGCTGAGACGCTACCAGCGGCTGTCCATGGAGGCTTCGGTGCGTGTTCCCGCGCCCGAGTTGCTGGTGTGGCCCGAAACGGCTGCGCCCTTTTTCTACGGAATCGATGACAAGCTGACGCCGCAACTCAACGAGCTCATCCAGCAGGCGGGTATTCCCCTGTTGTTCGGCAGTCCCGGCGCGCTCCGGGCGGACGGTGAAATCCGGTTGCTCAACAAGGCCTACCTCGTGGACGGCAGGGCCGAGCTCAAGGGAGCCTACGCCAAGCAGCACCTGGTGCCTTTCGGTGAGTACGTGCCGTATGCCCGCGTGCTGTTCTTCGTGCATCGCCTGGTTCATGCCGCGGGGGATTTCATGGCTGGCAAGGATCCCGATCCGCTTCGGCTGGATGAGCGGCCGCTGGGCGTGCTGATCTGCTACGAGGGGATTTTCCCGGAGCTTTCACGGGCCACGGTCCGGGCCGGGGCCACGGCCCTGGTCAATATCACCAATGATGCATGGTACGGGAACACCAGCGCCCCGTATCAACACCTGGAAATGGCCCGCTGGCGCGCGATCGAATGTCGGGTGCCCATGATCCGCGCGGCGAACACGGGAATCAGCGCGATCTACGATGCGACGGGAACCCCCTGCGGCTTGATTCCGTTGGGTCAGGAAGGTTATCTTGTCTGTAGCGTGCGGCCGTTCCGGCTGGTAACCTTCTACACCAGGTTCGGCGATATTTTTGCGTGGCTGTGCGTTTTGATCACGCTTTCAGGAATCATCTATTCGACGTTTCAACGCCGTGTGGCGTTCAAGTGAGGAGGGTGCGCGTATGACCATCGACATCAGCGATCTCAAGACTTTGCTCAGGGAACTCTCTCAACGCTTCCAGACCCTCGGGGGGTATCTTTGACATCGAAGGCAAACGCAAACGGCTCAAAGAGCTCGAGAAGATACTGCTCAAACCCGGGTTCTGGGACAATCCGGAAGAAAGCAAACACGTTCTCAAGGAACGATCCGATCTCAACGTAATCGTGGAGAACTGGCAGCGCCTGTCGGAGGAACTCCGGGACAACGAGCTCATGCTCGAAATGGCGCTCGAAGAGGAAGACCGGGAAGTCCTCAAGGACGTCCATCGCAAGGCGTTGAGCCTTCAAAAGGAGCTGCGGACGGTTGAGCTGCAGCAGTTGCTCGGCGAGGAAAACGACGACAAGAATGCTATCGTGAGCATCAATGCCGGCGCTGGAGGCACCGAAGCCCAGGACTGGGCCGAGATGCTGCTGCGGATGTACCTGCGGTGGTGTGAGAAGAAGAGCTTCACCGTCCAGATGGTCGATATGCTCGAAGGTGAAGAGGCGGGAATCAAGAGCGGTACGTTTACCGTGGCGGGCTCCTATGCCTACGGCCTGCTCAAGGGGGAGTCGGGCATCCACCGACTCGTGCGGATTTCCCCTTTCGATGCGAGCGGCCGGAGGCACACTTCCTTCGCGGCCGTGCTGGTCATTCCCGAGGTGGACGACAAGATCGAGGTCGAAATCAAGCAGGCGGACTTGAGGATCGACACTTACCGCGCAAGCGGCGCCGGCGGCCAGCACGTCAACAAGACCAGCTCGGCGGTCCGGATCACCCATCTCCCCACGGGGATCGTGGTGCAGTGCCAGAATGAAAAATCACAGCACAGAAATCGCGACATTGCGCTGAAGATACTACGGGCAAGGCTCTACGAGCGCGAGAAGAGGGCTCAGCAGGAAAAGCTCCAGGAAGCTCACGACAGTCTCGACGATATCGCCTGGGGCAATCAGATCCGCTCCTACGTGCTGCAACCCTACCGACTGATCAAGGACCACCGGACCAGCATCGAGAAGGGCAACGTCGAGGGCGTTCTGGACGGCGAAATCGACGATTTCATTGAAGGCTACCTGATGAAGCTGGCGAATGCCAGGGGCCGTGCGGCCGTCACGGCCTGACGATGAATGAATTCCGGCGGGCGCGGTGGAAGCCGCGCCGTGCCTTGCGGTGCCGTCGGCGCCTGATGAGAAGCTGAAAGGAATCTGCCTGAATGAACGTGTTGCAGGGATTGTTGCTGGGATTGATCCAGGGGCTGACGGAGTTCCTCCCGATCAGCAGCACGGCGCATCTGACCCTTGCCGGAAAATGGATGGGGGTCGTCTCGGCCGAACATCCCGAACAGTGGACGGCGTTCATAGCGGTCATTCAATTGGGCACGATGGCCGCCGTGCTGATCTATTTCGCCAGGGACGTCCTGGACATCTCCCTCACCTTCGTTGAGGAAAACGTGTTCCGGCGCACGCGATTCAGGGATCAATCCCACGTTTCGAAGCTGGGTTGGTACGTGTTCCTCGGTTCGCTGCCCGTGGCGACCTTCGGCCTCGTTTTCAAGAAGGTCATCGAAGGGAGCCTGACCAAGAGCCTTGTCGTGATTTCGACGAGCCTGATCGTCTTCGGCATCCTGCTCGGCGTCTCGGAGGTGGTCGCACGGTTTTCCAAAAATATCAAGCGGATCTCCTGGCTGGACGCCCTGGTGGTCGGTTTCGCCCAGGTCATGGCCCTGGTTCCGGGCGCGTCCCGATCCGGAACGACGATAACCGCGGGCCTCTTCATGGGGATGACTCGCGAAACCGCGGCGCGGTTCTCCTTTTTGCTCAGCATACCGGCGGTGATGGCGAGCGGGCTGCTGGAGTTCAAAGAAAGCCTCGGCTTCATGGGTTCGCAGGACTTTCTGGTTCTTGCCTCGGCAACATTGATGTCCGCCGTGAGCGGATACCTCACCATCGCTTTTCTGCTCCGATTTCTTCGTCGCCACTCCACGAACGTTTTTGTGGTCTACCGGGTGGTTTTGGGTGGCGCACTCTTGTGGATGGTCTTCCGGCACGGCGTCGTATGAGCCGGATGTGCGCGCCAACCAAAGCCCGCCTGAAGGTTTTCCGGATCCGGATGGCCGGTGCCCGGCGGCGGAGGCCGACGGCGCGGGGCGCGAGTCTCCTGTCTTCCTCGTCCGGGGGGCGAGGGTAGGCGGGCGGAATCCCTCATCGGACGTTTCGGGACAAGCTGTTTCCCGTTGCGTCATGGGGAATGGGCTTGGCCAGTTCGATACAAAAATGTTTATTTCCTGATATAAAATTCGAGCATACCAACAATCTTGTCACTGCGTTTCACGCACTCCGGGGCTTCTTCGGACCCCTTCCTCCAAGAAATTTCAAATAAGAAATTCAATAGTTTATCTCATCCGTTTAGCATGTGCGAAAAACGGTTGGCACACCCTTTGATTATTCTCCATGCGAGAGGGTGGCGGCCCGCGAGCGCGGTCGACCCGGGGTCTGGAGTGAATTCAGGTGAATGGCTTGCGGGCGCCATCCTCTGCAACAAAAAGAGTCGGCGCCGGGCGGTTTGATGCTCGGACGGAACGTGCCGGAGGCGATTGAAGAAAACGGGAGGTGTCGGAAGATGGTGAAAATTGAAGCGGTCATCAAGCCTTTTCGGCTGACGGAGGTCCAGGAGGCGTTGTCGTCTCTCGGGGTGCAGGGAATGACGGTCTTTGAGGTGAAGGGATTCGGGCGGCAGAAAGGGCATGTGGAACTGTACCGCGGCGCGGAATACAAGGTGAGTTTCGTTCCGAAGCTGATGGTCCTCGCGGTGGTTCCCGACGCCCTGGTCGAACGGGCCGTGGAAGCCATACAGAAAGCGGCCTGCACGGGAAAAATCGGCGACGGGAAAATCTTTCTTTCGCATATCGATGACGTCATGCGCATTCGAACGAAGGAAACGGGACCCGAGGCGCTTTAGTGCTCAAGAGCGGGATTGGCTCGATACGAGGTTTCAAGCAATTCGTCTGGAGATCCGGAGGAAACGAGATGAACAGAACGTTGGTGATGTTGGTTCTTGTATTTCTGGCGCTGAGCGCGGGCGCCGGCTTCGCGGCGGAAACGGGACCGCAGGCGGGGGCGGTCGAGGCGGCGGCCTCTGCGGCACCCCTCAAGGTGGACACCGGGGACACCGGTTGGCTCCTGGCTTGTTCGGCCCTGGTTTTGCTGATGACCCCCGGCCTCGCGCTTTTCTACGGCGGAATGGTGCGGCGCAAGAACGTCCTGGGCACCGTCATGCACAGTTTCGTCGCGATGGGAATCATAACGGTTCAGTGGGTGCTCTTCGGCTACAGCCTTTCGTTTGGTCCCGACGTCTGGCATTTCATAGGCAATCTCGACTGGATCGGGCTGCGCGGAGTCGGATTGGAACCCAACGGCGACTACGGCGCCACCGTTCCGCACCAGGCGTTCATGATCTTCCAGATGATGTTTGCCATCATAACCCCGGCCTTGATTTCGGGGGCGATCGCGGAAAGGTTCAAGTTCAGCACCTACGTGGTGTTCATGACGCTCTGGGCGTTCCTGGTGTACGATCCGCTCGCTCACTGGGTGTGGGGCACCGGGGGCTGGTTGAAGGAACTCGGGGCGCTCGATTTTGCGGGAGGGCTCGTAGTGCATATCAGCTCCGGTGTTTCCGCCCTGGCTTGTGCGCTCGTGGTGGGAAAGAGGAAAGGGTACGGCGTCGATCTCATGGCCCCGCACAACCTCATGTTCACCATTCTCGGCGCATGCCTGCTGTGGTTCGGATGGTTCGGGTTCAACGCGGGGAGCGCCATCGCCTCGGGCGCCCTGGCGACGTCGGCCTTCGTGGTCACGCATATCGCCACGGGGGCGGCGGCCATGTCGTGGATGTTCACGGAATGGATTCACCGGGGGAAACCCACCGCTCTCGGCGCGGCCTCCGGGGCGGTCGCGGGGCTGGTTGCCATAACGCCCGCATCCGGTTTCGTCGGCCCGCTTTCATCGCTGGTCATCGGGCTGATCGGCGGGGCGGTGTGCTACATGGCAGTGAGCCTGAAACCGAAGTTCGGCTACGACGACTCGCTTGACGTAGTCGGAGTCCACGCCGTGGGGGGAACCCTGGGTGCCCTGCTCACCGGGCTCTTTGCATCCAAGCTGGTCAACCCGGCGGGCGCCGACGGGCTGTTCTTCGGGAACCCGGGCCAACTGGGCATCCAGGCGCTGTCGGTGGTCTGCGCCTGGGTCTATTCCTTTGCGGTCAGCTTCATCCTGCTCAAGATACTCGACAAGGTCATGGGCTTGAGAGTGACCGAGGAAGATGAATCCGTCGGACTCGATCTGAGCCAGCACGGGGAGGCCGGGTATACCCTGTAAGCCCGGGCTTGCGTTAAAGTTCGGGTTGCGTTCAAGTCTGCGGGATTTGGGCGGGAGGGTGTAATACGAAGTTGCGTTCAAGATGGATCTTTCAAGCACAAAAGAGCGGGGGAATGATTCCCCCGCACCCCCCAAGTTTCGGCCACACGCGCAAGCGCGTGAGGCCGAGCGCTCGGCGCTGTCGGCGACTGGCCGAAGGCCGCCGCCGCAGCGCCACACGGAGCCGCGAAGCGGCGAGGGGGTGTGGGGGATACGTCCCCCACGCTTTTAGAGTATCATTTTGAACGCAAATCCGTATAAGGCCCTCCCGCCCAGTTGCGTGGGGCGCATACGGCGGGCGGGGATATCCCCGCCCGCCGTATTCTGGTCGAGCTCCGGTTCGGCGCTTTTGAACGCGAATCGGCCCAAACCCGGATCGCCCGTCGCTCACCGTATCCGCGGCCTGTTTCGGGCCGAAACCCTCGTCAAATTAAGCGAAGATACCCTCTCAGCGGCACAGCGCCTCATCACTTTCCGGGAAAAGCTGCCTGTCTGCGACTTCGCAGCCGCTCATTTTCCAGGAAGATCGATTTCTTGAGATTTGTGAAAGTGGTGATCTGCCCCCCCCGAAACACTACTTTCCGAAATCGGGGAGCTGGACGCGCAGGATGTCCTCCCGGGGATTCAACCGGTCGATCTTGACCCTCACCATTTCGCCGGGCTGGAATTTCACGTTTTCGGGCGGGTGCGCGTTGGTCTCGATGAGGAAATCGGGGAGGAGCAGGTGCGAATAGCGTTCGTTCTGCTCGAGGATAAGGGCGTTCAGTGAGTGGATGTCCTCCTGCTCGAGATACTTGAGGATCCAGTACCGGGTCCACTTGCGTTGAATGAACGCGATCTTGGACTGGAGCGCGGTCAGCCGGGTGATGAGACCGCGCAGCTCGTCTTCGTCGTAGAGGGGAGGGCCGCCCAGGAGTGCCTGCTTGATCTGGCGCTGCACCACCAGGTCCGTATACCGCCTGATGGGGGAGGTTACGGTGGTGTATTGCTCCAGGGCCAGGCTGCAGTGCTGTTTGGCGCGGGTGTCCAGTTCGGCCCGGGCGTAGAGACGCCGTTGCCGGTAGATGCGGAACAGTTCGTGTTCGCTCTGGGTGAAATCGTTCTCCTGCTTGCATTCCCCCTGGCTGCGAAAAACCGAGGGCAGCTCGCGTTCGGCGAGAAAGGCCGCGGCGGCCGCGTTGGCCGCAATCATCCATTCCGACACCATGATCTGGCTCGGCGTTTCCTTTTCATAACGGGAAACCTGGATCATTCCCGCCGAGTTGACGTAGACCTGGATTTCGGGAAGGGGCAGGACCGATGCGCCGCGGTCGAGCCGTGCGGTCCTGAGCTTCATCGCCAGGGCGGACAGCGCTGCCGGCGAATCGTCGAACCGTATGCGCTCGTTCACCTCTTCGTAGGTGAGTTGCTCCGCCACGCGGATCACGCTCGAGACAATTTCGGACCCGGCGATGGTTCCGTCGCCGTCGACGACGAACAGAAAACTAAGGGCGGGTCGTTCTTTGTCGGCCTTGAGACTGCATAGATCTTCGGACAGCGGGACGGGCAGCATGGAGATCCTGGCGTCCGGCAGGTAAATCGATGTCGCCCGCCGTTCAGCTTCCCGGTCGAGCACATCCCCTTTCCGGACGAACTCCGCGGCATCGGCGATGTGGATTCCGACTTCGAATCGGTTGTCGTCCAATGCGCGGAAGCTCAAGGCATCGTCGTAGTCCCTGGTCAGGGCGCTGTCGACGGTGAAGCAATGCAGGTGCCGCAGGTCGCGGCGTTGCGGTCCCGACTCGCCGGATGCTCCGGGGCGGGCCGAATGAAGGATGACTTCCACCCGCTCCTCCACTTCTTGCGGAAAATCCTGGGAAATTCCCTGTTCGTGGAGGTAAAGGTTCTCGTTTTCCTGCCAGACGCCCAGCCGCACCAGGATACGGAAGGCCGACTGGGGTTGAATGGGGATCCCGGCCCGTTTGAACAGTTCCTTGACGAAGACGATTTCCACGGAGTCCTGCCCTAAAAGTGCGTAGTCTTTCAGGGTCTCGATCAACGCCTGCTGATCCGCCAGGGGCGACCTGAGTTTGCGGTTCCAGGCCCCTTCGAGCCACCCGGCCCAGGTGTCCAGCCGTGCCTCTCTTTCGGCCTCCCTCGCCAGTTCTTCCCGGCGCTGTTCCACCTTTTCCCGCGACCGTGCGTAAAAACATTTATCCTTGTACTGAAAATAGAGCCGGTCCCGGAGAAGGACCCTCTGGACCGCGGCCAGGTGGTCGTCGCTCAGCGCGCCGCTGAAAACGAATCCGGCCAGGTCCCGGGCTTCGAATCCTTCCTCCTCGCCCTCGAACAGCGACCACAGTTCGGCGATGTCGACGCTCCACGTCAGTCTTTCCCGCTCCTGCCCCGCGGCGCGCAGCCGCGCCACTAGGCCATCCCGCCCGGACTTGAGGTCCAGCAGCGCACTGCCCGCAAAGATGATCCTGCTCGGCGCGAGGCTGACTTCGCGGTTCTGTTCCGTCAGCGCGGTAAAACGATTGTTCTTTACCCCTGTGCAGACGGCGCAGAGGACTTCCTTGGATTCGAAAAACTCCAGGATCGTGCCCGCAACGATCTCGGGCTGGGTCGGCCGGCTCATGATCTGTCTCCGATCCTGGCGTAACCGTGCATCTTGCGTATATAGGATTCAATACCGCCGGATATTCCGGCGGCCACGCTCCTCTGAAAGCTTTTATCTTTCAGGAGTCGCTCTTCAGCGTCGTTGGTGATGAATGCCGTCTCAACGAGAACGCTCGGCATTTCGGCGCCGACCAGGACGAAGAACGGGGCCTGCTTGGTCCCGAGATCCCTCAATTCCCTGTACTGGCGCCGGACCTTGTGGACGATATTTGCCTGAACGTCTCTTGCAAGTCGCGATGATTCGCTGATCTTGGTGTTGCGCATCAACTCGCGCAGGATTCCTTCGAGATCGCTCATCTTCTTTTGCGACGCGGCGTTTTCGAGCGCGGCGACGCGCGCCGATTCCTTGTCCTTGGCAAGGTTCAGGAAATACGTTTCCGTTCCGCGGCGGGTCTTGTCCTCGTGGGCGTTGGTGTGGATCGAGATGAAGAGGTCGGCCTTGTGCTTATTGGCGAAGGCGGTGCGGTCCTCCAGGGACATGAATCGATCGTCGGTGCGGGTGAGGATCACCTCGCACCCGGTTTTGCGCTCGATGGCTTTCTTCAGCTCCCTGGCAATGGCCAGCGTCAGGTCCTTTTCATGCAGGCCGTTGGGACCGGAGGCCCCTTTGTCCTTGCCGCCGTGTCCCGGATCGATCACGATGCGCCTGACCTCGAGGCCGAACTGGCAGGCAAGGCTGGGCATGGAGGGGCCGGTCTTGCGTCCGCCCACTCCGGCTCTCGGCGAAGCCGAAGCCGCTTTTCCTTTCGAACCGGAAGCCCCTTCGTCGCGGATCGATTTCGTCGTGGCGGCATCGCCGGCCGACCGGGCGCCGCCGGATTGCGACGCAGGAGTCTTCCGGGAACCGCGGCCAACAGCCTCCGGTTTCTTCGCTCGGCGTTCCTCCTGGAGGCTTTTCTGCAATTTCGTCGTCATTTGCGACGATTTCCGGTGCATGTCTCCACCGGGAAAGAAGATGCCCACCTTGGCGAATTCGATGTAGGCCTGCGCGGGATCTTCGTTGAGGGTCATCACCCCGATCAGGTATTGCGAGTCGTCGGCCAGGGGGCTGTCATGGTGCTTTTGCACCACGCTCCGGTAGTTTTCCAGGGCCGACCGGAAGTCGTCCCTGTCGCGCGTTGCGTCGTATCGGGCGTGATAGCATTGTCCGAGCAGATAATGGCTCCGGTCACCGAGCTTTTCCCGGGTATCCTGCCGCATCACCTCCCGCAGGCCGGCGATGCACTGGTCGAGCACCCGGAGGCGGTGCGTGGTCTCGGGATCCGACAGGGCCGCCCGGTACCTTTTCAAAACCTCCTGGTACTGCCGTTCGACCGGATCCGAGGCGGCATGCGCGCCTCCGCTCCAGACCGCGAACAGCAGCAGAACCGTAAGAAACAACAGGAGGTTCCGGGTTCCGGGTCGTCTCATCGTTTTCCCCTGGAAACGCATCTTGCCGGTTCTTCCCCCGCGGAGCCCCGGATCTGCTCCTTCAGCGCATGAAGGTTCTGCAGCGCGGCAATCGGTGTCATGTTGTCCAAGTCGAGGGCCAAAATGCGATCCCGGAGCCATTCCGGCGAACGCTGAAAGAGGCTCATCTGGATGCCGGGTTCCTTATCGTGCGCCGGGCGGCCGCGCCTGGCCGTTCCGGACGGCGCGGCCGCAAACGGCGCATGCCCGGATTCGAGCTGCTGGAGGATTTCCTTTGCGCGCCCGGTCACTTGCTCCGGCAAGCCCGCCAGCCGCGCCACCTGGATTCCGTAGCTGCGGCTCGCTCCACCCTGGACGAGCTTGTGAAAGAACAGGATCTCCTGCTGCCATTCCCGGATGGCCACGTTGAAATTCCTGACCCTCGGACGACTGCGGGCCAACTCCGTCAGTTCATGATAATGAGTTGCAAAAAGCGTCTTTATACCCTTTTCCTGGAAGTCGTGCAAATGTTCGGCAACCGCCCAGGCGATGCTCAGCCCGTCGTAAGTGCTCGTGCCGCGGCCGATCTCGTCGAGAATGATAAGGCTGCGCGCTGTGGCGTGATGGAGGATGTTGGCGGTTTCCTGCATCTCCACCATGAAGGTGGAACGCCCGCGGGCCAGGTCGTCGGATGCGCCCACACGGGTGAATATGCGGTCCACCAGGCCGATTTGCGCTTCCGATGCCGGGACGAAACTCCCGATGTGTCCCAGGAGGACGATAAGGGCTGCCTGCCGGAGAATGGTCGATTTTCCGGCCATGTTGGGCCCGGTTATAATGAGCACCTGCTGATCCCGCTGATCCATGTCCAGGTCGTTGGGAACGAAGGTCCCGTCCTTGAGGTAGTGCTCGATCACCGGGTGACGGCCGTCGCGAATGCGGATCGCGTCGGACTCGTCCATCACCGGGCGGCAGTAGTCGTAGCGGCACGCAACCTCAGCCAGGGCAGACACGCAATCCAGGTCGGCGATCCGGTCGGCCGCGGCCTGGATGCGCCCGGCCTCCCGCGCGATCCGGGCGCGCAGATCCGCGAAGATCTGCTGCTCGAGCTCAAGCCGCTTCTCCTCGGCTTGAAGCACCTGCGTTTCGAAGCTCTTGAGCTCCTCGGTGATGAACCGTTCCGCATTCACCAGCGTTTGCTTGCGAAAATAGTGTTCTGGGACGGAGTTGAGGTTCGCGTTCGAAATCTCGATGTAATATCCGAACACCTTGTTGTAGCGGACCTTGAGCGAGGAAATGCCCGTATCCCGGCGCTGCTGGACCTCGTAGTCGGCCATCCACCCTTTGGCGTCGCGGCTCAGCCGCACGAAGTGGTCGAGCTCTTCGCTGACGCCGGCGGAAATGACGCCCCCGGCGGCAAGTCCGGGTGGAGCGGGATCGACGAGGGTCCGCTCGATGAGGGCGGCGACGTCCGCGAGATCGTCCCAGCGGGCTCGAAGCTCGGAGAGCCTTCGGGAGGTGAGCCCGGCAAGCGCCGCGCCGAGGGCGGGGAGGTTCTGCAGGGACTTCTTGAGGGCCACCAGGTCCCGCGGCGTCGAAGTCCCCGTGCTGTTGCGGCCGTTGAGGCGTTCCACGTCGCTTATCCGGCTGAGCAGGCTCAGGATTTCCCCGCGCAGGGGGGTGTTCGCCGCCAGTTCGGCGATCGCCTCCTGGCGGTTGGTGATGCGCGCGAGATCGAGCAGGGGATACCGCAGCCACTGCTGAAGCTTGCGCCCCCCCATGGCCGTTTTGGTTTCGTCCAGGATCTCAATGAGCGAGCCCTTGCGGCCCTGGAAGCTCTGGGAGTGGAATATCTCGAGGTTGCGGACGCCGGCCTCGTCCACGATCATGAAGTCGCCGCGGCTGTATGGGAGAAGCCGCGTGATGTGATCGCACGACCCGAGGAGATTCGCCTGCATGTAAGCAAGGATGGCCCCCGCCGCCCGGATTCCGAGGTTCATCCCCGAGATGCCGAATCCCTCAAGGGAATGGACCCGAAAGTGGCCGACCAGGGCTTCCTCGGCGCGCTTCCCGTCGAATCTGTCCGCACCCAGGGGAGTGAGGGCGATTCCGTAAAGCTTCGGGAGCTCTTCGGCCCATGGATGTTCGTCGTCATCGGAGAGGAGCAGTTCCCGGGGCGAGACCCGGATCAGTTCGTCCACGAGGGCTTCGCGGGATTCGATCTCGACCATCTTGAATTCGGCCGTGGAGACATCCAGGAAGGCGAGCCCGAAACGTTCGCCCGCCGTGGAATTCGAGACCGCGGCAAGGTAATTGGGCTGCTTGGCGGCGAGGTTCTGCGCGTCCAGGACCAGCCCGGGAGTGATCACCCGCGTGACTTCCCTGCGCACCAGCCCCTTCGCCTTCCTGGGATCCTCCACCTGGTCGCAGATGGCCACCTTTTTCCCGGCCGAGACGAGCTTGGCGATGTACCCCTCGGCGGCGTGATAGGGGACGCCGCACATGGGAATCCTGACTTCCGATTGCCGGTCGCGGGAGGTGAGGGCGATCTCGAGGATCCCCGATGCCGTCACCGCATCGTCCATGAACATCTCGTAGAAATCCCCCATCCGGTAAAGCAGCAGCGCGTCCGGATACTTCTCCTTGATTTCGAGATATTGCTGCATCATGGGGGTAATTTTGTTCATCTTCACTCCAGCCGGGACGTTGAAAGGAAATGCTGCTCCCTTCGAATCCAGGGAATTTTCATCTATCGCACCGGCAAGATCAAGGAGTAATACTTCCGTCTTGAAAAATCGAAACCGTCGGGGAATGATTGGGGTGGAACGAGACCGGAGGACGGTTCCCGGAAACGTGAACGAACGAACGGGCCGGCGTGCCTGAGGAGGCGCGGCCTTTTGTGTTGAAAGAAAAAGATGCCGAAGAAAAGCTCGCCGAACGGAAACGAGCCGTTGATACGCCTGAGAGGTGTGCGGCAGCACAACCTGAAGAATATCGACCTCGATCTGCCTCTGAACAAGCTCATCGCGGTGAGCGGTCTGAGCGGCTCGGGGAAATCGAGCCTCGCCCTGCACACGCTCTACGCCGAAGGGCAGAGGCGCTACGTGGAGACCTTTTCGCCCTACGCGCGGCAGTTCCTCGAGCGAATGGATCCACCCGAGGCGGATCTGATCGAGGGGATTCCCCCCGGCATCGCCATAGAATCGGGAACGGCCGTGCGCAGTTCACGCTCTACCGTGGGCACCATCACCGAAATCAACGACCATTTGAAGCTCCTCTATGCCCGGCTGGCGGTTCTGCATTGCCCGGGGTGCGACCGCCCGGTCGCGAGGGATACGCCTGAGAGCGTCTACCGGAGCTTGCAGGAACTGTCGGACCGGAGCCGCGTTCTGATCGCATTCCCGTTCCTGCCGGACAATTCGGGGGACTGGGTGCGTAGCCTGGTGGCTTCCGGTTTTCTGCGGCTCTACGCCGGAGGCCGCACGGTGGAGCTCGAGGAGATCGGCGACGCGGCGTCGGAATACGGCAGGGGCGAGGTCCTCGTGGTCGTGGACCGGCTTTCCTGGGGAAGCGCGGTCCGGGAACGCGTCGCGGATTCCCTCGCCACCGCCTTCCATGCCGGGAACGGCCATGCCGCGGTCGTCGTTCTGCCCGACACTGTGAAACGGTTCAGCTCGGACCTCAGCTGCGCCGACTGCAATCCAGGCCTTTCTTTTTCCCCGCCCACGCCCAACCTTTTTTCCTTCAACAGCCCGCTCGGCGCGTGCCCGGATTGCCGGGGTTTCGGCCGGACCATCGGCGTGGACCTGGACCTGGTCATTCCGAACCGGAGGCTGACGCTGCGCCGGGGGGCGATCAAACCCTTCGGCACGGATCGGATGGAAACCGAAGATTTGATGCGATTCTGCGCCGGGGAGGGAATCCCCGTCGACGCCCCGTTCGAGGATCTCGACGAGAAGGACCGGGAAAAAATCATCAACGGCACGAAGGATTATTACGGCATCAAGGGCTTCTTCGAATGGCTCGAAGGAAAGACCTACAAGATGCACGTGCGCGTTTTCCTGTCGCGGTACCGGGCATACACCCGATGCAAGAGCTGTGCGGGCACGCGGTACAGGCCGGAGACCCTGCTGTATCGGCTGCATGGCGAGACCATCGGCGCGTTGAGCTCCTGGAGCATCGAGAAGTGCGCCGAGTTCTTCAGCGGCGGCTGGCCGGAGCTCGCCAGGGATCCCGCGGCGGAGCTGCTGGTCAAGGAAATCAGGAGCCGGCTCGAATTCCTGCGCGCCGTCGGACTCGAATACCTGTCCCTGGACCGGCAGTCGCGCACGCTTTCCGGTGGCGAGGTGCAGCGGGTGCACCTCACGCGGGCGCTCGGGTCGGCCATGGTCAACGTGCTCTACGTGCTCGACGAGCCGAGCGTGGGGCTGCACGCAAGAGACCAGAAACGACTCATGGGGCAGCTTCGTCGCCTCGTCGACATCGGCAACACCGTGGTCGTCGTCGAGCACGATCCGGACATGATCCGGTTTTGCGACCTCGTGGTCGACATGGGTCCGGAAGGAGGGGAGAAGGGCGGCGAGATCGTCTACCGGGGCACTCCCGAGGGAATGAAGCGTGAAAAGCGGAGCCTCACGGGGGGGTACCTGTCCGGGAGGCTCGAGGTCGGCCGCGAGCTTCGCCGGCGCAGGCGGCCCGAAAACGGCCGCAGCCTGGTACTGCGGGGCGCGCGGGAAAACAATCTCAAAAACGTCACGGTGGAATTCCCCCTGGGAATGCTCGTCGGAGTGAGCGGGGTTTCCGGCTCGGGCAAGAGTACCCTGATCGAGAAGTCTCTCTACTACAACTGGCTGCGCAAGATGGGCCGCGCGACGGAAGCTCCGGGAGCGTTGGACGCCATGGAGGGGGCGGAATGGATCGAGGAGGCCGTTCTGGTCGACCAGCAGCCCATCGGGCGGACACCCAGGGCGAACCTGCTCACCTACAGCCGGGCCATCGATCCCATTCGAAAACTCCTGGCCCAGACCCCCGAAGCCGTTGCGCGCGGTTACCCGGCGAGTCATTTTTCGTTCAACGTGCCGGGGGGGCGATGCGAGGTCTGCAAGGGCGAAGGATTCGAACGCGTGGAGATGCAGTTTCTTGCGGATGTGCTGATCCGGTGCCCCCAGTGTTGCGGGCTGCGCTTCAAGGACGAGATCCTGGAAGTCAGGGCGCGCGGCCTGTCCATCGGGGATATGCTGGAAGCCACCGCCCGGGAGCTGATGGACCGCTTTGCGGACCACGAACCGCTCGTGAAGGCGCTGCAGCCCATCCACGACATCGGCCTCGGCTACCTGCGGCTGGGGCAGCCGCTCAGCACCCTCTCGGGGGGGGAGGCGCAGCGGCTGAAACTGGTTCACTTCCTGGCGGCCGGCCGCCCGTCGTCAAACGGTCGCCACAAGCTGTTCATGCTCGATGAGCCTACCACAGGGCTCCATCCCCACGACCTTCAAAAACTCGTGGTCGTGCTCCGGAGGCTGGTCGACCTGGGACATTCGGTGCTGGTGGTGGAGCACAACCTGGATTTCCTCAAATCCTGCGACTGGCTGATCGATCTCGGCCCGGGAGGCGGCGAGCACGGCGGCGAAGTGGTGGCGACGGGGCCGCCGGAAGCGGTGGCCGCCCATCCCGAAAGCTGCACCGGCCGATTTCTGCGGGAGAAGCTCGAAGGCGCCCCGGGGGCGCGGGTCGAGGTCGCGCCCTTCGATCCGGGCGAAGACGGGGCTTCCGGCTCGCCTTCCCCAGAGATCGTCATTCGTGGGGCGCGCGAGCACAACCTGCAGGTGGACGAGATCCGGCTGCCGAGAAACGAGATGATCGTGCTGACGGGGTTGAGCGGCTCCGGAAAGTCGTCGCTCGCCTTCGACGTACTGTTCGCCGAAGGGCAGCGCCGATACCTGGAGTGCCTGTCGGCCTACGTCCGGCAGTATTTCAAGATCATGGAAAAGCCCGATGTCGAACAGATACTGGGGCTGCCGCCCACCATCGCCATCGAACAGCGCACCAGCCGGCTGAACCGACGGTCCACCGTGGCGACGATCACCGAGATATACCATTTCTTGCGCCTGCTTTATTCGAAGCTCGGGCGCCAGCACTGCCCGGACTGCGGCCGCGAGCTGGCCTCACTCACCTACGATCAGATCCTGTCCATGGTCGAGGCCGAAGCCCGGAAGGGCAACGACCTGCTGCTGGCACCGCTGATCCGGGGGCGCAAGGGCATCTACCGGGACCTGTTCATGCGGTTGCGGAAAATGGGCTTCGAAAAGGTGCGGGTGGACGGGCAATGGATGCCGCTCGATCCAGCGCCTGAAATCGCCCGGCACAGGGAACACGACATCGAGGTGCTCGTTTCGGCGGCGGGAACGAAAAAAGGTCCCCGTGCGACCCTGGCCGAAAGGGTGCGCCAGGCGCTGTCGCTGGGGGCCGGGACCCTTCACCTTGAAGGAAACGAGTCCAGGGTCTACAGCCAACGCCTTTATTGCCCCGCTTGCGAGAAGGGCCTCGCGCCCCTCGACCCTCGGCTCTTCTCGTTCAACAGCAGACACGGAGCGTGTCCTTCCTGCACGGGGCTGGGAACCGTGAGGCAATTCAGCGTGGAGCGGCTCCTGGGGCCGCCTGACATGCCTCTGGAGGACGGGCTCCTGGGGTTTCTGAGGAGCCAGGTCTGGCCAAAGGGGCTGAAAACTGAAGGCAGGAAGCTGGAACGCTTCTGGATCGACCGGCTGGGAATCAACCCGGGCAGGCCGTGGCGGGAGTTGCCCGAAGATGCAAGGGAAGCGATGCTGCACGGGCGTGGCAGAGGTGCCCCCGGCCTGCTCGCGGTGCTTGAGCGAGTGAGGGAGCAAGATTCGTCGTGGAGCAGCCTCGAGCCGTTCCACGACGACGTGGTCTGCCCGGAGTGCGGCGGGCGGCGCCTCAACCGGCAGGCCCGCTCCGTCGCTGTCCAGGGGCTCGGCATCGGAGACCTGACGTCTCTTGCGATTTCCGATTTCCTGCGGAAATGGAAGCGTTTCCGGTTCGATCCCAAGGACCGGCCCATCGTTGCACCAATCTCCAGGGAGGTCGTCGAACGTGTGTCCTTTCTGCAAAAGGTGGGCCTCGACTACCTCACGCTCGACCGCGCGGGCGATACCCTCTCCGGCGGCGAAACGCAACGCATACGCCTTGCCGCGCAGCTCGGCTCGAACCTGCGAGGCGTCTGCTATGTGCTCGACGAGCCCACTATCGGGCTCCACCCGGTGGACAACGGCCGGCTGCTGCAAAGTCTCGCGCGATTGAAGGAAAAAGGGAACACGATACTCGTGGTCGAACACGACGCCGATACCATGCGGCAGGCCGATACCCTTGTGGAGCTGGGACCGGAAGCGGGAAGAGGCGGGGGGCGGCTCACCGCGCAGGGAAGCTTCGAGGCCCTGTGCGGGGATGCGAACACTCTCACCGGCGCATGGTTTTCGCGGTCCCTGGACGATCTCTACGCGCCGACGGACCGGAAAACGCCCGGGGAGTCCGGGTGGTTGGAAATCAAGGGCGCCTCTGCCCGGAACCTGAAGAACATCGACGTTCGCGTTCCGCTCGGCGCGCTCACCGTTGTCACCGGGGTCTCCGGGGCCGGGAAGAGCACGCTCGTGCACGAAGTGGTTTATCGCGGGCTACGCGAGAGGCTCGGGGGCAGGTACAAGGTGCGGGCTCCGGCGGAGCTCGAAAGCATGTCCGGGCACGAGGCGGTGCAACGCGCACTGGAAGTCGACCACAACCCCATCGGGCGCACCCCGCGTTCCACCCCCGCAACGTACGTGGGAATTTGGGACGAAATCCGCAAGATCTTCGCCATGCTTCCGGAATCCCGGGCTCGGGGCTTCAACCCGGGGCGGTTTTCGTATAACGTCAAGGGCGGTCGGTGCGAGTCGTGCAAAGGGCAGGGGGAGATCAGGGTGGAAATGAGCTTTCTGCCGGATGTCTCTGTGCCGTGCGAGACTTGCGGGGGGTCGCGTTTCAACACGGAAACCCTGGCAGCCCGTTACAAGGGAAAGAGCATCGCCGACGTGCTGAAAATGACCATCGACGAAGCCGCGGAGCTGTTCGATGCTTACCCCAGGGTCGCCAAGCCGCTCCGGGTGTTGACCGATTTGGGGCTGGGGTACCTTGCCATCGGCCAGTCGAGCCCGACCCTGTCGGGTGGCGAGGCTCAGAGGATCAAACTGGCGAGCGAGTTGGGAAACAACCGGAGTCACACCCTCTACGTCCTGGACGAGCCCACCACGGGCCTGCACCGCGCGGACGTGAAGAAGCTGGTCGATGTGCTTCGTGCCCTCAGCGCTCACGGTCACACCGTGCTCGTCATCGAGCACAACATGGACTTCGTCTGGGCCGCCGACTATGTCATCGATATCGGTCCCGGCAGTGGAGCGGATGGAGGACGAGTGGTGGCGCAGGGCGCCCCTTCCGAGCTCCTCGCCCTGGTGGAACGCTCCGCTACGGCGCGGGCCCTTGTCGACCACTACAGGATTGAAGGCAGGGGGTGTGCGCAAAAGTAACTACGGCGGGGGAGGAGGGGGACCGGATGATCGGCGGAGGCAAAGGGATATGGATAACGATCCGTGAGGATTCATTTCACTAATGGATGTGCAAGAGGAGAAATATGTTGATTCAAAAGGAAAAAATGGCTGAAAACAGGCTCTTTAGAGGCAAGGTCGTCCTGGTATACATGATGAACGCCGCGCCGGAGTTCAGCGGAGGAATCGCCATCTGCGATCCCGTGCTTGAAGACAACAACGGGCGCTGTTTTGTGGTCGGCACCGTGCCTAACATGTTTGACGACTGGTCCTCGGGACAGACCGTGGGCGTCGCGCTCGACCAGATCGCGCACTACCTGGAATTTTCGAGCGAGCAGGAGTTCATTGACAAATCCTCCTTCTGGAACCAGGGAAATGCCGCCAACTGACGGGGTCAAACCTACACTTTTCACATATCTCCATGACCCGTGAGCCTGCTACGAACTATGACAATGCGCAGGATCCTGGTGTTTCTTCATGCAAGCCCCGTCCAGCCTGTTCTCATCGTTCGGTGCTCGATGTCTGATGGTGCGCATGGGAAAAGTGAAAAGTGTAGGTTTGACCCCGGGAAACGGAATGCTCAATCGCATGCGGCGTCTCCTGCCGTAGACATGATTTTCTGTATGGATATCAATATAAAAAACTTATGCTTAAATTCACAAATGTTTCTTCGATGCTTGACACCCGGATCTTTATCGGATAGGGTGGCTCTATAGACGCCAAGTCGGAGGGGTTTGGTAATTCGGGGCCTTCGCCGAGTCGATCGGATATCTGTCCGGGTTGATTCAAGGGTGCTTTGGGGGCAAGGCGCCGGCGGGAGTGAAACAGCAAGCTAGAAAGGATCCAGAAATGCCGGAAGGCCGAGTTAAGTGGTTCAATGACAAAAAGGGGTATGGTTTCATCGAGACCAACGATCAAGGGGATGTATTTGTACACCACAGCGCAATATTGGCGGAAGGTTTCCGCTCCCTGAGCGAAGGGGAGAAAGTCTCCTTCGAAGTGGAACGTGGACCCAAAGGGCCGCAGGCGGTCAGAGTGAAAAAGATTCCATGAGCAACGATCCTTTCAAATCGCTTACAAAGCCAGGGTCTGCCCTGGCTTTCTTGCTTGGGTGACCCGCCGCGCAAGTCTGTTTGATCCCCGGCTTCGAAGCGGTCGAAACCGACCGCGAAGCTCCTGCCGAACTCGGCACGACCGCCGATCTTCCCGAACGGTCCATGTTTTCCGCCGGTACGCATCGAAAAGACAGAGGCGTTTTGGCCGCCGATATTTTCCCGGTTTTCCAGATGGCGCGTGCTATTGTCTTGATTAAATTGCTTTTTCAGCTTAAAATATCCAGTTGTAGCGACCTGTTTCAAACATTCGCACAAAGGTGTTACGATTCCCTCTGATTGTCGCGTTTTGGCCCGCGAAGTCGGGCGGGAACGATTCGACGCCGGGGGCGGGGGCAACTGCGATTCGGCAAGAGAACGCGGTTCAGGAGACGTAGGATGTCCTCCATCGAGAATCTGCTGGACAACACGCACCGGAGCATGATCAGAGCCCTGCTCACGTGCCTTGGCGACGCCACCAAGGTGACCATCTATAATATCGGGCCGATGCCGACCCTTCAGGCCGTTCGGAGGACTTCGGGGGAGCGCCTGGAGGGGAGCGATGAAATCGTGTGGGGCGTCCCTACCGCTTCAGACTACGCCTATCCGGGGAAAAGCTGGGAGGAATACAAGGACCGTCCCGACCACGTGCTCGAGGCGATGGGCTGGTGCGTGGAGAAACAGGAGAGCTGGACCGCGGAAAACCCCTTCGACGACGTGCGCAGCGTTCGCAAACAGCTGCGCGGCGAGCCGGAAGACTTCTACCACATGGAACCCGTGCTGGTCAAAAAGACGGACCTTTACGGCGCCGATACGGCGTGCCTTGAATATCCCCTGGATTTTCAGGGCAAACGCATCTGGCAGGACACCGAGTTCGTGGTTGCAGCGGTGATCAAGATTCATTTCAGGCCATTCACGATCCGGCGCGACGACCGTTCGACGAAGATCATCCGGGAGCTCTCCCGGAGCCTGGGGACGGAGCTGCTGTCCCTGTACCTCCACGAAGACCTGCTCACCGCTCAGAAGGATTTCGCCCGTCAACGTTTGGAAAGCTGCCAGGAACTGGCTCACGAGCTGCGCAACACCATGATCAAGTTCGGCTTCGTCTTCAGCGTCGTCAATGCACAGATCGGCATGATCCGGCAGGCGTGGGAAGAGGAGTTGCGCAAGGCGTTCCCTGACCTGGAATGGAAGCAGGCGCTGCTTGATCGTCTCAGCCGACTGATTCGCTCCAAGCTGCCCCTTCGGGATGCCGGAGGCGCGCTGACTCGGCAATGCGAAGCATTACTGGCGGCCCAGGAGGAACTAGCCCTTCACAGCCTGTTACCCGCTCAGGAACAATCGTGGCTGATGAACCGGATTTGGCCCAAATGGCGCAAACTCATGGAGGGTTCATCGGTTTGGGAGCGGGAACAAGCGGAGATATCGGGGCTGCTCGAAAAATTGAAGCGCTCGCTGGCGCTGGGACAGGACCCCGATCTAGCGGGGAGAATCGGTCACATCCCCCGGAGTCTTGTGGAGGAATGGGTTCGGCTCTCCTATGTCGACTTCACCGCGGATCGACTTCGCCTCCTAGACGATCTCCTGCGGTTCCTGGAGAATCCCGCACTGCCGGTGGCCCGGAGACTGCAGATCAGAAAGAGCCTCCAGTCCCTGAAAGTCCTGGTGGAGATCATTCCGGAGATGGAGGAGAAGGCGAACCGGATGATTCAGTCTCTACGGTACGGAAACAATGTCGAAAAAGGAATCGCAGGGGGGCGTTGCGAGATTCCCGCGTGCGATTCGTGCTCCGCTCTTCCTGAGGGTTCGATCTTATCGGATTGAAGCGCTTCGCGTGTTCCCCTCTGCGGGGTGTGGTCCCGTCCCGGGGCGTGCCTGCATCGGCGGCACACCGGGTGACGCCCGGGTCTGCGGGGGCGGCGGGTTCGTGGATGTCTCTTGGTGGCGGATTTCGGCGCTTCCGCTCAATACCGGAATCGGTGAATATGGAAGGAGCGATGCGGCATGAAGGACTCGAACCATCGCAACGCGTCCGGGCAGACGGCGGATCGTGCCGGCGATGAAGCCCGGATGCGGGAAGTCCTGCAGGCGTTCGAACTGGAATACAGGCGTCCTTTCGATACTTCCCGCGACATGATGTTCAGTACCGGGCGGTCCGGGCAACTGTTGGACGTGAACCAGGCGGGCGTGCTGCTCTTCGGCTACGGAGGCAGGGAGGAGATGCTCGCTCTGCCATCCGTTGCGCGCCTTTTCTCGGATCCGGAAGAGGGTGTCCTCATACAAAGGCAGATCGAAACGGACGGCTTCGTCAAGGCCCGCGAAGTCAACATGCGGCGCAAGGACGGCAGCCTGTTCCTGGGCAGCGTCACGGCATGCCTGCAGTTTGCCCAGGACGGGTCCATCATCTGTGAGGGGATTCTTCAGGATATCACCGAGAGGCGCAGGTGGGTCCGGGCCCTGGCCGAATCCTGCCGCCAGAACCAGGAGTTGATCGATTCCGAGGATCGGATCCGGAAGCTCAACGAGCACATTCTTCACATGCTGATGGTCGTTTCTCACGACATCCGCGGCCCCCTGGTTTCGATGGCCGCGACGCTCAAGCTCCTGGAGCGGGGTTCTTACGGGGGAATGGACCAGAGCGTGGCCAACACCATTCACGATCTCCTAACGAGGGTGGCGCAGTTGATCGGGATCGCCGAGGACTGCCTGGGAAAGGCTCACTCCGTGGACAACACGCTTAAGATCGAACGGGAGATGCTGGATCTCCGGCAGGCTATCATCGACCCGGTTCTCGACGAGTTGTCCAACGAAATCCAGACGCAGGAAATCCTTATCGATAACCGTCTCGGCGCGATTCCCGCCGGATCCATTCTGGTGAACGTCAACAAGATGTGGCTCAAGACCGTTTTCCGCAATCTTTTCAAGAATGCTATAAAATACGGCGGGAGAGGATGCCGGATCGCTTTTGGATTCGAAGACCACGGCGATTTTTACAGGTTGAACGTTTACAACAGCGGAACTCCGATCCCCGAAGAACACCGTGGAAAACTGTTCACCAAATTCGGGAGGATCGAAACCGGAAGACCTGCCGACGGGGTCGGTTTGGGGTTGTACCTGATCAAGGAGATCATTCGCAAGCATGGCGGCGATATCTGGTATGAAGCCAGGCCCGACGGTTCCGATTTTGTGCTCACCATTGCCAAGGAACCACTCTGATCCGCGCCCGTGCATCGAATGGGAGAGGCGAAAAATGGGAACCACGAACCGGAATGCGCCCATATTGCCGAGTGTGATTCGGAAGGCCGCGGAAGCGCTCAAGGGCAGGGTGTTGCGCACCCCTCTCGTCTATTCGTCCACCTTCAGTCGCTTGTGCGGGGCGAAGGTCTACCTCAAACTCGAAAATCTGCAGGAAACGGGGTCCTTCAAGCTTCGGGGCGCCACCTGGAAGATAATGTCCAACCTGCACAGGATCGGCCCCGACGGGGTTGTGGCCGCGTCGGCCGGGAATCACGCTCAGGGAGTCGCGCTGGCCGCTTCCCGGGCAAAGCTTCCGTCGACGGTGATCATGCCGGAGTGGGCGTCCATTTCCAAGCAGGAGGCGACCCGCAATTACGGCGCTGAGGTGATCATCGAAGGACAGAGCCTGAGCGACGCCATTCGAAAAGCAGGACAATTGGTGGAACGGGGGAAAACCCTGATCCATCCTTTCGATGATCCCGACGTCATGGCGGGGCAGGGGACCATCGGGCTGGAGATTCTCGAAGAAGTGCCGGAACCGGACCTGATCGTCGTCCCGGTGGGCGGAGGCGGGTTGATCGGCGGCATCGCAGTCGCCTGCCGGTCCGTTCGGCCGGACACCCGGATCGTTGGGGTACAGACGCAGTCCTGCCCATCCGCCTACCGGTCCTTGGAGTCGGGGCGCGTTGTTTCCGTGGAAGCGCAGAAATCGCTGGCCGACGGCATCACGGTCAAGCAGGTGGGTGCACTGCCTTTTGCCGTCATGAAGGAAATGGTGGACGAAATCGTGCTCGTGGAAGAAGACGCGATCGCCGCCGCCGTCCTGATGCTCCTTGAACGCAAGAAACTGCTGGCGGAAGGCGCGGGAGCCGTTCCGCTGGCGGCGCTGATGTCGTGCTCCTTCGAGATTCCGAAGGGAGGCACGGTGGTGCTGGTGATCAGCGGCGGCAACATGGACAGTCCTCTGCTCGGGAGGGTGCTCCGCAAAGGATTGTTCCGAAACGGCAGAATCATGCGCGTTTCGGTTTGCCTCGACGACATCCCCGGTTCGCTCGCGGGTCTCCTGGGGGTTATCGCCAGGGCGAGAGCCAACGTCCTGCACATCTATCACAATCGGGGAGCCAGGGATCTTCCGGTCTCGATGAGCATGGTCGAGCTCGAATTGGAAACGCGAGGCCCGGAACACAGCGAGGAAATCGGCGCACAGCTAAAAGCGGGGGGATACCGAATCGAGTGGCAGCCCTTCGTCGAGAGCTGCCGCTGAGCCCGAGCCGGAGAGCGGCAAGGGCTCCTTCCTGCCGGGCGGCCGATGAGCTTCCCGGCGATGCACGGGCGCTCACCGGCCGGATGAGCCCGTATCCGAACAGGGTTGATCCTGGAGGTCTCAAGATGTTCAAGCGTATCCTCGTTCCGACGGATTTAACGGACAGAACCCTCAAGGCGCTGAATATCGCGCTCAAGATCGCCGTGCACGACGGGGCTTCGATCACCCTCCTGCATGTCATAGAGACGATCGAGGACACCGAGGAGGATTTCAGCGGTTTCTACAGCAAGCTGGGAAAAGCGGCGGAAAAGAAGATGAACGGGATCATCGAGGATTTCCGTGTGAATGGGCCGGCGATCGCCAAGGAAATCATATACGGGAAACGAGTCAGGGAAATCATTCGATTTGCCGGCGAAAAGGAGATCGACCTGATCGTTTTGAGCTCGCACCGGGTGGACGTGGACAACGCCGTGCAGGGGTGGGGCACCATCAGCTACAAGGTCGGCATCCTGTCCCAGTGCCCGGTGCTGCTGGTGAAATGAGCCCGCGGGATTTTTCGTCTCTTCGCGCGGAAGGGGTCGCGGCGGGACGCCGCCGCGCGAAAGAGGGGGAACGGCGGGACTGGAGCGTGAACGTGGCGCGCCGCATCATGCACGTGGACATGGATGCGTTCTATGCCTCGGTGGAACAGGCGGATCGGCCCGAGTTGGCGGGAAAACCCGTGATCGTCGGGGGGGCGAGGCGGGGAGTGGTGTCTGCGGCATCGTATGAAGCCCGCAGGTTCGGCGTCCATTCGGCCATGCCCGTGTTTCAGGCGAAGCGACTGTGCCCGGGGGGGATATTCCTGCCCGTGCGCATGGGCAGATACAAGGAAGTCTCAAAAGTAGTGATGGACATCCTCTGCGGCATTTCTCCCCTTGTGGAGCAGATTTCCATCGATGAGGCGTTCGTGGACATCACCGGCACCGAATCGCTTCACGGTTCGCCCGAGTCGCTGGGCCGCCGGGTGAAGAGTCAAATCCGCGCGGCGACACGGGTGACCTGCTCCGTTGGAATCGCGCCGGGCAAGTTCGTTGCCAAAATCGCATCCGACATCCACAAGCCCGACGGGTTGACCATCGTGGAAGAGGACCGGGTAGAGGCGTTTCTTGCCACGCTGCCCGTCGAAAGGATTCCGGGAATCGGGAAGAAGACTTCCGAAGCGTTGAGAAGTCTCGGCGTTCGCGCCATAGCGGATGTACTGAGGTTTCCCGCGTCGTTTTGGGTGAAGCGGCTGGGCGCCTGGGGGGTGAAGCTCCATGAAAGGGCGCGGGGAATTGATTCCGCTCCCGTCATTCCTTACTCGCAGGCGAAATCGTGCAGCGCGGAAGACACGTTCCCCGAAGACGTCGACGATGTGGAAACCCTGGAGAAATGGCTGTTTCTGCAGTCGGAAGAGGTGGGCAAGGAACTGCGCCGGGAGTCGTTCCGGGGCAGGACCGTGACCCTGAAGGTGAAATTCGCGGATTTCAGCTCCATCACCAGGAGTCATACGCTACGCGAGGCCACCGATTGCACCCAGTTGATTTTCGGCACCGCTTCGCGCCTGCTCCGGGGGCTCAAGCTCAATCGCAAGGTCAGGCTCGTGGGCGTGGGGGTGTCCAACCTCTCCGCGATGCCCGAGCAGAAGCCGGTATTTTCGGACTCCATGCTCGTGCGGCAGAGGAAGCTGGATCGGGCAATGGATCGAATCCATGAACGCTTCGGCGACGGGGCGCTGAGGAGGGGAAGGGTCCTCGGGTTTGGGAGCCCGGCGGATGAGGAGGGAGATCCTTGAGGGCGAGAGCCCGGATTTTCCCGGTCTCGGGACGGCGGCGGATTCGACGTTCATGAGGGCGTTCGTTTTCGAACCGATTTGAAGGCAATCGCAACAGGAGGAACGAGAGTTGACGGACCGCAGGTTCAAGTACAGGCGCGAGGATTTTGGAGAGCTTCCGGTTGATCTTCACCATCTGACCATCTATCTGAATTTCACGGGCGACACGGTGGAAGCCCGTAACGTGCTGGACATGACCGCCAGAACCGAATGCTCGCAGCTGGAGCTTGATGCGGCGGATCTCGAGATTCTCGATGTCCAATGGTTGCCCGATTCGGAACGGGGCGCCCCCATTCCGCTGGGATATGAATACGAGAAGGATCGAAACAAGCTGCGGGTTCACCTTCCCCGGACCGTGAAACCCGGCGACAGGATCCCGCTGAGGACCTTCACCCGATGCCGGCCGTCGGATCACATCCTGGAAGGGATATACAAGGACACCACGCCGCCGGGCGCCCCGCAGCAATACATTTCCCAATGCCAGCAATGGGGTTTTCAGCGCATCATGCCCATCTTCGACGACTGCCGCGCCAAGTGCACGATGACCACGACGCTCGAAGCCGATGCCCGTTACACGCACTTGATCAGCAACGGCAACATCGACCCGGCGGCCAATCCCGAGGGCAGGCCGGTTCCGAAGCCGGGCGAGCCCGGACGGCAGATCATCACCTTCGACAATCCCATCCCCATGGCGCCGTACCTGTTCATCGCGTGCGCCGGCACCTGGGATACTCTGCCGGGTGAGGTCACGTATGATTCCGGACGGAAGGTGAAACTCGAATACCTTGTGCCCCCGGGGGCCGTCGAGGGGGCGCGAATCCCCCTCGAAATCCTCAAAGAGGCCGTCCTGTGGATACGAAAGACCCAGGGATACGAATATACCGGAGACACCTACCGCACCATCTCCATGAACAAGTCCAATTTCGGAGGGATGGAAAACGTCGGGAACACGACGATCGTGACCGACGCCGCGCTGCTCAACGAGCACACCCTGGATATCGGGCTGCAGTACGCCCATGCGGTGATCGTGCATGAGTTCGAACACAACCAGTGCGGCAGCGAGACGACCATGGAAACTCCCTTTGACGTCTGGCTGAACGAGGCTTACACGGTGGATGTCGAACGGCAGTTCATGGCCGATCGGTTCAATCCGGATTACGCAAGGTTGCAGCAGATCGAGAGCATCCGGAATCCGCTGCTCGGCCCTCTGGCCATCGAAGACGGCGGGCACGCGGGGAGGATCGTCCGGGAAGGCTTCAACAATCCGGACGAATTGATCGACGGCGTGACCTATGTGAAGGCCGCGGAAGTCATCCGCATGCTTCGGCTGGTGATCGGAGCGGAGTGTTTCAAAGCGGGCAAGGAGCTTTATTTTTCGCGGTACCGCCACTCCAATGCGAACACCGACCAGTTCTTCGCCTGCTTCGAAGAAGAGTGCGGGAGATCGCTGGAACGGTTCAAGAAGGGATGGCTCTACACCCTCGGATATCCTAAAGTCACCGCGGACACTGAATACGATCCCGTCCGGCGGCAATACCGTATTCGATTCGAACAGCAAGCTCCTCCGGGGCTCGAACCCTTCCACCTGCCCATCCAACTGGCTCTGGTGGACCGCCAGGGCGGCGATGTCCCGGGGACCGCGCGGGTTTTCGAACTCGTGGAAAGGACCGGAGAACTCGTGTTTGACGGGATCGAAAAAGCGCCGGCCTTCGCGTCCATGAACCGGGACTATTCCTTCTACGGCACATTCCGTTGGTTGAATGCGTCTCCGGAAGTCCTGGCCGTGCAGGTGCGGCTCGATCCGAACATCACCGCTCGAGTGGACGCCATGCGGCAGTTGACGGACCGGGAAAGGATCGAGCTGCTGTTGAATCCGGATGCTTCGGTGTCTCCGAAATGGCTGGCGCTGTTCGGGGAGGTGCTGGCCGACCGATCGTTGCCGCCGGCCGTGAAAGCGTTTTTTCTGCGCATCGACGAGCAGCCGGCCGATCGCGACTACTCAACCTGGTACCCGGAGCTCGTCTCCGCCCGGGAACGCATGATGCTGGCCGTGAACAAGATCTACCGGAAGACGCTGCTGCAGGAGTTCGACAGGGTCGACACGTATTCGGCCGAGAAAAGAAAGACTCCGCGGGATGGCATAGAGGAGCGGATGCTCAAGCACGTTCTGCTGGATCTCATCGTCGCGGACGACTCCGCCGACAGCCATCGATTGATCGTGGACCACTTCCGGGCCGCGACCACCGCAAACGACCGGGTGGCGGCCCTCATGGCACTCAACCGGAGCTCCTCCCCCGAGCGCAGACCGCTCCTTGAGGAAGTCTACCGCTCCTGGCACACGCATCTGAGCGGATACGCCAATTATCTTCGAATCATATCCGGCGGTACCCGGCCCGACGTGTTCGAAATGATCGAAACGGAGAAGCGGCGGCCTTCGTTTCAGATCATCCAGCCGACCTGGTGCAGGGCGCTGTTCGTCACCATGGCGGCAAACAACAAGATGATCTGGACGGATCACGGCATACGCCGGCTGGCCGATGCCGTCGTGGAAGTCGCGCCGGTCAACGCAACCACGGCAAGCCGGATGCTCAACACCTTCCAGCACGTCCACAAGCTCAAACCGGAACTGCGCGCCAAAGTCGTGCCCGCCCTGGAGCACATCGTCGAAAGCGTTTCGGAAAGGGTGAGCCCGACCATCCATGGCCAGGCCGAAGCTTACTTGAGAAGCGTCTGATACGGATTTGCGTTCAAAATGATACTCTAAAAGCGTGTGGGACGTATCCCCCCCACTCCCTCGCCGCTTCGCGGCTCCGTGTGGCGCTGCGGCGGCAGCCTTCGGCCAGTCGCCGACAGCGTCGAGCACTCGGCCTCACGCGCTTGCGCGTGTGGCCGAAACTTGGGGGGTGCGGCGGAATCATTCCCCCGCTCTTTTGTGCTTGAAAGATCCATCTTGCACGCAACTTCGTATGATACTGCGGGAACCCATTATTCAGGCAGGCCGGCATGCGACTCGCTGTCGGCACCGCGGTGCCGGGATGTCGGGAGAATCAGTGGTGTCTCCGGTCGACGGTCAAGACCCGGAATCAGAGCATTGTGAGCCCACTCTCCTGAGGAAGATGCGCGCGCCGTGGCTCAAGGCGCCTTCGAGGCCGAGGCGGAAGCCGTGTTCGTCCACGGCGTAAAGCTCTCCTTTGAGGGCCGCTTCATAGAGGGACTGCTCGCAGGAAATCAGGGCATGGCGGACCTGCATTCCCCGGTAGAGCGTCACCGGGCGTGTGTCGACGTATACGGTGATGCGGTCGTCAGCGGTTGACAAAGGTGGTCCTGTCCTGGACTGCGGGAGCCACTGGCGAATGTTTCTTCAGATACTCCACCAGAACATCCCGCAAATTGTCCCCGAAGATGATGTTTTTCCCGTGCTTGAAGGTTTCGAACCGGTCTCCGCCGGCTGCCAGAAAGTCGTTGGTGACGATCCTGTAGGTCTTCCCATCATCCAGCGGGCTTTCACCGACGGTAACCGAGACGGCGCGCGAACCCGAGGGTCGCGACGGATCGTAGACGACCCGAAGGCCGGAAACCTGGAGCACGTCTTTTCTCGAACCGGCGCTGAATTCGAGGATTTCCCTGATCTGGCGACCTGTCAGGTCCATGACGGTCAAGGCGTTGTCAAAGGGAAGGACGGCGTAGATCTGTTCCACGCGGATGTCCCCTTTCGGTATGTTGGCCCTGATCCCACCGCTGTTGTGGAAGGCGACGGCAACCCCCGTCGACTCCCGCATCGCGTCCGCAATGAGATCTCCCATGTTGGACTCCTTGTCGGGCGATCGTTCGAGGTCCGTCAAAGTCCGTCCGACCACCACGGAGAATTCCTTCCGGATGAGTTCACCGTATTGGTTGACCATACCGGCGACGGCACGGTCGTAGGCATCGTCAGGCCCGGCACTGACCAGCCTGAGCTCGTCATCACCGGCGGCACGGAGGACCCTTCCCGTTGTCGGGTCGATTTTCAGATGGAGTACGCCCAGGTACATTCCATAGGAGCCGGCCTGCACGATGATCGTATTGCGGACCTTCACCGGGACGGTGACGGCAGTGTGACTGTGTCCTCCCACGATCACGTCGATTCCGCGAACGCAACCGGCGAGTCTCTTGTCCGCGTCGAGGCCCTGGTGGGACAGTACGATCACCAGCTTCGCCCCCTGGCGCCTGACCTTCCTGATGAGCCCGGGAAGGACCTTTCCCGGTTTGCGGAAGACCAGGCCGGCGACATTGGTCGGGTTGGTGCTGTATGGAGTTTCGACGGTGGTGATGCCGATGACCGCGACTTTCACGCCGCTCTTGTCCAGCAGTATGTATGGCCGAGTGCCCCGGAGCGGCGTGCCGTCGGTGTCGGTGACGTTGGCCGCGAGAAAAGGGAATGCGGCCGATGCGATGAGGGTGTTCAGGGTGTCCCGCCCCCAGTCGAATTCATGGTTGCCGACGGCCATGGCTTCGAACCCGACGGCGTTCATGAACTCTATGACCGGGCGTCCTTTGAACACGTTGGAAATCGCCATCCCCTGGAACATATCTCCGGCTGAAAGCAGCAGGGTGCTCTGCGGGCCGGCGTCCCGTTCCCGACGGATCATCTCCGCCAGGTAGGCGGCTCCGCCGATGGCCGTCGCCGAGTCGAGGCTCTTTTCCAGAAAGGGCATGAGGCGTCCATGAAAATCGTTGACGTGCAGGACGGTCAGTTCCCGGACCGGGGGACCGCTGGAGGACCCGGCAAAGGGAGCCAGGGCAAGAATGAGAAGGACGCATAAGACGGAGGCGATGTGCTTCTTCATGCGGAGAACTCCCTTCGCACGTCCGGGGGAAAAAACCTGCCGGGGAGGAACCGGAAAAACGAGGTTCCCCGCCCGGCATCATGATGGAGCCAGGACTCCGACATTAAACCGAGTCAACGCCCATCTTAACAGAACAAAGGTGGCTTTTTCTAGTGGGCGTTGGAAAGCACCTTGCCGTCTTTCGATTCGACTGCGCTCCCCACGCCTTCCCGAGGAGCTTCCGTAGCCTTCTGTGGAAACGTCTTGGACCTCGGGTAGAATTCGGCCGACAGGATGCTGGTCTCGACACTGATGGCCCTGCTGGCTCCCCACATGGAACTACCGTTCAGGTAAAAGGTGAGGGTCTGGCCCCCACTTATGGTGAAGGCTCTCCGAACGGTGTAGGTCTGGACCGGTTCACTGCCGGGCGTGATCCCGAAAACCCACGGACCCTCAACACCGGGGGACTTTGCAATAGTCAGGTAAAGATCGGCTTCGTAATCACCGGAGTCGAAACCGGCCTGCCCGCTCGCGGTAACCACAACATATCCGTTGGACGGGGCCGTGAAAGACACTGAACCACAGTTCTTCCACGCGCGATTGTGGGACTGAACGGTGGAGAGGATTGACTGCTTCAAGGCCATCTGGCTTCCTGCGTCCGCGGGTACCGCGGCGGCGAACAAAAGGGTTGCCAGAACAGCGATTGCGACTGCTGCATGACGCATGATGATTCTCCTTTCATGGTTCTTCGGGGACATTACAATACAAGGCAACGGACTGAACGGAGGCGATGCCTCCCTCCATACACTCGGACGATCGCTTGGGTTTCCTCCTTTACTGCATCGACGGTTGAGAACTGATTCGGAAGCCGGCACGCGCGCGGATCTTCGGCTGGTCGGCGACAAAGCGACCATGGCGTGCATTCCCATACCGAACAAACCCCATCCCGGGATTATCATCTCCCAAAGCGCGCCCTGCACGGGCTCCGCTTCGCGTCGGAGGCTTCGTCGCCAGTCCGGCAATCGATTCTTTCGGGCGAGCCGGCCGCTTCACTTGAGCGGCTTGCCGCAACGGGGACATTCTTCGGGATCGAAAACGATCCCCAGGTAGTATCGATCGTGCCCCTTGATAAGCTCATTGCACGAAGGGCATCGATACTGATTGTAGCCGATCGCGGCGAACACCATGGCCGCCGCGAGCTGAGAAGCGGCAAGGGCACGCCCGAACCAGCCACCGACAGTGAAAAAATCGTGTGCATGATCCGAGATCTCCAGCAACCCCAGGGCCACGATGACAAGCGCCGTCGAGGAGGCAAAATACCGGAGCACACGGCGCCGCCGCCGTTGGAACTCCTTGACGAAAAAATCCTCTCCCGTGCGATCCATTGACCGTTTCTCCCCCGGTTCAGGGGTTTGCCGCGTTCGATAGATAGGACGTTGTTCCATGCTCGAAAGTCTACACCCTTTCACATCGACGATCACGGAAAATCAGTCTGCAATGAGGATCCAAAACCGCGAGAACTGTTATACAAGGCGGAATCGCCGGCGCCGGGCGGTGGTCCTGAGAGGGAAGGCGTTCCGTCGCGGACTGCGCGGAGGTGCCGCCCATGACACAAGGGCAGGGCTGCGGCGAACCGTCCGGGCGCCTCGAGACAACAAAAAGCGGGGGCAGACGATCATCTCTGATGGCTCCGGCACGAACCCAGGTTTTTACAGTCCTGCGGCTTGAAACGCGTCGAGCACGATCCGGCGGGCTTCCTCCTGGATTTCGCGCAGGTGTTCCCGGCCCTTGAAGCTTTCCGTGTAGACCTTATAGACATCCTCTGTACCCGACGGGCGGGCCGCAAACCAGCCGTTTTCCGCGATCACCTTGATGCCCCCGATGGGCGCCCCGTTCCCCGGCGCGTCGGTCAGTTTCGCCAGGATCGGTTCGCCGGCCAGAACGGACGCGGTGATGTGCTCGGGGGAGAGGCGCGAGAGAGCGGTCTTCTGCTCGGCGTTTGCTGCGGCGTCGATGCGTTCGTAAATGGGTTCGCCGAACCGCCGGGTGAGGTCCGTGTAAATCTCGCCGGGATCCCTGCCCGTTTTCGCGACAATCTCCGCGGCGAGAAGATTCAAAATGATGCCGTCCTTGTCCGTGGTCCACACGTGACCCGTTTTCCTGAGGAAGGACGCCCCCGCGCTCTCCTCTCCGGCAAAAGCGAACGAACCTTCGATGAGCCCGTCCACGAACCATTTGAATCCCACGGGGACTTCGAGAAGGCGCTTGCCCAGATGAGCCGCCACCCGGTCGATCATACCGCTGCTGACAAGGGTCTTGCCAACGGCCGCGCCAGGGTTCCAATCGGGCCGATTCTGAAACAGGTACCAGATGGCCACCGAAAGATAGTGGTTGGGGTTCATCAGCCCTGCGCCACGCGTGACAATGCCGTGACGGTCGGCGTCCGGATCGTTGCCGAAAGCCACGTCGTAGCTTTCCTTGAGGTGGATGAGGCCTGCCATGGCATACGGCGAGGAACAATCCATCCTGATCTTGCCGTCGCGGTCCACGGTCATGAACCCGAAAGCGGGATCGAGGACCGGGTTTACGATTTCGAGGCTCAAGCCGTAGCGATCCACCACGGATTTCCAGACAGGCAGGGAAGAGCCGCCCATCGGGTCGACGGCCATGCGGACGCCCCCGGCTCGGATGGCCTCCAAATCGAGCACGCTGCGCAGATCGTCAACGTAACGCCCGACATAATCCCAGCGGCGGGTCGAAGTCTTCTTGAGCGCCCTTTCATAGGGAATACGAATCGCGTCGGTGTTCCCGCCTTGGAGTATTTCGTTCGCCCGGTCTTCAACCCATCGGGTGACGTCGGTGCCGGCGGGTCCGCCCGAGGGAGGGTTGTATTTGAAGCCGCCGTCCTCCGGGGGATTGTGGGATGGGGTGATCACGATTCCGTCGGCGCGCCCGGAGTCGCGCTGCTGATTGTAGGTAAGAATGGCGTGGGAAACAACCGGGGTCGGCGTGACGCCGAGGTCTTCCTGGATGAACACATCGACGCCGTTGCCCGCCAGAACCTCGAGAGCGGTGGTGAAGCTCGGCTCCGAAAGAGCGTGGGTGTCCTTGACAAGAAAGAGGGGTCCAGTGATGTCGTTGGCTTCCCGGTAGTCGCAAATGGCCTGTGTCACGGCAACGATATGATCTTCGTTGAAGGTTCTCCTCAACGACGAGCCACGATGACCGGAGGTTCCGAAAGCGATCCGCTCGGCGGGATCGTGAACGTTCGGCCTCAGTGTGTAATAAGCCGTAACGAGCTTGGGAAGGTCCGTCAGCATGGACCCGGGAGCCTTTTTTCCGGCCAGTTCGTGCACCTCCATCGTTACCCCCTCCATCTTTCTATGTGGTCGAACCAGTGCCTGCCGTTGTCTGTTGTGGCGTGGAATTCCTGGAAGCCACTGCTTATACCTATATTCATCCAAGCATCATTGTCAATCACCGCCACGACCTTGCGCCCGGCCGGCGGGACTGTCTGGAACCCCGCCGCGCTTCGGAACCCGAAGACATCGAAACAGACACGATCCGTCGGCGCAGCGGGCGCTCGGAGCCTCCACTCGACCCGGATTGCCGGCCCAAAGAGAAAAATGTTCCGGCCCGAAGGGTTTTCACGCCACGTTGTAAGGGCCGGGGGGAGACCCAGGCGCCCGGCGGGCGTTTTCTTCCGGATGACCGCGGCAGGCAACCGCGAGGGTCGCCACCGGACGGAAAATGAAACGGGGGAGGCCTGAGCCTCCCCCTTCGCAGGATCGGGAACTGCGGTCGAACGCTATGCCTTGCCGGACGAGGCGACCGCCTGGCGATTCTTGATGAGGTCTTCCACCACCGCCGGTTCGGCGAGGGTCGTCGTATCGCCGAGGTTGTCGATTTCATTGGCGGCGATCTTACGCAGGATGCGGCGCATGATTTTGCCGGACCGGGTCTTGGGAAGGCCCGGCGCCCACTGGATGTAATCGGGCGTGGCGATGGGCCCGATCTCCTTGCGAACCCACTGGACGAGTTCCTGGCGGAGAGCATCGGAATGTTCCCAGTTCGCCTTCAGCGTCACGTAGGCATAGATCCCCTGGCCCTTGATGTCGTGCGGGAATCCGACCACCGCCGATTCGGCCACAGCTGGATGGGCAACGAGGGCGCTTTCGACTTCGGCCGTTCCGAGGCGATGCCCCGACACGTTGATGACGTCGTCCACGCGTCCCGTGATCCAGTAATAGCCGTCCTCGTCGCGACGTGCACCGTCCCCGGTGAAGTAGAGTCCGGGGTAATTGGAGAAATAGGTCTGTTTGAAGCGTTCGTGATCGCCGTACACGGTCCTGAGCATTCCCGGCCAGGAGTCCTTGATGATGAGATAGCCCGACCCGGGACCTTCGAGCATCTTGCCTTCGGGATCGATGATGGCGGGCTGGACTCCGAAAAAGGGCCTGGTGGCCGAGCCCGGTTTGAGCGCGGTGGCGCCGGGCAGGGGAGTGATGAGGATGCCGCCCGTTTCCGTCTGCCACCAGGTATCGACGATGGGGCACCGCTGCTCGCCCACGTTGTTGTAATACCAGAGCCAGGCTTCGGGGTTGATCGGTTCCCCGACGGTTCCGAGCAGTTTCAGCGACTTGCGGGACGCCGCCTTAACGGGGGCTTCCCCCTGGCGCATCAGCGCTCGGATCGCCGTTGGAGCGGTGTAGAAGATGTTGATCTTGTGCTTGTCGACCACGCTCCAGAACCGGGACCAGTCCGGATAGTTCGGGATGCCTTCGAACATGACCGTCGTGGCGCCGTTGGCCAGGGGCCCGTAAATGATGTAGCTGTGGCCCGTGACCCAGCCGATATCGGCCGTACACCAGTAGATGTCCCCGTCGTGATAGTCGAAGACGTATTGGTGCGACAAAGCCGTATATACCAGGTAGCCGCCCGTGGTGTGCAGAACACCCTTGGGCTTGCCGGTGGAACCGGAAGTGTAGAGAATGAAGAGGGGGTCCTCGGCGTCCATGACTTCCGGCGGACAGTCGGGGGACGCAGCCTTGATCGCCTCGGCCCAGTCGACGTCTCGCCCCGGCACCACCGGAACCTTCCCGCCAGTGTGTTTGACGACGATGACTTTCTGGACATCCGGGCATTTCTTGAGGGCTTCCTCTGTGTTTTCCTTCAACGGAACGGGTTTGCCGCCGCGCAATCCTTCATCGGCCGTGATCACCACTTTGCCGCCGCAGTCCAGGATACGCCCGGCCAGAGATTCCGGAGAGAAACCCGCAAAAACGATGGAATGGACTACGCCGATGCGGGTGCAGGCCAGCATCGCCACCGCAAGCTCGGGAATCATGGGAAGATAGATGGTCGCCCGGTCGCCCTTTTTCAAGCCCTGCGCCTTGAGAACATTCGCAAAACGGCAGACCTGGTCGTGGAGCTCACGATAGGTGATGTACTTGCTCACCTTCGGGTCGTCACCTTCCCAGATGATGGCCACCTGATCGCCCCTCTTGGCGAGGTGCCGGTCAAGGCAGTTGTAGGCTACGTTGAGCTTGCCGTTCTCGAACCACTTGAACCGGACGTCTCCTTCGAAAGAACCGCTCTTTACTTTCGTCCACGGCTGAAACCAGTCGATGCGCTTCGCGTGTTCGCCCCAGAATCCTTCGGGATCCTTGACCGACTGCTCATACATCTTCAAATACGCCTCATTGTCGCAGAATGCCGACTTGGCCCACGACTCGGGAACGGGAAAAATGTTGCCTGCCATCAGAGTCCCTCCTTATGGCTTTCAATGGTTATTGCCATAACACCCGGCCGGGACGGCTTCCGAACACCGTTCGCAGGCACGAGTGGAAAACACGCCCAACGAAGAGGAGATATTACGCTTAGGCTTCAACAGCTCAACGAGTTCAAAAAATGGAGAGTAAGAGAGAAGAAGATTCTGAACCGCAGGGGATAACTGGAATCTGACATTTCGATTATAAATTAGCAAGTGGAAAATAGGGTGTCAACACTAAACTGTGCGATCATTCCAATCCAACGACCTATTCATAAATGCACAACACTTCCTGCGGGGCTGGTTACGAATGGTGCGAACTCGCCGTCGCCGTCACCGGGATGCCGTTTCAGTGTGTCTCGGCGGTATTGGCGGGGACCTTCGGATTGTCGAACCTGCAGTTCATCACGATCATGTCTTCTTCGTAAGCGGTTGTCACATTGAAGGGCAGGCTTCGGAACAGGCCTATCATGGAGCGGTTGTTGACCGAGGTGTACGCCGTGAAGCCGCCGATGCCGCTTCCGCGGGCCGCTTCGATCAACTTCGTCATGATGAGCCGGGAGAGTCCCTTGCGCTGCCAGTCCTTGGATACGGAGAAAGCCACCTCGGCCATGTTCTGTTTGGGATCGAGCACATACCCGCCGACTGCGATGATCCTGCCGAAGCCGAATTCGCCCGTCACCGCGACGATCGTCATTTCCCGGACGTAATCGATCTGGTACATGGTCGCGACGTCGTCTCGGACGAACGTCGTCTTCTTGTGGAAAAACCTTGAAATGACGTCCGTCTTGTCCAGGTTGTAAAAATGTTCCTGCAGCCGGCGCTCGTCCACCGGTTTGATCGGCCTGATGGTGACCTCGATTCCGTCAACTTTGGCGATTTCTTCCAGTTTCAGGGGATAGACGGCGTGGATGGATTCCTTGAGGGTGCGTTCGGTGCCGATCAGGCCGGCCTTCTGCGCGTTGAAGAACAGTTCGTCTCGGAAGTCCGGATGAGCCAGGCTGATCATGGCCACGGCCCGCTCCTGGAGGCTCTTGCCGAAGAGATTCACGGCGCCGAATTCGCTCACGACGTAGTACACGTCGCTTCGGGGAACAACCACCGCCATGTCGCTGAGCATCGGCACGATGCGGCTGAGCTTCCCGTCCCTTGACGTGGAAGGAAGCATCAGCACCGATTTGCCGTTGGGCGATTGCGTGGCTCCCCTGAGGAAGTCCAGCATCCCGGTGACTCCAGTAAAATAGTTGAACGGTCGCGCATCCACCGCGACCTGACCGGTCAGGTCCATGATGGTGGCCACATTGAGGGAAACCATCCCGTTATGCCCGGCGATGACGACGGGGTTGTTCACGTAGTCCGAGGGATGAAATTCGATGCCGGGGTTGTCGTGCAGGAATTCATAGAGGTCCTTCGTTCCGATGGCGAAACTGGCCACCAGCTTCCCATCGTTCATGCCTTTGCGGCGATTCGTGATGACCCCTTTGGAAACCAGTTCCATGAAGCCGTCGGTGACGACCTGAGTGTGTACCCCGAGGTCGTTCTTGTCGGAAAGGGCATGGAGCACGGCCTGAGGGGTCGAGCCGACTCCTATCTGGATGGTCGAGCCGTCGGGGACGAGCTTCGACACGTATTCGGCAATGGTCCAGGAAGCCTGCAGAGGCTCGAAGGCGGCCGTCGTCAGCAAATCCTCCTCGTGTTCGACGATGACGTCGACGTCATTGACGTGCAGGAAGCTCTGTCCGAGCACGCGGGGCATCCGCGGATTCACCTGGGCGATCACCAGGTCGGCCGAAAGCGCGGCGGAAAGGGTGATGTCCACGGATATGCCGAGACTCATCCACCCGAAATCATCGGGCGGAGAAACCTGGACCATGGCCACGTGAACCGGGATCTGCCTGCTCTCGAACAGATGCGGGATCGCCGACAGGTTGATGGGTGTGAAAAACCGGCGATTCCTGACCATGCTCTCGGGAATCGTGGACCCCGAATAGAAAGACCTGATGGTGAAGGACTGAGAGGAGGATTCGCCGGCGATCAGGGTGAGCGGTGAAGTCTCCAGGCTCAACAAGCGCACGATCTCAATATCCGTGAAGTTCCTGTACTGCCGGGCCAATTCCCTGACGAGGTGCTGCGGTTCGCCGCACGAAGTCCCGATGAATACCCGTTGACCGGGCTGGATCATTTGGATCGCTTCGGTCGTGGTGCGCGATTTTGAAAGATAGTCGTCGGGCCAGTAGGTCTTCAGCATATCCATTCACTCCTCGGGCTGGAGGAACGTGAGCAGTGCGGCTCCGGCGAAAACACCGGGGATTGCAGCAGGGGTATGGGACAGGAATGGTTTCATGCTGCTGCGGTCCGGCTCTGAATCATCGGTGAACGCCTGACGGGGCGAACAACTCACCCGTTCGATCAGCTCAACAGTTGCACGGCAAGGGTCAGGGGTCAAGGATTTCATGACGGGTCCGGACCGCTCAGCCGCCTGAGACAACTCTGAGCATGACGTATTGGTCCTGCAAGCAGCGACATCCGCAAGGAAAATCCGGAGTCACGGGGACGCCGTTCGCGTGGATGCGGTTGAAACATTTTGCCCAGTCCACCGGCGGCGAGTTGAAAAAGGACCTGATGCTTTCCGAATCGAATATCAGGCCGCGCTCGAACAAGGCGGGTCCGAGATCGCGTGCAATCAGGTTGAAAAGCTTGACGAAGAGAATCCCGGTGAAACCCTTCATGCGGGTGGCGCTTTGCCGCGAAGTGATCGAGGGGCGAAAGGCACCATATGGCGTGTTCCTGCGCAGGACCGCACCGGCGAGGCCGGGCATTGCCGCGGAAAGCGCGAGCACCGCACGGTCGGCGGGGACCGCCGAATCGAGATCATCCATCACCTTGCCGTTCAGGAAGACCGTCTGAATTCGGCTTTCGATGTATTCCGGGGGGAGGTGCAGGACTTCGCTCAAAAACATTTTTACGGTATAATCGCCGCGGTTCTCCACGATGAAGCCCTGCTGGAGAAGCGGATAAAACGCGGGCATCCGTTCTCGGCTCACATCCACACAGAGGACGCAGACCGGTCGTCCCAGAAACGTCAAGTCTTCGATTTGTCGGGAAGAGTCGTTCATCGTTTATCCGCTCGTCGGCATGCAGCTGCAATTTCAGTGTATAGGGAGGAAACCAACATTTCAAGTCTCTGCCTCGGCTGTCCGGAAATTAGGAAAAGACGGGAAGATAAAACCAGGGCGAAGCGTTTCGCTCCGGGGTCCGGCCTGCCCCCAATGCGGCGAGTGTGGCTGGTTTCGATCACCCTGTGCGGTTTGCTGGGTCTGATCTATTTTCCATATGATGCCGATATGCTCAATCCTCTGATCGGGTCACTCCGCGACGGTGAATCCCATTATGACATCCATATTCGTAACGTCAGCGTGCGCTATACGGTCGATCACCGGCTGATTAAAGCGGTCATCAAAACCGAATCGAATTTCGATTGCCGAGCCGTATCCCCACGGGGGGCCGTCGGACTCATGCAACTGATGCCTTCCACCGCCCTGGAGATGGGAGTTCGGCATCCTTTCAATCCCGAGGAGAACATCCACGGCGGGACCCGCTATTTGAAGTTGCTGCTGACCAGGTTCAAGAACAATATGCCGCTGGCGCTGGCCGCCTACAATGCCGGACCCGAAGCGGTGAAGCGCTGCCGGGGGGTGCCGCCGTACAGGGAAACACGGCTCTACCTCATGAAGGTGATGAAACACTATGCCGAATACAAGAAGAATGCCGTGGCGGGAAAGTAGCTCGAGACGGCGGCGGGACATGGCGGCTTTCGAGGTGAGGTCGAGCGCCGTGTGGCAGAGTCCGGATCAAGATGCCGCGGCGGGAAACCGGCCGCTCTCCGAATGGGTTGTTGCCTGGGTTTATCCTCCTCCCGCAGACGACTGCCGTGTCCGGCGCACGAGCCTCCTCGGCGGGATGCGGGCGCCGCGCGGCGCACGGGGCGGATCGCCCGTGGTGAATGCCGCCACAGGAAATGACGCTTGCCGAGACGCGGATTTTCGGCGATGTTTTCTCGAGTTGTCCCGACGCTTGCCCGGAGTTCCCTGGACGGGACTGCAATGCCGCGGGCCTTTCCCGGGGCCGTCAGAGGGCCTTGAACGGAGGGGCAAGCGATGTGATATGAGGGTTGTCATCGTGGCTCCCGCGCATGAGGGAATGCGGTCAAAGGCCGCGGATCCCGGCTTGCGCTTGTATGACGGTCTCACTTTCTCACGGAAGGGGATTTTATGATCAGCGAGAGGAGTTGCTGGATTGCCGTCGTCGTGCTGCTGCTGGTCCCCTGGATCGGGCATTTCACCAGGGGGCACGGGGAATACCTTTCGGGAGGCGCCGCACAGGAAGACGGTTTGACCTTCAGGAGGCAGCCCATCGACGTGAAAGAACACGCGGAACCCGCCCCGGCGCCCGCGGCGGTTGCTCCCCCCGCTCCGACCGCTCCTGTTCCCGAGGTCGTGCCGGCGACTGCGGCTCCTTACGTCGTTCCCTATTTTGCTCCGCCCTCATATGCCGAGTTCTGCGGCGAGCCGGTTCCCCTGGACAACCAGGAGGTTCGCGAGCGGTTTGACAGGGAGTTCACCATCGTGGTGTATGCCCATTCGCAGGTTTATCTGTGGCTCAAACGGATGGAAAGGTATTTCCCCTGGGTGGAGCACCAGCTGGCGATGCACAAACTGCCCGACGACCTCAAATACCTGGCCGTGGCGGAAAGCGACCTGAATACTACCGCGGTGTCTTCAGCGGGTGCCGTCGGCCCATGGCAGTTCATATCCAGCACGGGCCTCAGATACGGTTTGAATCAATCGACCGGGTTGGACCAGCGATGCGATTTCGAACTGGCGACGTCAGGCGCGTTCCGATATCTCTCAGACCTTCATAGACTTTTTGACAACTGGACGCTGGCCGCCGCCGGCTATAATTGCGGAGAGAAAAGAGTCCAGGACGAAATGGCGAGGCAGAAAGTCGGCAGTTACTATCAGTTGAAGCTGCCTTTGGAGACCGAACGATACGTCTTTCGGATTCTGGCCATAAAGGAAGTTCTGAGCCGGCCGGAAAAGTACGGATACGTTTTGCCCAAAGGCGGAGGATATCCTCCTTTCCGTGTGGATCATGTGAGCGTGAACACCACGTGCCCGGTCCCGGTCCAGGCGCTGGCGGAGAGCGCGGGGACGACCTACAGGCAGATCAAGAGGCTCAACCCCGCCTTCACATCGGATACCATCCCTTCGGGGTCCCACAGGATAAAGGTGCCCGAAGGAAAGGGACCCGACGTCGAGGCTCGAATTCAAGCCCTGAGAGCGAACCGGTTGTCGGCGATCGCGCCGTCGCCTCCCGCGAGCGTCTCTCACAAGGATGTTTCGCGCAGGATCGTCTCGCATAAGGTGGCAAGGGGGGAGACTCTGAGCGGGATAGCCGAACGCTATGAGGTGAGCTCGGCGGATCTGCGGCGGTGGAACGGGATCAAGGGCGACCGCGTGAAAGTGGGGCAGGTGCTCAAGATCAACAGGTAGCATCGATGCAGTGGGCGCCCGGGTCGCTTTCGACATTGGTGGGGGGGCGGATGACGGTTTCCTCGAATCCTGAATGGATGCGCGATGATAGCAGGTTATGCTTGACAAGGGTGATCGACCGAATTACGATACTCCGCTGATAAGGCATTAAAAATTCAAGATTTTTGGAGGATTATGAAGCAGTATGAAAAAACCGCCGAACTTCTTCTTCGCAGTCGATACACGGTCGTATTGACAGGGGCTGGAATCTCGGTGGAAAGCGGGATCCCGGACTTTCGAAGCAAAGACGGCCTCTGGTCCAAGTACGATCCTGCGGAATACGGTTATATCGGCTCCTTTCGGGCGAATCCAGCGAAAGTGTGGACGATGCTCACGGAGATGGATGCGGTGTTGAGGCGGGCACGGCCCAATTTCGCGCACCTCGCCCTCGCCGACCTCGAGAAACGGGGCATCGTCAAGGAACTCGTGACCCAGAATATAGACAGCCTGCACCAGCGTGCGGGCAGCAAGAACGTTATCGAGTTCCACGGGCACAACCGCTCGCTCCGGTGCGATCGCTGTCAGAAGGTGTATGCGCGCGAATCGGTTTCGCTGGCGACGTTGCCCCCTGCCTGCGCGTGCGGCAATGCGTTGCGCCCGGAGATCGTGTTCTTTGGCGAGGACATTCCCCCGCAGGCTTATCGCTCCGCGCTGAATGCGGCCCAGAAGTGCGACTTCATGATGATCGTCGGCACTTCGGCCAGTGTCGCGCCGGCCTCCCAGCTACCCCTCGTGGCCAAAAGCAGGGGGGCCTTTATTCTTGAAATCAATCCAATGGATTCGGAGCTTACTCGGAGAACCACGGACCTTCACATCAGCGAACGCGCCACCAGGGCGTTCGAGGCCATCATGGCCGCCCTGGACGGCGGATGGCACTCGTAAGGAATGAATGCGATGACACACATATGGACCAGTGTGGCTTTGGCTGCTTCGGATGTCGTGAATGCACCTTACCAGAGGAATGCGGACGGGTTTTTCGACATGGTTCGCAACGCCGGTCCCATGGTGAAATTCATCATGGTGTCCCTCGTGGTGTTGTCGATCGCCTGCTGGTGTATCATTCTCCTCAAGGCGAGGCTGGTGCGACGCGCGCAGAAGGAGTCCGAACTTTTCGTGAACTACTTCCGGCAGAGGAAGAACTATTCAACGCTCTACCGTGAAAGCGAACCGCTCGATGAGAGCCATCTGGCCCAGATTTTCCGCATTGGGTATGCGGAATTGAACCGCTTGGGCAAATCGCTGGAGACGAAGAATCTGCAGGAGCTGTCCACGAACCCCGAGGTTGTGCTCGAGAACGTGGATCGCGCCATTCGCGGGGGCATCATGGCGGAGCGGCAGCGGTTCGAGAGTTTTCTGCCGCTGCTGGCGACCACCGGCAGCACCGCTCCGTTCATCGGCCTGTTCGGAACGGTGTGGGGAATCATGACCAGTTTTCACGAAATCGGGCTGAAGGGCTCCGCGAATCTCGCGGTGGTTGCCCCGGGCATTTCCGAGGCACTGGTGGCCACGGCCATGGGCCTCGCCGCCGCGATCCCCGCGGTGGTCGCATACAACCACTTTGCAAACCGGATCAAGATGATTGAAATCGAGATGAGTCATTTTGCCGCGGACTTCCTCAATATTCTGAAGAGAGACCTGATGCGCAGGGGAAGACAGGAAGAGTCGCTGTCGGAACAGCAGCGTGCTGCCGCGCAGGACTAGCCGGGGTTGACGGATTTGCGATCGGTGGAGGGATGAGCATGCAGGCAAACGGCGGTGAATCCAAGGGGATGCTCTCCGAGATAAACGTCACGCCATTTGTGGACGTGATGCTGGTGTTGTTGATCATATTCATGGTGACCGCTCCGATGATGACTCAGGGCATCGACGTAAAGCTTCCGGAATCGTCGGCGCCGGCCATTCCTTCGGAAGATGAGCGCCTGATGGTCACGGTCACGCAGGACAAGCGGATCTACATCAACGACAATGCGGTGGACATTGCGTCCCTGGGGACGAAACTGGCCGCCATCTATCAGAATCGTCAGGAGCACAAGGGCGTCTTCCTTCGCGCCGATGAGCAGATACCGTACGGGTTTGTGGTCCAGGTCATGGGGACGATACGGCAGGCGGGAATAGACCAGATCGGGATGGTCACCGAACCGCTCAAGGGGCCGATAAAATCCACACAACGGTGAACGGGATAAAACTTTTTTCATGTGGGTGCCCGAGAGACGTTGGTTTGCCGGATTTTATTGTATTTCGGAGTTCCTGTGTTAGATTACGCGGCGTGTGCGGTGTTCTGATGGACACGATCGATGAGGGCCGGACCGTGCTCCGTGCGCGGGCGGCATCCGGGTCGACGGGGGTCCGAAAAGAAGAACCGTCTTGTGAGGTTCAGAAGGAGTGTACATGGAATCTTTGACTTGTACACCTCGCAGGTTGTCGAAGGGAGAGTTCCTCACCGGTGTGGGGGGCTCCATTCTCGTACACATTGGTGTGATTGTGCTGGCGGTGGCGGTTTCCTGGCATATACCGAAAAAGGGTATCGCTCCCGCTTTCACGACGGTCAATCTGGTTTCCATGCAGGATGTCGCCGGAGCGGCTCCGAAGAAGGGGCTTCAGACCAAGGGGGCCGAAGGGCCGCGGACTCAGGAAGCCGCCAAGCCGGTTGCGACTGCGAAGCCGGGGCCGATGGTCCCGATCAGGCGGCTGCGCATGGAAGATCCGGTCAAGAAGACCGAACCGGAAATCAAGAAAATCGAATCCCGCGATATTCCCAAGGTTGAGGAGACCGCTCCCGCCTCGATGTCGGTGGAAAAGAGCCTGGAAAAGCTGATTCCCAAGCCCAAGACACCCGCAAAACCCGCCCCGATTGCCCAGGCGTCGAGCCAGGAACCGTCGGCCGCTCCACAGGAACAGCGACTGGCCAGGGTCAAACCGTCCTCGAGCCAGGAAAATCCGGCGCAGGGCAATCCCCGTGGCGCCGTGGACGGACATGCCAGGGGAACGGCCGACACCACCGCGCGCGGCAACCCCGAAGCGTCGGGAAAGGCCGACGGCGGAAGGGTTGCATCCGCCTTGCTGGCTCTGTACGCAAACCAGGTCAAGAACGCGATCAACTCTCAGTGGTCGATCCTGGATTCGCTCAAGAGCACGCGTCTTGAGGCCAGGCTCCTGATAGCGGTGAGCCGGGACGGACGGGTGCTCGATCTGCAGGTGGAGAAACCCTCGGGCAACGGCCTCTTTGACGAGGCGTGCGTGAGGGCGGTCCGCAAAGCCGCGCCTCTTCCCCCGATTCCCGAGACCTACACAAGTCCGAGAATAGAATTCGTCATCAATTTCAGGCCGGAAGGATTATCTTGATCGATGATTTTCAGGAAAGGATCGTTTCAAGCCATGTTCTGTTGGAGAGATTGTCGGCCATGGTTGCGCCTGCTCCTTATTCTGCCCTTTTTGGCGGTGGGTATGAGCCGATTGGCGCACGCACAAGCCCAACGCTTCGAACTGGATCTCACCAACCCCAACTTCCAGAGAATTGCCATCGCGATTCCCGATTTCAAACGCCAGTCCTCGGAGCAAACGCAACTCGCCCGCGAGATGGGCGAAACCCTCGCAGGCGATCTCGATTTCTCGGGAATCTTCCGCCCCCTCGATCCCAAAGGGTTCCTGGAGGATCCGCAGACCATGGGATTGAATGCTCCGGAGATCAAGTTCCCGGACTGGAGGCGGCTCGGCGCGGATTACATGGTGCGCGGGAACTACCTGGTTCAGGGCGGAACGGTCAAGATTGAGGCCCGCCTTTTCGATGTGGCCGCAGGTCGGCCGGTCATCGCCAAGGCCTACGAGGGCGATGTCAGGGGCTGGCGCGCAATGATCCACCGCTTTGCCGATGAAATCCTCTATGCCCTGACGGGCGAAAGAGGGGTTTTCGACACGAAGATCGCGTATGTCCAGAGCATGGGGAAGAACAAGGAAATTTTCATCTCGGATTTTGACGGGAGCAACCCGGTTCAGGCCTCTCGCGACAACTCGCTGAGCCTGTCGCCCGCCTGGAACCCGCAGATGAGCCAGATCGCCTACGTCAGCTACCGCGACGGCAATGCCAAGATTTACCTGCTGAATCTGCAGGACGGATCGAGCCGCCTGTTGTGCGGTTATCCCGGCATGAACATTACGCCGGCTTGGCGTCCGGGCAGGCCCGAATTGGCCGTGACCTTGACCAGGGACGGCAATCCCGACATTTTCCTGGTGTCCGCCTCTTCAGGCCAGATTCTCCAGAAGCTGGTGCAGGGGCATTCGATAAATGTATCCCCGGATTGGTCGCCGGACGGCAGAAGCCTGGCTTTCGTTTCCGATGAGTCGGGCAATCCCCAGATCTACGCGATCGATGTGGGGAGCGGTCAGAAAAGAAGACTGACGTTCAGTGGAACCTACAACACCTCGCCGAGCTGGTCGCCCAAGGGAGACCTTATCGCCTACAGCGGTACGGTGGGAGGCAGGCACCACATTTTCATCATGAAGACCGACGGCAGCGGCAATCGCCAGTTGACCGACGGCGACGGAGACGATGTTTCGCCGACCTGGTCGCCGGACGGACGCATGATTGCGTTCAGTTCAACCAGGCAGGGCGGTTCGGCCATCTGGGTCTCATCAGTGAATGGAATCGGCGTCAGGCGGCTCACTCGACAGGGGGGAGGACAGGAGTTGCCCGACTGGTCGCCCCGCATGAGTGGGCGCTGACATTCTTGAAAAAGTGAGGGAGGATTAGGATGAGATTGAGTTGCGGAAGTCTGTGCAGAATTCTGTTGATCCTGGTGCTCATTGGCGGGATGGCCGCATGTCAGAAGAAGCCCGCTTCTTCCGGAGGAGCCATGGGCGGTGAAGGCGCGGCCATGGGCGGGGGATTCGGCTCGGGCGACATGGGAGGTATGAACCAGGCCAAGTACAGGGAGCTCGGATTGAACACCCCGGAAGAAATAAGGGAATTCGAGAACAGAAGGGCGGCTTTCGAAAACCAGGACATATACTACGATTATGATTCCTACGTGCTGACCGAACCGGCAAAGCGCATCCTGGACGAGAAGATCTCGTTTCTGAAGCGCTACGCGAGGGTGCGGGTTACCGTCGAAGGGCATTGCGACGAGCGCGGCACGACGGAATACAACCTCGCTCTCGGTGAAAGGCGGGCCAACAGCGCTCTCCAATACATCAGGAATTCGGGATTGTCGGTTCAAAACCTGACTTCCGTCAGCTACGGGAAGGAGCGTCCCGTCGCCATGGGCCATGACGAGGCCTCATGGGCGAAGAACAGAAGGGCGCATTTCGTGCTGAACTTCTAGAAGTTCGGACGGTCAGCCTGGCTGCGGGTTCAGCCGCGCGGGGCCGGACGGGCGTCGAGTTTCCGCAAAAAGGCCGGACACGGTTCGAGCGGTGAGCGAACGACGCGCATCGCGACACGGCGTGGATGTCCGGCGCCGAATGGAAAGCCACGGCTCACGGGTTCCGCGCGGGGCAGAGCGGGCAAGAGGGCGCGGAACCCCGGGCTAGAAAAGGGGAATGTATGAGGGGCAATTTCTTCAGGTTTGCTGGGATACTCGTCCTCCTGTGTGTTGTCGGCACCTGCGGCGGATGTGCCTCCACTCAGGAAACGTCCACCCTCCAGCAGAGCATGACGATCCTTTACGACCGTCAGGAAAAACTGGAACGGCGTCTGGAAGGTTTCGACGCCCAGTCCCACAAAGGCGGGGACTTGTACGCCCGGATCGAAGAACTGCAGGTGAGGGTCGGACGGCTCAACGGGCGCATCGAAGAGCTCGAGCACAAAATCGAGCAGCTGAGCAGGGCAGCCGCCTCTCCTCCAGCCACTGCAGCTTCGCCTCCGTCGGACCACGCGTCGGCACCGCCCCCGGCAGCCGTGTCTCCTCCACCGCCGCCCGCCCCCGCACCTCCTCCGCCTGTGACGCCTCCTCCCGAGCGGGAGAACCCGGAGAAGATCCAGTACGAAAAAGCCACCCGGGCCTACCAATCGGGAAAATATGAAGTCGCCAGGAAAGAATTCCAGAGCTTCCTTTCGAAATATCCGAAATCCGAGCTCGCCGACAATGCACTCTTCACCGTGGGGGAATGCTACTTCTCGGAAAAACGCTACCAGGACGCCATTGAAGTTTATCAGCAGGTCCTGGACCAGTATCCGCGCGGGAACAAGGTGCCCAACGCCCTGCTCAAGCAGGGAACTGCCTTTCAGCAGTTGGGCGATTCCACGGCAGCGCGGATCCTGTACGAACGCCTGGTAGAGAAGTATCCCGGAACCCCGCAGGCCCAGGCTGCCGAAAAGAAACTCAAGCAGATGCGCTGACGTCCGGCGGTCCCTTCCTCCCGGAAACCGTATGGCAACTCTCGAGAAGAAGCACGAACGCGCGCCGGATCGCTGGGTCCGATGGGCTCTTGTTCCCGGACCGGGCGGTCGTGCGTTTTCGAGGGTCGTGGGACGAACCGCCGTCGGGAGCAGCCGGCATCGGCATCTTTTCGGGACCGGCGCTGAGATTCGCTGTGCGCGCCAACCCCGGTCTTGTGGAGTACATCCCTTTTGAGACCGCAGTTTCTCACCAGAACCTTGTGCATCGTTGTGCTCGTGGCCGGGTGGGTATTCCACGCCGGTGAATCCCGCTCCCGATCCGAGCCTGTCTCCCCGCTCCAGGTGCGAGTCATCCGGTTTGAAGGTCTGCATTCCTTTTCCCCCGCCGAACTGAAAAAAGTGCTCGTCACCAGGGAAAAGAAGTTCGGATGGTTCACCAGGGCTCCCCTGGAAGAAAAGACACTGGCCGAGGACATCGAGCGACTCGAGAAGTATCTTTTGAGTCGCGGATTCCACCACGCCCGGGTTCATCACGAGGTGCAACGGCTTTTCCGGAGCGAGGTCCGCCTCCTGATCAGGGTTGAAGAGGGGCCGCCGATGACGGTGTCCAGGATAAACCTGGTGGTCGACGGGGCGTCTTCCGGTCCGTGGCACAGGGAAATCGTTTCGGTGCTGCCCCTGCGTGAAGGCGATCGTTTCACCATTCCCGCTTACGAGGATATCGAGAAACGGGTGCTGCTCCACTTCTCCGACTGGGGATACCCGAAGGTGCGCATCGATGTCAGGGCCAGGCTCGACAAAAAGAGCAATACGGGCGTGGTCTCTGTCGACGTCACGCGGGGCTCGGTGTGTTTTTTCGGCGCCGTGAAGATAGAGGGAAACGAGCAAGTCTCCGACGAGGTCATTCTGCGGGAGTTCACCTTCCGCCAGGGCGAACGATTCAGCGCCGCGAAGGTGCAGGAGACGCAGCAACGGCTGTTCAACCTCGACCTCTTCCAGTTGGTTGATTTTACGGTGGAGAAGCTCGACACCAATGAGTCGGTGCTTCCGGTCCGAGTCCTGGTCAAGGAGTCGAAGCCCCAGACGATCCGGGTGGGTGCCGGTTACGGAACGGAGGATCAGTTTCGGGGTCAGGCTCAATGGGAAATCCGAAACTTCCTGGGGGATGGCCGGCGGCTGCAGGTCAACATGAAGGCCAGTTCACTGGTTCAGCTGGCCGAAACCAAGTTCGTACAGCCTTATTTTCTCTACCCGCGCAGCACACTGACCGTCGAGGGAGGCGGTCTGCACGAAGACCAGGAATCCTACGAGAATCGTAAATTTTACCTGAAACCCGTGTTCAACTACAAATGGACCGACACCCTCTCCACTTTCATCGGGCATGACCTGGAAGCGAACCGGCTGCTGGACGTCAAGGTGGACGCCCCCGCACTGAGCGCCGTGGATCAGGAACAGGAGGAGTACTTCGTCTCCTCGTTCCTCGGTGGAGTGGTGTGGGAGAGAGTGGACAACACCCTGAACCCGAAGAAGGGGTGGCGCGTGCTGCCCAATCTCGAAGTTGCCTCCGCCGAGCTGGGTTCGAACGTGGAATTCGTCAAGTTCACACTGGAGGGGAGGGGCTACGTTCCCGTGCGGGATTTCGGCGTGCTGGCCGCCAAGCTCAAGTGGGGAGGCATCCGGCCGATGGAGGGGACCCCCGATATTCCGATTTTCAAACGGTTTTTTGCAGGCGGCACCGACAGCGTCAGGGGCTATCCCTATCAGCGTCTGGGTCCCCTGGACGGGGATGGGAATCCCATCGGAGGCATGACCCTGGTGGAAGGGAGCCTTGAGTGGCGATTCCCGGTCTACAAGGAATTCGACGGCGTGCTCTTCTTCGATTTCGGCAATGTCTATTCCAGCAGCTTCGAGATCCTCTGGGACGATCTGCGTTACTCCGCCGGCTGCGGAATCCGGTACAATACGATTGTCGGACCTCTGCGACTCGATTTCGGCTACGCGCTGAATCCGCCCGAAGGGGACTTCTTCAGTCCCTTCCAGGTTCACTTCAGTATCGGACAGGCGTTCTAGGCGGGCGGGGCGCCGCTGAGCCGCAAGTTTCCTCTCATGTCTTCCGCACGAGTTGGAGCGAGCTGCCCAGTTTTCGCACCATGCTGATGAAGCGGGCCGGCAAGGGCACCTCGCGATCGCTGAGCAGAATGCCGAGCTCATTGGCGCGGGCGAGGACCGGCGTGCTGTCGATGCCTTCCTGGTAATCGCAGAGGAACTGGATGCGTAAGGCATCCGTCAGCGGGATGAGCATGTCGTTCATGGACACGGAAATGCGCCGCACCTCCCTGTCGATGGCCTCGGCGTGGTCCCGCGCGAAGTCGGCGAACGGTTCGGCCATCGGGGAATCGCCGAAAAGGTCGTTGATGACGGCACCGGCCATTCGGTTGACGTAAGAAGCGTCCTGTTCCGGGTAGGCGTTCGCCAGGTGACGCGTGAGTCTCCGGAAAAGGATCATCTTGACGAGGTCCACGCCTTCTCTCAGAATCGGTATGAGCTTGCTTTCCACGGCCATTTCATTCTCCGGCACGAGGTTTCCCGGAAAAACGAACGGGAAGGTTGCTGACGGGATCGCTGCATCGTTCCACCTGTGAGAGTACTGATAACCCCAATCGCGTCTCGCGTCCAATTGAAAAACACTGCAGCCGGTGTCGGACGGGGAGAAGTGGAACAGCCGACCCTCCCGGAATCCCGGGACAATCGAAAACATAATGATAACCGTTGCTTCATAAGTACTACCACCCTTCATGGACACTTTCCTCATACGGTCGAGAGGGTTTTCGGAGTGTGTATTCTCCCGGATACACTAGGGGGAAAATACATGCTCGGAGAAAACAAATACTCTGTTCACCGTATTTATCTTTCGTGGCGTTCCATCGTATCTGTATCCTGACGGATCGGTTCGAGTGCGGGAGCGAATGACCTGGTCGATGGAATTTCCCCTCTGGTCTTCCTCTGAAATCGCTCCCGGTTCCCATGTGCCCGCAGGCGACGTTTGGATGTTCCGCTTCCCGGTTTTTGAGGGTGAGGGGCAGGTGCCGACTTTTGAAGGAGGTGACGGGGATGCGCTCTTTTGAAAGCCTCATTGCAAAGAACAACCTCTCCATGGAGATGGCGAGGGTGGAATCGAACCCGATCATCGGGAACGTCGATGCGATCGAAGGGGTGGAACACTATCAGTGCCGGTTGTATCGTCCCGGAAGGAAGCTTGACGTCTACCTTTCCATCGGACCCGGGGAGGGAACGCTCACCCTGGCCGACGTTCTGTACATGCTGGCCCTGGATGCCTCGGGGTGCAGCATGATGAAGGGATACGCGGACTGCGCGGAAGCACCGCCCCTCGTGTTCGGCACCGACGGCAACTTTCCGGAGATCGGGGCCTTCTGGCAGGAATTCCGCGGCCGATGCAACCAGGCGGCCAGGCTCAAAGACTTCCTCGGAGAGACTTCATACCGCGAGCTCGAGACTTGGGGTCAAACCTACACTTTTCACAAATCTCCATGAGCCGGGGGCTCAAGACGAGCTATGAAAACCGGCCGGGCGAAGGCATTTTCACCCAGGCGCCCACGCGCGAACGCCATGCAGGGTTTCATACGAAGTTGCGTGCAAGAGGGATCTTTCAAGCACAAAAGAGCGGGGGAATGATTCCCCCGCATCCCCCACGGAGCCGCGAAGCGGCGAGGGGGTGTGGGGGATACGTCCCCCACGCTTTTAGAGTATCATTTTGAACGCAAATCCGTTTCAGGCATCCGCTTGTGGCGTGGCCGCGGATGCGGTCGACGGCGGAGTGGGTGTCCTCAGGTAACGAACCCCGGTGAAGACGATCACGGCGGCAAAAATCAGCCGCAATTGCATTTCCGGAAGTATATTCGCAATACTGCCCCCGACATAAGTGCCGACCAGAATTCCGGGAACCAGGCCGGTGAGGAGCGCGGCCCTGACGTTTCCGAGGCGCTGGTGCGTAAAGGCTCCGGCAGCCCCCGCGGGCACCATGGCGAGGAGCGAGCTGCCCTGGGCCGTCTGCTGACTGAATCCCAGAAGCAGGACCATGGCGGGCACCATGACGGTTCCGCCGCCAATCCCCATCATGCCGGACAGAAACCCGGTAAAGGTCCCCGTGGAGAGCAGGATCAGGACCTGCAACCATCGCGAAAAAGCGTCGGGAGCGTAATGGGGCAGGTAGGGTTTCACGAGCATGAGCGCGGAAACGAACAGTAGAAAGGCTCCGAAGGATTTTTTCAATTTCCATTCCGGGAGCACTCCGGCGAATCGCGCCCCGTATTGAGCGGTGATCATTGCGGTGGCGGCCAGGAGCACCGAGGCGACCCAATCGACCGACCCGTGAAGTTGGTAGGTCAGCGCTCCCGCCAGGCCCGCGAAGATGATCGCGACCAGGCTGGTGCCGTGCGCCTCGTGCTGGCCGGCTTTCAGAAAATCGACCATGATCGGGATCATGATGACTCCTCCGCCCAATCCGACCAGACCGCCAAATATTCCCGCTATGATTCCGGCGATAAGACTCATCGCGCAACTCCAAAAAAATACCGGGATAACCCGGCAGGGGTGATTTCGAGCCCGTGGTTACGGCCCGCGGTTCGGCGCCCTCACGTCGAGCCGGAGGCCGTGGGTTCGATGAGGGGTGTTTTATTCGGCGGGACTGCGTTTGACAAGCGCAATGTATGGCCGTAGACGTGTTTTGAAGCACGGTCGCATGCGAAAGTGACGCGCATCGGCCTGCGTTTGGGGGAAGAGCAGGCCGGCGGCCGTGCCTACCGACATGCGGGCAGGAAATCGGAGGTGGTCAGAGCGGTTTGCAGGTCTTCTCCCATGATCCAGAGCAGCCGGGTCTGGGCGACGACATAGTCGCGCTGAGCTTTCACCAGGTTGATTCGAGCCGCAAGCAGATTGGACTCGGCGTCATCCACTTCGAGTTTCGTTTTCACGCCGTTCTTGTATCCGAGCTCAGCCATGTGAAGCAAACGTTCGGCCTGGGTGGTCGTGGCCTCGAGCGCCTCGATCACCCGGATCGATTCATCCACCCGGTTGATGGCGCTCCGGGCTTCGAGCGCGATGTTGTCCAGGAGTTTCTTCATTTCGAAATCGGTGGTGGCCAGGCGGCTCTTGGCCTGAATCACCTTACCCTTGGTCAGGAAGCCGTCGAAAATCGGAAACGACAGGTATATGCCCGCGTCCCAATGTTGCCCGGGAAGCTGGTCTGTGATCGTGTCGTAGCTGCTCCAGCCCAGGTTCGTCTGAAAGTCGAGACGCGGCTTGTCCCCGGCCTTGGCGACCCTGAGAAGTTCCTTGAAAACACCGACCCTGCTCTCATAATAAGCGACTTCGGGGCGATTCGTCCTGGCCCTCTCGAGAACGACCTCGAGCGTTTCGGGGCGCCGCGTCCGGCAGATGAGGCTCCCGCTCACCTTGAAGTCTTCGCGGATTCCCATGTAATATCCGATCCGGTCTCCGGCGAGGCGAATGTCGTTTTCGGCCTGTGCCAGGGCCGGCTGAGCATTGGCAAGGGCCACGCTCGCCGACAGCACGTCGTAATCCGTGGCGACTTCCATCTGGTGGCGCCGCTGCGTCTCATCCAGGTGTCTTTGCTTTTGTGCGACGTTGTCCCGGGCGACCTTGGCCAGTTCCAGGGTCAGCAGGAGATCGTAGAAACTGGTGGCGGCTTCCCGGAGCGCGAGTTGCTTTGCTTCGCGCAACTGGTGCTCGGCGGATGTCTTGTCGTACCCGGCGGCTTTGATGGCCGCGCCGATCTGTCCCCAGGTGAAAAGGGCCTGCGTGAGCTTGACGTTGCCCGAGTACTCGGTGAGCTCGACCGGGAAGCCCTGAAGTGGATACTGATCGTTGTGCGCCCGCGCAACATGCGCGTCGGCGCTGAACTGGGGAAGCGCGGCGGAGCGCTCCTCGATGTATCGGCCGCTGGACATGTTGCGGCCCTCGTTGGCGATGAGCACGTCACGGCTGTAGGCCAGCGTTCGTTCGAGACATTCCTTGAGCGTGATCTCTCTCGGCGCGGTCTCGGAATCGGCGCTGCAGGGCTGAATCGTGAAGGCAACGAAAACCGGCAGCGTCAGCAACAGGATCAATGCGTGCGGCATCGACGGGAACTCCGGTATTGTGTGCTCATACGGGATTTGCGTTCAAAATGATACTCTAAAAGCGTGGGGGACGTATCCCTCACACCCCCTCGCCGCTTCGCGGCTCCGTGTGGCGCTACGGCGGTGGCCCTCGGCCAGTCGCCGACAGCGCCGAGCACTCGGCCTCACGCGCTTGCGCGTGTGGCCGAAACTTGGGGGGTGCGGGGGAATCATTCCCCCGCTCTTTTGTGCTTGAAAGATCCATCTTGCACGCAACTTCGTATCAAAGGCCATTCCTTGTCGGGTTCGGGGCTCCGCCGGCAGCCGACGGAGCCCCGGCAGGCAAGCGTTTCCGGCGCTCATCCCGCGACGGCGCCGTGCTCGGGGGCTTTTCTCCCGAACCTCCTCCCGAGGGCGAGCATGACGTCGTCCAGCACGGCATAGACCACGGGCACGAGAATGAGCGTGAGCAGGGTGGAGGTGATCAGACCGCCGATGACCGCCCTTGCCATGGGTGCTCGCATTTCCGCGCCGGGGCCGAGAGCCAGGGCGAGGGGAAGCATTCCGAAAATCATGGCCAGGGTCGTCATGATGATGGGTCTCAAGCGCGTGCGCCCCGCCTCGATGAGCGACGTCCGGCGGTCCATCCCCCTTTTTCTCAACACCCTCGAATAGTCCACCAGGAGAATCGCGTTCTTGGTCACCAGCCCCATGAGCATGATCAGCCCGATGAGCGACATGATATTGAGGGTGTCGTTGGTGAAATAGAGCATGACGACAACGCCGACCAGGGACAGCGGAAGTGAGATCATGATCGAAAGCGGTGCGATGAAGCTTTCGAACTGGGCCGCCAGGATAAGGTAGATGAGGATGACGGCAAGGGCCAGCGCTTCGAAAATGTACTGGAACGTCTCCGCCATGTCTTCTGCCTCGCCGCTCCACGAAATCACGTAACCGGGCGGCAGCCCCACTGCTTCGACCTTGTTCCGGATAGCGTCGATGGCGTCGCCCAGGGGGATTCCCGCGTTGTTGGCCGACAGCGTGACCTGTCGCCGCAAATCGAGCCGTTGAATCCGCGCGGGCGAAATGTCCAGGTTGAACTGGGCGATATCGCCCAGCGGCACCAACGTCCGTGTCCCGTCTTCCTTGACGGAAAGGAGCGTCAACCGGCCGACCTGCGAGGGATTTCGACGGTAATCATCGGGGAGCCGCAGGCGCACATCGTAGGAGTCGCCGTCCGGATCCTCGTAGGTGCCGGTGACCTTGCCTCCCACCAGGGGACCGAGCGTCTCGACCACTTGAAGGGTTGACAGGCCGACGTCCACCGCCTTGGCGCGATCCACCTGCAAGCGCACTTCGGTCTTGTCCTCGTCGAGGCTCGACGTCACGTCCACCACACCGGGCACCTGCGTCATCAGCTTCTTCAATTCCTCGGACAGGGACTTCAGGGTGTCGATGTCATCGCCCTTGAGATTCATGTTGATGGGGGCGCCCCCGTGCATGCTGTCGGCATAGACGATTCCGGGGATGATGCCCGCTATCCTCGCCAGACGCTCCCTCACCATGCTTTCCAATTCAGCCTGGTCGTGCTCGCGGTCGCGGCGGTCCTTGAGCTTCACGTACACGGCCCCCTCCCGCACCGTTCCGGTTTCCCCCGCGCCCACCGTGGCGTAGGTCAATTCGATGCCGGGGATCCCGCGCAACGCATCGAGTATGGCAAACGTTCTGCCTCGGCTTTCGTCCAGCCCGGCGTCGGGCGAGCATGTGAAGTTGATTTGAAACTCCGCGTGGTCGTAGACGGGAAAGAATGAACTGCCGAGGAGAGGGGAGAGAGAGACGGCGCTGACAAATGCGGCGGTGCCTATTCCCAGAACGGTTTTCCGATGGTCCAGGGACCAGGAGATCACAAGGCGGTAAAAACTCGCGACGCGTTCGAAAAGCTCATTGAAACGGACGAGGGCCCGGTAGATGAAATTTCGACCTTTGCCGGCACCGCCTTCCACGTCGGGATCCACCCAGCGCGAGGAAAGCATGGGATCGAGGGTGAACGACACGAAGAGCGACAACAGAACCGCGAACGTCACGGTGATCCCGAACTGGTAGAAGAATTTTCCGACGATGCCCCGCATGAAGGCAACGGGAACGAAGACGGCCACGATTGTGAAGGTCGTGGCCATGACCGCAAGGCCTATCTCCGCCGTGCCTTCCAGCGATGCCCGCACGTGGTCCTTGCCCTGCTGCAGGTGGCGCACGATGTTTTCGCGCACGACGATGGCGTCGTCGATGAGCAGGCCGATGGCAAGCGACAGCCCCATGAGGGTCAGCACATTGAGGGTGAAGCCGAGGGCGTTCATGACAATAAAGGAGCTGATGACGCTTATCGGCAGAGTGAGACCGGTGATCACGGTGGAGCGCCACGAATTGAGAAAGCAGAAAACGATCAGGATGGTGAGCAGTCCGCCGAGCAGAATCGTGGTCTCCACGTCCTCGACGGAATCCCGAATGAACTTGGAGGAATCCCTGACCACCTGGATCTCGACGCCCTGGGGCAACTCGGGGGCCAGAACGCCGACGATCCGTTTGACACCGTCGGCCACCGCAACCGTGTTGGCTCCGGATTGCTTGAGAACGTCGAGCGCAACCGAGGGAACACCATCGACCAGCGCAAGCGACCGGGGTTCCTCGATGCCGTCCCGCACCCGGGCGATTTCCTTCAGCCGTATGGGACGACCGTCCCTCCAGGCAACCACCATGTCCGGGTATCCCGACACCTCGGCCGGTTTGCCCGAGACCCGCACGGGCATCTCAACGCCCTCGCGGTTGAGCCGTCCCAGGGGCGTGTCGACGTTTTCATGCCCCAGGCCGCTGATAACCTCATTGACTCCGAGCCCCAGGGCTTCGAGACGGGTGGGGTCCAGCCACACATTCACTTCACGCTTGGAATCCCCCACCAGGTCAACCCGGCCCACTCCCGGCACGTTCTCGATGCGCCGTTTCACGCGCTTGTCGACAAGCGTGGTGAGCGCCTTCGCATCGAGCACCGCCGAGCGCACGGCCAGCGAGACCACGGGAGCGGCGGAAAAGTCCAGCTTCTGAATGACGGATTCGTCGGATTCCTTCGGGAGATCCCCGCGGATGGCGCTCACCTTCGCGCGGGCTTCCTGCGCGGCGTCATTGATCCTGGTCTCCAGGGTGAATTCGATGACGATGCTCGATATTCCTTCCTGGGAGGTCGAGGAGATGTGCTTCACGCCCTGGATGGGATTGACCGCCTCTTCGATTCTGCGGGTGATCTCGCGCTCGACCGATTCCGGCGGGGCGCCCTCGTAGACGGTGGTGATGGTCAGCACGGGGATTTCCACGTCGGGATACATGTCGATGTTCAGATGCCGGTAGGAAAAGATTCCCAGGATGACCAGGGCGAGCATCATGACCGTGGCGAATACCGGCTTGCGGATGGAAAGCTCCGAGAGGAACATCAGCTGCGGGCCTCCCCGGGTGTCGTCTCACGCACCTTGTCCCCCTCGCGGAGATTGAATCCTCCCCTGACGACAACCCGGTCCGATACACTGACGCCGGAGCGCACCTCCACCAGGTCGTCACTGACAAGCCCGGTCGTGACGGACCTCGAACGGGCGGTTGTGGTGTCGTCAACGACGAAAACCCTGGCGGTTTCCTTGTCCATGTCCCAGCCGATCAGGCACGCCTTGGGCAGCGTGAGCACATCGGAATACTCCGCGACAACGACCTGCCCGCGCGCATAAACCCCACCCTTCAGGACTTCGTCGCCGTTTTCCACCTCCGCCTGGATTCTTCCCGAACGGTCGGAATTGTTCACCATGGGGTTGATACGCTTGATCTTTCCTTCGAAGACGCGGTTCGGCAGTCCGTCCACGAGAAAGGTCAGTAGTTGTCCCTCCCTGACGCGGGCGAGATCGACGGCGGGCACGTTGGCCGTAAAATCGAGCACGCGATTGTCCACGATGGAGAACAACGGCGTCCCCTTGTCCACCCAGTCCCCGACGTCAACCTTGCGCTGATAGACCGTGCCCCGGATGGGGGCCCGGACAATCGTCTTGGCCATGTTGTGACGTGCTTCGGCCAATTGGCTCTCGGACTGTCCCACCTGGGCTTCCGCCAGCGCCACCCGCGCGGCCGCGGATTCCGTGGCGGTCCGCCGCTCATCCAGTTCCTGCCCGGTGACGAGCCCGCCGTCCTTGAGTTTCTGCGCCCGGTTGAGCTCGCGCCGGGCACGGTCCAGGTCGACCTTGGCCTGGAGGAGCTGAGCGCGCGCCATTTTCAACCCGGCCTCGTCCTTGTTCACGACGAGCTTGAAATCGGTGGGGTCGAGCTCGAGGAGCACGTCGTCCGGGCTGACCCGGTCCCATTCCTTTACCTGGACTTTCAGGATGCGGCCCGGCTGCTCGCTTTTGACCTCGGTGGCCGTCTTCGGCGAGAGGCTTCCGAACACCTCCACAACGCTTTTCAGGGTGCTCCTGGCCGGGCTGACGAGCTCAACCGCGACGACATGGGTGTGGTTGGCCCGGACCTGCCGCCCCTTTTTCGTTGCGACAATCAGAACGGCAAAGACCAGGAGAACGACGGCACCCACGATGATGAGAACGGCTTTCTTCATGTCCCGGCGGCCTCCCCGTGGATGGAATGGCGGGCACCGTCGAAAACGAGATCGATGAGCCGGGGAATGTCCATTTGAGAAAAGACGGGGTAAGCGGGTTCGACCAGGAGGGGCAACTGCATGCTGCGAAAGAGACCGAGCAGGAGGACGAGGACCATGTGGCGGTCTTGCGGATCCAGTTCGCCTTCCGCCTCTCCGGTCCGCAGAATATCGGTAAAAACACCGATGATCCGGGTGTCTCCTGGATCGAGATCGTAGTCCGGGGTGGCCCCGCGCGGTCCGTAGATGGTGGAATTGACGAGCCGGACGAGGTCGACGTACTCCTCGAACAGCTGGAATATGGAAGTGAAAAGCGCCACCAGGCGTTGTCTCATGGACCCCGAACGCCGCACGGATTCCTCCAGGACCTGCGAGAATACCGCGAACGCGGAATCCATCAGCTTGATGTAGACATCTTCTTTGTTCTTGAAATAGTAGTAGAGAGTGGGTTTGGTGACCCCCGCGAGCTCGACGATCTCCCGCACCGCGGTCCCGTTGTATCCTCGCTGCGAAAAAAGCTGTGCGGCGGCGAGAAAGATGCGCAGCTTCGTTTTTTGTTCCTGGGGGGGAGCCCCGGGTGAAATCACTTCGAGCGCCTTGGCGCGGAAGCGTTCTCCGGGGATGTTCCGTGCGTCGGGATTCATGGACCTTCCTTGGTGCCGTCGAGTGAGCGGGTGGATCCTACCTAACGGTAGGTATGCTAGCGCATGCCGCGCGCCGTGTCAAGCGCTCTGCATCCGAACCCGCAGTCGGAGGATGGCCGTTAAAGTGCGACGGCCGTCTTCCCGATTCTGATAGGGAATTGAAATGCCCGCCGATATGGGCTAATTAGATGCTTGAGGGCCACGGGACGTTGGCCCGCGTTCCGCTGAAGAGGACAAGTCATTGACGAATGCGATCATGAAGAATCACGGTCCGCACCGGCTCGATCTTGGCGAGTTGCTCGAAGATCTCGTCGCCGACGGAGTGGTTGCGCAGGCGGATGCCGCAAGGATTCCGCGGCTGGCCCCGACGAAGGACAAAGCCGAAGTCCATCCTTTGAAAATCATAGCCGATCGCAGGCTGAACCGCGCATCGCCGCCCCACGAGTTGCTCACCCTGGAAACACTCACCGCGTGGCTGGCCAAGACGGCGGACCTCCCGTACCAGCGTATCGACCCGCTCAAGATCGACGTCACGAGCGTCACCGGCATCATGTCTTACGCCTACGCCTCCCGGTTCAAGATTCTCCCCATCGAGGTCACTGACGAGCAGGTGGTGATCGCGACTGCAGAGCCGTTCGTCACCGAGTGGGAAGAGGAGTTGCACCGAATCCTGCATCGGAAGATTGTCAAGGTCGTCGCCAATCCGGTTGAAGTCAGCCGATACCTCGTGGAGTTTTACGCTCTCAACGAATCGGTGAAGCGGGCTTTCGGAATGGCCGATCAGACGCGGCTGGCCGGGACCATGAACCTGGAGCAACTCCTGGAGTTGGGACGCGCCGGGAAGCTGGACGCCAACGACCGGTATGTGGTGAACATCGTGGACTGGCTTCTGCAGTACGCATACGACCAGCGCGCCAGCGACATACACCTGGAGCCCCGCCGGGACAACAGCGACATCAGGTTTCGCATCGACGGCGTGCTCCACCTGGTGTATCAGCTGCCGACCGTGGTCATGAGCGCGGTGACGAGCCGCATCAAGGTGCTGGGGAGGATGGACCTGGCCGAGAAACGGAGGCCGCAGGACGGCCGTCTGAAGACGAAATCGCCGACCGGCGGGGAAATCGAGCTCCGGTTGTCCACCATGCCCACCGTCTTCGGTGAAAAGCTCGTGATGCGCATCTTCGATCCCGAGGTTACGATCCGAAGCTTCGAGGACCTCGGGTTGAGCAAGAACGAAATCAGTGCCTGGAAAGGCATGGTCAGCCGGCCCAACGGAATCATCCTGGTCACGGGGCCGACGGGATCGGGCAAGACCACGACCCTGTATTCCACGTTGAAACACCTGGCGCGCCCCGAGGTGAACGTGTGCACCCTCGAGGAGCCCATTGAAATGGTTGAGCCCCGGTTCAACCAGATGCAGGTCCATCACGCCATCGGGCTGGACTTTGCCAACGGTCTGCGAACCTTGCTGCGCCAGGATCCGGACATCATCATGGTGGGCGAGATCCGCGACCTCGAAACCGCTGAAATGGCCGTCCAGGCAGCCCTCACGGGCCACCTGGTGTTTTCTACGCTCCATACCAACGATGCGGTGTCCGCCATTATCCGGTTGATGGACATCGGCGTTCCCCACTACCTGATTCGCGCCACGGTGCTCGGCGTGGTGGCGCAGCGCCTGGTGCGCACGCTCTGCCCGAGCTGCAAGCAGGAAGGCGCCGTCGACGAGGATCTCTGGCAGGCGCTCATCAGTCCCTGGAAGATGACCCGCTCGAACGCTTTCTACCAGCCGGCGGGGTGCCTGGAATGCCGCGAAACCGGCTACCGCGGGCGTATGGGAATCTACGAGATTTTCACCATGAGTCCCGCCCTGCTGCAGCTGATCAAGCCGGATGCGGACGTCTCCCAGATTCGAGCCCAGGCGATCAAGGAGGGGATGTACCCCCTGGCCATCGCGGGCGCCAAGAAGGTCTGCGCTGGACTGACGACCGTTGAGGAGGTGCTCAGGGTCGCCGGGGCGGGCAGCGAAATCTGAACCGAAAACCCCCGGTTCCACTCTTTTGCAGCCATGTAGTTTCTTTTCCGGGCCGGAGCGCATTCGGACGCTCCCAGGGCCGAAGCCGCCGCCGACAAGTGCGAATCACGCAAATGCTTTTCATGGCCGGAGCGCATTCGGGCGAGTGAAATCCGAGCCGGGAACCCTCGGTCTTATCCTTTGACAGGAATGATTCTTCGCGATGTTCTTCTTTCTGCTGACGTTCGTTTCGATCTACACGTGCATGAACGCCCTGTTCTACGTGAAGACCCGGATCCTTTTCCCCGACCAATGGCTCTGGCGGGGACCGTACATCGGCTTCCTGTTGCTGATGATCGTTTCGCCCATCTGCACGCGCCTCCTGGAAAGGAGCGGCTACGACGGGGCGGCCCGCGTCTTCGCGTTCAGCGGCTATTTCTGGATGGGTTTCGTTTTCATCGCGTTTTGCATCTTCCTTGCGGTGATGCTCGTGGACCTGGCGGGGATGGGCCTCGGACTGCTGCTCCCCGCGCACATCCCGCGCCTGTCGGGCAAGGGGACCACGGCGGGGCTGCTATCGATCGTGCTCGTTTTGTCCGTCTACGGGATTTTCGAAGCCCGATCCGTGCGGGTCGAACGGGTGGTCGTCCACACCGGGAAGCTGCCGCCTGGAGTGGACCGGCTCACGATCGCGCAGATCTCCGACGTGCACATCGGGCTCATCGTCGGGAGCGGGCGCGTTCGCCTCATCCTGGACCGGGTGCGGGAGGAGAATCCCGATCTTTTGGTGTCCACCGGGGATCTCGTGGACGGCAACGCCGGCAAACACGACGGGGTGACCGAGCAGTTTCAGGCGCTGAATCCGAGGCTGGGGAAATTCGCCGTGACGGGCAATCATGAAATGTACGCGGGGCTCGAGGAATCCATCGCCACAACCGGTCGCTACGGGTTCACACCGCTCAGAGGCGAGGCCAGGGTCATCGGGAACACCATCAACATCGTCGGCGTCGATGACCCGGTGATCGGGGGGGTTGCGCCCGACGAAGCAAAACTGCTCGCCGTGGCCGGGAACGGCCTTTTCACCCTGTTCCTCAAACACCGCCCGGATCCGCTGGAGCAAAGCCTCGGGCTTTTCGACCTGCAGCTCTCGGGGCACACGCACCTGGGGCAAATCTTTCCCTTCCGGTACATCACGGGACGAGCTCATCCCCTGCAAAACGGTTTCCACCAGTTGGAGAAAGGCTCGGCCCTCTACACGAGCCGCGGATCGGGGACCTGGGGTCCGCCCATGCGGCTGCTCGCGCCCCCTGAGGTGACCGTCATCGAGTTGGTGCGCTCCGAGGCCCCCGCACAGAAGAGGTGAACGGGGGCCCTGCCGGCCCGGCGAGGGTGTGCCCACCCAACAAAGCGGTACCGGCCCGGCCAAGCTGTGCGATCCCTGTTCCCGGCTCCCGGGACACTGGCTTCGGTGCGGGTGAGCACCACGTTCATGCTCGGATGCCAGGTATAGGCGATGGTGCGGGGCTGCGCGCTCCCCGCGGCCAGAATCACCGTCCGAGGGTAGCCCCGCACGATGAAGCTCCGGAACTGCGTGACGACGACCATTGGGGACGACCCGATTTTCGAAGAGATCTCGCCCGCACGATGAAGTTCCGGAACTGCGTGACGACGACCCCTCTGGGAAAACTCACGTCCGTGAGGTTTCCCGTGCTCGCATCGTAGGTCCAGGCAAGGGCGTTGGTCGCCGCATACGGGGTGTTTGCGGCCTTGTCCGGGTCGCCCGGCCAGGCCCGGATTCACCACCGCCGTCACGCGCTTTCTGCCGGCAACCGTTGCAATGCTGTAGGATCGCACCCAATTGTGTCAATTGTAGGGACCCGCCACATCCGCCTGGCTGTCGCTCACGGTAACTCATGGAAAACAGCCCCCTGGCGCACCGGAATGAATGTCGATCTTTTCCGGAGCAGCGAAGAATTGCAGTATTCGCAGAACCGACAGTCAACCTCACCAGCACCCACAGATACCTCTGCTGGTTGCTTCCGGTTTATTTCAGAAAAGTGAAAAGTGTAGGTTTGACCCCGTAACCGATACACATACACATACGGATTAATCCCGCCCGCAAATCCTATCGGATCGGGGGTCAAGTATCTTCCGGTCTTGGGATCATAGTACCGGTGCCAGTTGTAATGCAAGCCCGTCTCGGCATCGTAGTACTGGCCCGGGAAACGGAAGTTGTTCGTGACCGTCGAGGCGGGATTCACCGCGGCCTCACCGAAGGCGTCGTAGCTGGCTTCCCAGACCACGGTGTTGGTGGAGTCGGTCATGAGCTCAGGGGTTCCGAGCTGGTCGTTATGGAAGAAATACACCGCCCCCGTCGCGGGGTCGGCCATGGCGAGCCGGCTCGATCCGCTGTAAAGGTATTCCCTGAGGGTGGTTCCGGTATCCCCGTCGGCTTCCGCTGCGAGGTTGCCGTCAAAATCGTAGAGATAGACCGTCGGCGGCTCCGCTCCGCGCTTCATTTCTCAACCAAGATCAAATGGGCCTGTTCCCAACATCATCCATCAAAACCGAGGGGGGGTAAAAATTCAATTCGCAAAAAGGGTACATTTTCAATTCGTATTGGCAGAACTACAACATTGCTCGGACAGACACTCAACCCTCCCGTCACCTCTGATGATCGATTCGGATGCAAAAGTGAAAAGTGTAGGTTTGACCCCTTATTACTTCGACTCTTGAAACACTGCGATTGTACATTTTAATGAATCTTTTGTAAGCGCTTCATAATCTTCCAAATGTATGTGGCCTATATTGGGATTGTGAATTAACTTTCTACAGTATGTTATTAGTTTCTCCAGGCCAGTTGTCGTTGCATAAATACAGATCTCGCCATCATCGAGCCGAAACTCGATCGCTCGTCCTTCGAAATCCGGCGGTGTAGACTTCATATGGTTCCTTTCTTACCATCTCCAAAAATGTGTGTGCCCCCACCTTTTGCCGTGATGCGCAGGATCAACGCGAAACCCCACTCTCCATCTCCCACTTATGATTTTGAATACATTGCCTTTTGAAAAGAAATTAGCTCTTATTTGCAATGCAGCTCCCGTTATACCTGCACCCCAAACATATCCCGCGATCTGCCCTCCTGTATACCATCTGGAACAGGGATTTACAAAGCCACTGGCTTTTATTCTCGCCAATTCTGTCAGACTGGGCAAATCGAGAAGATAAGACAATCCGAAACCGGAGGTAAGGGTATCCCCGAATCCGGCGGAAAAATCCGCAAGACCCTGTGGCAGCATTGGTAAGGGGCCGGAATCAAACGAATCGAGCGATTCGACGTAAAGTCCTTTCGGGTCACTGAGATTGACGGGGTCATTTGCGGCGTACGTGTAAAGGTTTGTCTGCAGAAGACCTTTTCCGACACCATCCACATACGGATTGATGCCGCCCGCCAGCCCTATGGGATCGGGGGTCAAGTATCTTCCGGTCTTGGGATCATAGTACCGGTGCCAGTTGTAATGCAAGCCCGTCTCGGCATCGTAGTACTGGCCCGGAAAACGGAAGTTGTTGACCACGGTGGAAGCGGGATTCACCGCGGCCTCTCCGAAGGCGTCGTAGCTGGCTTCCCAGACCACGGTATTGGTGGAATCGGTCATGAGCTCAGGGGTTCCGAGTTGGTCGTTATGGAATAAATACACCGCCCCGGTCGCGGGGTCGGCCATGGCAAGGCGGCTCGCTCCGTTGTACATGTATTCCTTCAGGGTGGTTCCCGTATCCCCGTCGGCTTCCGCTACGAGGTTGCCGTCAAAATCGTAGAGATAGACCGTCGGCGGCTCCGGCGGAGTCGGGGGGAGCACCCGGGTCTTTAGAACCCTTTGTCCGAAGCCGTTGTAGGCATACTGCATCATGCTCGTGCCGCCCACCACCGCGCTCGTCAACCGGTTTTCCTGGTTGTATGAAAAAGCCCTGACCGCCGCGATCGCCGAAGTGATGTCCGTGGTGTTCCCGTTCGCATCATAGCCGCAGGCTCGGGTATCCCCGCCCGCCGTCACGGTGTCCAGCCGGTTGGTGCCGGAGACGTATGCATACGTTTCGCTCACCGATGCGTCCACGATCACGTGTTGCCGGTTTCCCGCCTTGTCGTAATCGTAGGCCCTGGCCGGCAAGGCCAGGCTGCCCATGGGGCGCTCGACCAGGATCAAACGGTCCAGGTTGTCGTAGGTGTACCTGCGGTTCAGCCAGGGGGCGTACTGGCCGGTGATCGTGAAGAGCTGCCCGTTGAGGTGGTAGGCGAATTCGCGTTGCATCTGCCGGCCGAGATTGGCCTTGATGAGGCGCCCATCGAGATCGAACGCCTTCAAAACCGACGGCCTCTCTCCCAGGAGCATCCGCTCGGCCTGCC